>JAEEGG010001168.1_pt1 | contig 72384 bp, 60 predicted proteins | sample 9134161 | NCBI WGS metagenome assembly JAEEGG01 (sample SAMN16246543, study PRJNA631951) | gut metagenome | biome: gut microbiome; feature: rumen; material: CR-attached | host: Bos | place: Iran: Karaj | collected 2018-10
CATGAGCACGGAGCCGTCGGCAAGCTCCAGACGGAACTGCGCCTTGATGCTGGAGGAGTCGGAGGAGCCTTTGAGCTTCGCGAAATTGTCCTTGTTCGGCGTGGAATCGATGCGGCGGCGTTCCGCTTCGATCTGGTCGCGTTCCGCAGCGATGCGCTGGGATTCGCGTTTCGCCTCGGAAACCGCTTTCGCGCGGATAACGAGCTTGCGGATCAGGAGGATAAGCGGATAAACGACCGGCAGGATCAGGCCGATCCAGAAATGCTTCTTGCCGTGCATCCCGGTCGAATTCGCGAATTCGTAGGAGGCGAAACCCGACAGGAGCCAGATCAGGATGAGGATAAACCATTTGACGCCCCAGCCGTTCTGGGCGCTTGCGGCGTCGACGAAACTGCCCGATCCCGAGCCGAGCTGCGTGAACAGTTCTTTGACGAATTCAAGTATTCCGGTCATGTTCGATTCCTTGTAGTTAGTATAGTGTAGCCAATTATTGCAAGATATTAATATAGCATCGTTCTTGAATTCTTCAATATTAAAAGGCGCGGAAACCGTTTTTTTTCAGAAACTCGAAAAGGAAAACGGAAAAAACGGATGATGATGAAATCCGCGGCAGAAAAAGCAAAAGGCCCGTCCGAACCGGAAAAGTTCGGGCGGGCCGGATGTCGCGTTAAACGCGGAGTTCCGTTCAGGAACGGAGGCTTACTTCATGAGCTTGCCGACGTTCTGATAGAATTCCATGCGCTTGGCGGCGTCGTTTTCGGCCTGGGCGAAGAGCTCCTCGGCGTGGGCCGGGTTGGTCTTCAGCAGGGCTTTGTAGCGGCCTTCGCTGCGGATGAATTCCTGGAACTTGCCGTCGGACGGCTTCTTGACATCCCACGTGAACGGGACTTCGTTCGCGGGGTTGTAGCGGTACAGCGGGAAGTAGCCGCAATCCACAGCGCGCTTCTGCTCGGTCTGCGTCTTGCTCATGTCGATGTTGTGCGCGATGCAGGGAGCGTAAGCGAAGATGATGGACGGGCCGTTCCAGGCCTCGGCCTCCTGGAAGGCCTTGAGGGTCTGCTGGCGGTCGGCGCCGAGGGCGACGCTGGCGACATACACATAGCCGTAGCTCATGCACATGAAGCCCATGTTCTTCTTGTAGGTCTTCTTGCCGCCGGCGGCGAACTTCGCCACAGCAGCGGTCGGGGTGGACTTGGAGGACTGTCCGCCGGTGTTGGAGTAGACTTCGGTGTCGAGGACGAGGATGTTCACGTTCTTGCCCATGGCGACGACGTGGTCGATGCCGCCGTAACCGATATCGTTGGCCCAGCCGTCACCGCCGATGATCCACACGGACTTGTCGCAGAAGTAGTCGGAGAGCTCGAGGATCTTGGAGAGCGTGGGCTTGCCGGAATCGCAGTTGCAGCCGGCGAGCGCTTTTTCGACGGCGGCCTTCGCAGCCTTCTGGGCGGCGATGGCTTCGTCTGTCTTGGAGTTGTCCCAGAAGCTCATGGCCTTGGTCAGGGCGTCCTTCAGGTCGGCCGGAGCGTTCTCGCAGGCGAGGACCTTTTCGACTTCCTGCTTCAGGAGGACGCGGTTGGAATCCACGGCCATGCGCATGCCGAAACCGAATTCGGCGTTGTCTTCGAACAGGGAGTTCGCCCATGCCGGACCGCGGCCTTCCTTGGTCTTGGTGTACGGGATGGTCGGGAAGGTGCCGGAGTAGATGGAGGAGCAGCCGGTGGCGTTCGCGACGATGGCGTTTTCGCCGAAGAGCTGGCTGACGAGCTTGACGTACGGGGTCTCGCCGCAGCCCGCGCATGCGCCGGAGAACTCGAAGAGCGGCTTGCGGAGCATGGCGCCCTTGACGGTGCCGACGGTGTTCTTGCCCATGATGTTGTCTTCGGCGGCTTCGAAGAAGGCTTCGTTGGCGTTTTCGCCGGCGGCGCGTTCTTCTTCGAGGGTGGACCAGACGAGAGCCTGCTTGCCTTCCTTGGCCGTCATCGGGCACTGGTCGAGGCAGACGCCGCAAGCCATGCAGTCTTCGATGAAGACCTGGACTTTGAACTTGAGGCCTTCGACCGCCGGGACCGGGTTCTTGGTCGTGAAGCTGGCCGGAGCGGAAGCGAGGGCTTCGTCGCGGAAGAGCTTCGTGCGGATGGCGGCGTGCGGGCAGGAGTTCGCGCAGATGCCGCACTGGATGCAGTTCGCGGCGACCCAGCGCGGGACCTTCGGGGCGAAGCCGCGCTTTTCGAGGCAGGCGGTGCCGGTCGGGAGCGTGCCGTCGATGGACATGGCGGAAACCGGGATGGAATCGCCGTTGTTGCGCATGCTGGGCTCGATGATCTTCTTCGTGAACTCGTCCGCATCATCCGGGATGAGCTTCAGGTGTTCGGCGTGCGGGACGCCGTCGAGGGAGGCCGGGACCTTGATCTCGTGGCAGGCGTCGGCGGCGAGGTCGACCAGGGAGTTGTTCATGTCGATGACGTTCTGGCCCTTCTTGGCGAAGGTCTTGGCGTTGAGGAGCTTCATCTCGGCGGCGGCCTTGTCGAACGGGACGATGCCGGAAACCTTGAAGTAGGCGACCATCATGACGGTGTTCGCGCCCTTGCCGCGGAGGCCGGGCATGTTCTTGATGATGGCTTCGGCGTTCACGTTGTAGAACTTGATCTCGTTCTTGACGATGTATTCCTGCATGTCGCGGGTCAGGTGGGCGAAGACTTCGTCGTCGGAGTAGTGGCTGTTCAGCAGGAAGGTGCCGCCCTTCTTGAGGCCCTTCAGCAGGTCGTAGCGGCCGATGTAGGCGGCCGTGGAGCAGGACACGAGGTCCGGGCTGGTGATCAGGTAGGTGGACTTGATCGGGCTGTCGGAGAAGCGGAGGTGGGAGCAGGTGAGGCCGAAGGACTTCTTGGAGTCGTAGGCGAAGTAGGCCTGGGCGTCCTTGTCCGTGAGGTGGCCGATGACCTTGATGGTGGTCTTGTTCGCGCCGACGGTGCCGTCGCCGCCGAGGCCGTAGAACATGCAGGCGGTGGTGCCTTCCGGCTCGGTCGTGATGTGCTCGTCGATCGGGAGGGAGGTGTTCGTCACGTCATCGTCGATGCCGACGGTGAAGCCGTGGAAGCCGCCCTTTTCGAGGTGCTTGAAGACGGCGAGGATCATGGAGGGCGTGAAGTCCTTGGAGGAGAGGCCGTAGCGGCCGCCGATCACGGTGATGGCGGGGTTGTTGACGGCGATCTTGACGTCCATGTAGAGCGGTTCGCCGATCGCGCCCGGCTCTTTGGTGCGGTCGAGGACGGCGATGCGCTTGACGGTCTTCGGGAGAGCGGCGAGGAAGGCTTCCGTGAAGAAGGGACGATAGAGACGGACCTTGACCAGGCCGTACTTGGTGCCGCGCTTGGCGTTGAGGTAGTTGATGGTCTCTTCGATGGCTTCGCAGCTGGAGCCCATGGAGACGATCACGTCGGTGGCATCGGCGGCGCCGACGTAGTCGAACAGGTGGTAGGAACGGCCGGTGACCTTCGCGACGGCGTCCATCTTTTCCTGGACGATGGCCGGGCAGGCTTCATAGAACTTGTTGACCGTTTCGCGGCCCTGGAAGTAAACGTCGCCGTTTTGTGCGCCGACTTTGCAGACGGGCTTTTCGGGACGGAGGGCGCGGGCGCGGAACTCTTCGATGTACTGGGGTTCGACGAGCTTGGCGATGTCCTCGTAGGGGATCTCTTCGAACTTGTGCACTTCGTGGGAGGTGCGGAAACCGTCGAAGAACTGGAGGAACGGGACTTTCGCCTTGTAGGTGGAGAGGTGGGCGACGAGCGCGAGGTCCATTTCTTCCTGGACGCTGGCGGCCGCGAGCATGGCGAAACCGGTGTTGCGGCAGGCCATCACGTCGGAGTGGTCGCCGAAAATCGCGAGGGACTGGCAGGCGAGCGAACGGGCCGTGACATGGAAGACGGTCGGGAGGAGTTCACCGGCGATCTTGTACATGTTCGGGATCATCAGGAGGAGGCCCTGGGAAGCCGTGTAGGTGGTCGTAAGGGACCCGGCGGCAAGACAGCCGTGGACGGCGCCGGCGGCGCCCGCTTCGGACTGCATCTCGACGACCGAGACCTGCTTGCCCCAGATGTTTCTCTTGTCTTCGGCGGCCCACTGGTCGACCCATTCGCCCATGGTGGACGAAGGAGTGATCGGGTAGATCGCGGCGGTTTCGCTCAACGCATAAGCAACGTACGCGGCCGCGTAGTTGCCGTCCTGAGTGTTGATTTTGCCCGGCATTTGAGTTTTTTCCTTTGCTGGTTAGGTTAAGTGTAGCTTGGAAGCTATGTATGATTTGGGAGAATAATATTCTTTTAATATACTACGGAAACGCCGCGTTGTCAAGCTTTATTTGCAAAAAACGCGCTCGCGCGCGAAAACGCATGCGCGTGATGAGAACTGGTTTGGCGAAAAAAAGAAACCGTGCCCGTTATCCCGAATCCACTTCGGAGGAAACCGAAGGATCAGAGACAGAGCACGGCTTTGTTATGGGACAGAAAAAACGTCCGGATTATTTCTTTTTTGCCTTCGCCGCGGGCTTCTTCGCGGGGGCGGGAGCAGGTTTCGCGGCGGGCTTCGTTTCCGCCTTCTTCGCAGGAGCCGGAGCGGGTTTCGCCGCGGGCTTCGCTTCCGCTTTCTTCGCAGGAGCCGGAGCGGGTTTCGCCGCGGGCTTCGCTTCCGCTTTCTTCACAGGGGCCGGAGCGGGTTTCGCCGCGGGCTTCGCTTCCGCTTTCTTCACAGGGGCAGGAGCCGGTTTCGCCGCGGGTTTCGCTTCCGCTTTCTTCGCAGGAGCAGGAGCGGGTTTCGCCGCGGGTTTCGCTTCCGCTTTCTTCGCAGGAGCCGGAGCGGGTTTCGCCGCGGGCTTCGCTTCCGCTTTCTTCGCAGGAGCAGGAGCGGGTTTCGCCGCGGGCTTCGCTTCCGCTTTCTTCGCGAGGGCAGACTTCTTTTCCGCCTTCTTCACAGGAGCAGGAGCGGTATTCTGCTTTGCGGATTCAGCCGGTTTCAACGAAAGCGTTCCGGTATTAACAAGGTGTCTCAGGAGCGCTTTGCCGGAATTGAACATGGCCAGGAAACCTTCCCTTGTCATGGGAACCGTTATACGGAGGAAAACCTCCTGTTCATGACGCCCGTTTTCACCGGGGACAAGATGGTAAAAATCAAGAAAAGTCAGACCGCGGGTCACATAAATGTCGGAAAGGCCGTCGATGAAAATTTCTTTCATGTTCGTTTTCTGCTCCAAATTCACTGTTGAAGATTTAGTCCCAGAACACCGGAGAAACGCCGTCTGAAACAAATCAGCTCGAATCGGAGCTTCCGCGCCGAACCAAGCTATATCATTCATTTCAAATATCTTGCGATTGCGTTTCAGCCGGAACACTGTATCCGGGTCCCGAATTCAACGATACTATAGCCCGCTTCCACGCAAAAATCAACAGGCAAATAGGACTTTTTTTGAGTTTTTTTTGAAAAAGACGAAACAATCAGCGGAAGCGAGGCGGATTTCGAGGGAAAAAGAATGGAGATTCCGCAGGAACAATACGCCCGGATCAATCCCGGGAGAACCATTCCGTGAGCATCCCGGCCACGATCGGAGCCGTGGTGCCGCCGCCGGATTCGCCGTGTTCGATCACCGCCGCAAAGGCCAGAAGCTCTCCCGTGCGCGGATGCTTCACGAAGCCGTTGAACCAGGTGTTCTTCGTGGCTTTCGAGCCGGTCCCGACGTTCGCCGTGCCGGTCTTCGCGTAGAGTTCGGCGGATTTGATGTCGCCGCGCCGCCCGGAGCCGCCGGAATCGTGCACGACAAGGTACATGCCCTCGCGGATCACGTCCAGGGATTTCGCCGAGGCTGCGAGCCTGCCCGTTTTGAGCGGAACGGCGTCGAACACGCTCAGGCGCGAGCCGGAGATGCGGTCGTGGTCGTAGATATGGTCGATCAGGTACGGCTTGTACATGGTGCCGCCGTTGGCGATGGCCGCATAAAACACGGCGGCCTGAAGCGGCGTGACCTCGACCTTGCCCTGTCCGATGCTGACGTACGCGGTCTCGTTTTCGTTCCAGTTCGGCCCGTCCTTCGGCAGATACCCGGCGCGTTCGGCGATCTCAATCCCGGTCTTGCTGCCGATGCCGGCGGACGCGAACATGCGGCTGAGCGCATTGATGCCGACGTCGACGCCCAAATCCACGAAATACACGTTGCACGATTTCATGATCGCATGGCGCATGTCAAGTTCGCGGTGAATGCCGGTGCAGTGGATGCCGCCGCCGTATCCGTGCGGCGTGATACCCTCGCAGTCGTAGGTCTTCGATGCCGGAATGCCGTTTTCGAGCGCGGCGAGCGCGGTCAGCGGCTTGATGGTCGAACCCGGCATGTAGGACCCCTGCACGGCACGGTTCAGGAACGGGTTTCCGGGATCCTCGACAAGTTCCCGGTAGCGCACGCGGGATATGGACGGGACGAAATCGGCGGGCGAGAAAGTCGGCGAGGACGCCATCACGCGGACCGCGCCGGATTCGGCGCTCAGGACCACGATGGCCCCGAGGTGTCCGCTCAGGGCGCGTTCGGCGGCGATCTGGCCGTCGATGTCCAGCGTCAGACGCAGGTCGTAGCCGTTTTCGGGCGGCGTCGGCTCCTCCAGCTGTTCATGCACGAATCCGTTGCTGTTCACCATCACGAACTGGCTGCCGGCCTTGCCCGACAGTTTATCGTTGTACTGGTATTCCAGCCCGGAACGCCCCTCCAGACTCGGCAGATAATAGAAATACTCGCGGCGGTCGTCCGCGTCGCCCGGGTCCTCGTTGCCCACGTAGCCGATCAGCTGGGCGGCGAGGCTGCCGAACGGATATTCGCGCATCGGTTCTGCGGTCACTTCCAGACCGCGGATCGGCGGGAAAAGCTCGTCCAAGCGGCCGCGTTCCTCGTCGGACAGGTCCTTGAACGCGGTGAGCGGGAGTCCGGGCTGATAGTTGAGATGGCGGCGGACGTTTTCGAGCGTCAGCGGATTGTAGCGTCCGAGCACGGCCGCGACCTGGTCGGCCTTGTCCATGATGTATTGCGCCCGGTCGCGCGAACGCTCCGTCGTCATTTCGCCGGGATGGAAGAGGACATTGAACGAGGGACGGTTCCGCACGATCGCGGTACCGTCGCGCCCGAATATCTCGCCGCGCATGGCGGGGATGCGGATGCGGCGCGCGCTCTGCTTGCGGTCCTTGTATTCGTACTCGGACGAGCCGACCACCTGCATGTTCCACAGGCGGATCACCAGCACGGAGAACAGCAGAAACGCCGCCAGCGCAAGCACGCCAACGCGGATTACGAAGGCGTCTATCACGAAATCCGGATTCTCTTTTTTCGGCATCACGCGCCTCCGTTTTCTTTGGCCGCCGCTCCGATCTCCAGCCGCCTGGCGGAACGCGCGACAAGGGCAAACACCAGCGGGAAGAGGAACGCGCCGAACAGGCAGGACATCAGCAGAGAGGCAAACCCATCCGGCGTCGTGAGCGAAATCCAGATATGAGGAACAGCCATGACGGACGGGATCATCGCCCCGGCCAGGAACTCAAGGATGTCGGAATCGGGATGTTTCCCGCGCAGGAAGAAAGCGGGCAGCGTCAGGAGCGGGAGCAGAATCCCGTCCCACGGCATGGCGTATCCCAATACGAAGTCCGTCGCGATCCCGAACACCAGCGCGAAACAGAGCGCCATCCGGGGCGAGATCAGGTACGACGCCGCGGTGAAAAAGAATCCGAGCAGCGGGACCGTCAGCCCGGCGGAACGCAGAAGGACTTCCGCGACCAGCAGCAGGATGGACCAGAAGGTGAAGTAGAGAAATGCGAACATCGTCCCCTCCACGCCGTCATTTTCCGGTCAGGACGACAACGAACCGGATCGTATCCAGCGAGACGGCAGGACGCATCCACGCCTCGGCGTACAATCCGCCGTCATGCACCACGGCCGCGCGGCTGCCCCCGACCGGAGCGTCGGTCAGGTACCCGATGCAGATTCCGCGCGGCGTACGCTCGGAAAACCCGCTCGTAAGAACCATTTCGCCGATACCGTACTTGCTCTTCAGCGGCAGGCGCGAGATCAGCGCGGTCATGGAGGACGATCCGTTGCCCGTCAGCGTGCCGTTCGCGCCGGATTCCGCCAGTGTCACGCTCAGGCGGCAGGCGGGATTCACGACGGTCGCCACGACCGACGTGCGGGCGGATGCTTCGATCACGCGTCCGGCAAGCACGCAACTGGGCGTACCGCCGCGGGGCGCGAACTCGAACGTCAGGACCAGATCGCCGGTTTCGATGCCGTCGTTCAGCCCCTTGGAGATCACGAACTGTTCGCTCCAGGTGGACGGATCGCGGAGGATGACTTCGGCATAGACCTCGTTGTAGCCGGACCAGCGCGGCATGCGGAGTTCCTGACGGAGGCGTTCGTTGTCGGCCTCCATCTCGCGGAGGCGCTGGACCTGCGCCGCCAGCATGGCGTTCTGACGCTGGAGCTGTTCCACCGCCCCCGCAAGCTTCTGTCTGGACTGCATCGCCAGCGACTGGCGCGCCGCGGTAAGCTCAACGTGTTTCACGGCCTGGAAAAACGGATAGTAGAAATCCAGGGAAAACCGCGCCAGCGTCCGGCGGAACGTGAAGAATCCGGTCAGCACAAGCGCGGCAAGGACCACGGGAATCGCCGCGAAAAGGACGACCCTCGACACATTGACTTTCTTTTTCGGCCTGACGGGTTTGGACGACGCCATTGCGCGTGACTCCTGAATTCTTCCGCGCCTCAAATGGAACGGACAATAAAAGATTTTGTCTGAGGGGAAACAGGCTTCCTCTGAGACAAGAAACACAGTGCGCGGCTTGCGTCGCGCACTGAACAATCAACTTGTTACGCGGTACGGACCGCGTGCGGCTTACGCCTTGAGATAGGCGCGGACCTTGTCGGCGACGGCTTCCGGCGTGAAGCCGAATTCCTGCGCCAGCTTCTTGTACGGAGCGGACGCGCCGAAGTGATCCAGGCCGATCGCGAGGCCGTCGAGGCCGACCAGGGCGTACCACATCGGAGTCGTGCCGGCTTCGATGGAGATGCGCTTGCGGCAGGCGTTCGGCAGGATGCTTTCGCGGAAGGCGGCGTCCTGACGGAGGAAGGTCTCGAGGGACGGGACGGAGACGATGCGGACCTTGCGGCCTTCGGAGCGGAGGATCGCGGCGGCGTCGAGCGCCAGATTGACTTCACTGCCGGAGGCGAGGATGACGGCTTCGAAGCCCGCGTCCTCGGAGAGGATGTAGGCGCCGCGGGTCACGTCGATCTTCGCGGCCAGGTCGGCGTCGAAGGGACGGAGGTCCTGACGGGTCATCATCATGGCGACAGGGCCCTGCTTCTTCAGTGCGGCGGCCCAGCAGTGCGCGACTTCGTGGGCTTCGGCCGGACGGAACACGGTCATGTCCGGAATGCTGCGGAGCATGGCGAGCTGTTCGATCGGTTCGTGCGTGGGGCCGTCTTCGCCGACGTAGAAGGAATCGTGCGTGAAGATGTAGAGCTCATGGAGCTTCTGTATCGCGGCGAGGCGGATCGCGGGCTTCATGTAGTCGGAGAACACAGCGAACGTGGAGGTGTACGGGATGGCCGTGCCGAACAGAGCCATGCCGTTGCCCGCCATGCCCATTTCGAGCTCGCGGATGCCGAAGTGCAGGTTGCGGCCGGCGCGGTCTTCCGCGCTGAAGTCGCCCGCGCCCTTGACCGCGGTCTTGGTGGACGGAGCCAGGTCGGCGGCGCCGCCGACGAGGGCCGGAACGAGCGCGGAGGCCTTCTGGAGGATGGTGCCGCTGGAGGCGCGGGAGGCGACCGGCTTGTCGACCGGAGCGGCGGCGAGGAGTTCGTCGAGGATGTTTTCCGGAACGGTGCGGTTGATGAGGCTGTCGATCAGCGCCTTGTCGGCGGTCTTCACGAACGCCGCGAACTGTTCGTTCCAGGCGGCGGCTTCGGCGGCGAGTTCCTTCACGCGGCCGGCGAGCATGTCCTTGACGGCCTGCGGAACGGTGAAGGGCTCTTCGGTCCAGCCGAGGTTGGCTTTCGTGGCGGCGAGTTCCTCGTCTCCGAGGGGTTCGCCGTGGCAGCCGTGCGTGCCGGCCTTGTTCGGAGCGCCGTAACCGATCTTGGTCTTGCCGATGATGAGGGTCGGGCGGCCGTCGGTCTTGACGGCTTCGGCCAGGACGGCGTCGACCTTGGCGACGTCGTTGGCGTCATCGCAGCGGAGGACGCGCCAGTCGTAGGCGGCGTAGCGGGCGGCGACGTCTTCGGTGAACGCCAGGCCGGTGTTGCCTTCGATGGTGATGTTGTTGTCGTCGTAGAACACGACGAGGTTGTCGAGCTTGAGGTGGCCGGCGAGGCTGGCGGCTTCGGAGGTGTTGCCTTCCATCATGCAGCCGTCGCCGCTGATCACGAAGATGCGGCTCTGCCGGATGTCCGTCTTGTCAAGGCCGATTCTGGCCGCGAACTGCTTGGCGGCGATCGCCATGCCGACCGCGGAACCGAAACCGCTGCCCAGCGGGCCGGTCGTGATATCGACGCCCTTGGTATGGCCGAATTCCGGATGGCCCGGAGTCAGGCTGCCCCACTGGCGGAAGTTCTTCAGCTCGTCCATGGAGAGGCCGTAGTTGAAGAGGTGAAGGAGCGAATAGATCAGCATGGAGCCGTGGCCGGCGGAGAGCACGAAGCGGTCGCGTCCGATCCAGGTCGGATCGGCCGGATTGTGGCGGAGATACTTCGCCCAGAGGACCATGGCGAAATCGGCGTTGCCCATGGGCATGCCGGGATGCCCGGACTTGGCCTTCTGGATCGCTTCGGCGGATAAAATACGGATTGTGTCGGCGGCTTTGCGCAGAGTGGTTGCGTCCATCTCATTTCCTTTCGTTGTTGAGAGTATTTTTGTTAAAAAGAAAAAAGGTCATCCGCAAAAGATACCACATTTTTTTGAAAAAGCAATTGCATTTCTGAAAAAAGAGGTTATTTTATTCGCTGTTTTTTCGTTTTTCACACAACCGGCGATGTTTTTTACAAAGAACAGACGGCATCTCCGATCCGGACGCGCAGAAGGTTTCCGCCGGGACTTCTTCCATCCGTCGCGCGGTCCGGAGCATCGCCGTCAAGACAATTGCCCCCCGCCCCATGTCAAACATCATCAACGCCGTTTCGAGTTTCGCCCGCAGACACACATTCGCCACGATCTTTTTCTCCCTTCTCGCGTTCTTCCTCCTCGGGTCCGCCGGGCTCGAATGCGTGAAGATCGACGTCCGCTTCCAGTTTATGACCGGAGACATGACGGACCACCCGATCGGGCCGTTCCCGACCGTCTTCGGAAACCCGTATTATGACTATCCCTCGACGATGTTCATCCTGTCGTGGCTGGCATCGTTCTGCGGACACATGGTGGCGCGCTGGACGGTGACGCTGCCGTCGATGATATTCGGCGCATATTCGATCGCGATGACGTGGAGGATCGGGGAGAAAGCGGAAAAGGGACTAGGTCTGTGGGCACTCATGCTCTCGCTGGTCTCGTTCGAGTATCTCAACTCCATCCTCGGATTCGGCATCGACCTCCCCGTCTGCGCCGCAGGCGTCACGATGATCGCCCTGCTCCAGGAGGACCGACTGAACACCTTCCTCTCCACGCTCGTGTTCGCGGCGCTTCTCGTGTTCTGCTTTGCGGTCCGCGGCCCGATGGGTCCCGTCCTGCTCGGCGCGGGAACGGCCGGATGGCTCGCGATGTCCGGCCGCTGGAAGACGTTCTTCGCGTTCGGCGCGGCGGGCGCGGCCGTTCTGGCCGGCTGCGTGGGGTTCGCCTGGTGGCTGCTGCATCACGTCGGCGGCGACGAAATGTGGACACAGTTCTACGAATGGCAGTTCAACAGCCGGATGGATGGCGGATCGGCACTGTTTTATCTGCTCGGCAGCCTCCCGACCTACGCCCCGCTCAGCATCCCGTTCCTGTACACGCTCATCGCGGGCGGGCGCGCTCTGCTGAAAGACCCGGTCGGCCCATGGCTCGGATTTCTGTTCGCCGTCGAGATCCTGCTCTCGATCCCCGGATGCCAGCACACGCGCTATATGACGCTCGCCGTGCCGTTCATGGCGCTTTCCGGCGCGTGGGGGCTGCTTCATGCCCGCCTCGACCTGAAACTCTCCGATGTCTGGAGGGACCGCATCGTCCGTCTCGCCCGGCTCGCGCTCGTACTGGTCCCCTATGCCACCATGCTCGGGACCGTGGTCTGCCTGATCGTGTCGTTCTTCTTCGTCGCACCGGAATGGCTCCCGTACGGCCAATATGCCCTCGGCTTCCTGCTCGTCGTGACCGCCGTTTATTGTTTCCGCGGGCACGATTCCTGGACGGCACGGTTCGCGCTGGCCTCGTGCTGCCTGGGAATTCACTTCGTGTTCGCCGTCATCCCGGCAATCTCCGCCCAGGAGGATTCCCGCCCGTTCGTCGAGGCCGTCGAAAAGGCATCCGGCGAAGACCGGGTCTTCTTCTTCAATGTGAACGCAGACCATGTCGGCATCAAGTATCTGGCCGAAGTGAACAACGCCCGCCGCGGACAGGTCTTCTTCATCTGCGACGAGGACGAGGAGACCGAGGAGCATTACGCATACCGTACCGTCGATGAGGGATTCGGCATGCTCGGAAACGAGATCGTCATCCTCAGGAAAAACCACCTCGAAAAACTCACGGAACTTGCCGAGGCCATGCATAAAAAGGTCGTTCCGCAGTTCCGGGGTAAGCTCGGACACCGCACGTATGTCGCGGTCAGGCTCCTCCCGGACGAAACTCCGATGACTCCCTGAAATACCGCTTTTTTCCCGTTTTTGTTTCGATTTGCGGTTGATTTTTCCGGTTTTTCATGGTATGATACTGCGTGGTGTTTGTTTTGATCTCAATCTGAAAGGGCATCGGCATGTTCTGTAAAAACTGCGGCAGACAAATCCCGGACGATGCGGCGTTCTGCCCCGCCTGCGGCACGAAACGGTCCGGCGGGGATACGTTCGGAGACGAGCGGTCCGGACGCGACATCAAGAACCTCCCAAGCTATGCGAAGGAAAACGAACTGAGCCGTTCGAGTGACGCGATCGACTCCGACCGGGTCAAGTTCAGCCTGTCCGATTCCGGGCAGAAGAAATTCAGTCTCTCCGACAACAGCCAGAAGAAGTTCAGCCTGTCCGGGTCCGGACAGAAAAAGTTCAGCCTGTCCGACAAAGGCAGGAATTCCGGCGACGGCATCGTCCGCATCACCTCGAACCGCGATCCCGCCCCGCAGCCGAAGTCCCCGACCGGATTCGTGAATCCGCTCAAAGACTCCGGCAAGACCATATTTCACGACGAACCGGCAAGCAAAACGGATGCAGAACAGAAACAACCGTCCGCGCCCGAACCGGAAGTACGTATTACAAAGGAAGAGTCCGCCGGAAACGGAAATGCCGCACAGTCCGCGGTGAACGTTTTCTACAACACATCAGGTTCCGCAGGAGGAAATACAGACGCAGGTCCGGAGGAACAGCGGACCGGATTCGTGAACCCGCTCAAGGGGGGCGGTCAAAATATCCAGTGGGGCAGCGACGGCGACCGCAACGAAACGAAGAACTCCGAGTTCGCCGGCGATCCGGCCGAAATCGAGTCGCACCTGGGGTTCGCGGTCTTCACGCTCCTCTGCTGCTGCCAGCCGACCAGCATCCTGGCGATCCTTTTCGCGGTACTGGTCTCCCAGGAGGTCAAGAAAGGCAATTACGAGCAGGCGCAGAAATACTCGAACCTTGCGAAGCTCTTCTGCTGGATCTCCATCGGTCTGTCGATCTTTTGCGGCGGCATTTCCTCCATCGCGAACATGGACGAATGGCGCAACGCTTTCAACGGCACGCCCCTTCCCTGAAGTCTCTTTCAGCCTCACCACATAAACACGGAAACCACCACGATGTTCTGCATGCACTGCGGCCAGCAACTGCCGCCCGACGCGGTTTTCTGCCCGAGCTGTGGCCAGAAGGCGGAAACGCCTTCGGACGTACCGGCCGGAACATCGGCGAAACCGCCGAGGATCGACTGCGGATTCACGCTCGCCGTCATCGCGGTCGTGGTCGGCAACGTGATCGGGATCGTGGCGCTGATCTACGCCGTGCTCGCCTCGAACATGCTTCAAAACGGCGATTACGAGGGCGCACGGCGGGCGGCACGCACCGGAAAAATCTGGAGCTGGACCGCCATCATCCTTTTCGCGGCGGTACTGTGTCTGGGCATGCTCGTCCTGCCGCGCCTGTGGGACTTGATCGCGCCCGGTCTGACGGTGATTGAAACGGAACTCTCCCCGCCATGAAAAAGAAACGTTTCACCAAACAGAAACTGATCACGCTCGGAGTGCTCCTCGTTCTGGGCGCGGCGGCGTGCGTCGTCCTGTTGCTGGTTCCGCCGGGCAGTCCGCACGCGAAATGGCTCCCGAAATGCATGTTCCATCAGCTGACCGGGCTGTACTGTCCGGGCTGTGGTGCAACGCGTGCGCTGTCTGCGATGCTGCACGGCGACCTCAAATCGAGTCTGCACAACAATCTGCTGCTGTTCCCGCTGCTCGCCCTGATCGCGGTCCTGATCGTGAAGCCGGAAATCTCCCTCAAACGCCCCGTTGCGATCACGATCGTCGCGGTCGTTCTGCTGTTCACGATCCTGCGGAATATCCCGGTCGCGCCGTTTACGTATCTGGCGCCAATCCCTCTGCACTGATTTCAGAAGAACCGGGCGCCGACAACCGAGGCAAGCCCGATCAGCACGAGCACGGCGGTCAGAAGGAACAGCCAGAGCCTGCGGATCATCAGGGCGCGTTTGGCGGAGTTGACGAACCGCAACTCCTTTTTCCGTCCGTTTTCCGTGACTTCCGGAGTTTTCCGGCGGACGTTTCCGCCTCCGCTTTTCCGGGCCGCCTGTTTTACCATCGGATTGTCCCGTTGAACGCCGCAATGACGGCGGCCCCGATCAGGAGCGCCGCCACGATGACCGATACGATGAACGGGAAAAACACGCCCCAGCCGATGCGGCAGAGCTGCCCGAACGTGAGCGACCCCAGATCTATCCCGTCGAACGCGGACGGTTTCTGTTTCTGCGCCTGGATCGGGATACTCTGCGTCGTCGCGGTGGACTCCGCGATCTTGCGGCAGGCGTCCAGCCGGAGTTCATCGAGACGGCGGGACTCCACGGCGATCTGGGTCTGCGTCGCCGCGCCGTCGACGTCGAGCGGGGATTCCTTGTTCAGTTCGGCGGCGATGGACGCGAGGCGTTCCCGGCGCGGTCTGAGCTCCTGAAGTTTGCGCTCGGAATCCGCGATCTCCCAGTCGATCCCCGCCAGAGATTCCGCGACGCGCACGGCGAGGTCGCGCCGCGACAGGCGGAAATCGTTCACGCGTCGCTGCATGGCCTCTGAAAGCTGTTTGGAAACGACCGGTTGAGGAGGCGGAGGCACGGGCGGAACACTGTTCTGCGCCGGAGCATCGGGATCGTTCGCCTCCGCGGAAGAATTGTTCGCGGCGATGGAGATGTTGTATTTGTGCAGGTCGTTCAGGATCGAGATATTCTTTTCCATGGTGCGTGCTCCGGCAAGATAAAACAGGACAACTGCGTGGTCGTGAGGCGGTCCGGCAAACGCCGTTCCGGTATTCAAAATATAGCCCGGAATATGGAAAAAACCACTGAAAAACGGAAAAAAGGCGAAAAAAAAGCGTTCCGCGCTTGCGTTTTTTCAAAAATATAGTATAGTTCAAAGATACATTTTGACTTTTCATCCCTACTACGGAGTTTTGCAATATGAAAATCGGCGATCTCAGCGGCACCATCGAACGCGCCAGACTCGCAGGGCGCATCGCCATCATTTCCCTTGTCCTGTCCTTTATCCTCGCGGTCGTCGTGATCGTGGCGGGCCCGGCGACGAAATGGGCCGGCATGGAGACATTCACGCTCGCGCTCTACCCCGTCACGCTGGCGTTCCTCTTCTCGGTCTGCGCCCTCGTGCATTCCGCGTTCCTGCGGAAGATGGCCGAGGAGGAACAGGAAAAGCTCATCCTCGAACAGCGCAAGTCGAACGTGAACTCCATCCTCGACGTCAGCGAAGACGTCCGGTTCACGGCCAAACGCACGCTCGAAAACTTCAACAAGTACATCCCGTCCGCCGTTTCGCTTCTCGTCTTCCTGCTCTCCGTTCCGGCGTTCTGGTATTTCTGGAAACACTCCACGCTCGGCGCGGCCGATCCCGCCACGCTCGTGCTGACGCCGAAAAACCCGATCAATCTGGCGTTCCTCGGCGCGATCTCGGCGCTCTTCGCCTACTTCACCGGCGTTTTTCTGGTCGGACAGTCCCGCATCCGCGAATTCCGCTACCTGCGCCCGGTCGGCAGCTGGCTGATCTGCTTCGCCATCGTGCTGTTCGTGAGCGCGGTCTCGGCCCTCTTCATCAATTACGGCAAGACCGGCTGGGCCGCGCCGCTGACCAAGGTCTTCTTCTGGATCCTCGCGGTCTTCTCCGCCGAACACCTCGTGAGCTTCATCATCGAGTTCTACCGCCCCCGTACGCTGGAGGAGGTCCGCCCGGTGTATGAAAGCCGTCTGCTCGCGATCTTCACCGAACCGGGCGGCGTGGTTCGCAACATCTCGGATTCGCTGGACTACCAGTTCGGGTTCCAGATTTCGCGGACCGGCATCTACCTGGTCCTGCGGAAGGCGATCGTCCCGGCATTGATGGTCTGGGCCGCAGTGCTGTGGCTTTTCACCTGCATCGCCGAGGTCAATCCCGGCGAGATCGGCATCCGCGAGGTCTTCGGCGCGGTGAACCGCGAATCGCAGCCGCTCGATGCCGGAATCCACTTCAAATTGCCGTGGCCCTGCGAGAAGATCCTCCGCGTCCCCGTCAAGAACGTGCAGGAGGCCACCCTCGGGTCCGTCCTGAACGCCGGCCGCAACGCCAAGGTCATCCTCTGGACCGGCGACAATTACCAGCATGAAAACAAGTTCCTCGTGGCGGTGAAGCAGCAGGGCAAGACCGGCGCGCAGCTCGCGTCCATCCTTGAAGTCTCGCTCCCCGTCTTCTACACCGCCGACCCCGAACGCCCGTTCGACTACGCGTTCAATTTCGACAACGTGAAGGAAACGCTCCTCGCGGTCGGCCAGGCCGAGGCGACGCGCTACTTCGCCAGCACCGACTTCATCACCGACATCTCCTCCGGACGCGAACAGGTCGCCGTGAACCTGTACGACCGCATCCAGAAGGCGTGCGACCGCATCGGGCTCGGCATCAGGCTCGTCGGCATCAACATGCACGACGCGCATCCGCCCATCGGCAGCGACGAGCCGGGCGGCGCGGTCGACGTCGCCGGAGCGTTCCAGGACGTCGTGTGCGCCCAGGAGGACGCCGTGAAGATGATCTCGAGGGCCAACGAATACAGCATCACCACGGTCGAATCCGCCAAGGTCGAGTCCACGCGCATCCTCGGCTCCGCCGAAGCATACAAGTACGACACCGCCAGCGTCGCACTCGCGGACGCCTCCAGGTTCGAAAGCCAGCTCGAATCCTACCGCCACCTCCCCGGCATGTTCAAGCTCCGCACCTACCTGGACTTCCTCGAAAACGACTGCAGCGACATCCGCAAATACATCATATCGAACGAGATCGACGTCCGCAACCTGGTCCTGAACCTCGAAGAGAAACCTTCCCTCGACCTGCTCAACACCGACATCAATCTCCTGACCAATCCGAAATAATCCCAACCTCAAACAAACTCAGAGGGGACGTCCGGTCGACCGGGCATGTCCTCCCACCCGTATTATATTCCCGTGTTCAATCATCTCTCCAAACTCATCAGAAATCTGAAATCCGCCCTCTCCGGCGCACCGAAACAGCCGGAAGCCCCGGCGGCCGCAACAGTCCGCAAGCATGACAAGAAACGCCGCCGCCAGCGGCATCCCGAAGACGCCGCGTACATCCGGCGCGCCGACAGCCGCCCGGCACCCGTCCGCGAGGAAAAGAAGGACAATCCTCAGGCGAAACAGCAGTCCCGCAAGCAGAAACAGCCGAAGCAGGCGAAACAACCGCAGGACCAGCAGAAACAGCCCAGGCAACAAAAACAGCAGCAGCCCGCGCAGAAGCAGAAACAGCCCCGGCAGATTCCGCCGATGCCCGCCATCGTGCCGCCGCCGGAAGAACCCGGCAAGATGCGTTTCTGCGACCTCGAACTCTCGCAGGAAGTACTCGCCGCCGTCCAGGTCCTCGGATTCCTCTACTGCACCGAGATCCAGAAGCTCTGCCTGCCCTACGCGCTCGCCGGTCGTGACCTCGCCGCGAAGGCGCAGACCGGGACCGGCAAGACCGCCGCGTTCCTCTCCACGCTCATCACGCGGTTCCGCCGCCACCCGCTTGAGGGCGAACGCAAGAAGGGCGCGCCGCGCGCCCTGGTCCTCGCTCCGACCCGCGAACTCGCGATCCAGATCCACGACGACGCGGAGGCGCTCGCACGGTTCACCGACCTGAACTGCCTCGTCATCTTCGGCGGCATGGACCACGAGAAACAGCGCCGCGAGCTCGACGCGCCCATCGACATCCTCGTCGGCACCCCGGGCCGCATCATCGACTATTCCCAGAGCGGCGACCTGGACCTCTCCAAGGCCGAAGTCCTCGTGATCGACGAGGCGGACCGCATGCTCGACATGGGGTTCATCCCGGACGTCCGCCGCATCGTCTACCATCTGCCGCGCCCCGGCGTCCGCCAGACCATGCTCTTCAGCGCCACGCTCGAACCCGCCGTCCTGCGCCTGGTCGACTCCTGGATGAAGGATCCGGAATTCGTGGAGTCCGAGCCGCAGCACATCGTGACCGACCTCATCGACCAGCGGTTCTACGCCGTGCTGGACGAACAGAAGATGGCCGTGCTCCTGCACGTGATCCGCGAGGAGAAGCCCGAGCGCATGATCATCTTCGGCAACCGCAAGGACAAGAACATCTCCATCGCCGCCCGTCTCTTCGAATACGGCGAGGACGCCGAACTTCTCTCCGGTGACGTGGCGCAGGAAAAACGACTGAAGATCCTCGACCGGTTCCGCGAGGGCAAGACGCGCATCCTCGTCGCCACCGACGTCGCCGCGCGCGGCATCCACGTGGACGGCATCAGCCACGTCGTGAACTACGACCTGCCCGAACAGGCCGACGACTACGTGCACCGCATCGGCCGCACCGGACGCGCAGGCGAGCACGGCACCAGCATCAGTTTCGCCGACGAGTTCGGCTCGTTCGTGCTGCCTCAGCTGGAACAGTACACCAAGTGCGAGATCAAGACTGTCCAGCCTCCGCAGGAATGGCTGGAGCTCCCCGAAAAGACACGCGAACTCCCGCCCGAGGAACGTTCCCGCATGAACCGCCGCGGAGGCGGATCCGGCGGCGGACGGCCCCATCGCGGAAGCGGAAGAGGCAGACGCAGATGAGTACCGCCGCAAAGGACGCGCCAGCGGTTACGGTCATCCTCGACCGTCTCCGCAGCGCGCACAACACCGGCAACATCTTCCGTCTGGCCGAGGCGCTCGGTGCGAAAGAGGTGATCTGCTGCGGCTACACCCCCTGCCCGCCTCACCCCAAGCTCGCGAAGACCGCCATGGGCGCGGACACGATGGTCCCGAGCCGTTCCTTCCCGACCGCGCTCGACGCCATACGCGCGCTTCGCGAGGAAACGCCCGGCATCGAAATCCTCGCCGTCGAACCGCTCCCGGAGTCCGTCGACGCGTGGCAATACCCCTATCATTTTCCGGTCGCGCTGATCTTCGGCAACGAGGCGCTCGGGATCTCGCCCGAGGCGCTGGAAGCCGCCGACGCGACGGTCGGCCTGCCCATGTTCGGCGAGAAAGCATCGATCAACGTGGGCAACTGCGCGGCGGTCGTCCTGTACGCCGCGGCCGCGAAATTCCTCGCGGATTCGCATAAGGAGATGACACCATGAACGTTCAACCCGGCAAAGACTGGAAGTTCTTCCTCTTCGGTCAGCACACCGAGGCACTGCGCGACAACCTGAAACGCCGCGGCGTACGCCTCACGGACGACCCGGACAAGGCCGACCTCATCATCCCCTGCGGCGGCGACGGCACGCTCTTCACCGCCGAACTCCGCTGGCCCGGCCGCCTGAAATACCCGGTGCGCGACTCCGCCACCGCCCCGCTCTGCCCGAAACACGGCCTCGACACCCAGCTCGACGCGTTCTTCGCGGGCAACCTGAAAACGACGCGCCTGCCGAAGCTCGTCGGTCGTGCGAACGGGCGCGAGCTCTTCGCCATCAACGACATCTTCCTGCACAACCGGATGCCCGTGACCGCGCTCCGCTACAGCGTCTCCATCGACGGCAAACTGTACGCCCGCGAGGTCGTCGGCGACGCCGTCGGCGCGGCCACCATCCACGGATCGACCGCGTACTACCGCAGCATCACCCACAGCATCTTCCGCACCGGCATCGGGCTGGCTTTCAGCAACAGCACCGAGCTCGTCAACCACCTGGTCCTGCCCGAAAACTCGCTCATCCGCATCGACATCCTCCGCGGACCCGCCGTCATGGTCGCCGACAACTCCGAGGAGACCGTGCTCGTCGAAGTCGGCGGATTCGCCGAACTCTCCATGTCCGACCGCTTCACCGACATCCTCGGCCTCGACCTCTTCATGTGCTCCGAATGCCGCCGTCTGCGCCACACGCTCCGCGATTCCACGCGCTTCATCGGCGGCGGCGAGGGAGGCCGCTGACCATGCGGATCCTCGTCACCGCGGGCCCCACGCGCGAAGCCGTCGACGCCGTCCGGTTCCTCTCCAACAAATCGACAGGCAGGATGGGCTACGCCCTCGCGAAGGCCGCCGTCGATGCCGGACACGACGTGATCCTGATCTCCGGGCCGGTCGCGCTCACGCCGCCGGACGGTCTGCTGGAATTCGTCCCGGTCGTCTCCGCCGCCGACATGGCGGAGGCGGTCAAATCCCGCGCCGCCGACTGCGGCATGGTCGTGATGTGCGCCGCCGTGGCGGACTACACCCCGGCGCATCCGATCGACCGCAAACTGAAGAAGGCCGACGGCAGTCTCTTCCTCGAACTGAAGCGCACTGAGGACATTCTGAAGACGCTCGGACAACAGAAAAAGCCCGGGCAGATATTAGTCGGATTCGCCGCCGAGACCGACGGCCTAGAACAGTACGCCCGCGAGAAACTCGCCGCGAAAAACCTCGACTGGATCGCCGCAAACGACGTATCGCGCCCGGACCGCGGATTCGCCGCCGGAACCAACGCCGTCACGCTCTTTGCCGCCGACGGACGCAGGTTCGACCTCCCGCTCCAGAGCAAGGACGCCATCGCAAAAGAGATGCTGGCGATCCTGCTGCCCTCCCCCCGTTGAAAGTCCGCACGATGGCAAATCCGGTGTTGAGCTTGCGGACGAAACTGCGCGCCTGGCGCGAGGACCGTCTCGACCGGAGGATCGGCGGCATCTCCCTCTCCGAAGTGCGCGAATCGCGTTTTCAGGACCTCGGCGCGTACCCGACCATGAGCGCGGAGTACGGCGCGATCGAAATGATGTTCCGCGAGTTCCCGCTGGACGCGAACGACGTTTTCGTGGACGTCGGGTGCGGATTCGGGCGCGTGATCAGCTGGCTCCTGCTCAAAAAGTCGCCGTGCAAGAAATATTACGGCGTCGAGCTTGACCCGGACGTCGCCGCGGTCGCGGCGAAACGCTTCGAAGGCTATCCGCAGGTGTCGATCCTGAACGGGAATATCCTCGACGTACTGCCGCACGACGGCACGGTCTTCTGGCTCTACAACCCGTTCGATGTCTGCGTGCTCGACGCGTTCCTCTCCAAGCTCGAATCCGGCCGCGAGACGAAAGCATACGTGATGTATTACTGCGACTACCGGGCGTTCGCGCTGGAGGGCCGCCGCAACTGGAACCGTCTGCTGAAAGACGCCTGGCGCTGTCCCCCGGAAAAGCCCCTGCCGTGGTCGATCTGGCTGTATCAGCCCGACTGGAACCGTTGCCTCACGCGCTGACATACGGGAAAAACATCCCGGATGACCTTCTTCAGGCATAAAAAACAGCTTGACTTTTAAGATATTATGAAGTATATTTACCTCTGTTTCGTTCTTTATTCTCTTTCAACTCCCCTCTATGGATGAAGACTATGTTTTTTTCCTTTTTCAAATTCGTTTTTTCGTCAAGATTCTGGAAGATATTCATTCCTTTTTCCGCCGTATCTCTTATCTTTTTTTTCCTGGAATACGGAAGGTATTCCTCTTTTGATCCCGGATACAATCCAAATTACCTTTTGATGTGTGCATTGTCCCTGATCGCCTGGTCTTTCTGCATTTCGGTTTCCATTCACATCATAGGATTCCGGAAAACTCTTCCGACCGCCGCCATTGCATTGTTATTCATAGCAATGGATTACATCAATTACTCCGGATTCCGCAAACAGGATTATTATTGCACGGTTTATCACGCGATGTCTATAGCCGCCGTATTCTCAATCCTGAATTTGTTTGCCTTTTATTCACAAAGCCGCATTGTTTCTTTTTTCAGGACATCGGTTTTTTTTCTGTTTGTTTTGTTTCCCCTTGCCATAATCGGGAATAAACTCGTTTCGGGAAGCGGATTGAATGAAGATGCCATGATCGCGATCCAGCAAACAGATATCAGGGAAGCATACCATTACTTTTTCGGACTCAATAACGGTTTTCTTCTGTTGATCTGGCTCTTTGTGACCGTTTTTGCTGTCTGGCTGGTAAGCAGGTATTCTTTTTCCCGCTCCATGACCAGAATAAAAAGACAAAAGATGTTATCAAAGACAGCCGCATTCTGCTGTATCATTGCGCTCCTGCCGGCCCTGATACTGGGATTTCTCGGAAATATGTACTCCTTTTTCCCTCCACATATGTTCAACACCCTGAGATACCCCCTGACTTATTCCCGTATTCTCAGGAGTTATGACAAATACAGAGACGAGCATTTGAAAGCTGTGCAGAGCCGTCTTGCCGGTGTTAACAACACGATGAATTGTTTTCCCGGGAAATATGTTGTCGTAATCGGAGAATCCCTGAATAAGAATTTTATGGGGTGCTACGGGTATTCTAAAAATACTACTCCATTTCAATCCCGGATGAAAAGCAATGACAATTTCTTTCTCTTCCAAAACTGTTTTGCCTGCTATGTGCAGACACAGCGCGTTCTCCGCCTGCTCCTGACAGATTTGAATCAATACGACGGAAAGGGGTTTGAAATATCGGATGCCATTTCTTTTTTAGATATCGCGAACCTCTACGGCTATCATACGGAGTGGTTAAGCGGACAGGAAAAATTATCCAATTCAAACAGCGTTATTTCCGCACTGGCGGAATCCTCGGACCAGCTCTATTTTTCCACAAGAGGAATGGCGTACCGAGACCTCGACCTGGTTAAGCATTTGGAGGAGAATAATATCCTCGGACAGGACCGTTCTCTCACTGTTCTTCATTTGAACGGATGTCATTATCCCTATCATTTGTCTTTTCCCGCCGATACAGTTTTTGACGAACAGAATCTTTCCGTTTATGATAAATGTGTTTACTTCAACGACACCTTCTTATCCGAACTCTACAGTTTGGCAACGGCAAACAATGTCGATGTCCTGTTGTATGTGTCTGATCACTCCGATGCCGTATCGGCGGGAAAAGGACATGATTCTCGCAATTATTTACAGGAAATGGTCGAAATTCCTCTTTGGATCTGTATCTCGGACAAATACAGGGAGGAACATCCGGATATTGCGGACCGTCTCCGCAGAGCAACTGATCAGGTGTTCACAAACGATCTTGTTTTCGATTTGTTGCTTTATCTAATGGGAATTGACAATGAATTCGTTGACACAAGGTTTATTCCGGGAAGCGACGACTATATAATCAATGAAGAAACCGCAAGAACCTTATACGGGCAGCAACGCATTTATATAAACAAACAAAAAAGCAACAAGTAAGCTCCTCAGGGCAAGCCCTGGACACACGAAGTGTGCCGAGTAGTGCGCGGCTACGCTCGCGCACACACATAGTGTGGTTGGGTGGGTGGTGCCGTGCTTCGCGACGGCACCAGGACAAGTCCTGGACTGTAGTAGTGCCGTGCTTCGCGACGGCACCAGGACAAGTCCTGGACTGTAGTAGTGCCGTGCTTCGCGACGGCACGGGGACAAGCCGTTGATCCCACTTAATTCCAGTCTACCAGATAAAAGAAGGATTTCAAGAGGACAGGAAAAAAAAGCTCTCAAAAAAAATCAATGTGTTTCAGATCGGATCAGCTTATCGTTTTCCTCCATGGGCGGGAACGTCCAGCAGAGACCGGATGCAGCGTTCGAGCTCGTCCATGGTGTCGGCGGGATCAAAGGTCGCGTCCGGTCCGAAACACCTCACGACCTTGCCGTCACGACCGACGACGTATTTCGTGAAATACCATTTGACCGGACCGAGCGCCGAATAGATCGCGGGCCAGTCCGAACTGGATTTCGGTTTCGCCATCTGGGGGAACGTCACGCCGTATTCGGACGAGCGGAATGCATGGATCTCCTCATCGGTGCGCGAGGCATCCTGATTCGACAGGAACGGGCTGTCCGTACTGTATGAATTCCCCGGACTCGCCCTCAAAGCCGGAAAATCAAGTATCTCGAAGCCGCGGTCGTGGTATTTCCGGTAAATCTCTTCGAGGCGGGCATACTGCGGGGTAAAAAGATCGTCCGTGGCAGTGTTCACCACGAGCACGACCTTTCCCCGGAGATCGGCGGTCCGGATGATCTGTCCGTCCCATGTAGTAAGCTCGAAATCATAAAAGGACGGGTCCGTTTCTTTCCTCCGTTCCACAACATCCCAGTTGCCGAGATCGCCCGCCTGATTCCGCGCCGACAATCCGCCGCCGTCTTTCCCGTCACCTTCTTTTCCGTCGGAGCCGAGCGAGTAAATGTCGAATTCACCATGTTTGCCTGGGAAGACGTAATGAAATTCGTTGCCCCACGGGTCACGCGGAAGCGCCGGTTTGAGGTAGGGGCCATCCCATTTTTCGGCGTGGTCGATATTCTCCAGCAGCCCCAGGAGTGAGGACGGGCATGTCCCGACATCCTTCTCATATAACCGGACCGCCTCATCAAGAAGCTGAATCAGATTATAGGTTTCGACATAATTGAGGTTACGTATATAGCTGGTGCGGAAATTGTAAAACAGGAAAAAAACGCTTGCAAGGCAGAAAAAGAGCCAAACCGCAACGACAATGATTATCACGCGGTTGCCGCCGCGCTTCTTCTTTGCGGGACTTGTTTCCTTTTCGTGCGATTCATTCATCGTATGCTGCCCTTATTTGGTATTGCGGATTTGCCCTGAAAATATACCACACGGGCGACACGGAATCAAGAAAGGAAAGAAGATTTTACTTAAAAATCAGAACAGGGTGGGCTGTTCGGGTTCATCGTCCGCTTCGGCATCGGAAGACGTTTTGCGCGTCTTTTTCGTGTGGAATTTCGCGTGGCGTTCGCGGAGGATGGGGCGCGTGTAGGACGGCATGCCGGCGTCGGCGATGGCGTTTTCCTCGAGGTTTTCGAGGATTTCGCGGGCGCGGACGATCACGTCGTTCGGGAGTCCGGCGAGCTTGGCGACGTGGATGCCGTAGCTCTTGTCGGCGGCTCCGGGGACGATCTGGCGCAGGAAGATGATCTGGTCGCCGTATTCGCGGACGGCGACGTTGTAGTTCTTCACGCCTTTGCGCGTGAGGGCGAGCTCGGTCATCTCGTGGTAATGCGTGGCGAACTGGGTGCGCGCGCGGGCGGACGGGTGGTCGAGGAGGTATTCGGCAACGGAAAGCGCGATGGAAAGGCCGTCGAACGTGCTGGTGCCGCGTCCGATCTCATCGAGGATCACGAGGCTCTTGCTCGTGGCGTGGTTCAGGATGTTCGCGGTCTCGATCATTTCGACCATGAACGTGCTCTGGCCGCGCGCGAGGTCGTCCATGGCCCCGACGCGGGTGAACACGCGGTCCACGAGCCCGACGTGCGCCTCGTCCGCGGGGATGAACGAGCCCATCTGCGCCATGATGACGAGCAGCGCGGTCTGGCGGATGTAGGTGGACTTGCCCGCCATGTTCGGGCCGGTGATGATCATCATGCGGTTGTCGCCGCCGTCCAGTAGCGTGTCGTTCGGCACGAAGCGTTCGGACTCCATCTTCGCATCGAGCACGGGGTGGCGTCCGGCGACGATGTGCAGGACGTCGTCGTCCGCGACGTGCGGGCGGCAGTAACGGTATTTGGAGGCGCATTCGCCGAGGGCGGTCAGGACATCGAGGCGGGCGACGGAGAACGCGGCCTTCTGAATCTCGCCGGTGAAAGTGCGCGCGTAGGTGCGGAGTTCGTCGAAGAGCTGTTTTTCGAGGGAGACGGCCTTGTCGGACGCGCCGAGGATCTTGCTCTCCATCTCCTTGAGCTCGGGCGTGATGAAGCGTTCGCAGTTGACGAGCGTCTGCTTGCGGACGTAGTCGTCGGGGACGCGCGCGAGGTTGCTCTTCGAGACCTCGATGTAGTAGCCGAAGACGCCGTTGAAATGCACCTTCAGCGTCTTGATGCCGGTTCGCTCCTGCTCCTTCGCCTGAAGCGCGGCGATCCAGGACTTGCCGTCGGTGATGGCGGACCGGAAAACGTCGAGGTCGTGGTTGAAGCCCTCGCGGATGAATCCGCCCTCCGCCATGTCCGCCGGGGGATCGTCGGCGATGGCGGCGAAAATGCGCGAAGTGAGCTCGGGGAAGTCGCCGAGACCGTCGCGGATGCGTTCGACGAGCGGCAGGTCGTAGGCGTTCAGGATCATCTTGAGGCCGGGCAGGACGGAGAGGCTGTGGCCGAGCGCGAGCAGGTCGCGCGGGGTGAGCGCGCCCGCGTTGAGCTTGGCGGTGAGGCGTTCCATGTCGCGGATGGAGAGGAGCGTCTCGCGGATCTCCTGCCGGGTCAGGACCTCGTCCTTCATCAGGCCGACGACGTCCTGGCGCTCCACAATCGCGTCGACGTCGCGGAGCGGTTTCAGAAGCCAGCTGCGCATGAGGCGGGAACCCATGGCGGTCGATGTACGGTCGAGGACCTGCAGGAGCGTGCCCTCGCGACCGCCTCCGTGGAGCGCGTCGACGAGCTCCAGGTTGCGCTGGCAGACAGGATCGAGCCCGAGGTATTTTTCGCTGTAGTTGCGGCGGATGGAGACGATGTGGCCGGTACTGCGGCGGAGGTTTTCGGTTGCGTAATGCAGCACGGCTCCGGCGGCGCGGACGCCGCACGCGCAGTCCTTCAGGCCGAAGCCGTCGAGCACTGCCACGGAGAACTGGCGTTTCAGTAGTTCGGAGGTATGCTCGTAGGAGAAGATCCAGTCGTCGAGCGGGGTCCAGAGGATCGGGCGGATGAGCACGGGGCGTCCGCCTGTCTGTTCCCACTGGTCGTAGAGGGTGCGCGGGATGAGGCATTCGCGGGGCTGGAGGCGCTGGAGTTCGCTTTCGAAGGCTTCGCGCGTGTCGAGGCGTTCGGTCTGGAATTCGGCGGTGCTGATATCGAGCCAGGCGAGCCCGTAGACGTCCTTGTCCTCCGCCACGACCGCGCAGAGGAAGTTGTTGTCGCCGGGCTTCAGGAACGACGCGTCGAGGATGGTACCGGGCGTGATGATGCGGGTGATGGCGCGCTGGACCAGGCCCTTCGCGAGCGCCGGGTCCTCCATCTGCTCCGCCACGGCCACTTTCAGCCCGGCGTCGAGCAGTTTCGGGATGTAGGCGTCGACGGCGCGGTACGGCACGCCGCACATGGGGTTGTTGGCGCGGTGAGTCAGGACCAGGTCGAGGATCGGGGCGGCGCGCAGGGCGTCCTCGAAGAACATCTCGTAGAAATCGCCGGCGCGGAAGAGCAGGATGGAGTCGGCGGGGGATTCCGCCTTCGCCTGAAGATACTGCTTCATCATCGGCGTGATGTTCTTCTCGCCGAAGTCCTCGGGGGAACGCTGTTTCGGGGGTCTGCTCATGGTCGCCGTGTGCCCGTGCCGCCTCAGAAGGGAACGTTGTCCAAATCGCCGTCGTCATCCGGTTCCGAGGCGCGGGACGGCGCATTGTTCCGGGCGGGCGGGATGAAGGTGTCGCCGCCGTCGGCTTCGGGCTGGAACGGCGCCCAGGTCTGGCCTTCGGGGCCGTCCTTCGTGAGGATCTCGATCTTGCGCTTGAGCGTTTCGAGCTTCTGCTGGCAGTAGACGGAAAGGCGTTTCGCCTCCTCGAACGACGCGATCACGTCTTCCAGGCGCGTATTGCCGTTCTCCATGGACCGGACGAGCGATTCGAGCTTTGCCATGGCCTCTTCGAACGACATTTCCCGGTCGGGCGCGGAATCCTTTTCTGTCTGCTGCATCGTGCTGATCTCCCTGTAAAAAACGATCTGAACAAAAAGCGTATCAGGAATTATACATCCGAAAACGGAATAGTCAAATTGAAAGCGGCGGAAAGACGGTTTTTTTCCGAAAAAAGGGAAAAAGATGGAAAAAGGACTTGATAAAAAGCATCGGAATGCTATATTATCGGATTAAAACTTTCCTATTACTACCACATACAAGAAAGGCACCCCCTACCATGATGATCAAATGCCAGAAGTGCGGCTTCGAGAACCAGATGGGCAGCATTTTCTGCCGTGAATGCGGCGAAAAGCTGGATATGGATGCGATCGATCCGAACAAGCTTCAAAAAGACGTCGACAAAGAAAAGAACATCAAACGCGCAAAAAAACGCCTTAAGGAAGCGATTTCCACCGGCTTCGGCCTGCTCGTCGTCGCCGCGTTCCTGGGCGTTGTGTTCTACAACGGCGGCCTCCGCCAGTATGAAGAACCGGCCGTGACCGAAGCGGCCGCCAACCAGAAGTTCAATGCCGCCGCCACCGGGACCGTGTCCGGCAAGGTGAAATACACCTATCCCGAAATCACCCGCATGTTCAATACAAAAGTCGTGGCTCCGCTCTCCGAGCTGGATTCCTTCGCCAAGGTCACGAACGCCGAGATCACGTACGACGCGGAAAAGAACCAGCCTGTGATCTATCTCTGGATCAGCCTCAAGGACAAAGTGCCCGTGATCTACACCATCCACGGCAACCTCGTCTTCAATCCGCCGTCCGACACCCCGGGCGAAGTGGCCGCGCCGCTGACGCTCGACGTAAAGCGCCTCGACATCGGCCGTCTCCCGGTCTTTGTAAGCACGCACTCCTTCCTCGACGGATTCGCCACCCTGATCGACAACGGAGAAGTCGGAAACTTCTTCGCCCGCGCCAGGAGCGTGGAGTTCGACGGCGACGGCATGACCGTCGAATTCGGCAAGGGCGGCGGCTCCTCGTCGTACGTTCCCCAGGCCTCCGCCGCCGCGGGCGTGGCCGCCCTGAAGGGCGGTTCAACCGCAGCCCTCTCCGAAAAGGAGGAAAAGGCCCGTGCGAAAGCCGAAGCGGCCAAGCAGAAAGCCGCGGAAGAAAAGGAAAAGCAGAAACAGCTTGAGGAAGAACGCAAGCGCAAGGCCGAAGAGTACCGTCAGCAGCAGAAAGAGAAGGAAGAAGAGCGAAAGCGCAAGCTCGAAGAGGAAAAAGAACGCAAGAAACAGGAAAAGGAAGAGCGCGAACGCCAGATCCGCGAGGAGAACGAGAGAAGAAGACAGGAGCGCGAGGACCGTCGCCGCGACCGTCAGAACAACAACTACAACTCCCGCAGCAGCAGAAGCTCCCGCAACCGCTACTGATTTCTTGAAGGCCGTCGGCTCGCCATGTCTGACCCAGGTGCACAGGACCGGGAAAGATTCCGGGAAATCTTTCCGTTTGAGGCGAATTTCCTCGAAGTCGACGGCCAGAACCTGTGTTATTTCGATGAAGGGACCGGCCCCGCGCTGGTCCTGATTCATTCCTGCCCGATGTCGGCGTTCGCGTTCCGCAGCGTGATCCGCGAATTCCGCACGAGCATGCGGGTGGTCGCCTACGACCAGCTCGGATTCGGGCGGTCGGACAAACCGCTGGACTTCGACTACCGCATCGAAAACCACATCGAACACCTGGAGCGCCTCCTTAACCACCTCGGGATCAGCGACCGCATCACGCTCGTGATGCACGGACGCGGCGCGGCCATCGGCATGGGCTACGCGGCACGCCACCCGGAAAGCGTCGAGTCGTTCATCATCATGAACGCGATGTCGTTCTCCGATTTCTCGCTGCCGCTGCGGCTCCGCATCTGCAAACTCCCTATCCTCGGGAACATCCTCGTCAACAAATTCAATTTTTTCCTCCGTCCGCCCATGCGCTACCCGAAGATCGTCCGCGACGCCTATCTCCTGCCGTTCCCGCGGACAGAGGACCGTTGCGCGCTCATGGAGTTCATCAAGTCTCTGCCGTGCGCCCCGGAGGACAAGTCGGCGCAGTCCCTGATCGAGATCGAGACGGAGATCTGGCAGCTCCGGGAAAAACGCGCGCTGATCCTGTGGGGCGGGAAAGACTGGCTCTACACCAGGCGAGCTCTGCGGAAATGGACGGAGTATTTCCCGTCCGCGAAAGTCGTCATGCTGCCTCTCGCCGGGCGGTTCCTCATGGAGGACGATCCGGCGGAGTTCATCACCAATGTCAGGGAATTTTTCGAAGAAGGAAAGACAAAGTCATGACCCGGGAATCCATCCAGCTGGAAATGAATTTCGACGGCACCAACGAGAACCGGTTCAAACAGAGGTTCGACCTCGGCGAATTCCAGCTCATCGCCGAACTCCCCGTCCCGTCCGCCGACACGCCGCTGGCCGACGCCGTGCGCCGCGCCTCCGATTTCGAATATCTGGTCCACTCGCAGGAGGGGCCGAAAGCATCCATCGCGTTCGTGAACGATGCGCCCTCGGGCTATGCGCTCGACATGGTGCAGTTCGCGACGGAGCTGTGCAAATACTCCCGCGACCGTCACATCCTCTATCTGCACGGCCGCGACAACACGCTCAAGGACATCCTGGAATCGGTCCGGCATGCGCATTCCGAGGGATTCAAGAATTTCTGCGCCGTGACCGGCTCGGCCGTGCCCGGCGAAAATGAAGAAGAGACGCGCAAACACGTTTTTCTGGAAAGCGTCAACATCCTCGGTGCACTACACGACGCCGGACTGCCCTCGATCTCCATCGGGGCGACGGTCAATCCGTACCAGTACACGCCTGAATCCGCCCTGGCACAGTCGTTCAAGATGTTCCGCAAGCTCGCGAACGGCGCGGACTACCTGGTCGCCCAGTACGGCTGGGACATGATGAAGCTCCAGGAAATGATCTGGAACCTCTTCCGGCGCGAGATCAACATCCCGACCGTGGCGCGCCTGATGTTTCTGACGCCCGACAACGCCGAACAGGTCTGCGCAGGCGGGTTCCACGGGGTGAACATCTCGCCCGACTTCGAGAAGCTTCTGAAAATCGAACGCGCCCATTCGTTCGCGCAGTTCGAGGCCGCCCAGCTCCGCCGCATCCAGATCCACGCCGCCGGAGCGCGTCTGCTCGGGTTCAGCGCCGTCCAGGTCGCGGGCATTACGAACGTCTCCCTCCTCGAAACGGTCTTCCAGAAGATCCGCGAGGCGTTCCGGGAATTCCAATCCTTCGAGGACTGGCGCACCGCCTACCGGGAATACTACGACCGCCTCGACATGGCCCCCTATCCGAACGAGTTCTACCTCTTCGACAAACTGCTGGAGACCGACCTCCCGTCCGAACCGCTTTCCTTCGAATCGGGAATCCGCCCGCCGACCCGCTCGGAGAAATTCCGCCGCAAGATCGCGGGCGCGCTTTTCGCAAACGCGGACAAACTCCCAGCTCGGGAACGCCGTCTGACCAAAAAACTCCTTGTATCCTGCCGGGGATGCAATCTGTGCAGACTGCCGCGGACCGACTACGTCTGCCCGGAGACATGTCCGAAAGGACTCGCGAACGGCTCCTGCGGCTGCAACAGGGCGAACAACGGATGCGAGCTCATGGATGCGGAATGCGTCTACGCGAAGCGCATCAGGATCGCGACCAACCGCGTCGACTATTCCTCGCTGGAAGACGGCGTTGTCCCGCCTGTTGAAGAACGCCCCTGAGTCTCTACTCGTTTCCCTGTACAAAAGTAACGGCTGCCGTTCGCAAAAAACGACAGCCTTTTTTGTGGCAGTTTTTATTAAAGGGCTTGCCCCGGTCACTTGCCGAGCAGCGAGGGCAGCCAGTCGGAAAGCCACGGGATGTACGTGATCAGTGCCACCGAGACGACCATCGCGATCCAGAACGGGATCATGGCCGGGGTAACTTTCGCGATCGACGTCTTGCCGATGCCGCAGCCGATGAAGAGGCAGGTGCCGACCGGCGGCGTGCAGAGACCGATGCAAAGGTTCGCGATCATCATGATGCCGAACTGGATGTCGGTCATGCCGAATCCGCGCACGATCGGGAGGAAGATCGGGGTGAAGATCAGGACGGCGGGCGTCATGTCCATGAACGCGCCGACGACCAGCAGCAGGATGTTGATGAAGATCAGGATGACGACCGGGCTGGACGACAGCGACATCATCCACGCGCTCACGGTGCCGGGGATGTTCGCCACGGTCATGATCCAGCTCATGGAGGAGCTGACGCCGATCAGGAACATTACGACGGCGGTGGTGATACCGGTTTCCCTCAGGATGACCGGGAGGTCTTTGATCTTGACTTCGCGGTACAGGAACACGCTCAGAATGAACGCGTAGGCGACGGCGACGGCGGCGGCCTCCGTGGCGGTGAAGATGCCCTTCAGGATACCGCCGATGATGATGACCATCAGGAAGAGGCTCAGGAACGCCTGACGGAACGTGGTCCACAGGACGGAGAACGGCACGCGTTTCTCGAACTTCGCGCCGGAGCGCGCCGCATGGATGATGCACGCCGCGATGATGCACAGGCCCATCACGATGCCCGGCACGACGCCGGCGAGGAACATCGCCGCGATCGACACGGAGCCGCATGCCACGGCGTAGACGATCATGATGTTGGACGGCGGGATAATGAGGCCGGTCGTGGCGGAGGTCGTGGTCAGCGCCGTCGAGAAGTCGCGGTCATAGCCTTTCTCCACCATTTCCGGGATCATGAAGCCGCCCACGCTGGCGACCGCCGCGCCCGCCGAGCCGGAGATCGACCCGAAGAGCATGCACGTGATCGTGTTGGCGTACGCCAGGCCGCCGGGAAGATGTCCGACCAGCGCCGAGGCGAAGTTGATCAGACGGCGCGCCATGCCGCCGCGTCCCATCAGGATGCCGGACAGCACAAAGAACGGGATGGCGAGCAGAGGGAACGAGTTGATGCCGAACATCATGCGCTCCGGCACGATGATCTCGGGACGGAACGAGCCGCCCGCGACCGCCACGCCGAGCATGGTGGCGGCCCCGATCGCCACAGCGACCGGGACGTTCAGGAAGAGCAGCGAGAAGAAGATCAGCGCGAGAACAAAGCCTACACACTCCATCGTCAGGCCTCCTTCCCGTTTTTGCCGAGAACGTCCTCGGCGTAGTTGCAGATCTCGAAATACAGGATGAACAGGCCGGAAACCGGGATCGGCAGATACATCACGGCATCCGGGATCTGAAGCGCGGGCATCACGTTGCGGGTGACGAACATCGCTTTGTGCAGCAGGAAGCAGCCGCCGTACAGGAACGCCACGACCGTGAACACGATCGTCACGAGGTGGGCGATTGTTGCCGCGGTCTTGCGCGGGGTGTCGGTCATCATGTTCACGATGAGGTCGATGCCGAGGTGGGAACGGCTGTTGAACGCCAGGGCGATACCGAAGAAGGAGGACCAGACGAGCAGCAGGCAGGCGAGCTCCTCGGTCCAGGACACCTGCTTGCCCATGACGTAGCGGGAAACGACGCCGAGAAGCACGTCAAGCACCAGGAGCGCCATGCTGGTTTCCAGCAGGAAACTCAGGATTTTGACCATGAAGGTATGAATCTTCCGCATCACTCGACCTCCCGGATGCGCTTCGCGAGGTCCTGAAGTTCGGCCGGGAACGCATCGTAGATCGGTTTGGAAAGCTCGATGAACGGCGCGCGGTCGACCTTGATGAACTCGACGCCAGCTTCACGCGCGATCTGTTCGTTGAGGACCTCGGATTCGCGCCACGCCTGACGCTGGAACACGTTCGCATCGGCGGCGGCCTGTTCGATCCAGCCCTTTTGTTCGGCGGTAAGCTCGTCCCATATCTTCTTGCTCATCACGAGCACGTCCGGCACGCGCTGGTGCTCCGTGAAGGTGAAGTATTTGCACACCTCGAAATGGCGACCGGTCACGAAGCTCGGGATATTGTTTTCGGCGGCGTCCACGGTGCCCTGAGAAAGAGCCGTGTAGAGTTCGCCCCATGAGATCGGGGTCGGGGAAGCGCCCAACGCCTCCATCGACTGCATGGCGATGGAACTCTTCTGCGTGCGGATCTTCAGGCCCTTCATGTCTTCGGCGGAACGAACCGGCTTCTTCGTGGTGTACAGGCTGCGCGCGCCGGCGTCGAAATAGCAGATGCCCATCAGGCCGTCGATCTTCCGCAGGAGAGACTTGCCGATCTCGCCGTTCATCACCGCCCAGAAATGCTCCGAATCGCGGAACAGGAACGGCGCGCCGACGACCTGGAATTCCGGCACGGAACCGTCAAGCACGGCGGCGGAGCATTTCGCGAACTCGATCTGCGCGTTCTGCGCCTGCTTGAAGCATTCGTCCTCGGAACCGATCATCCCGCTCGGATAAATCTGGAGTTCCATCGTGCCGGCGGAAAGCTCGCGGAGGCGTTCCGACATGTGGAGCATCGCCTGATGCACCGGGTGATCGGCGGAGAGGCCGTGCCCGAGGCGGAGCACGCGGATGTTGCCGGAGGTCTTGGCGGACCGGACCGTGAACGCGCAGATGGCCGTGGCGATAAAGCACGTCGTCAGGATGTTGAGGATCAACCAGGAGATGGGATTGGAAAACGTCTTGCGGGTCTTTTGAAGTTCAGACATAGCGGAAAATCTTGTCCTTTCGTGATATGTAAGGTGAAAAAATGACAGAAATGAATTGTTATATTTTAGCATAAAAACTGAAAAAATCAAGCAGAAACGTGCGCGCGGGAGCAAATAAATAAAAGAAAAGCCGCTCCCCCGGTGAAGAGAGAGCGGCAGGAACTAGCACTGATTGAAAAATCAATCGAAGGCGTGGTGGGCGGAACCGAGCACGTTGATGACTTTGTGCTTGTAAAGTTCCTTGAGCATATCGCGGGCCGGGCCGAGATACTTGCGGGGGTCGAATTCCGCAGGCTTTTCCATCAGGACCTTGCGGACGCCGGCGGTCATGGCGAGACGGCCGTCGGAGTCGATGTTGATCTTGCAGACGGCGGACTTGGAAGCTTCGCGGAGCTGGTCTTCGCCGATGCCGATGGCGTCCTTCAGCTGGCCGCCGTACTGGTTGATCATCTGCACGTATTCCTGCGGAACGGAGGAAGAGCCGTGGAGGACGATCGGGAATCCGGGGATGCGCTCTTCGATCTGCTTGAGGATGTCGAGGCGGATGCGGGGATCCGTGCCCGGTTTGAACTTGTAGGCGCCGTGGCTGGTGCCGATGGAGATGGCGAGGGAGTCGACGCCGGTACCGTTCAGGAAGGCCTGGACTTCTTCCGGACGCGTGTAGGTGTGCTGTTCGGCCTTGACTTCGTCTTCGACGCCGGCGAGAACGCCGAGTTCGCCTTCGACCGTCACGTCGAACTGGTGCGCGTATTCGACGACCTTCTTGGTCAGGGCGACGTTGTCGTCGAAGGACTTGGAGGAACCGTCGATCATGACGGAGGAGAAGCCGAACTCGATGCAGCTCTGGCAGAGTTCGAAGGAATCGCCGTGGTCAAGGTGGAGGGCGATCGGGATCACCTTGCCGCCGCCGATTTCACGGGCGTACTCGACCGCGCCCTGCGCGAGGTAGCGGAGGAGGGTCTGGTTGGCGTAGTTGCGGGCGCCCTTGGAGACCTGAAGGATCACAGGGGATTCTTCTTCGGAGCAGGCGGCGATAATCGCCTGGAGCTGTTCCATGTTGTTGAAGTTGAATGCGGGGATCGCATAGTGGCCGGCCATCGCCTTTTTGAACATGTCGCGGGTGTTGACCAGTCCGAGATCTTTGTAGTTGACCATACGGTTGTCCTTTCCTATGATTAGGGTTGAAAGAAATGCATCATATCAATATAGCACCGCACGGGAGAAAAAGCAATCTTTTTTTCCGGAAAAATACTTTTTGCGCCCGATTCTTTTTCTTAAAATGCATTCTCACGTTTCCAGATAGGGGGTTGCGGATGGGGACGCAACGATGCCGTATGACTGAAGCCCCCTGTGATATCGGCATAAGGACGGGAAAACCTACAAGTTTCAGTTAAATGGTATTCGATTTAACTGAAACTTGCGTGTGTGCGCGGGAACAATCCTGTCTTCTCTTCCTGAGGGGGGAAGAATACGAAAAAACGGAAAAGCCAGCTGTCTGGGGCGAAGAAGGACATGATCAGCTTCATCCCGGTTGTTCTTTGATGAAGAAGAAAGGAGAGAGTCGGCTAACCTACAAGTTTCAGTTAAATGGTATTCGATTTAACTGAAACTTGCGCGTGTGCGCGGGAAAACGTCTTTTTCAGATGCCCTGTTCTATCAGGAAACAAGCGGTTCAGTCGTCCAGCGGAAGCCCCATCGCCTTTCTCGCCGTCCGGAAATGCATCTTCGCGAATTTTCGCAGGAGAGGTTCACCGCCAGAAAGGAAAAGCTGTTTTGCGGTTTTGTCGACCTGCGCACCCGCCCCCTTCGGCAGCGGACATCCGGCCTCCTCTTCGAGTTTCGCCAGACGCCGTACGAACTCCGCACGAGCCAGAATGGATGCCGCGGCAACAGCGACGTCGCGTTCGCCGCGCGGGAACTGTTCCAGCCGGACCGCGCGTCCGTTTTTGAGGAGGGCATTTTCCACAAGACGCTTGTCGCCGAACTGGTCGGAGATCACGTGGCGGCATTCGGGCGCGAATTTGAGCATATTTTCAAGAGCGCGGGCATGTCCCCAGGCAAGGAAGCGGTTGAGGTTGCCGATATTCTCATAGGTACGGTTGTACGCCTCCGGGCCGATGACCACGACGCCGAACTTGCCGTGTACCGCGGTCTTGACCTTCTCGGCGAGCGCGGCGATCTTCGTGTCATCCTTGATCGCCTTGGAGTCCCGTACGCCCGCCTTCGTCAGCGCGTCCGCCGTCTCGCGGTCCGCCACAAACACGCATGCCACGACCAGCGGTCCGAAGAAATCCCCCTTGCCGCTCTCGTCGATGCCCGCATGCGGGTCCTTGAACTCCAGCAGCGGCGGCGGTTCCGATTCGTCCTGCGTCAGCCCGATCAGCGGCTCCAGCACGAATTCGACGAAATCCTGCGTACCGGCGCCCTGCACCACGAGCTTGCCGGACCGGTACGCCGCCACCTGCGTTTTCTCCCGCGCGGCTTTGAAGATCATGTGCGCCCCGTCGGAAAACTCCCACGCGGGAATCGTCTCAAGTTTGGCCCGAAGTGCGTTCATCTGATCTGGCGTCAGGGTCGCGACGAAACAAGTCTTACCATTCACGGCAGTATCCTTTTTAGGTAGAAAAAAGGCAAAGAAAGACGGAAACAGGCATTTTTTTCAAAAAAAAAGCCAAAACTTTTCTATTATAGCTTGAAAACTCGCAAGAATCAAGTTAAAGTATGAATGTTTCCCGAGTTTTTTCGGAAAAAGGCCCGGGAAATGCACGATCCTCACGATTCATGAACCGCATATAAGGAATAACGACGATGAAGAACACTACATGGGTTTTTGGAAGCATGTTCGCCGCAGGCTGCATGCTGTTGTCCGTCCCCGTGGCCGCTCAGGGCAACTTCCCGCAGGGAATGCAGGGCATGCCGGGCGGAATGGGACGCGCCCCCGGGTTCCCGCAGCAGGCAGGCGCACCCGGATTCCCGCAACAGGCAGGCGCTCCAGGAACAGCCAATCCGGCAGCAGGAGCAAAGCCCGCGACAGCAACGAATTCCGCGACGAAGAACACGAATACCGCGAAGAACGAGAAGGCCGCGCTCGAGGCCGCGAAATACCAGCTTTCCAACCACCGCACCGACCTCATCAAGACCACGATCGACGGTTATGCAGCTTCCGAGGACCTCACCGATCCGGCCACCGTCCGCGCCATCAACGCGGATATAGAAAAGCACATGACGCTCATTCCGTCCGTCCCTCTCGAAAATCCCGACCTGCAGGAACTGAACAGACGGGCAAAGGATCTTGTCGATCTGGAATTCGGCGTTGACGACAAGAAAGCCCGCGAACTCCTGAGCGCCGATGCGGAGAAAGAGATTCCCCTCTACAAGGTCGGCGACAAGGTCGTAGTGAACTATAACATGGGGCCGAAGCACTTCTCCGTCAAGGGTACGCTCTACCGCGTCGGCGACAAAGCCATCACGGTCGAGGACAAGATCATCAACCTCGTCGACCTCAACGACGAGACCCGCGCGAAGTTCGATCCGCAGAGGAACAAATACATGCGCACCCAGTTTATCGAAAAGCGGCTCCAGATGATCGCCCGTGAAAAGAACGACAAGCTCAACGCCATCTACGACAGGCTCAAAGGCGAGATTTTCAAACGCAACGAGACCGCGGGCTACATCTACGATCCGCAGACCGGCGAGTGGGCCAATGCGCAGATGATCTCGAAGAACTACATCGACCGCCTCGTGAAGGATAAAGCGAAACAGCCAAAGCCGAAAACGACCGCCCAGACCAGGCCCGACGATGGTTTTGACGACTTCGAAGACAACGGGCAGAGTACTTCCGCGGCGGATACCGCCGATAGCGGCACGAAGCCCGATGCCGCACAGACCGCCGCGGTCATCCCGGTCAACGATGCGATCAAGCTCGCGGACAATGCGGAATCCCGGGCGAAATACGAGGCCGTCATCGCCAAGGCGGAAAACCAGCAGAAGGACGCCAATGAGAACTACGCCGGCATCGACGCCGACTGCGGTTATAAGAAAGCCTGCTGGGGATTCAACATCGCCGATACCCGCTATGCGCTCTGGCATGAACCTGAATTCCCGCATATCACCCCGGCTCTCGGACGCGACGTCATCAACTTCCCGCCCGAAGGACTGGACGTCGGCATCGCGGGTGAACCCGGTACCATCGAACTCGTATACGTCTCCAACAGCCTCTCCAAGGTCGTTTACATGATGAAGGACTGCTCCAGACAGGATTTCATCCGCTTCAAAGACTCCCTCACTGAGCAGTACGGCCCCGCGGCGGAAGAACGCGGCGCGAACGCTGCGGCGTTTGCCAACATTTTCACAGGAAAGACCCAGCCGCAGCAGATTGCCGACGCGGACGAGGTCGAAGCTGCGCAGGCTGCCGTGAAGGATGCCGAAAAGGCGTTCAACAAGGCTGTGGCCGAACTGAAGAACGCGAACGACGACAACCGCGACGAGCTTCAGGAAGCCCGTGATCAGGCCGCTTCCGCGCTGAAAGAAGCCAATGCGAAAGCCGAAGAATTCGAGAATGCCGTCACTGCCGACAAACTCCCGTATGTCTTCTCCCGCATCAAGCTCGCGAAGGACGGCGCCGGAAATACCGTGCTCCCATACACGTTCAACTGGAAAGGACAGAACGTCGCCGGCACGCTTATCTTCTACTATGACAAGGCGAAGGACAAAGTCACCAGCATTGTTTTCGCCAAGGAATACAAGAAGTAATCCTCCGATCATTCAGATGATCCCGATCCGGACGGGCCGCTAAGGCCCGCCCGTTTTTTTTGTCTTTGTTTCCATGTAATACGAGACAAAAAACTTGTCATTCATAATCGTTTGATTTTTAACTGGATTATACAAAACATGCGTCCGTTTTTTCCTGTTCAGCCCCTTTTTTGAGAGATCAGCTCAAAAAAAAGGAGGGACCATGGGCTTGCCCCAAAAGAACAAGAAAACGAAACCGCCTTCCCAGTTCGGACGCCTCCCGTTCCGGCTCCGTTACCGGATCGCATGCCTGCTTCTGGAAGGCGCGACAAGTCAGGCCGTGCTCGCCAATCCCGAGGTCGCGGGAACGCTGAACGTGCTCGGACTGACTTTGACTGCCGCGGCTGTTACGCGATTCAGGACCACGCGCGAGTTCAAGACCATTGCCGGGGAACGGGAGAAGGTGCATCTGGCATACGAGGAAGTCCGGCTGTCCGCAGCGCTGCTCCGCGACTGCGAGGCGACAAGCGCGATAGCGGAGGAACTCAAAATCGACCTGCTGAAGCTCGTCCGCGAATGCACCGACGCCACGACCGACGATCCGAAGACGATCGAACGCCTCGTCCGCTCGGCCGTCACGCTTTCGAAATCCGTCTCGGACGGACAGAACACCGTCCTGCGGAAACGCGTCGCCGCGCTGTCCGAAGAGAATGTCCGTCTGCGCGAAGCGCTCGAACGCGCCCGGATGCAGTACAACGAACTGCTCGACCGCCGCCGGGACGAATGGTCCCGCGTGGACGGAGCCGAGGTCGCCGACCGCCTGTCCTCGATCCTCGGCATCAAACCGTAATAACCATGTTTCACTAACCTCAACCTATAAGGAATCCGAACATGAAACTGAATCATTCCGACCGGACCGCCGCACGGAACGGCGGCATGCCCGCAGCGGGCCGCTGGATCGCCGCCGAACCAAACGACCGCTCCCGCTGGCTCCAGACCTCCGAATACACGCCCGTGAACGTCTCGCGCATCCTGGAGGCCGCAAACGAGGGCGACATCGCGGAACTCGCCGTGGCAGCGCGCGAGATACAGGAACGCAACTGGGAAGTCATCCTGGCGATGCAGGTACGGAAAAGCGCACTGACCGGCCTCGACTGGGGCATTGAACCGGGCGACGGCCGCCCGGCCTCGAAAGAAGCTGCAAAAGCGTTTGAAGCCGCATTGAAAGAATGCGGCGGCGAATCCGGACTCGTATCGTTCCACGAGCTCACGGATCATCTGATGGACGCCGTGATCGCACCTTTGTCCGCCGCGGAGATCGTCTGGGGCGCCGGGGGCTCGCTGGCGGGGTTCCGTCCCGTGGGCGCATGGCATTTCACGTTCCGCAACTCGGAAACGCCGTTGCTCGTGACGGACGACAATCACATGGGCGTCCCCCTGCCCCCGGCGAAGTTCATCGTCCACACGCACGGCGGAGCCGGCGATCCCGCGCGCGCCGGCCTCATCCGCACGCTGATCTGGTTGCACGTGTTCCAGAATTATCCGGTGAAGGACCTCGTGTCGTTCGTCGAGCGCTACGGCATGCCGTTCGTGGTGGCGAAAGTCGACCGCAGCGCGTGGGAGAACGAACGCGGCGTGATGAGGAACCTGATCCGCAGCTTCGGGCCGAACGGCGGCGGCGTGTTCACGAAGTCGACCGAACTGGAGCTTCTGCAGGCGTCGAACTCCGGCGGCGATGTCTATTTCAAGCTTCTGGAGTACACCTCGAAAGCGATCACAAAAGTCATCCTCGGCCAGCTCGCCAGCTCGTCCGAATCCGGCGGCCTTTCCGGGGGCGACGCACAGTCGCGCGTCCGCGGCGACCTGCTGGAAGCCGATGCCCGCGCGATCGAATCGACCGTCCGTGCCCAGCTCGCCGTTCCGTGGACCGAGTTCAATTTCGGCGACACGGCGGCCGTCCCGGTCCTGCGGTTCCGCAACTCCGCGCAGGAGGACCGCGCCGTCTTCGCGGGCATCGTCGAAACGCTTCACCGTGCAGGCCTCGACGCCGATCCCGAGGAAATCTCCGCCCGGTTCGGGATTTCGCTGAAGCGTACCGAAAACGCTCCCGAGGTGCGCCCATGACCGCCGCCACGCTCACTGTCGCGAACTCGCTGAAAACGCTCGTTTCCGCCACGTTTCCCGCAACCGGATTCGTGACCGCCGCCACGCCGGAAACCGCGGTCCAGGCAAGATCCCTGCCCGCCGGACTCCGGCCGCCCTGCGTGCTCATCCTCGCGGGCGAAGGCATCCACACGGACAGCACGCTCACGCGCCGCCAGCAGTTCCACCTGATCCTGATCGACGTACTGGCCGGAACCAACGACGCCCGCACGGCTGCCGCGCTCGGACGTTTCGACACCTTACAGGAACTCTTCCCGCCGGATGGACTGTCGTCCGGCGACGTCGTGTTCATCCCGGAGTCGTTCCGGCTGCTGGACTGCCCGGACGCCCGCGTCGCTGCGTGTCTGACAATCGCCGCGCTGTCTCCGTCGGACACATCAGGCGCAGTCTCCGGCTCGACGGCATCGGCGGGCTCCGCCACATCGCCATCCTGAGCTTTTCCTCCCGCAAAAAACATAACGCACAGTTGTTTGTCCATCAAACAGCCGTGCGTTTTTTTGTATCCTCAAACAATGCTTATTTCGAGTTCAGAATTTCTTCCAGAATACCGATCTGCTCCTGTTCGGCCTGAATTGCGGATTCCAGTGCGGCGGGATCCTTCGTCCGCGAATGACGTTCCAGCATGATGCGTGTCGATCCGCGGCTCAACAGTTCACGAGCGGCGGTTCTGAGAGAATCAAGCCGTTCGTCGTCGGGCGACAGTTCGGCTAAACGGTCGGCCAGTTCGGGATAACGGTTCATGAAAACGCCCAGGTTCCACGGCTCAAGCGAATCTGGATTCTCGATCCTGACGTTCCGTATCGTGTCCGCCTCCTCGCCAAGACCGGATATCACGCTCAGATATACGATCTTCCGCGCGGACTGAATCTCCACGCTCCCGAGCAGAAGACACTCCTGACGGCGGACCAGCCGGAAATAACGCGGGCGCAGACTCGACGCGACCACGACAACGCCCGGTTTGCCGCAATACTTTTTTGCCTCGTCCCTGATCGCTTCAGGGAGCGTTTCGAGCGTATTCGGCATCACCAGCATACACGGCACGTTCAGGACGCAGTCCGCGATCTCCATGACTTCCGACATGACGACCGTTTCAGCGTCCGCATCCGCGGTGGAACGGCAGGACACGGTCCCGGAACAGAGCATCATGCAGAAGAGAGAAAGAAGGACGATTGATCTCATGTGTGAATGAGGTTATTTTGTGTAGAAAAACAGCACGGTAAAGCCGTGAAAGGACGGTAAATAATATGCCCCTTCGGATGCCGGATTTCAAGCAGGGAAACATAATCAGGGAAAGAATTTTAAGTTTTTCATGTTTTTTTTATAAAAAAAGTCGGTTTTCGGGTTGTACTGCGGCAAAAATGGATTAGGTTATCATATCCGCTTTTTTCCGACCTTCTCACGCGTGGTATTTAGATAACACATGAAAATCCGTCAGCCCATCAAGCCGCAACCCGACGCGCAGCCCGTCGAACCGCCGAAAAAGCCGGCCCTGCCCGAGCTCGCCGTCTTTATTCTTTTCGCGTTCATGATCACGCTTTTCGGCCTCATCATGCTGTATTCCACCTCGTTCGTCACGCAGGGCAGCTCGTACTTCACGAAACAGCTGGTATGGATGATCATCGGCCTCATCGCGGGCGCGGGCACGATCATGCTCGGCAGCAAACGTCTCTCCGACTGGAGTCCGGTCATGATCCTCGTGCTGGACATGCTTCTGGTGTGGGCGCTTTTCTGCAAGCCGATCAACGGCGCGCGGCGCTGGATCCAGCTCGCGGGCTTCACGCTTCAGCCGTCCGAGCTTGGCAAAGTAATCATCACGCTCTTCATGGCGAAGTTCCTTGCATCGCGCACGCGCGCGCTCGAAAGCGAACCGTTCTGGAAAGTCATGGTTCCCAGCGGGATCTGGGTCGGGCCGACCATCCTGCTCGTACTCGCGGGCGAAGATCTGGGCACGACCGTCCTGCTCGGCTCGCTGTATCTCCTGATGCTGTTCGTGGCGGGGATGCGCCTGCGGTACATCCTGCCGTTCGCGCTGGTCCTGCCTCCGACCGCGGTCCTGCTCATCCAGAAATTCGACGCGATGCGCTGGAGCCGCCTCACGGTGTTCATGGACGCAGAATCGTACAGGATGACCTCCGGCTACCAGCTCTGGAACTCCCTGCTGGCGCTCGGATCGGGCGGCTGGACCGGAGTCGGATTCACGGAAAGCCGTCTGAAGCTGATGTACCTCCCCGAGAATCACACCGACTTCATTCTGTCCATCGTGGGCGAGGAACTCGGCTTCATCACGCTCCTGACCGTGATCGTGGCGTACCTGATCCTAGTGTTCGTCGGACTGCGTATCAGCGTGAAGGCGCGCACCCGTCAGGGCATGCTGATCGCGTTCGGCATGAGCATCTTCATCGGCATGCAGGCGCTGATCAACATCGGCGTCATCACGGCGGCCTTCCCGACAAAGGGCATGCCGGCCCCTATGATCAGCTACGGCGGCAGCAATCTGCTCGCCTGCCTCATAGCATCGGCATGCGTCGCGAGCGTGGCGATCGACTCCGCCATCCCGGACTACCAGGACAAGCTCCTCGCCTGGGCCGGAAAACGACTTCATTTCAGCCGTCCTCCCGCAACCGGGGGCGCACAGCAATCATCTTAAAGGGATTCATTATGCAGGAACTGAACCGACTTATCATCAGCTGCGGCGGCACGGGCGGCCATTTCAATCCCGGCCTGAGCACGGCATGCGCATTCCGGGACGCGGGCGGAAAGCCTCTGCTCATCCTCGGCGGCAAACACTTCGAAGAACAGTCGAAAACCGCCGAAAAGAACGGCATCGGATTCCGGCGCGTTTCCTGCGCCCCGCTCGAAAAAAGTATCTCCGGCGCGCTTCATTTTCTCTCGCAGCAGATGAAAGGCATCCGCGAGGCAAAAGCCATCTTCCGCGAGTTCAAACCGGACGCCGTCCTCTCCATGGGCGCGTTTCCCTCCATACCGGCCTCGGTCGCCGCCTGGCGCACCGGCATCCCGCTCTTCCTGCACGACGGCAACGCCCGCGTCGGCAAGTCCAACCGTGTCTTCAGCCGCATCGCGTCCGGCATCGCCCTCTCCTTCCCCGCCGTCAACGGCGACACGCTGCACTGCCCCTCCGCAGTGACCGGACTTCCGCTCCGCAAGGCGCTGCTGGAGGACGTCCCCGCGTCCAAGGAAGAGGCGATCGCCCGCATCAACGCCACGCGCGGCACCTCGTTCTCGCCCGAACGCCCGGTCGTCCTCGTATTCGGCGGTTCGCTGGGCGCGGCGGCGATCAACGAGAACTTCACGATCCCGATCGACCATCCCGGCGCGAAATCGCTTCAGGTCATCCATCTGTCCGGCCCCGGCAAGTACGACGCCATCCACGACAAATACTCCGCATGCGGAGTCAACGCGCTCACGCTCGAATCCGCCTCGGACATGCAGAATCTCTACATGGCGGCGGACCTCGTCGTGTGCCGCGCGGGCGGAAGCACCGTCTCCGAACTTGCCATCTTCGGACGCTACGCCGTGCTGATCCCGTATCCGTACGCCGCGGAAGGACACCAGGACGACAACGCGCGGTTGCTGGCGCAGACCGGAGCCGCCCGGATCGTCCCGAACGCCGAATGTTCCCCGTCGCTGTTCCGCGGCATCCTCGCCGAATTTCTGGACGATCCCGCCAAATTCCGCGAGGCGGGCAAAGGCGCGCTCGCCATGGCTCAGCCGAAAGCCGCCGCAAACGTCATCGAGTTCATCGGAAACTCCCTGAAAACCGCCCGTTCCAAGGCATAAAACAATAAGCGCCGGTCCGCCATGAAAATACGTTGTCCGCAGTGCCAGAGAATCAGCGAGATCCCCCATGTCGACCATGGCCGGATCGCCGTCTGCGCATGCAAGGCGACGTTCCGGATCGACGATTCGACGGTCGTGGAGGAATTCTCCCTGCCCGATCTGCCGCCGCCGGAATCCATCGGCCGCTACACCGTCGTACGCTACCTCGGGCGCGGCGCGCTGAACTGCGTCTACGAGGGCATCCACCCGGACCTCGGCATCCCGGTCGCGATCAAGACGCTCCTTCCCGAATATGCGGCTGACAGGCCGACCCGCGAAATGTTCCTGCATGCGATCAAGGCCTACGCGAAGGCGGTCCATCCGAACATCGTCAAGGTGTATGAGACGGGCCGGGACACGAACGGCGTCCCGTACCTGGTCATGGAATTCCTTCCCGGCGGCACACTCGCGGACCGACTCCTGAAAGACGGGTTCTTCTCCGCAAAGGAAGCGGCGAAGATCGGCGCGGACATCTGCCGTGCGCTCGTCGTTACCGCCGGACTCGGCATCGTGCATCGCGACATCAAGCCGGATAACATCATGCTCTCCGCCGAAGGACAGTACAAGCTCACGGACCTCGGGCTCGCAAAGCTCGACAATTCGGCCGCAACCGGAAACAGCGCGCTTGTGCTGGACGAGAACGATCCGGCGAAATCAGCCCGCAAAACGAGCTTCGGCACGTTCGAGTATATGTCCCCGGAGCAGTACATCGACACCGAATCCTGCGACATCCGTTCGGACATCTACTCGCTCGGCGTGACGCTGTATCAGCTCGCGACCGGACGCCTGCCGTTCGAGACGCAGACCCGTTCCGAACTCCGTCACATGCACATCTCCGTCGAACCCCTCGTCCCCAGCACCTACATGCACGGCATCCCCATCGACTTCGACTACATCGTCATGCACTGCATCCAGAAACGGCCGGACGACCGCTACAGCACGCCGGAGGAACTGCTCGCCGACCTCGAAGCGTTCCTTGCGGACGCTCCGCTCCCCTCGACCACAAGCGGAGCCGTTCCTTTTGTCGGAATTCCCGCGCCGTTCGTCCGCACCGCCGGGGAAAAACGTTCCCCGCTGCTTCCTTTCATGGCAGCCCTGCTCGTTCTGCTGATTCTGGCGGGCGCGGGACTGCTTATCTGGAAAGAACACTCCGGGACGGGACATCGTACAGCCCGGCCGCGGCCGGTCGATGATTCCACCATCGGATCCGTGTCCGGAATCGAATCTTTCCGAACGGAATTGTCCGTTCTGCCGGGCCGCCCTTCCACGAAGGCGCTTGACGCGGAAATCACGATTGGCGGGGACAATACCGATGCTCAGGTATCCGGGCTGTTCGAGGAAACGAAGAGAGCCGCCGCGCGGGCCATGACGGACGGATTCGGATTCCAAAAAGCCATTGAGGATTTGGAAACATTCACGTCGTCCGAGGAGTATCGGAAGGAGGCGCTTGATCTTATTTCCGAACTCAAAAAAGCATCCGATGCCGCCGTTGAGAAACTCATGGAGACATTGAACGGAAAGGCCGCAAATCTCATGGAAGACGGAAATATCGACGGCGCGATCAACGTCTACAGCACCGATATCGGGCCGCTCGCGCCGGAATCAAAGGCCGAACGCGAACAGAAGATCCTCGAACTTGAAAAGAAGCGTCAGGACGCGGAGTCGAAAACCGGTGAACCCGGTGAACCTGCCGAATCCGAGGAGGAAGGGGCCTGATCATGATCTCACCCTTCTTTGAACGCAGGCCCCCGGGCATCCTCGTCTGCGGACCGAATCCGTCCTGGCAGAAGACGCTCGTCTTCGACGTGTTCTGTCCGCGCGAGGTCAACCGGGCGCTGGAACGCGACTGCCGTGCCTCCGGCAAGGGCGTGAACTTCGCACGCGCCGTCCGCACCTGGGGGACCGCCGTTCCTACCGTGTACCAGTTCGCCGGCGGCATGAACGGACAGAATCTCGAAAACTGGCTCCGGCAGGAAGGCATAGAATTCGTCAGCCGGGAAATCACGGACGAAACGCGCTGCTGCACCACAGTCCTGTGCAAAAAAAACGCCTGCATGACCGAGCTGATCGAACCCTCGCCGACCGTACCGGCGGAGGATGCGGATTTCCTGAAAAAACAGATTCTTTCCGCGCTTCCGGACGCCGATGCGCTTGCGCTCTGCGGCACGCTCCCGAACGGATCGCTGGAAGGATTTTACGCTGCGTTCACAAAAGAGGCCGTCCGCCTAAACAAGCCCGTCCTGATGGATTCCGTGGCGCATTTCGATGAAACGCTCGCCGCCGGAGTGCAGTATCTGAAGATCAACAGCGGCGAACTTCTGACCGTGACCGGCGCTTCCGATCCCGAAGCAGCCGCGCTCGAACTGCTGAACCGTTTTCCGCTTCAGTGCGCCGCCATTACCGACGGCCCCGACAAAGCGTTTATCGCGTGGCAGGGCAAGATCTATCGTATCTCCATCCCGCCGCTCTCCGGCGTCCGCAATCCCCTCGGCGCGGGCGACGTCTGTTCCGGCGTGATGCTCTCCGAACTTCTCGCGGGTGTATCTCCGGTCGAAGCGTTCACCGCCGGACTCGCCGCCGCCTGCGCGAGCTGCCTCACGCAATACGCCGCGGAATTCGACCGGGCGGAAGCGCTCCGCCTCAAACATGAAATGCGGATTGAGGCCGCCGCGCCCCGCACCACCTGACAACAAAGCACAACTCAACCATATCAAACAAAACAACCTGAAAGGAACCTTCTCATGAGCTCCAATTCTTCCGGCGGATTCTTCCGCAGCTGCCTGATCGTGTTAGGCATCTTCATTGTCATCGGTTTTCTCGGTTTCTTAGCCCTCTTCTCGTTTGCCGCCGTCATCATCGGTGCGATCGGGGAATCCGGCACGGCGCTCAAGTCCGCTTCGGCCGAATACACCACCGAGTTCGTCAGCGGCAAGGAGGACGCCGAAAACCGGATCGCCGTCATCGACGTGAAGGGCACGATCGCGAGCGAAGGCGAGGCCTTCGGCGAAGTCATCGCGAACTCGAAACAGATCGTCAAGCTCATCCGCGCCGCGAAGGACGACGACAGCGTGAAGGCGATCATCGTCGACCTCGACACCCCCGGCGGCGAAGTCACCGCCTCCGACGAGATCTACCACGAGCTCAAGCTCTGCGGCAAGCCCGTCGTCGCCATGATGAACACGATGGCGGCCAGCGGCGGCTACTACGTCGCCTGCGGCGCAAACAGGATCGTCGCGAACAAGTTCACGATGACCGGCAGCATCGGCGTCATCATCTCCACCGTGGACGTCTCAGGCCTGCTCGACTGGGCGAAGGTCAAGCCCGAGTTCTACACCTCCGGCAAGATGAAGTCCATGCTCAATCCCGCCAAGCCCACCACCGAAGAGGAAGCGAAGGTCGTCCAGGCGCTCGTCATGGACGCCTACAAGGAATTCGCCGGGATCGTCTCCGAAGCCAGAAACATCCCGCTCGAGAAGATCACCCAGGGCGAACTCGGCGACGGACGCGTGTTCGACGGCGAACAGGCGCTCGCGAACGGACTCGTCGACCAAATCGGCTACTTCACGACCGCCGAGGACGCCGCGCTCGAACTCGCCGGTCTCACCCGCGAGAATTGCCGCATCGAACGCTTCAAGACCAGCACCTCTCTCGCCGACCTCCTCGGCATGTTCGGCGTGAAGGCGCAGCCCGTCACGTTCAACTCGCTCCTTTCCGGCACGAATGTCGTCCTCCCGAAGGCCGGCTGCCCCTACTACCTCGCCACGGGTCTCTGATCGAACTCAACTCTTCGCGTGCGCCATGAGAGATTTTGAACGGGAAGTCACCAGCGCCGCCGGGCCGCTTCCGCCGATCCGGACGGAGGAGTTCTCCTGGTCCCTCGCCAGGCACTACCTCTTCCGGTTCTGCCGCCGGGCGTATTTCATCCGGTACTACCTCGCCCAGGGCGGGTGGGACGCCTATTCCCACACGCTCGCCCGCGAGGCGTATTTCAGCAAGTACCTGATGCCGTTCGACACCTGGCTCTCGCGCACGCTCCGCGACTCCATCCGCGAGGCGTTCGCCAAGATGAGCGCCGGTTCGCCCGGCCACAAGCGCCGCGGCTTCGGGTTCTACCTGCTGCGCCAGATCGGCAAGGCCACGGCTGACCTCCAGCTCAGCCTGAAGAACCGCGAATACCTCTACGACGCGAAACGCCCCGCGATTCTGGAGTACCACCTCGGGATCGGCGATTTCGCCGACGTCGACAAGCTCACCGACATGGCCGTTTCCATCCTCGGCGACGCCTACGCCATGCTCTCCCGCTCCGACATCATCGCCGACCTCGCCAACATCAGCTTCGTCGACCTCCGCACCGACGACGTCTTCATCAGCATCGACTACAAGGGTTTCCCCGTGTGGCTCGTCCCCGGCCTCATCTACTTCCACGAGGGCGCGGCGTCCGCCATCGATGCGGAGGTCCGCCTCACCGGCGGCGAGAACACCACCGACTTCTTCGCCCGCATCGGCCGCCTGAACTCGCTCTTCGCCCTCTACTGCGCCAGGCGCTACCCCGGTTTCCCCGTCAACATCACCACGTTCACCTTCTCGAAGGAACTCTCCAGCGTGGTCTACAACCTCTTCGAGCCCGACATCGAGTCCCTGATCGACAGGAGCAGCGCGGAGATGCTCGCGCTCGTCGACAAGGACGGGCTCGCCCGCCCGGAGGACTTCCCGCCCTGCGAAAACCGCGACGCCTGCCGCACTTGCCGTTACCAGTCCGCCTGCCGCCTCCTTGAAAGCGCCATGCAGGGCAAACAGGTCTGACTCCGAGGTGAAACCATGATCCAGGACTCCGGCGAAATATTCCGCGTGGTCTCCGACTACGAACCCGCGGGCGACCAGGCCGACGCCATCCGCCAGCTGAAGGAAAACCTCGACCGCGGCATCCGCCACCAGACGCTCCTCGGCGTCACGGGCAGCGGCAAGACCTTCACGCTCGCGAAACTCCTCGAATCCGAGCTGAACCGCCCCGCGCTCGTGCTCTCCCACAACAAGACGCTCGCCGCCCAGCTCTACAGCGAGTTCAAGGCATTTTTCCCCACAAACGCCGTCGAATACTTCATCAGCTACTACGACTACTATCTGCCCGAATCCTACATCCCGCAGACCGACACCTACATCGCGAAGGACGCCAGCATCAACGACAACATCGAGCGTCTCCGCCTCAGCGCCACAGCCTCCCTGCTCGAACGCCGCGACACGCTCGTCGTCGCCAGCGTCTCCTGCATCTACGGCCTGACCTCGCCCGAGGACTACGACTCCATGAGCCTGCGCCTCGCCGCCGGGGACGAGCTCGACCGCGACCTCTTCCTGCACATGCTCGTCGCCATCCAGTACGAACGCAACGACATGGCGCCCGAACGCGGCCAGTTCCGCGTGCGCGGCGACTGCGTGGACGTCTTCCTGTCGCAGAAAGAGGAATTCCTGCGCGTGGAGTTCTGGGGCGACACCATCGAATCCATCTCCCGGCGCGACCTCGTGACCGGCCACGTCATCGCCCAGTGCCGCAAGGCGCTCGTCTTCCCCGCCCGCCATTTCGTGCTGCCGCAGGAGAAGATCGACGCCGCCATGAACGGCATCCTGGAGGAGATGCGGACCTGCGTCCACAATTTCGAGGAACAGGGCAAGCTCGTCGAGGCGCAGCGCCTCTTCCAGCGCGTGAACTACGACGTCGAGATGATGAAGGAGATCGGCTACTGCCCCGGCATCGAGAACTACTCGCGCCACCTCTCCGGCCGCGCGCCCGGCTCCCGCCCGTTCTGCCTCGTCGACTTCATGCCGAAGGACTACCTGCTCTTCATCGACGAATCCCACGTGACGCTCCCCCAGCTCCAGGCGATGTACAAGGCGGACCGCAGCCGCAAGCAGACGCTCGTCGACTACGGATTCCGCCTGCCCTCCGCGCTCGACAACCGCCCGCTCACCTTCGACGAATTCCTCGGGCTCACCGGCGACACCGTGTACGTCTCCGCCACGCCCGGCGACTACGAGATGAAGATGTGCGGCAACGCAGTAGTCGAGCTGGTCGTGCGCCCGACCGGGCTGCTCGATCCGCCGGTCGAGGTACGCCCGCTCGGTTCGCAGATCGACGACGTGATCGCGGAAATCCGCGCCACCGCGGCGGTCGGGGCGCGTTCGCTCGTCGTCACGCTCACGAAGAAAAGCTCCGAACGCCTCGCCGACTACCTCTCCGACGTCGGGATCCGCGTGAAATACCTGCACTCCGAGATCGACGCCATCGAACGCGTGAAGATCCTGAACGAACTCCGGCGCGGCGACTTCGACTGCATCGTCGGAATCAACCTCATCCGCGAGGGCATCGACCTCCCGGAGATCCGCCTCGTCGCCATCCTCGACGCCGACAAGGAAGGCTTCCTGCGCTCCCGCCGTTCCCTCATCCAGGTCGCCGGACGCGCCGCCCGAAACGCAGACGGCAAGGTGATCCTGTACGCCGACAACATGACCGACAGCATGAAGGCGCTCATCGAGACCACCGAGGCGCGCCGCGCCAAGCAGAACGCCTACAACGCCGAACACGGCATCGTGCCGCACACCATCATCAAGCCGCCGCGCGAGACCATCGCCGAGATCATCGGCGCGACCCAGCCCGAAAAAACGTCCGCGCCCGCGACCGCCGCCTCGAACTCCGGCCGCGCCTACACCTTCCACGAACCCGGCGCACCCTACAACACCGGCATGAAGACACGCCCCGCGAAGGGCAGGAAGGGACGCGGCATGAAGGGCCAGTCGATCACCCTCAGCGAGACCGAGGAGATTTTGAAGCAGACCGGAGCCGCCAGCATCGACGAACTCGTGCTCGAACTCGAATCCCAGATGCTCGAAGCGGCGGAGGCGCTCGAATTCGAACGCGCCGCCCAGCTCCGCGACCGCATCCGCTCCCTCTCGAAAGACCTCGACGCCCCGCCCTTCTGAACCGACCATCCGCATATCAATCGAACTCATATAACCGAAACAGAAAGCACTTCCATGAATCCGCGCCACCTGAAAGCATCGTTCCTCTCCGCATTCGCAATTCTCGCGGCACTGCTTGCTTCTTCCTGCGCATCCAGCGAACGCATGAACCGCATCGGCTGGGATTCCGATTCCTACTCCGCGCCGAAGGCCGGCCGCATCTCCGGCGGCAGGTTCGACGAGGCCGTCGTCAATCTCCGCGCCCCCGTCGGGCTGAAGGACCGCCAGGTCAACGTCTGGCCGTTCTGCACCGTGAACAGCCGTTACGTCAGCGTGCTGTGGCCGTTCATCGACTGGGACGATTTCGGCATGGCGATCCGCCCGTTCTTCAACCAGGAGGGCAACGAATACTCCATCCTCTTCCCGCTCTGCGCGTGGAATCCCGTCAACGGCGACGGCTGGGCGCTGAACACCTACTGGGACGAGGATTGCTACGGTTCGTTCCCGCTGTTCCATATCGGGAAGGAAGAAGACGATTTCTGGTACGTCGGGCCGGTCTTCAGCGGCGGAAAAGACAGTCTCGGATTCTTCCCTCTCTGCTACTTCGGGGAACGATATGATTTCATCGGACCGGTCTGGTGGGAATTTGACCCGCCCAAGGATTGCTCCAGGGACTTCGGCGTTTTCCCGCTCTTCTGGAAATTTCCGCGCGGCTCCGCATTTCTCCCGTTCTACATTGATGACGGATACTCATTCCTCTCGCCTCTGCTCTGGATGTTCAAGTCCACGGATGAAAACGGCGAAAAGATATGGAGCGAAGGCCGTTACCTTCTGCTCGGTTCCTGGGATGACAACTGGAGGAAGCATGATTTCTTCCCGCTCTACAGGATCAACGGAGACGATGAAGGATTCAACCATATCCTGCTCTGGTGGTGGGACCACAACACCGAGGACCGCGGGCTTTTCCCGTTCGCGTGGTTCGACAAGGACGGCGGGCTCATCCTCCCCTTCGCAAAATGGAAGAACCGTTCCGCCACGGGCATGAACGGCGAGGAAGAGACCTGGACGGAAGGCAACGTCCTGCTGCTCGGCTACTGGGGCCGCCACGCATGGGGTCTTTTCCCGTTCTTCCGCGGCTCGTCGTCCGAAAGCGACATGAAGTACGTCGGCCCGCTCTGGTGGGCGTACGACGAGGACGAGCGCGAATACGGCTTCTTCCCGTTCTTCCGCGTCGAGCGCAGCCAGGGCGAGGCGAACAGGAGCTACCTCTTCCCCGTCTACAGCTGGGAGAAGGACCGCTACGGCTCCGAATTCACGTCCATCCCGTACTTCCGCGAGGATTACGATTACCCCGAATACCGCGCGACCACCTCCGTCCACGGCCGCCGCTACCTCATCTACGCCGACCACGAGAAGAAGGGCAACCGCTTCAAGGCGGCGCACGACCGCGACGACTACATCCCGCGCTGGGGGTATTCGCCCTCCTACCTGGACGATGTGAAGGCGCGCATGAAGGAAGACGACCTCACGAGCGAGGAGGCGCAGGCAAAAGTGAACGACGAGATCGCCTCGAAGTGGGAGGTCGGCACGACCGCCCTGCATCCGTTCTTCGAGTGGACCCGCTCGAACGAGGGCGAACGCGACCTGCGCCTGCTCTTCTATCTCTTCGGATTCGACCGCGACAGGGATTCCAGCTCGAACTGGCTGCTCTGGCACATCCTGTTCACGTCCGGCTCCGACCGGAGCAAAGACAGCTACGGATTCGAACGGACGTCCAGCTACACCAACATCCTCGGCGTCTTCCCGTACTGGTTCCGCGACACCGAGGTCCCGGATTCGTCAAAGCCTGACATCACGCCGCGGAGCTTCATCGAAGACTCCATCGAACTGCTCCTGAGGCGCGCCCTCATGGAGGACGGCTCCGAGGAGAGCGAACAGTGGAGCAAGGACGTCTATACGGATTACGTCGGGAAGAAGTACATCGCGAACCGGATCGAGGTCCCGCAGCCGGTCGCAGACGGGCCGTTCTCGCCCGCGCCGGGCAGGGAGTCAAAACCCGTGACCATCGTCAAGACGGGCGGGCTCAGGCAAATCGTCGCAGGCGTCCCGAACGAGGAAGTCTTCCGTCTCTGCGGCATGGACCGCGCGCTCTCCGGCGAAATGACCGCGAAGGAAGCGGAGGACACGGCGAAGCGCCTCATGGACGTCGAGCTGAAACTGCACGCTTCCGGCGGCACGCAGGTCCAGACCCGCTACGGCTTCTTCCCGCTCTTCGGCGTCGACCGGACCGTGCGCGAGAAGGACGGCGAAACGACGCCCGTCTCCACCGAAGTCATCACCCCGCTCACCTATACCAGCGTCGAGGAGGACGAATCCGTCACGCGGATCCTGCTCGGCATCCTCGGCTACAGCTCGAGCGAAGAGTCTTTCCGCCTCGCCAACGGCCACGCCTACACGGAGGACGTCCTCTCCACGCTCGGCATCATCCGCACCGAAAGCAAATCCCGTCCGCGCACGAAAGGCAACGTCGAACTGCTCGACAGTTTCGCGGAACTCCTCCGCAATCCGCCCGCGGACGGCGAACCCGGCCTCGCGGATTTCTGGAACCTTCAGGTCACGGCGACCTGCAACAACGCGCTGACGAGGTATGCGCGGTTCCGGGACATCGTTTCCGCCGTCACCGCCTACCGCGACGGCGCGCGCACGGCCGCCGACACGCAGGCAATGATCGACAGCATCGTCCGCTGGGAGAACGAGTATTTCTGGGAAGGCGACGAACGCTCCACGTCCAGCGGGTTCTACCCGTTCTTCTTCTGGAGCAAAGACTGCCTCGACCGCGACGGCGATCTTTCCCGCATCGCCAGGTCGTGGTTCATCCTCCCGCTCCTCTCCGGCGGCAGTTCCAATCCCGAAGGCTCCTCCCTCGGCATCCTCGCCCCCCTGCTCTACTACGGCGCGACCCAGCAGCACAACGAGGCGATCCCCGAACCGCACCGCATCCTTTCCCCGCACGCCAATCCGCTTCAGGCGTCCCACAGCGGCAGTCCGGTCCGCGGCAGCACCGATTACTACGCGATGTTCCTGGTCAACACCACCGACGAGACGTTCCTCCAGTGGAAACCGGGCACGCCGGACGCGGTCGCCGCCCTCTACTACGCCCTGTTCCAGCTGTACAACGTCCGCTACGTTTCGGGGATCTCCGCCGCCGAGCTCGAACAAATGACCGTCGCCGACGTGCTGGCGCTCCCCGACGACAGGAACGATCCCGAGCTGACGCGGTACAAACACACGCTGATGGAAGCGCTCGACCGCATGCCGGATGCCGGCATGAAGCGGTTCGACGGGAGCGCGCGCCTGCTGGAAGTAGTCGGGAGCGCGCTCCGCGAGATCGCCGCCGAACACGTCTGGACGCGCACGATCTCCGGCATCAGCACGGGCGGCGGCATCCTCTCCGCATCCTTCTCCTGCGAGGAGACAGGCGACTATCAGACCAAGGTCCTCTTCGGCCTCGGCGCGAACAGCCAGAAGCTCGGCGAGAAGGAACACCGGAGCATCCTCGGCTACCTCTACAATATGGACACAGACGGCATCAACACCCGAAAGTTCATCTTCCCCTTCATCACCACGAAGGACGCCCCCGGTTTCCACGAGTGGTCCTTCCTCGGCGGCCTCTTCGAGCGCTCCGAGGAGGACGGCAAGACCGGCGGCCGCATCTTCTTCTTCCCCTACGGCAACCGCCCGGAGAAGGATTGACGCCGCCTTTCATCCGCGCGCGTTTCCCGCGTCCGTACCGGGTTTTTTCGGAAAATCCGGCGGGCGCGGGTTGAAAAAAACGGTGCGCGCGCTATATTGATAGTATGAGCGCGGTTTCCCGCCGACACGGGACAACGTGCAAGAAAAGAGATGGCAAAAAGAAAGGATAAAAGTTAAGATGATCACCCCTGCAATCCATGTTCCGGTCGCGCCGGTCCCCCCGGTCGTCGACGACGAACAGCGTTTTCTGATATGCCCCGTCTGCGGCGAAATGCTCGCCCAGCCGGACGTCGAGTCGTTCTCCCGCTGCCCCTACTGCGACTACAAGTTCGCGAAGGACGATGCGATGGAGGATTTCCTGCTCGCCCCCACGGTGAAGGCGTGGATCCAGAGCCAGGACATGATCCCGCTGCCGTTCCGCCCGGACGACATGATCGAACTCGAATAAGCCCGACCGCATGCGCCCCGACGTCAGACTGATCGCCGTCGACCTGGACGGCACGCTCCTCAACGACCGCAAGGAGATCCCGCCCGATTTCGTCCCCATGGTGGAGGCGCTGTACCCGCGCGGCGTGCGGTTCGTCCTCGCCAGCGGACGCCAGTATTTCAACCTTGCCGCCATGTTCGAACGCATCGCGGACAAACTGTTCTTCTTCTCCGAGAACGGCGGACTCGTGTTCGACGGCGCGGAAAACATCTTCTGCCGTCCCCTGCCCGACGACGTCCTGCCCGAGCTCTGGCGCACCGGCTCCGCGATTCCCGCGACCACGGTCCTGTGCGGCGTGAAGTCGGCGTACATCAGCAGCGCGTGCGATCCCGTCGGACGCGAAAACACCGCGATCTACTACAGAAAACGCACGTTCGCGGACGATCCGCTCGCCGCCGTCAGGGCCGCGGGCGACTCCGTGGTGAAGGTGGCGGTGTTCGACCCCGTGAGCGCCGCCGACCGCTGCGAACCGCATTTCGCGCCGTTCCGCGACCGCCTGAAAGTCACGCTGGCGGGCCAGAGCTGGATCGACATCATGCGCGCCGACGTGAACAAGGGCATCGCGATCGAATTCCTCCAGAAACGCCTCGGACTCGCGCCCGGCCAGTGCATGGCGTTCGGCGACTATCCGAACGACCTCGAAATGATCCGGCAGGTCGGGTTGAGCTACGCCATGGCGAACGGGCATCCCGATCTGCTCGCCGCCGCACGGTTCCGCGCGCCGTCCAACGAGGACGACGGCGTGATGCGCGTGCTCCGCGAGACGTTCCCCGACGCCCTTTCCTGACAAACAACACTTCCGTTTGATTGACTTGGGGCATATAAAATACTGCACATCGATAACTTTTCTTTATCAAACTATGCCGAATGATTATTTATGTTTCTGTCTTGAGCGGATTATATTATAGTCCGTCTTTTCAATTTACAATTCCAGCACGTCTCCATAACGCCCCATGAAAAAGATACCCCTACCGACCCTGCTCCTGTTCTTCTTCGCCGCCGTGGTCTACGCCATCGGAGCCGCCACGCGCGCCGGCGTGCCGGGCATGGTGTACGATCAGATCCGCGAATTGCTCGGGTTCACCGCCGCACAGACGTCCGCCATTTCGAGCTGGGGCGTCGCCGGGTGCATGGCGTTTCTGGGCATCTCCGGCATCCTGACCGACCGCTTCGGCTGGCGGCCCGTGATCCTCGCCGGGATCGCGCTGCAGGTCTTCGGCGAATGGCTCCTGTACACGTTCACCGCGCCCGCCTGGGTGTACGCCGGGGCGTTCCTGAACGGCGGCGGCCGCACCATCGGCTACCTCACGCTCCTGAAATTCCTCGACTCCGAGTTCGACCGCAAATATTTCTCCGCCCTCATCGGCGTCTTCTACGTCTTCAGCTACGGCGGCACGCTCCTCGGTTCCTCCCCGTTCGCATCCCTCGCCGCGGACCATCCCTGGCAGCTGGTCCTGCGCTGGTGCAACCACCTCACGACCGCGTGCGGCGTCGCCGTCGCGGTCTGCCTGCTCTGTTCCGCCCGGACGGCTAGCCGCGCCCCCGGCGCACCGGCGAATAAACGCGAGCCGTTCCCCTGGGGACAGCTGCTCGTCCAGCTGAAGAAACCGCAGTGCGTCGGCGTGTTCTTCTGCGCCGCGTCCGGGATCGTGCTCTACTGGTCCTGCCTGAGCGGAATCGGCAAGAAATACCTCTCCGACCTCTGCGGCGCCGAAGCCGGTGCGCTCGGCACCATGAACACCGTCGTCATGGTCGAAATGATCTTCGCCGGGTCCGTGAGCCTGTTCCTCGGCAACCGCAGAAAGCTGTTCCAGGCCGCCGGCTGCATCCTGCTCGCCGCGGGTTCCGCCGTGCTGTTCGCCGGGACGTTCCTGCCCGCGAAATCCGCCCTCGCCGCCGCCTGGACCGGATTCCTCCTGCTCGGCACCGGCTACGGCTTCACCGGCATCCAGATCACCGCCTGCCGCGAATTCGTCCCGCCCGTCTTCGCCGCCAGCGCCATCGCGTTCGTCAATTTCTGCGCGAACGTCTTCCTCATCGCCATCGCACAGCTCGCGGGCCGGCTCTTCGACCGGTTCGCCGTGGACGGCACCCTTCAGGCGGCTCCGGCGGGATTCCGGATCCTGCTGGGCGTCTATCTGCTGATCGCGGTCCCGGCGGCGATCGCCGCGTGCTTCCTGCGCGATTCCAAAGGCCGGAACATCAGCGCGGAACTTTGAACACACAATCTTTTCCCTTCCGCGTTCCTGACTGAGAGTTATTTCATTTTTCTTTTGCTGTTTACTTGACATTTCAGATACAGTGCATTATATTGTATTCAAAACATATAACATCTGGAGGAAGATATGAGTACATCCAATCTTTGTGTTCGGGTCGACTCCGAATTAAAAAGTGCGGTCGAAAGCTGTCTGGCAGATATGGGAATGAATCTTTCCACCGCCATCACGATTTACCTCAAACGGATTGCCAGAGATCATGAGATTCCCTTCAAGGTCACGGCTGCTCCGCGCGTCAATCAGGAAACAATAGATGCCATCGCGGAGGGACATCGCCTTGCAAATGATCCCCAAGCGCCCGTTTATCATGACATAAAAAGCCTGTTCGAGGCTCTTGATTCATGAAATACGGAATTACATTTACCGCCCGGTTCAGGCGGGACTACAAGCGGATTAAAAAACGCAAATTCAATATCGCCGAGCTTCAGGCCGTGGTCACGATGCTTGCCGAGGGCAAAACACTTCCGGAAAAATACCGTGATCATGTGCTGATCGGAGCTTATCGCAATGCCAGGGAATGCCATATCAGACCGGACTGGTTGCTGATTTACTCCATTTCGGACGAGAAGCTCATTCTTGAGTTGATGCGTACCGGATCGCACAGCGATTTGTTCTGATTTCTTTCTCTTTTGAGGTCGGATTGATGCAAACGAAGTCCAAAAGCAAAAAGAATGCACTGCTGATCGTCGCATGCGTGGTGCTTGCATGGCTGGGGGCCTTTGTTTACTTTACCTACAAATTGGGTCGAGGTATTCAATTCGACGCCGCTTCGTCCGGCATGCGCCTTCAGGTCCGCGCCGACATCCTTGACGCGATCGAAAGCAAGTTTACGATTCGGGAGTGCACGGTCGGATTTCACCCGGACGATTCGGTCGAACTCAGGATCGAGCTCAATCCGGATGCCCAGGCGCAGGCATTCGACATCGCCCGCGAGGTGTACGAGCTGAAACAGAAGTCGTCCATTCTGAGCCAAAAGCCCCTTGAGCTGAAAATGTGGGTCCATGATCCGGCGGTGGACGGACGGCGCATCGTATCTCTGGACCCGGATTCACGATACGGCGTCAACATCCACGCCTACATGCCGGGCGCACCGGGACACAAGAAGAAACGCGATCTTGAAGAATATCAGGAGCTGGACAGGAAATGGCGGGAGATCATCTGGCAGAAAGAACTGGAAGAACGCCGCGCCGCGGCGAAGAACAAGGAAAACCGTACTGAAGGCGATTCCGATCCCGCTCCCTCGCAGACGCCGCAATAATACCGGGCCGCCATCCATAATGCTATGTTTTACCTCCAAAATGTATAACGGAATTCTTTCATGAGCAAACAAATGGACAGGATCGAAAAACTGGAACGTGATTGTTTTACGTTGCGTGAGGCGTTAAAGGCGCTGATCCTGAACGACCGCCGCTGCATGCACGAAGTCGGAGCCAAGTGCGTAACCGGAGAATTCGGGGATGGCGAACAGGACGATGTTGAGTTGGGCATCCGGTTTTACAAAAAAGGCGCGATGCTGGGGGATATCGACTGTCAGTGGGATTATGCCATGATGCTGTACAGCGGAGAACACATGCCGCGGGACAAACGCAAAGCGCTTTCCTGGTTCAAAAAGGCAATGGAGAATCCCTCGGCGGCAAGCGAATATGAACTGGACAGAAAAAAAGACGCCCGCGAGATGTATGAGATCGTCAAACAGGAACTTGCCGAGGAAGAAAAAGCCAAAAGGAAGAAAAAACAACCTCGGAACCTGAAACCGAAAAAAGCTTCATGAGTTCAAACAGGACGAATTAAGCCGGTTATCAGCTTAGTTCGACTTGATTTTATACTATTTTGTGCTATGTTATAGGTTATAGTTTGAATATACCCAAACCTCACACAAGGAAACAATTACCATGAAATTCAAAATCGGCGACCTCATCGCGGTCATCTACTTCGCAGCCTACGTCTGCCTCGTTTTCTTCTTCCCGCTCGCGTACGGCACGGAGGTGAAGATCGACCTCAACGCCTTGACCGGATCCGCGAAGCACGGCCTCTACTGGAACGGCTTCACGACCGAGGGCATCAGGAACTTCGGCGAAGTCGTCGGCCAATATCCCTACATCTCCGGCTTCCTGAAGGTCGGCCTGCTCGCCACGTTCGGCGAAATGATCAAAGTGCGCGGCAAGACCGGCAGCTGGAAGACCCCGGGCCTCCTCCTCAAGTTCCTCGTCTGGGGCTTGTACGGCATGCTCTTCACCATCGCGTTCGCGATCTTCGGCAAAGGCATCCACGCCCTCATGGACACCCCGGTCTGGCCGCTCACGTTTGACAACGACAACGTCCAGCGCATCTGGCAGGGCTTCTCAACGTCCCTCTGGATCAACCTCATCTTCTGCTTCCCGATGATGCTCAGCCATGAATACTGGAACACCTGCATCAACAAGAAGCATTTCCTCGGCGGCGGCGAATTCCTCGAAGGCATCGACAAGCACATCTGGGGCTCCTACATGCTGAAGACCGTCGTCATCTTCTGGATCCCGGCGCACACGATCACGTTCTCGCTCCCGGCCAACTACCAGGTCCTCATGAGCGCGTTCCTCAGCCTCGCCCTCGGATTCATCCTCACCATCAAGCCCAAAAAGAAAGCCGAGTGACCGCGCTCTTCCGATCCGGCTTTCCGCCACATAACCAACCACAAACAGAAAGGTATTTCACCATGAAAAAACTGCTCTTCACGCTCACCCTCGCCGCGACCGCGTTCTGCGCCCTGACCTTCACCGCCTGCGAAAAGAAGGAAACCGCCGGCGAAAAGCTCGACAAGGCGATCGACAGCACCGAATCCGGCGTGCATAAGTTCACCAAGAAGGCCGAAGATGCCGGCAAGGAAACCAGCGACGCCGTCAACAAGGCGTTCGAGGACCTGCAGAAGTAAGAGGCTCCGGCCTCCCTTCCGAATCGTTCGATTCTCTCCCCGGTTCCCGCCAAGACGCGGAGCCGGGGATTTTTTGCGCCCTCGGACAAGGCGATCAGCCTCTGGCAAAGGCCGCAAAAATAGGACCTATAAGTCTTATGTGACCTATAAGTCCTGTTCTTATTCGTTCTCGGAAAAGGCTCGGAGTACGGGGAAGCCCCGTCACTCCTCCTCGTTTTTCGCCTTGCGGGTCATGAGCTCGCGGACGACTTCGCGCGCATCGCGGCCGTCGTGGAGCGCGGCGTAGATGCCGTGGATCAGCGGCGTGTCGACGTTCCAGCGTTCGGAGAGCGCGTAGGCGGCCTCGCAGGTCTTCACGCCCTCGGCCACGACCATGTTCATGGACCTGATGATCTCGTCGAGCTTGCGGCCCTTGCCCAGCTCCTCGCCGACGAACCGGTTGCGGCTGTGCTTGCTTGTGCAGGTCACGATCAGGTCGCCGACGCCGCTCAGCCCGCTGAACGTCTCCTTCTTGCCGCCGAGGACCTTGCCCAGACGGGACATCTCGGCGATGGCGCGCGTCATCATCGCGGCCTTCGAGTTGTCGCCCATGCCGCAGCCGTCCACGATGCCGGCGGCGATGGCGTAGATGTTCTTCAGCGCGCCGCCCAGCTCCACGCCGACCACGTCGTACGACGTGTACACGCGGAAGAATTCGTTCATGAAAATGCGCTGCACGTATCCCGCGATGTCGCGGTCTTCGCACGCGGTCACGACCAGCGTCGGGATCCGGCGCGCGACTTCCTCGGCGTGGCTCGGGCCGGAGAGCGCCACGTAGTGCGTCGGGCCGAGTTCCTGGCGGCAGAGTTCGCTCATGGTCAGTAGCGAGTTCACCTCAATGCCCTTCACGATGTCCACGATGATCTGCGTGTCAGGGTTCAGGTACGGCTTGAATTTCTGGAGCACGCCGCGGAGATACTGCGATGGCGTCGCGAGCACGACCAGCCGCGCGTCCTTCACGGCAGATTCCATGTCGGCGGTGAATTCCAGGTCCGCCGGGATCGGCACGCCCGGCAGGAATTTTTTGTTTTCATGCTCGCGGTTCACGGCGTCGATGTTCTCCCGGAACGCACCCCACACCTTCACCTTGTGGCCGTTGGCGTGGAGCGTGAGCGCGAGCGCGGTGCCCCAGGCGCCGTCGCCCAGCACCGCCGCGTTGATCGCGGATTTGTCCTGAAGCGCGGAGATCGAGAGCGGCGCGACCTTCTTCTTGCGTTCGAACTTGTTTTCCGTGCCCTCGCGCAACCGCTTGATGTTGGACGCGTGCTTCGTCACGGACAGCGCGGCGAGCAGGAAAAAGAGGATCATCTCCGGCGGATTCGCGTTCGACAGCCCCGCGATCTTGTAGACCACGCAGAACACCGCGATCGACACGGCCGCCGCGATGCTCGCCAGCGACACGTAGCGCGAGGCGAAGAACACGATCACCCACACGGCCCCGGCGGACAGCAGCGACAGCGGATTCAGCGCCAGGATCGCGCCCGCCGCCGTCGAAACGCCCTTCCCGCCCTTGAAGTTCAGGTACACCGGCCAGATGTGCCCGCAGACCGCCGCGAACGCCGCCACGCAGGCGAGCAGTCCGCCCGGATCCGGCAGGCAGGCTTCCATCTTCAGCCATTCGGGCAAGTGCTCCACCACGAACTGCGAGGATTCGCGGTCGGAGAGCATGGAGGCGGCGATCACGGGGACCGCGCCCTTCAGGAAGTCGAGGAAGAAGCACAGGCGGCCCCAGCCCTTGCCGAGCACGCGCGTAACATTCGTGGCGCCGATGTTGCCGCTGCCGTGCCTGCGGATGTCGATGCCCCGGACCGTTTTGCCGAGGAGGAATCCGAACGGGATGGCCCCGACGAGGTAGGAGCCGAGCGCGATCACGGTGATGGAAATACCGATGCCGACTGGAGTATTGGGAATCGTCATAAGAATCTTTGCTTTTTCCGCGGTATGTGTTATATTAAAGTGTATCATTCAATTTAACTTCATTTCCGTCCTTTTTCAAGCGAGGAGGTCCTTTTTCCATGGAAAAAAATGTTCAGGCGCGTCTGATCGCCGCCACCACCGCCGAATCCGCCGACCTCGTCTACGGGTCCGGGTTCTTCGCTCCCGACGAGTTCATCTACGCCGAGATCGGCAATAAACGCTATGTCTTCGTCTCCGTGCTGGAGATCGCCCGCGCCCGCCGCGAAGTCCGCCCCGGCATCGAGGTGGTCGATTTCGCCGACGTCCTGAAACAGGCCCCGCAGGACTGCAAGCGCTGTCTCGTGGCCGCCATCAGCAAAGTCTACGGCGTGACCCGCTGGCAGGTGCCCGAACGCTTCCCGCTCATCTTCGCCGAAAAGCTCCGCGCCGCCGGAGTCGAGGTCGTCATGGCGGACGGCCCCTTCTTCCCCGAACGCGCCGTGAAGCGTCCGGACGAGATCGAAAAGCTCCGCGCCGCCGAGGCCGCCACGCAGGAAGCCCAGCTCCAGGTGCGCGACTTCATCGCCGAGGCCACAGTCAACTCGCAGGGCTTCCTCGAATGGCACGGCAAGGTCCTGACCTGCGAATTCATCCGCGCCGAGGTCGAAGCCGAGTTCAAGCGCAAATCCTATTCCGCCGTCGGCACCATCATCTCCTGCGGCCCCGATTCCGCCCTGCCCCACTGCATCGGCAGCGGCCCCATCAAGGCGGGCGCGCCCGTCGTCTCCGACATCTTCCCGCGCAGCGACGTCAACGGCTACTGGGGCGACATGACCCGCACGTTCGTGAAGGGCAAGGCGAGCAAGCGCCTCTTCGAGATGTACAAGGCGGTCCGCTACGTGAACGAGGCGGTCGAAGCCCAGCTGAAGCCCGGCGTCCCGTGCAGCCTCATGCAGGATTTCTGCATCAAGTCGCTCGCCGAAGCCGGATTCAAGACCGGCGTCGACGACGAGGGCTATCCCTGCGGCTACTTCCACGGCCTCGGACACAGCGTCGGACTTGAGATCCACGAACAGCCCCGGTTCTCCGCGCGCAATTTCGAGCTGCTCCAGCCCGGAAACGTCATCACGGTCGAACCCGGCCTGTACTACCACGACATCGGCGGCGTCCGCATCGAGGACCTCGTGCTCATCACCGAAACCGGCATCGAAAACTTCTGCACCATGCCGAAGGACATCGAAGTGCCGTAGTCAACGCGGCAATACTGCTTTCCCAACATACGCCATTGAAAAGTTGCCTTGTTTGATAGCCAAGTTTTCAATGGTGTGTTTCATTTTTTCGGGTTCAAGCTCGCCTCGCGGAGCCGGATTCGGTCTTTTTCATTGAAAAGTTGCCTTGTTTGATAGGCAAGTTTTCAATGACATGTTTCTTTGTTCCGAGCTCGGACGCTCCTCGCAAAGCCGGATGAGACACTTTTCATTGAAAAGTTGCCTTGTTTTATAGCCAAGTTTTCAATGAATATGTGTTTCTAGGTTCTCCGTCCGTATGGAAATGAGTGGGAGCATTGAACAAAAACTGCTTTTTTGACAAAAGTGTTCAGTGGTCAAGTTCAAATCAACAACAAGAATACTGTCATTCCTCTTTGCCGGACATTGGGGCTTCATGTTTCCATGGATGGAAGCGGGCTTTTTCGTTTTTTGAGGCGGGAAAGCAGAAAGTTAAGAGTTTTTTTGCAAAGACGCTTTTTCCGCTTGCTTTTTTATGAATCCGTGGTATGGTATAAGGACAGATACGGCATCCGCCTGCCCTCCCCGACACCATAATGGAGAAATGACATGAAAGATCGGTTCCCGAGCTTGCTGATAAGCTGTTTCGCGCTAGCGTTATTTGGCTTTTTCGCTTTCGTCTTTTCCCATGGCGACACCCGGAATGCGGAAAAGACGCCTTGGGACAACTGGAACGAAAAGGTCTTTCTTCCCGCGTCTGATTTCCGCGAACAACTGGCGAAAGATCACGGGTTTTCCGTTACCATACCGCCGTCTTTTACCAATGACGGCATCATCGGGATGTATATCGGCATCAAAAAACCGGAACAGGCCGCGGCGATCCTGCGCGATCTCCATGAACGGAAACGTCTGTCGCCGGAGTTGAAGGATGAGACGTTCGGCGTGAAGATCGCCGTCGACCATCCGCATGACGTCTACTTGAGCGAGGAGAAGAGCATACCGCCGATCCTGGTCATCCGCACGATGCTGCCCGCGCCGGGACGGACCGAATTCCAGGGAATATATCAAGGGTGGACAAGCGACGTGGTGATCGAAAACGGCATCGGCAGCGTCAGCCGGACCTTCGCGCCGGACGCGTTTTATTATCCCGCCGACGGTTCCGGCGAAGCGGAAGCGTTCATTCGCACTCTCGCGGAGGCTCCGCCCCCCACCGAACAGGAGATCGCGGACTGGAGGAAGCAGCAGAAAGCGGAAAACGATGTTTACGAGGAGATGACATCCAACATGAGTGGCCACTACGAGAAGTTTTACGCGCCCCATTATCTTTCCGAGCTCGACCAAGGATTTGTTCTGGCGACCTTCCTCGACTTCATTTTCACGATCATCCTTTTTGCTTTCTATTTCCAGTACAAAGAAATGCGCGGACGTCTGCTGCCGTTATGGATCCTCACCTTGCTGCACACGATCCTGTTTCCCGTGATAAACAGTATCCCGTTCGACAAGGTCGAGTCTTGGGGCGGCATCGTAGAACGTGCTTTCGGCATCGCACTCGCCGTTTATTTCCTTGCGCCGCCCGTCCTGTTCCTGTTTGTCCTGATCTATGCGATCACGCTGGGGGAATCGAAACGCATGAACTGGCGCATCGGGCTTGCCGCCTGCCTTTTCGCGGTCAATTTCCTCATTCAGGGGATTCTCCTGTTTCTCGTATGGGCTCATGGACAGGGCGGATAAATCCGTCAGCATACCCAGACGAAGAAAACAACTGGAAACAACAAACGGGACCGGAGGACGGAAATGGAGAACATACAGGACGCTTTCCTGGGGAGCTTATTCTGGGACTGCATCACGATCGGGATACTTTTCTTCATCGACAGACAGCAGCGCAAAGAAGTTCACCGGTATCTGCCGCCGTTAATGATCCTGTGCATCCTGCATGCGGCGCTGATGATCCTGATGAGCTGTTTCCCGTTTTTTCCCGGCGGAAAGACGACTGACATCGTATTCGGCATTCTGAACTATGTCGCGATATACGCCCCTTTCGCTTTCCTGCTGTTTTTCTGGGGGTACACATTTTTGCTGATAAAAAACAACCGCATGAATCTGTTTTTGTGTATCGTCGCCTTCGTTTTCGACATAAACGCTTTCATTCAATGCGTTTACGCGATCTTTATTCACGACTTTGCGTTTTCGGGCAAAGGCCCCTGACCGTTCGAGGTCAGCTCACGCCTGATAGTAGCAGGCGACGGTGACGTTGTCGTAGCCGCCGCGTTTCAGGGCGATGGCGATCAGCTCGCGCACGGCTTCCTGCGCGGAATGAATCCGGTTCATCACGTCGCGGATCTCCGGGTCGGACGCGTGGCACATCAGGCCGTCGGAGCACACGATGAACTTGTCGCCGTGTTTGCGGTCGAAGATATGGATCTCCGGGTCCAGATTGCGCTGCTGTCCGATCGACTTGTAGATCACGTGCGACATCGGGTGAATCTTCGCGTCCGCCTCCGAGATCGCGCCCTCGCGCAGCCATTTCTGCACCAGCGAATGATCCTCGGTGAGGCATTCGATCCCGCCGTCGCGGAACCTGTACACGCGGCTGTCGCCGGCATGCGCGACCACGATCTGGTCCTGAAGCAACGCGGCAGCGGCGACGGTCGTGCCCATGGGCGCGGAGAGCGTGCCCTGGTCGGCGTTGATGCCGTACACGGTTTTGTTGATATCCTCCAGCGCGTCCCGGAAGAACCCGGCGGTCGCGTCCGCACGGGGCATCAGCCTCGCTGTGAAGCGTTTCCAATGCGCCAGCAGGCTTTTCGCCGTGAACTGGCTGGCGAGGTCGCCGCCGCTGTTCCCCCCCACGCCGTCCGCCACAAAGAGCAGCGCGCAGCCGTTCCCGGGATCGGCGAACGTGCCGAAACTGTCCTCGTTGTGTTCGCGCTGGAACCCCGGATGGGAGTCGCCGGCAACGCTCGACGCGGAGGCCGGGAAAAGCTCGATGACCTGCGTCCTGGATGGCGAATCCAGCATGGTTCCGTCCTGTTTGCGTGTTGACATGTCGGTTCCGCGGTTGGAGGTTGGTTATTGAAAACTATCGTTTCTAATGTATCACATTTCCTGCGAAAAGCAAGTATATTTCGGTCAAAATCACGCCTTCGTAGCGCGTTTTCCGCGGTCGAACACGAAGAAGACCGAACAGGACAGCGCCACGAGGAGCGTCACCATCGTGACCAGGATCGGGATCACGCCGCTCTCCGTGTCGGTGAACCCCATGGCGGTCATCATCTCGGCGCAGGCGATATCGCGCGTGCCGGTGCCGCCGAAGGATCCCGGAATCGCCGCGATTGTCTGGCTCACGTTCGAGATCATGAGGCACGGCAGGAAATCCCGGTGAGGCGCGCCCTCGAATCCGTTCGCCATCACCCACACGGGCAGGCTGAGCACGGGGAAGAAGATCAGCGTGGTGGCGACGACCCAGCCGAGCAGGAGCTTCCAGCAGCGGCGGTACAGCGCCACAGCGTCCGCGGCGCGTTTGAACGTGTCCTTCGTGATGCGGTCGGCGATGTCGAGGAAAAACTTGAAGAACTTCACCTTGTACAGCAGGTCGCTGAAGAAGACGAAGATCACGACGCACAATAGCGCGCCGCAAACGGCGCACATCACCAGCAGGCCGTTGCGCTGCCCCTCGGGGAACTTCGCGATCGTGTCGCGGCAGATCAGGCACGTCCCGAGCAGGGCGATCAGCAGCGCGCCGAGGCCGCACAGACGGTCCACAAAGATCGAAAACACCACATTGAACTTGCCGCCGGGGGGCGTCCGCGTGGCGAGAATGCCCGCCTTCACCACGTCGCCGCCGACCGAGCCGCCCGGCAGGAACTGCGAGAAGAACATCCCCTGCATCTGGAGGCTGAACGCCTCGCGGAAGGAGCATTTCACGCCCGCGGCGCGCAGAAGCGTGAACCAGCGGACGGCGGTCAGGGAGAGCTGGGTATAGATGGCGAAGAAAGCGGCGACGATGCACCATGGTTTCACGAGTTTGAAGTCCTGCCACTTGATGTCGCGCGTGCAGACGATGTACGTGAGGATGCCTGCCGAAACGCCGAATTTGAGGAGGAATTTCAGGGTCTTTTTCCAGGCGGGTTCCGGTTTCTTTTCCTGTGCGCCGGACATGACGGTTTCAGCGGCGGCGGTTTCCGGCGCGACCGCATTTTCCTTCTGAATATCCTGAGGAGAAGATTCGTTCATGACAGCTTTCCTGTTCCCGGCAGGATCCGGCGCAGTCCCTCGTACACGGCAATCGCGGTCGAGTTGGCCAGATTCAGGCTCCGGTTGAAGTTCCCCGGCATGGGGATGGTGTAGAACTGAGGCGCATACGCGTCGTGCAGATACTGCGGCAGGCCCTTGCTCTCGCTGCCGAAGACGAGGAACGAGCCGCGCTCGAACGGGCAGTCCCAGTAGCACTGTTTCGCCTTGGTCGAGAAGAAATACATCGGCGCTCCGGCGGCGGCTTTCAGCACGGACTCGAAATCCTCGTGGATGACGCAGTCCACGTGCCGCCAGTAGTCCATCCCGGCGCGCTTCAGGTGCGCGTCGTCGAACGAAAACGAGATGGGTTTCACCAGGTGCAGGCGGCATTCCGTGCAACAGGCGATGCGTCCGATGTTCCCCGTGTTCTGGGGGATCTCGGGGGCATGCAGAACGATATGAAACAGAGGATCGGAGGGCATAGAGGAAATTGTACTCCAGGAAGTCAGTTATTCAGACGCTGCCGAGCCTCCACATCGCCGTTCCGCGCGGCCTCGCGGTACAGCGCCAGCGCCTTTTCCAGATCGACTTCGCAGCCGGTGCCGTTCTCGTAGCAAACAGCGAGCTGGCGCTGGGCAGGAGCGCTGCCCTTGGACGCGGCACGGTTGAACCAGAAGAACGCGGCCTTGTCGTCCTTCGCAATCGGACCGTCCTTCTTCTGGAAGAGCATGCCAAGTTCGTACTGGCAGGCGGGGTGTTCCAGCTGGGCGCCGCGGGAGAAAAGTTCGGCGGCAAGTTCGGGATCCTTTTTGGTGCCGATGCCATCAAGATACCACTTGCCGAGGCGGTACAACGCCTCCGGACAGTCCTCGACCGCGGAACGCTCGATCCAGACGAGCGCGTCGTCCGAGCCTTTACCCTCGACCTCGCCGGCAGCGATCATGTCGCCGTATTTGAGCATGGCGGAGGGAAGTCCGGCCTTCGCGGCGCGTTCGTAGCACTCAAGGGCCTTTTTCGGGTCGGCCTTCACGTTGATGCCGAACTCGTAGCAGTAGCCCATGCGGGACAGCGCCTCCAGATTGCCTTTTGCGACGGCCTTTTCCAGCGCCTCGATCATCTTCTTGCCATCGGGCACGGTGCCTAAACCTGAGAAATAGCAGTCGGCGAGCACGCGCCAGGCACGCGCGGGAGCGTCCGGGCTCTTCACGACCTTCGACACCAGTTCGAACGCCTTTTCCGCGTCCTTCGCGGACACGTCGGAAGGCCGGGCGATCAGGATGGCGGCGAGCTCGACCTGAGCGGGCACATACCCGCGGTCGGCGAGCGATTGGATCATTTTTCGTCCCTTTTCCGGGTCGCGGGCGGGGATATCGGATTCTCTGAACTTGCTGCTTTCCTCAACGGAGCGGAATTCCACGCCATTCAGCAGGACCATGGCGTACTGATATTCGGCGGGCTCAAGTTTCTTCTCGGCGGCCTTGCGGTAGCATTCGGCGGCGGCGACGGGATCGCGGTCCACGCCATGGCCGTTTTCCAGGCAGTACCCGTAGTTGTACATCGCCTCGGGGATCTCGTCGGACGCCTTGCGGAACCAGTGCGCCGCGAGCACGGGATTCGCCTTGCGCGTCTCCGTGCCGTAGAAATACTCGTTGCCGAGCGCGAACTCGGATTTCGGGTCGCCGAGCAGCGCCTTCTCGCGAAGCTCGTCCTCGGCGGCGGAAACGCGGGCGCAAAAAACGGCGGCACACCCGATCAGGAGCAAACAGATGTTTCTGCGTCCGGTCACGATGCACCGCCCGATGCGGTCATTTACCGCAGCATTTTTTGAATTTCTTGCCGGATCCGCAGGGACATGGATCGTTCGGACCGACCTTCTCGTCGTCGCGCTGGAACGGGACGGAGGGTTCGGCGGGACGCGGCGCCACGGATTCCGGTTCGGCGGCCTGCTGCACGGGCGCGGCGTCGACCGGTGCCGGAGCCTCGGCGGAAGCCGTCGTGGAACCGAGCTGGTCGACGGTCTGGTGGCTGAGGATGTACTGGCGCGCGGCAGGCACGAACCGCTCGAACGCCGCCAGGCTGGTGGCGGAACGGAATATCTTGCCGATGATCTGCTGGTCGATGTCGTTCATGAGCTGTTCGAACAGGCGGAACGCCTCGCGTTTGTACTCGACCAGCGGGTCTTTCTGCGCGTAGGCGCGGAGGCCGATGCTGCCGCGGAGCTCGTCCATGCTGCGCAGGTGGTCCTGCCAGCGGTTGTCGATGGCGTCGAGCACGATCTGGCGTTCGAGCCACTTCAGCGCGACCGGGTCCTCGAGGGAGACCTTCAGGTCGTACATGTCGTGCACCTTCTTCAGGATGCGGTCGACCATCTGTTCGGCGGCGTTCTCGGCGGTCAGGTCCACTTCCAGGTCCTGTTCGAAGAACCCGAACGGGAACGAATAGTTCAGCCATGCCAGGAGCAGGTCGCGGTTGTAGGTGATCTTGACGTCGCCCGTGGCGGCGGCGAAAGCCTCTTCCACGTGGCGGCCGACCTCGATCTCAATGATGTCGAAGATCGCCTGACGGCTGTCCTCCTTGAACAGAGTGTCGTGGCGGAATCCGTAGATCACCTCGCGCTGCTTGTTCATCACGTCGTCGTATTCGAGCGTGCGTTTGCGGATGGAGAAATGGTGCTGCTCCACGCGGCGCTGGGCGGTTTCGATGGAACGGCTCAGGAGCGGATGCTGAAGCTCCTCGCCCTCCTCCATGCCGAACTTCTCCATGATCGTCACGATGCGGTCGGAACCGAACAGGCGCATCAGGTTGTCCTCCAG
>JAEEGG010001169.1_pt1 | contig 72379 bp, 53 predicted proteins | sample 9134161 | NCBI WGS metagenome assembly JAEEGG01 (sample SAMN16246543, study PRJNA631951) | gut metagenome | biome: gut microbiome; feature: rumen; material: CR-attached | host: Bos | place: Iran: Karaj | collected 2018-10
GCGAAGCCGGGGCAGGGGTGGGGTCAGTATCTTCCTAAGGGCTTGACGAAGCGCAGGTTGGACATTACATTAAGGGCAGCCAACACCCCACCCCTGCCCCTCCCCTGACAGGGGCGGGGAGTGCCTACGGGCGCCATCATCCCCACGACTACGGATGGACACGGTTATATTCCGTGCTCTTCCGTGTTCTTCCGATGCAGCTCTTGGAAACGGACAGCGCGGAGACGGATCGTTTTTGCACACTCTCCCTGCAAGTGTGCAATAGGTGTAGCAGGGGTGTATTTTAGGTGTAAATCGCTGACCCCCCCTTTAAAACCGCTGGAGTCACAAAGTCACAAATCGTTTTTCCGTTTTTCACCTATTTGGGTGTGGCGCGCGTGGTGCAAGCACCTTACGGTAGACATAAGACACATTGTTTTTTGAAAAAGGAGTAAAAATACGAGGAAAAATTTGCAAGTATGGGGATTATTGCCTACTTTTGCAGAAAGTATAAAGGTAATAAGGATTATTCGTCAGCAGCGCTCAAAGACAGCGACAAAAACAAGGAAAACAAAAGCGAATAGCCAGACAGAGACGCCATGAAGAGTGCCCTTCTTTACATTATCATCAACGAGCTGATGGCTGCCAACGTCGGCGCGGTGATGAGTCCTGCCTACAACTTCGACAGCTGGGTGGAGCTATACAACCCCACCGAAGAGGCTGTCGACCTTGCAGGCATGTACCTGAGCGACGATGGCAACATGCTGACACGCTGGCAGCTGCCCGCCGACATAGGCAGCGTGCCGGCAAAGGGCTTCAAGGTGGTATGGCTTGGCTCCAACGACATCCTGGCCACACAGGCACCCTTCCACCTCGACTGCGACGGCGGCACCATCTACCTCAGCGACCAGCAGGGGCAGCTCGTCAGCAGTGTGGACTATCCCCAAGCCATGAGCCGCACGTCGTGGGCACGCACCACCGACGGCGGCAGCGAGTGGGGCAGGACGGCCGACGCCACCCCCGGCAAGAGCAATGCCACGGCGGTGTTTGCTGCCCAGCGCCTCGATGCCCCAGAGGTGAGCGTAGGCAGCCGTCTGTTTCAAGAGCCGTTCAGTTTCGAAGTGGCCATCCCGCAGGGCACCATCCTGATGTACACCACCAACGGCTCAGTGCCCACGGGGGTGACAGAGGCATGCAGCGCGGAGCCGGAGCCCACCTGGACTGAGTGGATAAAAAACGGCAACTGCGAGGGGCAGGAGACCGAGTGCTTCATCATCAAGGACGGCGACAAGACTGGCTCCACAAGCCGCATCACCGACGGCGCAGGCACCAACGGCTCACGCGGCATCAGGGTTCACGCCATCGACAACCCTTCACACGACTGGGACACACAGTTCTTCATCCACACGCCCCACCACGTATGGCAGGCCGGTGAGCCCTACCGCTTCCACATGTGGATACGTGCCGACAAGCCCGCACACATCACTGCGCAGACACAGAGCAGCCCCGGCGACTACATACACTGGGAGATGCTCGACAACAGCTACAACATTGGAACGCAATGGCAGGAGATAGCCTACGAGGGCACCATCAGCGAGGCGCAGTCGGGCGGCGGCAGGATGCAGACCATAGCCTTCAACCTGAACTGCGACTTGGTGGAAAACAACTTCTACTTCGACGACATATCGTGGGAATCGTTTGGCACTGCCGACGCAGCCGACGAAGCATACCGGAGCCGGGACGGCAAGTTCACCGTCAACGGCACCACAAGCTATGTGTTCAGGCTGTTTCAGGACGAGGACGTCAACGAGGACGTCAACGTCAACCGATGGCTGCCCAGCGTGCCCGTGACCCGAAGTTTCATACAGACCTCTAACGAGTATACCATACCCATAGTATCCATCGTGGGCGACGAGCGCTACTTCACCGACCCCATGTGGGGCATCGACGTCAAGGGGCAGAACGGCATACCCGGCAATAGCGACGACGACGAGCCGAAGAACTGGAACCAGCCGTGGGACCGCCCCGTGAACTTCAGCTACATCAGCCCTACCGACGGCATGTTCTTCAACCAGGACGTGAACGTCAGCATAGCCGGCGGATGGACACGATCCTCATCGCCCCGCTCCATGAAGCTGAAGAGCAACAAGGCGTTCGACGGCCTCAACCACCTCGACTATGCTTTCTTCCCGCAGAAACCCTACATACGCAGCAAGACACTCTTAGTGCGCAACGGCGGCAACGACGTGTACTCCGGCTCGCGCTTCATGGACCCTGCGCTGGCTACCATCATGCAGCGCTCAGGCATAGACATCGACGTGCAGAGCTTTGTGCAGGTGGTGGAGTATGTCAACGGAAAGTTCAGGGGCGTGCTCAACCTGCGAGAGCCTAACAACGACAAGTTTGTGTATGCCAACTTCGGCTATGACGACGATGAGATAGACATGTTCGAGAACTCAACTTTCAAGAACGGCACCAACGCTGCCTACAAGCATCTGTGCGAACTGGCTGCACACATCAACGACGACGGTGTGTACGACGAGGTGAAGACGCTGCTCGACATCGACGAGTTTGCCAACTACATGGCTGCCGAGCTGTTCATAGGCAACGACGACTGGCCCGAGAACAACGTCAAGGCCTACCGCAGCCAGGACGGCGGCCGCTTCCGCTTCGTGTGCTTCGACCTCGACTATGCCCTCAACGCCTGGGGACGCCAGCTGTCCTCGCTCAACAACTACAAATGGGTGAACACGGTACAGCTCTTTCTACACCTGCTACAGCACGACGGGTTCCGCCGCAGGTTCATCGACACGTTCTGCATCATGGGAGGCAGCGTGTTCGAGCGGGAGCGCGCCACGTCGATAGTCAACGAGCTGGCCGACGCCATGCGCCCCATGTCGCAATACGACGGCAAGCTGCCTGACAACTCTGCCAACAAAATAAAGGACAAGCTCAATACCCGCAACGACGAGATGACGAGCCAGCTACAGCAGTACGCACCCATGCAGCTCAGTGGCACCAGCAGGCAGAGCGTACAGCTTAGCGCCGACACCGAGGGCGCCACGCTGCTTGTCAACGGCATCAAGGTGCCCTACGCCTACTTCAACGGCCATCTCTTTGCGCCAGTGAGCCTGGAAGCCAAGGCTCCCGCAGGCTACACGTTTGCAGGATGGAGCAAGGCGTCGGCCTCAATGGTCAAGGTCATCGGCAAGAGCGACACATGGAAGTACTACGACAACGGACAGATAACCAGCAACAGCTGGCGAAGCAGCAGCTACAACGATGCGGCATGGAAAAACGGCGCTGCCCCACTGGGCTACAACATGGAGGGGGTGCAGACCACCATCAGCTACGGCAGCGACCCACAGCGAAAGAACCCCACCACCTATTTCCGCAAGTCGTTCAGCCTCAGTGCCGAGCCAGGGGCAGACGACGTATTCCAGCTCCACTATCAGGTTGACGACGGATGCGTGGTGTGGGTGAACGGCACGGAGGCAGGGCGTGTGAACATGCGCAGCGGAGCCATCAACTACGACACGTTCTCGTCGACCTACGCAGAAAACACACCGCTCACGGGAAGCATCAACCTGCCCCCTACCCTATTCAGGAAAGGAAACAATGTCATAGCCATAGAGGTGCACAACACCAGCTACACCTCTGGCGACCTATTTTGGGCGGGCGAGCTGTTCACCACCGTGGGAGGCAGCACCGGCAGCGAAGTCATAGCCTCACCATGCATCGACCTGCCACACGACCCCACCATAGCACTGAAGGCCTGCTTCACACCCCTCACAGACACAGAGCGGAGCGAGCAGGGCATCACCCCCGTGCGCATCAACGAGGTGAGCGCTGCCAACGACATCTACGTGAATGAATACTTCAAGCGCAATGACTGGGTGGAACTCTACAACACCACCTGCCGCGACATCAACGTGGAAGGCATGTATCTGAGCGACGACGAGAAGAAGCCTCAGAAGTATCAGATAACCCGCAGCTCGCAAGTATCGACCGTCATTCCCGCCCACGGCTACCTCATCATCTGGTGCGACAAGCTGGAGCCCGCATCGCAGCTGCATGCCCCGTTCAAACTCGCTGCTGAGGGCGGCATCGTGATGCTCAGCGCCGCCGACGGATCGTGGACCGACCGCCTGAGCTATGGCGCCATGAAGGGCGACGAGAGCGTAGGTCGCTATCCCGACGGCTCGCCCAACGTCATCACCATGAACATACCCACCATAGCGCGCACCAACATCATGTCGAGCTATGCCACACACATCACCCAACCGCCAGTGGCAGGCGGCATCAGCAACACCATGGCTCGGCAGCAGCAGGGCTCAGGCCAAGTGTACAACCTGAAGGGGCAGGCCGTGCAAGGCCCGCTGAAGCCTGGCGTCTACATCAGGAACGGGCGGAAAATCCTTGTAAGGTGATTCCACCCACAGCCCAACAGCATGACGAAACAACAGTAACTAAATAGTCATTTATATGAGAAAAATTCTGCTCTCGGCAGCCTTGTGCTGCCTCAGCCTGGCCGCAACGGCACAGGCACAATTCGGTGAGAAGCCTCGCATCGTGGTGGGCATCGTGGTAGACCAGATGCGCTGGGACTACCTGGACCGCTACTACGACAAGTTTGGCAGCGACGGCTTCAAGCGCCTCATAGGACAGGGATTCTCGTGCAACAACTGCCTCATCAACTACCTGCCCACCGTCACCGCCATAGGCCATGCCTCTATCTACACCGGCACCTCGCCCGCCTACCACGGCATCTGCGGCAACAACTTCTACATAGACGGGCATAAGACCTACTGCTGCGCCGACTCTACCGTGCAGCCCGTGGGAAGCAGCAGCGAGAAGGGCAAAATGTCGCCACACAACATGGTGGCCACTACCATAGGCGACCAGCTGCGACTGCACACCGACTTCCGCTCAAAGGTGATAGGCGTGAGCTACAAAGACCGCGCCGCCATACTGCCCGCTGGCCACGCCGCCAACGCCGCCTACTGGCTCGACCTGAAGAACCGGTGCTTCATCACCTCTACCTACTACATGGACGGCCTGCCCAAGTGGCTGCAGGAGCACAACAAGAAGCTGCAGAAAGACAAGGAGTTCAAGAAGCTGGGCGAGGACATAGGACTGTCGCCACTCTGCGGCACCATCACCACCGACATGGCCATAGCCGTGCTGAAGAACGAGAAGCTTGGCAAGGGCGAGGCCACCGACATGCTCTGCGTGAGCTACTCACAGACCGACGTCATAGGACATAAATACGGCACGCGCGGCAAGAACACCGACGACGCCTACCTGCAGCTGGACCGCGACCTGGCACGGCTGCTGCACGCCCTCGACGAGCAGGTGGGCAGAGGCAACTACCTGCTCTTCCTCACCGCCGACCACGGCGCCGCCCACAACTGGCAGTACATGAAGGAGCACAAGTTGCCCGCAGGACCGTGGTCGAGCAGCGAGATGACGGAGCGCGTCTACGACGAGGTGGACAGCGACATCGGCCCCGACACCGGCTACATAGCCGACGTGCTCGACTACCGCATCTACCTCGACTGGGAGAAGATACGCTCGCTGGGGCTCATCACCGCCAACATGGAGGATCATGTGCTGTGTGCACTGCAGGAGGAGCCCGACATAGCCTTCTGCGCCGCCTACAAGGAGCTGTCCACCAGCCCGCTGCCGCCACAGCTGCGCGAGATGGCCTTGATGGGCTACTACCCCGGGCGCTCAGGCGACATCATCTTCTTCCCCAAGCCCGGCTACTACGAATACGGTGCGTGGTCATCGCCCACAGGAACCACACATGGTGCATGGAACCCCTACGACACACACATACCCTGCCTCTTCTACGGATGGAAGGTGAAGCACGGTGCCACATCGCGACAGGTGAGCATCACCGACATTGCACCCACCGTGTGCCAGCTGCTACACATACAGCAGCCCGACGCCTGCACAGGAACAAGCATCACAGAGATTACCGACGCACGCTGACACTTATAGAAGATAGCAGAGGCCTACCGACCCACTGCCCGTGCCCAGCATGCGCTGCGACGAGTGGCAGTGACTCCGTAGGCCTCTCCTTAAAGTAGGGAAGGGAGGGGAGTGGCTATAGCAGTCACTGACGCGTTGACGTTCTCGTTGACGTTGACGTTCTAGACATTATAAGCGAGTCCTTGAGGCTGGCGTTGCCTGTGCAGACGGCTTTCATCAGCTCGCTGGTAAAAGCCACCAGCTCGCTGTCGTGGCGCGGGCTCCTCGCCCGCATGCCGTCGATGAAGTACTCCCAGCGTATGCCGTCGAGCACGTTGTAGGGCTGCTCCTCTGCCGTGCCGACGGCTGTGGCCCACATAGCCCTCAGTGTTCTTACCTGCTGTGGTGTGACGGCCAAAGTGTAGGTCTTTGCGGCGGGAGCCATATAGTTCTTGGGGCGTTTACGCGGCTTCCACTGCACAGTGTGCTCTCTCTTGTGCTCCTTTCGCTTGTTCATAGACAAGAACGTAGCGCGCCAGATGCTTTTCTCGGCATTCACGCATACAAGGGCACAGGCAGTGGAGTCATAGGTGAGTGCCCGCTCCGGCGAGTTCGACGGCACGCACACCACGCCAAACGCGGCTCCCTGCGGTATGAGCAGCCGCGACATCTCCTTGTTGAAAAACGCTCGTTGTGCACTGGGTGCTGCCTCGCTGACCACACGGATGAGCCTTTGCTGAGCCGACATAGTAAGGGCGACGAGGCAGAGCATAAGTGTGAGGGTGGTATACTTCATGCTAGTGCTGATGGGTGCCGCAGATGTATACAGACGGCCATCTGTATACATCTGCAGCCAAAAGTCAGTTGATGAGGAATATCTTGGTCTGCCCATTATAGGTGGCCTTCACGGTGGCTCGTCCCTCAACGATGGGGCTCACCTCGAACTTCACTCCGCTGGGGGCATCCGACGTGGCCTGCAGCTTGGTGCCGGCCTTCAGCGGTGCATAGAGCTGATAGCGTATCTGGTCGGGATAGCCGTTCTGGTTGTTGAAGCGTATGGGCGTGGAGGGGATGTTGAGCTTCTGGCCGTCGGCAGTGATGGTGACCTGAGGCACAAAGGGGAGGGGATAGGCATCTGTCTTGCTGAAGCCTATGTAGTGGAGGTCGAAGAGCCCCTGCGGGCGCTGCGGCTGCTGGGGGCCACGGCCTCCCCACTGCGGGCGGCCCTGCGGCTGCTGGGGCTGCTGCACCTCAGGGCCTTCGACCACGAGATAGATGGCGTGCTTGCCGGTAAGTCCCTCAACGGCGGGCACCCTGCAGGAGACGATGGCAGGTTTGTTGACGGGTACTTTGTCGTCTACAATCAATACGCCTAACTCCTCGCCCTTCCAGGGATTGTCGAGCCTGATGTGAATCTTGAAGGCACCCTTGCCGCTATTGGTGAAGTAGAGATACAGGCGTGGGTTGTCGCCAGCCTTGATGCCCTCGAAGGCCTTGCAGCCCTTAGTGTCCTGTGCCAGCCCGCCGAAGCCGAAGTACTTGAAGCCTATGATGGCGCCGTTCTGTATGCCGGCCAGGTCCATCGAGTTGTTCCACACGTCGTGGTTGTCCTGCATGTACTGGTTACTGTTCGGGCCGTACATGAAGCAGGCCAGTCCGGCAGAGTAGTAGTTGTAGGGGGGTAGGCCGAAGATTTGGAATCCCTCGCTGGTGACCTCTGCTCCGGTGTAGGTGTTGCCGTCGGCAGCAGCTGCCGTCCACTCGTTGTTCTTAGCATAGGGGTCGTAGCCGGTGATGCGCACCTGTCCGCCCTTGGCCACGGGCTTCTTGTCCCACTCTATCTTGACGGGGGCCACCATGGCCTGACGGGCGTTGCCGAAGCCGCGCGGCGGGCGATGGTAGAACACGTACCACTGTCCGTTTATTTCCTGCAGCGAGCCGTGGGTGTTGTGGGCAGCATTGGTGGTGATGAGCTTTGAGCCGTCCTCGCCCAGCACCACGCCGCGAGAGTCGACGAGCACTCCGCCTGAGCGCCACGGGCCGAGGGGCGAGTCGCCGTAGGCATAGCGCAGGGCGCTGTTGGTGTTGCCCAGCCCGTACTCCTTGCCGCTATAGCCTGAGAACACCATTACGTACTTATTGCCCACCTGACGTATGCTGCTGGCTTCGAAGAAGTTGAAGTCGAGGGGGTTCTGCCCTTTGTAGAGTGCCTTGTACTCGCTGCCCTCCCTGTCGAGCAGTCGGCCGTCAGCGCTGCTGGCGGGTATGAAGGGGTCTATCAGCTCTGTGCCCTCGCGCTTGGAGTACATGGTCTTCTGGTCGAGCTGGCAGGCGGTGCTGTGCTGGAACCCGTAAAACACGTAGGCGCGGTAGCCTATGGCGTAGTCGGGGTCTTTCTTGTCGTTCACCGGCTCAATAAACACGGAGGGGTCGAAGCCGATGAGCGAGCCGGGCAGGCAGCGTGTGCCGTCGTCGGTAAGGTTCACGGGGGTGAAGGGGCCGTTTGGGCGGTCGCTCTTACACACCATGGCTATGCGCCCCCCTCCACGGCTGTGGGGATAGAGCCAGTAGGTCTTCTTTCCCGTCTGTCGGTCGGTGGTGCATACGAGGTCGGGAGCGAACATGGTGTCCCACTGTCCGTTGACGAACCAAGTGAAGATGGGTCCTTCGTCACGCCACTGGGAGAGGTCTTCAACGGGAGCCGACCACATGCGAATGTCGGGGCCACAGTAGGCCGAGTAATTGACGTCGTGCGAGCCGATGATGTAGGCGCGCAGCTTGCCTGGGTTGTCGGGGTCTTCAAACACGCGTGGCTCGCCGTCGGGCACATGCTCCCACAGGGGCAGATAGGGGTTTTGGGCTGCTGCGCCGCTGAATGACAAGGCGCATACAGCGAAAGATAAAGCTTTCAACAGTTTTTTCATAAGGCTATTTGGGTGTTGGTTATTATTTTACGTAGTACTTGCGGCCATTCTGTATGTAGAGTCCCTTCTTCAGCTGGCCATTGCCCGTTGACGATGAGCCATTGACACGCCGTCCCTGCAGGTCGTAAACGTATGGGCTGGCAGTCGGTCTGCCTGCCGGGTCGTTGAGCAGGTCGCCGATGCCGGAGGCCTCGCGGGTGTAGTCGTCGTTGTTAGTGAGGTACATGTCGTCCACCACTATGGTGCCGTTGCCATTGCCCCAGAAGGTGATGATGCGTATGTCCTTCGTGTCGAGGTACTTGCCGTTCTTGTCCTTGTTGTTGTTGTAGCGCACGTTGGTAAGCTTCACCACTATCTGCGTCTTCGTGCCGAACGAGTTCGACTCATGGGCGTTGCCCCAGATGCTGTTCTCTGTGTAGAGGTTGAGGCGGGCTCCGCAGGTCTGCCGCTGCTTCAGGTTGACAACGAGGTACTTATAGCCCGACATATCGGCTCCGTTAGGATACTCCCATCCCATCTGCCCATACTGTCCTGGATGGAAAGTCTGCGTCTGCTCGTCGTAGGTGCCGTTGGCAAAGAAGTCGGTCTTGATGTGCTGCGCGCCAAAGGGGAAGTATGTGGCTTTGACAGTGAAGGTGGTCTTCAGCTCGTGGCCCAGGGGGTCGGTGAAGGTGGCGCTAACGGTAGCGGTGCCCTCCTTCAGTCCGATGAGCCGTCCGTTCTGTATCTGCACCGCGCTGTTGTCGGCCATCTCAAAGCGGGTGCGTGCTGCCACGTTCTCGGTGTGGCCGTCGCGGAAGGTGCACATCACCTGCAGCAGCGAGGGGCTGCCTATCATCACCTCCTGTCCCTGCGATGTGAGGAACAGCTTCTCGCCGGTGAGCATGTCTTCGCTGAAGCCCTCGAAGGTGGCAGGATAGAACATCTCCTCCTCATACTTCGACTCAGTGCTGAACCAGTCGAAGTCGGCGTAGCCCTGACTGTACTGCTTGGTGGCATAGCAGAACAGACCGAAGCGGGCGCCCACAAACACGCTGAGATTGAAGCCCAGACTGGTCTCGCCACCCAGCTTAGTGAAGGTAGTGTTGTCGAGCGAGTAGTAGAACTGCGTCTTGCTGGTGTTCTTGGTCACTGCTGCGCGCAGGTATATAATACTGTCTATGGCCACTGCCTTCGTCTGTTCTTCGGGGGTGAAGTTGTTGTTTGTGGTGAGCTGGTCCTGCCGCCACACCAGCTGCTTCACGCCGTCTTTCACCTCCACGGCAATGAAGGCGTAGGGGTCTTGCAGTATGCAGATGCCGGCGCGGTCGCCCTCCTGCAGCTGACTCACGTCCATGCGCACGGTGCCGGTGCTGGCAGTGTTCTCCTTGGTGTGCTGCACGTAGATGCGCTGCGTCAGCATGTTGCGTGCCTGCGTCAGGCGGTCGGCGGTGCCGCTCACGCGCAGCCGCAGCCATCCCTGGCGCTCAAACAGCGACCAGGCGTTGTTGTCGGGGTTGTGGTTCCACTCCCACTGCATGCCGAGGGGATAGGAGCGGAAGTTGTCGTTGGTGGGCAGTGCGTGCATGGGCACTGGCATATTGGTCTTCGGCTTCGTCCACGTGGTGTAGGGCACGCCGTCGTTGCCCACCGTAGGCCACCCGTCAGCCCACGTCACGGGCTGCAGGTTGGGCATACGTCCCAGGCATCCCAGGTCTTCCTGCATGATGGTCCACCACTCGCCCAGCGGGGTGTCGAAGAGGGCGCCCTGATGCACGGTATTCACCTTGCCGTTGATAGTCTTCTCCACCAGCATCTTCTCCTCGTAGGGGCCAAAGATGTTCTTCGAGCGGAAAATGGCCTGCCCTGAGGGCCATCCGCCATAGGTGGCGTATATGTAGTAGTAGTCGCCTATCTTGTACAGGTGGCTGCCCTCCAGTCCTTCCTTGTCGCTGATGACACGCTTCTCCTGCTTGAAGTTGAAGTCCTCGTCGAGCTCGCACATCTGTATGTTGGTGATGCCGCAAGCTATGTACACCTTGCCGTTGTCGAAGAGCATGCCGGGGTCGTAGTAGATGCGTGAGAGTTTCTTCGACTCCCACACGCCCTCGGGATCGGTGGCGGTGAGCAGCCATCCGCCGGCATCGTTGCCATTGATGAGCAGGTAGAACTTGCCGTCGTGATACTTCATGGAGCAGGCCCACATGCCCTTGGCGTAAGCATTCTGCCCGTTCAGCAGATTGTAGTTGTCGGTCTGCGAGAGGGTGGTGAGCGGCTGTGCGCAGTAGTCCCAGTTCACCAGGTCCTTCGACTTCACGATGGTAGCCCCGGGGAAGTGGTGCATGGTGGTGGTTACCATGTAGTAGGTATCGTCCACGCGTATGACGTCGGGGTCGGGGAAGTCGGCGTAAATGATGGGGTTGCGGTATCGGCCTGTGCCCATGTCGCTCATCGAGGCATTCTTGAAGTCGGCGTGGGGCCAGTCCACATTATAGTATTCGGCATACCAGTCCATGCATGCCTTGCCGCATGCTTCGGGAAGGCCGCCGAAGGCAGCCGTCACGGTGCCGTCGTCGAGCAGCTTGTCGATGTCGAGCAGGCAGGCCGTGCCCGAGAGCGTCATCGATATGTTGCCGTAGTAGTCGAGCATTGCCTTGTATGCCTTGCCCCACTTCGATGTGCTGCCCGTTGACCATGTGCCGTAGTTAGGAATCACCCATTCGCCGTGTTCGTTGTAGTGTCCCTCGGCATTGGGGTTTTCAGGACTCCAGTCCACCTCGGTGATGATGATGGGCGCGGTGTCGACCACGGGCACCTGGTTGTGGAAGTTCTTAATCTTGTTCTGCGGGTCGGGATTCTGGTCGCTGCAGCCATACCATCCGGTGTAGTCATGCACGGCATAGCCAATGTTGTAGCCCTCGATGGGCCACGCGGCATAGCTGGTGTAGTTAGCCTGCCAGCCGGTGCCGGGCGCCCAGATGATGCCAGTGAATCCATTGGCACGTATCTTGTCGACGATGGGCTGGAAGTAGTCGTGCAGCGCCTTTGAGTCGTCCTGCCCCTGTGCATTCTTCAGGCCTACAGGCTCATTGGCCAGCTCAATGCTTATCTGTCCGGCATACTTCTTGATGTTGCTGTTCTGCGAGAAAATGTCCCACACCTCCATCAGGTACTTCTGGTAGTAGTCGCCCACCTTCAGGTTGGGAGGACATACGCCCGGCGGGCGTACCACCACATACATGCCGTGGTTCATGGCCTTCTGCATGAGCGGCCAGTAGAGCGAGGTAAGAAAGGTCTTCAGTCGCGAGGGGTTGAACTTGCTGATGTCGGCCTCACTCTCCGCCTCGGCAGGCTGGTCGGCAGCTCCAGCGTAGGTATAGGCGCTCGACGGGTCGTTGGTCCATGCCGGGTCCATGTGCAGGCGGAACACGGTGCACTTGGCGGTCTCCATGCCCTTGAAGAGCTTCTCGAAGTATGCCAGACACTTCGTCACGCCGGTGCTGTTGTAGCCCGTGCCGGAGCCATCCCACGGCGACCCCCATCGCCAGCCGTTGAAGTACATGTTGGGAGTGTCCATCACGCCGTGCAGCACCACGTGGTTGCCGTGGCTGTCCATCAGCCACTTGCCTTCCACGTGCAGCGTGGGCAGCGGCTTCACGCCCTGTGCCCATGATGCGGCAGCGGTGAGCATCACAGCCACGATGAGCAGGTAGCGCTTGCCGCCGAAGAGATTACGTATCCAACTTACATTGTCGAACAGCTGCAATATGCTGCCCAACACGGGTATGGAGCGCAGTCCGCCCCTGCGCAAACGGTTCACTCCATCGGGCAGCACGTCCGACAGTGCCCGGTTCAGTTCTCGCCGGGCCACCGAGCGCACCTCCCCGCTGAGAGCGTTGCGGGCCATGTCTTTCTGCATCTCTGCCTGTCGCTGCTCCACTGCAGCTTGAGCGTCGGCCTGTGCCTGGGCGGCAGTTTCCTCTGCCTGCCTCAGTGCCTCTTCCTGTGCTTGGTTCATGTTTTCTTCCATAGTTTTTCTATTTTGCAGTTTCTAGTATTGTGCTATTCTTGCGTCCCTTCGGAAGCAAGCGACCAAGGTCGAGCGTAATCGTTAATTAAGAGTTTTGAGTTATTCGTTTAAATTCGTGTTATTCGTGATCGTTATATGTATTCGCTATCCGTGTCCGCTCAGAACATTCGTGTTTATTCGTGATTATTCGTGATCGTTATATGTATTCGCTACCGAGATTCGTGGTTCGTGGTTTATGGCTGGCAGAGTGCGTTGCACACCCTGTCCTGGAACTGCCTACCGTCAGCGGCGCGCCTGATGCCTTGGTTGATAATGCTGAAGCAGATGCGGTGACCATTGGGGGCAGTGAGGAATCCTGACAGGGCCGATATGCCCGTCACCGTACCCGTCTTCGCCCGCACGTTGCCCTGCGCCGGCGTGTCCTTCATGCGGTTCTTCAGCGTACCGTCGACGCCTGCTATGGGCAGCGACGACAACAGAAAGGTGTACTGTGCAGGTCGGTTCCAGGCATAGCGCAGCAGCATGACCTCCAGTTCGGCTGAGAGGTAGTTGTAGAGTGACAGGCCGCTGCCGTCGGCCAGGCGGTAGGTGTCGCCCTGCAGCCCCAGTTTCTCTATGAGGTCGCGCTCCACCTCCTGCCCGTCCTTGGCAGTGGCGGGGCGCTTGCCTGTGCTGGCAGCCACCTGATAGAACGTGGACTCAGCACACAGGTTGTCGCTCTCCTTCATCATGGGCTTCAGCACCTCCGCTATGGTGTGGGTGCGAGTAATCAGCAGCTTCGCGTCGCGTGGCACGCCGCCCGTTATCACGGAGCCTACGCCAGTGCTCACCCCGGCGGCGCGCAGCTCCCTGAGCAGGGTGGCTCCAAAGTTGCCCTTGCCTTCGATGAGCAGAGGTGTCAGCTCGGGGTTATCATCATCCCAGCACCAGCCCTCGCCCCATTTCTCCGACTCCTTCATCGAGGTGTCTACTATCACGCGACCGCTGATGCTCCTCACGCCCTGCTGCTTCACAGCCTGCACAAAGGCGAGCATGTCCTTGCGCGAGAAGAGGGGGTCCATGCCGCCACGGCATATCAGGTCGCCGCGCAGCTGCCCCTGGCTGATGGTGCCCCTGTAGTACAAGGAAGTCTTAAACTTATAGTCTGTGCCTAAGCGGTCGAGGGCTGTCACGGCAGTGAGCAGCTTCATGGTCGATGCTGGGCGCAGCAGCTGCCGCGCGTTGCGACTGTAGAGCAGCGAGTCGTCCGTGAGGTCCCACACCATCATTCCCGCCTGTGTGGTCTCGAGCAGCGAGTCATCCACCAGCGCGTCGAGTCGCTGCGTCACTAATTCGGCATACGGCACCATGAGCACAATGCTATCAGGAGCATGCGGAGTAAGCCATTCTGTATCGGGCACGCTGTCTTGGCTGCTGCCCACAGAGTCAGGCACCTGCGCCAATGCTATCAGAGGCATTAGCAAGGTGCACGCAATGAGTAGTTTTTTCTGTTTCATCGATGCAAAGGTACGAATAAGCGGTTGAAAAACCAAAGATTTTTTATAAAAAATAGCCGTGCAGTGCGGTAGAACAAAACAGATGAAATAAAGAAGAAAATAATTCTTTTCAGTGCTGAAAGAAACCAGATAAATGTGAGCTATTCACTGATACGGCGGATGTGCCACGGGCGCAATCGTCAGTGACTCACTGAATAAAAGGACGCTTTTATCGTCTGTTAGAAAATGGCGTTGAGACAAAAAGAAAAAAACATGAAACATGAGGAAACAGTCTTATCAGAACCTTCGAGGCTTTAGAGACAGAAACTGAGAATAGCTTCATCGGTCCGTCTGAAGGCAAGCTCGACTATGTGAGTAGCGTGGTGCCAACACCGCCTACATTGACCTGGAGAAGGTGCAGGGCGCTGGCACTGAGGCTTCTTCCCGCCCCTGTAAGGGGAAAGCCTACGATAGGTGAGCTCTGCTCGGGAATGGGGTCGGGGAAGAGGTGTTGATTGCGAAGTTCTGCTATGCTTGCCGCCCCACACGCGCGCATTATGCGCGCGTGAGTACTTTTTCGTGCTACCAGTGCTACCAACTAACGCTAACCTTAACCCTAGCCCTAACCGAGGGTGGTAGCACTGGTAGCACGTTAAGGTTAGCGTTAGCGTTAAGGTTAGGATTAAGATTGCTCTAACGACGAGACAATAGAAAATGCCACTTTTCTTTTTGTCTCATCGTGCATATTTATACGTTCTGAATGAATATTTATGCAGAAGGAGCCGCCAAGACGGTGCTGTTGGCCACTTTTCAGCACAGAGTGGCCTCCCAGAGAAATTTGGCGGCCACTTTTTCGAAAAAATGGCCACCAAATTTCTCTGCGAAGCCCTCCTGTTTCTGTATATTTATGCAATTCCTGGCGCGCGCCCCCTCTGTGCTTGTATCACAGGGCTGGTAGCACTGGTAGCACGAACTTTGCTTTCACGCGCGCGCGAAAACTTCCTCTCGCCCCAGTCAGGGACTCCGTAGTCATGCACCTAGCTCTCTGAACCCGTAGGCTCGCCTACCAGTAGGCTTTCCCCTTACAGGGACGGGGAGAAGCGCTCCCTGCCAACTCTCATATCATGGCCATGGCAAGTAGCGTGCCTACGATACAAAGGCATGGATGCGGTGCAGGGCTTCCATGAGCAGACTGCGCTGAATGGCTATGTTCAGGCGTATGTATCCCCTGCCAGTAACGGAGCCATACATGGTGCCGGGGTTCACTCGCACACGTGCCTCAGTGAGCAGGCGCTGACAGAAGGCCTCAGTGGGTTCTGAGCATTCTGGAGTCGCCGGGGCTGCGGGGGCTGCTGCAGAGAGCAAAGCTGATATATTAACCCACACTAAGTAGGTGCCCTCGAGGGGGGTGACCACACACTGCGGCATGTGCTGGGCGAAGAAGGCCTGCAGCGCCTGGTAGTTACCCCAGAGATAGGCGTTGAGACTGTCTATCCACTGCTCGCTGTCGTTGTAGGCAGCCATGAGCGCCACGGGCCCGAAGGGATTGACATCGCACACCTCGTTGATGTTCACGGCGCGGTCGATGCGTCGGCGCCACTCGGGCACGGCGCAGATGATGTTGGCAATCTGTAGTCCGGCAATGTTGAACGACTTCGATGGCGAGTTGAGCACTACGCTGTTCTGTCGGCACTCCTCGCTGACGGCGGCGAAGGGCTGAAAGCGGTGGCCGGGCATGATGAGCTCGCAGTGTATCTCGTCGGATACCACCTTCACGCCATGCCTCAGGCAGATATCGTTCATGCGCCGCAGCTCGTCTGCCGTCCATACGCGCCCCGTGGGGTTGTGGGGGTTGCAGAGCAGGAATACGGTGGTCTTCTCGTCGGCGCACTTCGCCTCGAAGTCGGCCCAGTCCACCTCGAACGGTGCCGCGCCCATGCTGCGGAGAGGGCTTTCGAGCACCTCGCAGCCGCTGTTGCGTATGGAGGAGAAGAAACAGTTGTAGGCAGGCGAAAAGATGAGCACCTTCTCGCCATGCATGGTGAGGGCCTGCAAGGCGGCACTGACGGCTGGCACTACGCCGGTGGTGTAGATAATTTCTTCGCGCTGTATGTTCCACCGGTGGCGCCGCTGAAACCAGCCTATGATGGCATAGTAGTAAGCTTCGCCCACTTCGGTATAGCCAAACACACCGTGGGCCGCACGCTGCTGCACCGCCTGCAGTATGGCCGGTGCAGCGCGAAAGTCCATGTCGGCCACCCACAGGGGGATGACATTGCCGGGAGTGCCGAGACTACTGAGGCTGCCGGGGGGCAGACTGTCCCACTTGACGGAGCCTGTGCCTCGGCGTGGCACTATCTCATCGAAGTCGAACTGGCCAATGCTCTTATCCATGGTAATGACTAATAAACAAGTTGTAACGATGGTTGGGTTAAAAGGAGAAAGGGCGGCAACAAAGAACAGCCATCCTTATGTGCGCGAAACGATGTGGCAGTTGGCAGGCAGCTTGATGTTGGCATCGAGGGTTACGGAGCCTATGCTGTCGGCAGTGATGTGGCCGCTGCGAGGGTTCTTGATGTTCTCTATGTGTCCCCGTATGTCGGCGTGAACGTCGCTATACTCGAATACGCGGTCGCAGAGCGCATCGAAGGTGCAGTTCTCCAGTGTCAGATGGTCGGCATAACACAACAGCTGCTCACCCAGCAAGTGGCAGTTCACTAGTCGCACGTTTTTCGAGTGCCAGGCCAGGTACTCGCCGTCGAGCACTGAGTTGGTGATGGTAATGTTTTCGCACTCCCAAAACGAGTCCTTCGTCACGATATCGGCCTGATTGATTTCCACGTTCTTACAGTACTGGAACACATACTTCGAGTCGCTCTTCAGCTTGTCTATCTTCACGTTCTCGCAGAACATGAAGGGATAGGTGCCGTCGTGCAGCTCCAGGTTGTAGGCCTCTATGTCGCTGCAGCGCCAGAAAGTCTCGTCGGCATCATTAATGACCACATTCTCCAACTGCAGGTGGTGCATCTCGCGAAACATCTTCGGCGCATCAATGCGGGTGTCGGTCATGTGCAGATGGTCGCTGTACCAGAGGGCAGAACGTGCCCCTGCGTCGAACTGGCACTCACTAATGGTGAATTCGTGCACATGCCAGAAGGGGTATTTGCCCCAGAAGCGACAACGATGGGCCTCAATATTACTGCACTCCTTGATGGCACTCTCGCCATCGCCAATGGTCACTTCCTCCAGGCGCAGGCGATGGCTCTCGAAGAGAGGCCGCTCGCCCTCGAAGTGCTGAGCTTTAATGGTTTTCATAATAGTTTTTGTATGGTAAACGCCTAATTGATGATAGCAACTGCTTTGGGGGTATTACAATTCAAACAGCAAGTCGGCATCAGGCAGCTTCAGCACGTCGCCGGCCTTCAGCACCACCGTGTCGCCATACACCAGCGGCACGTTGTCGACAAAGGTGGCGTTGGTGAGCTCCTTGCATAGCGACACATAATGCACCGTGCCCTTGCCCGGCACCTGCTCCACGCTGATGATGATGTGCTGCCTGCTGAGCCGCTTGCTGGCTACGGCTATCTCTATGTCGGCATGGGGGGCTGCAGCAGCCATGCGCCCCACCACGTTTCTGCCTTCCTTCAGCGAGTAGACGGGTCCGGCGGGCAACAGCCTCAGCCTGCCGGCAGTAGTGCCGCCAGCAGGATTTACACGTACAGCGCCGGCAGCCATGCCACTGCCTGCCAACACCGTGGCACCGCAGTCATCGGGCCGAGGCACAGCCGGCGGGGGTGAGATGGGCGACGGCGGGGGAGAGATGGGCGATGGCGGCGTGATGGGAGGCATCGGCGCGATGGGCATAGGGCTTGCAGGCGATTCTTCCACAAGCAGATAGTCTGCCAGCATTTGCTTCTGCTGGCAGACGGCGCATGTAACGGTGGCCTTTGAGGCACTGGCCCTTACGATGTCGCTCTGCCGCACCTTGAGCACAGCGCCGCATGTAGGGCACTTTATCTTTACTAAATCCTGTTGCACGAGGATGGTCTGAATTTATGAATAGAAGCCAGCATCGTCCATATAGTCGGTGAGCATGTCGTTGTGGGCATCCTGCAGGTCTTGCATGGCAATGTCGCTATCCACCACATTCGTCACCTCGTTCTGGGCAATGACACCATCGTTATTCACATCCTGCATGATGTAGTCGGCAGTGCCGTCCTGGTCTACGTCCACCACATAGCCCACCTCGCCACTGACAGCCACCACGGCCACATCCATCTGGCCGCCAGCGCCGTCGCTCACTGAGCCATAATCCACCACGGCCACGTCATCGTCGGCTGTGTCATGGTGTGTATAGTCGTGTGCGTGATGATGGTCATGATGGTGTGAGTGCTGTGCCTCATAGTCGCTGTGGTATCTGTCCCAGTGGAAGTGTTGCCCCCACTCTGCACGCTCACCCGACGTCATGCTGTTCCACTCGTCGGCGTAATAGGTTCCATACACTTGTCCGTGCCACTCGAAGGCACCGCCAGGGCCTACCTCTGCACGTGCAGCGGCAAAAGCCTGCGAAAAAGACATGCTGTCGTTCACACTACTTGCTACAGGCACTGCACTGTCAGCCCAATCTACATTGTTTCTCATAATGCCGTTGTTTTTTATTAGGTAAATAATAGAATGATATCATCTGGTCGTTCCGACGGGGAAAACCGCCAGGCACACTGGCTACGACGGGGAACCGGCGCGAGCGTCAAGCGGTTCTCCCGCCTGCAGATGCCTGCTAAGAGGAGAAGGGTGTCTTGCAGTATACGCAGCTCTTGTCCTGCTGCAGCAGGGTGAAGCGCTTGTAGCCCAGGAAGTGGCGGCACTTGGGGCACACATACTCCGACTCGAACTTCTCTTTCAGCTCCTCTATCTCCTCTATCGACTTGTCGTTGTAGCGGCGATAGAAACCGTAGAGCATCAGCAGGAAGCCCACTACCGACATCACCATAGTGACGGTGAAGATGCTGTCGCTCCAATTCGACGCCTTGGCAATGGCAGCCAGCGAACCGCTGCCCAGAGTGAAGATCATGGGCACGCTGCTCAGCAGGCCTATCTCCTTCTGCTGCTTACGAATCTTTATCTCCTCGTCGTGATAGTTGTCCCACACACGCTTCAGATGGGCAATGCTGGCTGCACCCGTCTGCGCTGCGGCGGCCACGGGCTTGGCTGCCGGCGCTGCGCCAGCCTGCCCTGCAACCATTCCTCCCACTGTGGTCTGGGGAGTGTTTCTCATGCGCTCGCCCACCGTTGCAGCGCGGCGCGCACGCCCGTTCACCACTTCAGTAGCCGTCTGCAAGATGGCAGCCACACTTACACCGTAGCGGTCCTTGCCCAGCTGCAGGGTGCTCTTCTCGTCGATGTGCTTCGACGCCACCTCGACGCCATCCACGCAAGTGACGTTGGCCGACTTCATGTTGGTGACCACAAGTGCGCCGCTCTGGCTAACGCTGATTTTGCAGTGCGCCATGCCTTCGGAAGGCTTGCAACGGCTCACGCTGGCAGGCACGCCCAGCGTTCCCGCCACAGTGGCAGTGCCAGTGCCCTCAACGGCCACCAGCAGGCTGTTTTGCAAAGCATCCCTGCCCACCAATATGCTCTTTCCCCTCAGTTTCTCGTCCATACGCTGTTCTCTTGTCATGTTCCGACGGGGAAACCGTCGGACACACTGGTTAATGATGTATAGTCGAAAGGATTCTAACTATAGTCGTGTGCAAAATTACGCAATAAAAAGCGAACTGCCAAAAGTTTCGGGAATTTTCTTCGCATTTATAGAAAAACAGAATAATTTTGTGCTTTCCTCTTTGCTGTAAGATTTTTTTTTCGTACTTTTGCACCAAAGTGAAAGACTACGGACTATAGTCTTCAGACTGTAGATTAGAATTATGAATGAGAAAAGGATTATAGAGTGCGTGCCCAACTTCAGCGAAGGCCGCGACTTGCAGGTGATTAGCCAGATTACTGAGGCCATAGGCAGCGTGGACGGTGTGAAAGTGCTCCACGTAGACCGTGGCGAGGCGGCCAACCGCACCGTTGTAACCTTCGCCGGCAGTCCGGAGGCTGTTGTAGAGGCCGCCTTCCAGGGAGCGAAGAAAGCCGCAGAGGTCATAGACATGCGCCACCACCATGGCACGCACCCTCGCATAGGTGCCACCGATGTGCTGCCCCTCGTTCCTGTGAGCGGCATCACCTTGGAAGAATGTGCACAACTGGCCAGACAGCTGGCGCAGCGCATGGCGCACGAGGCTGGCATACCCTGCTATGCCTATGAGGCAGCGGCCCTGCGCCCAGAGCGCAAGAACTTGGCCGTGTGTCGCGCTGGCGAATATGAGGCGCTGCCCCGGAAGCTGGCCGACCCGGAGCTGCGGCCTGACTACATGCCGACAGAAGGGCACCCCTCTCAGTTCACAGACCCCGGCTCTCCATTCTTAAGAACGGGTTGCAGCGTGGTGGGTGCCCGCGACTTCCTCATAGCCGTAAACTGGAACCTGAACACTACATCAACCCGCATAGCCAACGCCATTGCCTTCGACGTGCGTGAAAAAGGACGGCCCCAGCGCGACCCCGACAGCGGACAGCCCGTGCTCGATGCCGACGGACGGCCAGTGATGATTCCCGGCACGCTGAAGTGCACCAAGGCCCTGGGCTGGTATATAGAAGAATATGGCATTGCGCAGGTGTCGATGAATATGACCAACATACACGTCACGCCGCTGCATGTGGCCTATGAAGAGGTGTGCCGCTGCGCAGAAAAGCGTGGCGTGCGCGTAACGGGCACAGAGATTATCGGCCTGGTGCCTAAGCAGTCGCTTGTTGACGCTGGCCTCCACTTTGCAGAGAAGCAGCATCTTCCTGCCGACATGTCGGAAGAGGAACTCATACAGACTGCCGTCACCTCGATGGGACTTGACGACCTGCGCCCCTTCAACCCCCGCGAGAAGGTCATCGAGTTTCTGCTGTAGCAATTGAGAGAAGTTAAAAGAAAGTAAGCACATGAACAGAGTGAACAACATCAAGGAGCTGTACAGGCTCTACCAACAGCATCCGTGCATCACCACCGACAGCCGCGACTGCCCGAAGGACAGCATTTTCATTGCCCTGAAAGGCGAGACGTTCAACGGCAACAAGTTTGCACTCCAGGCCCTGCAGAAGGGTTGCGCCTACGCCATTGTAGACGAAGACGTAGAAAGCGCAGAGAGTGAAACCCTGAACGCTCAGCTGATAAGAGTGGATGACTGCCTGCAGACCCTGAAGGACTTGGCGCGCGAACACCGCCGACAGTTCCACATACCCGTCATCGCCATCACTGGCACCAACGGCAAGACCACCACGAAGGAACTAGTGAAGGCGGTGCTCAGCGAGAAATACAACGTGCTGGCCACTGAGGGCAACTTCAACAACGACGTGGGCGTGCCAAAGACGCTACTGCGCCTGCGGCCTGAGCACGAGATGGCCATCATAGAGATGGGCGCCAGCCACCCTGGCGACATCAAGACACTGGCTGAGACTGCTGAGCCCACCTGCGGACTCATCACCAACGTGGGGCGTGCCCACCTGCAGGGATTCGGTTCGTTCGAAGGGGTCATCAAGACCAAGGGCGAACTCTACGACTACCTGATGGCGCATGCCGAAGGTCCCATCTTCATCAATGCCGACAACGACTATCTGCTCGACCTCATCGACGACGAAGCTAACATCTGGCTCACGCCCTACAGCACTGACCCCGACAAACAGGAGGTGTGCATATCGGGCGAACAGATTCCCACCACCCCCTCACAAGGAGGGGAAGCATCGCCCTTCCTGCGCTTCCGCTGGCGCAAGCCGCTGATGGAGCTGGAAGAGACGGGAGCCTCGCAGAAATGGCACAAAGTGCAGACTCAGCTCATAGGCGCATACAATATATATAATATGCTTGCAGCCATCGCCGTGGGCATCAACTTCGGCGTAGACCGCAAGCAGATATGCCACGCCTTGGAGAGCTATGTACCCACCAACAGCCGCTCGCAACTGATGCAGACGCAGGCAAACCGCCTCGTGGTCGATGCCTATAACGCTAACCCGTCGAGCATGGCGGCAGCCATAGAAAACTTCCAGCAGATGCCCGTCAACGAGGGAGAGACAAAGATGGCCATCCTTGGCGACATGCGCGAGCTGGGCGACGCCAGCCTGGAGGAGCACCAGCATGTGGTGAATCTCCTCTCAGAGGCTGGACTTCAAGAGGTATGGTTGGTGGGAGAGGAGTTCGGCAAGGCTAGCACCAACGTGAACTACCGCAAGTTTGCCGACGTGGAGGCCGTTAAAGCCGAACTGCAAAAGAACCGTCCCGAGGGACGGCTCATTCTGGTGAAAGGCTCTAACAGCACACGGCTCCACCAACTGCCCGAACTGCTCTAAGATGTTTCAGAAACCTATCTTCGGCCTGGCCTTCGGCACATCAATGGGTTGTACATCTTCAGGCGTGAGGGTGAGTAGGAGCTTCATGTCTACCTTACGCTTCTTCACACAGCGCTCTGCATGCCTCATGTAGATGTGCTCCAGCTGGTTGGCAATGAAGCGGGCGTTGCCCCATGTCAAGGGGTCACGACCCTTGTAGGCGGCACTGAGCAACTTGCTGTACTTCTCCCAGGCACGAGGGGTGAAGTGATAGCGGTACTCCCCTACCCTGCGACGCGTTATCTCCAACAGCTCGTCGACAGAGAAATCTTCGAATTCAAAGCGGTGTGGCAGGCGCGAGTTCAGTCCTGGGTTCAGGTCGAGCAGCTTCAGCATGGGTTCCTTGTATCCACAGAGCACCACGGCAATGTCGCGTTCCGACTCGTCGGCGAGGACGTTCATTAGCAACTGTATCACCAGCCGCCCGGGGTCGTTCTCGTTCTTGCTGTTCAGCAGGTAGGCCTCGTCGATCATCAGCACACCACCCCGCGCCATTTCCAACACCTGGTTCACAGAGCGCTCCTCGTCGCCCCACAGGGTGCCTATGAACGTGCTGCGGTCGCACACCACCACATGGCCCTTAGTCAGTACGCCCGCCTCGCGCAGCAGAGAACCGTAAATCTTGCACACTGTGGTCTTTCCTGTGCCAGGATGCCCCAGAAACACGCTATGCAACGACACTGAGTGCAGCTTGGCGTCAGGGCTGAGGGCGTGCATCATCTGGTTGTAGCGCGACATGGCCACCAGCTCATCCATACGGTGCTTGATTTCGTCGCATCCCACCAGTTTCTCCAGTTCCTTGCGCGGATGGGGGATGGGGCGCAATATCTCCGCTTTCACACTGACGTTGTTGTTCTGTGACACCACGCCGTCGGGCACCGATAGTCCTGCCAAGTCTGACTCTTTCAGTGACTCTGAATCTTCCGAATCCTCTGAGTCTTCCGAATCCTCCGAGTCTTCTGAGTCGTCCGAGTCTTCTGAGTCGTCCGAATCCTCTGAGTCTTCTGAATCCTCCGAGTCGTCCACGTCTTCCAAGCCTTCCGGGGCTTCGCCGCCAAACTCCTTTTCCACAAACTCTCTTAGCAGAGCTTCGAATTCCTTTTCGCCCACATCATCTGTCGTATCGTCGTCTGCCGCTGCATCACCGTCTGCCACTGCATCACCGTCAGTGGGCGTATCATCGTCTGCCACTGCATCATCGCCTGTCAGCAGCCTGTCCACCAGCAGTTTCTCCTCGAGGCTCTCGTCATCGTTCGTTGTAATCGTGTGGAAGCGAAGACGCTTCAGGCTGTGTATCACTTTGACGTTCATGTTCTTCCACACATCTTCCATATCCTCGGCGTTGATGAAGATACTGTCGGAGAGTATCACGCCGTAGATATCCACCTGCTCACCGTCGCCACTATTGTCCCTTTTCCGCATTATCTTCATGGCCTCGCTCAGCTGCCATACAGGACTGATGCGGTGATCGTCGTATGTGAAGTAGAGTGGCGGCTTTTCGTAGAACATATCTTCGTCGGCCAGTTCATCCTTCCTTCCGCCGCAGTCTATGCCCACCACTACCACCTGCTGTTGGTAGGCAAATACATAAATATCCTTGTCCTTCAGTAATTTTCCAAAGCCTTTCAGGCGAGTAGAGTAAATGGCATTGTTCTTCGCCAGTCTGTTCAAATGTCTCCAAATCGTAGTTTTCGTCTGTTTCATAAAACCGTCAATAAGCGCACGGTTCCTGCTGTCATTCTTCTTGAGCATAATCCAAAAATGTTGTTGTGATCTCCAAGTTTTTTTCCAAATAACATCATCATCACATAGCAAGCCCCGCAAATGGGGGCGCAAGAGTTTACGGGCAGAAGCGTTTAGCTACTGCCTGTGAGCATCACAGAGAAATCTTATGTAGAAATCCCTATCACAAAGCGGACATTTTTATAGCAATAAGTCAAAGAGCGCAAATCGATTCACGACAAGTCACATTCTCTCCTGCCGATTCCAAAACAAAGCGTTAACTCTGGTTTAGAACCGCTCGGCAGCAGTTTGTGGTGTTTGTCGTTCCTCTCATTGATTAGCTTAAAAATGATGTTTTGTGATAGTTTTAATTATTTTGATGATGCAAAGGTAAGAATAATTTGGGATTCTGCAAAGAAAAACGGAAAAAAAATTAAAAAATATTGTATTCTACCCATTCCACGTTGATGTAGCCTGCATCACGGAGTGTGTTATAGTGATAGATGGCGAAGCGCACTCCCTTCCAGTGGCCGAAGTCCACGAAGAACGGTTGGCCTACGGGTGTGAAGTGTTTGTTGTCCTTGCTGCGCCAAAAGCGGTATTGCTTGCTGGGCATATCGAAAGAGATGCGCAGAAACACCTTTCCATCGCCCTTTTTCACGTCCAAGAGCTGGTTGGTCTTGCCCATGCAGGCTAGTCCGGCGCAACCGTCTTCATCCATGTGCGAGCAGTCGATACAAACGGTGGCCTCGCTCTGATAGCCCACCACGCGCTGCGTCAGCGTGTTTCGGGCCGACTTAAAGTCAGCGGCTTTCAGCCCGTGCAGCGTCAGCCGTCCTTTATGCTCCGTCAGCGACCAGGCGTCATCCGCAGGGTTATGGTTCCACTGCCACACTGGGTTCAGGCGCGGGCTGTTGAAGGTGAAGCGCTGCGAGCGGAACGAGAAGCCGTCCTCCTCCTTACGCTCTCCGCTTTCGTCCTTTCCTCCAACGACAGGCGTCTGCCATACGCGCACCGGCTCTCCTATGCCGTTGCGGTCGATGTCTACTCCCACTACAGGCCAGTCATTGCTCCAGTGCATGGGCTGCAGATGCACCACACGCCCCAGCGCACCGTTGTGCTGGAAGTGGAAGAACCACCACTGTCCCTCGGGCGTGTCGACCATTGCTCCCTGATGAGGGCCGTTCACGTCGGTGGAGCCCTGTTCCAGCACCACTTTTTTCTCGTAAGGTCCGTAGATGCTGCGAGCGCGCAGCACGGTTTGCCAGCCGGTGCCCACACCCCCTTCGGGTATGGAGAGGTAATAATATCCGTTGCGCTTCAGCAACTTCGTACCCTCGGCCACCGGCCCTGTATAGACCGTCACCCCGTCGTCGAGCAGTGTGCGCCCGTCGACACTCATCCTGTGCAGGATGATAGGTCCTGCGCCCCACTGGCTACGCCCCAGATAGGCCTGTCCGTCATCATCCCAAAAGGGACACGGATCTTCCCATTTGCTCACTGCTTTCACGCAGTGCAGCGGTGTCCACGGGCCTTCAGGCTTCTCGGCCTGCGTCATGAAGAGCCCTTCGTCGGGGGTACAGAAATATATCCAGAACTTCCCGTCGTGATAGCGCAGGGCGGGTGCCCACGATCCGCCGGCGTAGTGCTTGTTGGCATCCCATCCGGGCAGGTCGAAGCGGTCGTACACCTGCGTCACAATATGCCAGTTCACCAGGTCGCTGCTCTCTAACAGCTGCATACCTATGAAATGGAAGTCGGAGGCCACCATATAGTACTTCTCGCCCACGCGTATGACATCAGGGTCAGAGAGATCAGTATTCAGTATAGGGTTCACGTAGGTGCCATTGCCCTGGTCGCCCCAAGCCAATGTCTGCTGCTGTGCTGCCACCGGCGCGGCCAAAGCTGCTGCAAGAAGCCAGGTGGCGAATACTTTTCCCGTGGTATTGAACATGGCCTATTCCAGATAGGTATAGCCGTAGAGGCCGGAGCGATAGTTGGAGAGGAACTCCTTGCCCTCTTCCAGTGTAATCTTTCCCTGCTTCACACTCTTCGTCACCCACTGCTCCAGCTGCCGAACGAGTTTCTTCGGATTGTACTGCACATACTCCAATACTTCCTCCACGGTCTCGCCGTCGATAATCTGGTCTATATGGTAGCTATCATCTTTCACCGATATGTGTACGGCAGTGGTGTCGCCAAAGAGGTTGTGCATGTCGCCGAGAATCTCCTGATAGGCTCCTACCAGGAACACGCCGAGATAGTAGTCCTCGTTCTTCTTCAGGGCGTGCACGGGCAGCGAGTGGGAGTTGTGGCGGTTGGTGGTGAAGTTGGCTATCTTGCCGTCTGAGTCGCAGGTAATGTCCTGTATGGTGGCATTGCGAGTGGGGCGCTCGTTGAGGCGCTGTATGGGCATGATAGGAAACACCTGGTCGATGGCCCAGGAGTCGGAGAGGCTCTGGAACAGCGAGAAGTTGCAGAAATACTTGTCGGCCAACAGCTTGTCTATCTTCATCAGCTCTTCGGGAATGTGCTTCAGGTTCTTTGCCAGGGCGTGAATCTCATGGCACACGCTCCAGTACATGGCTTCTATCTCGGCGCGCGTCTTCAGGTCTACTATGCCATGGCTGAACAGGTCGAGCACCTCCTCGCGTATCTGCTCTGCATCGTGCCAGTCTTCCAGCACGTTGCGGGGCGTGAGGTTGTCCCATATCTCGTAGAGGTCTTTCACCAACTGGTGTGAGTTCTCGTCGGGTTCAAACTCCTCAGGCATCTCAGGCAGGGAGGCCGTCTCCAATACGTCGATAACGAGCACGCTGTGGTGAGCTGCCAGCGACCGTCCGCTCTCAGTGATGATGTTGGGGTGAGGAATGCCGTTGCGGTTGGCCGCCTCGACGAAGGTGTATATACAGTCGTTCACATACTCCTGAATGCTGTAGTTCACCGAGCTCTCCGACGAGGGGGAGCGCGTGCCGTCGTAGTCAACGCCCAAGCCGCCGCCGCAGTCAACGAAGTCTACGTTGTAGCCCATCTTATGCAGCTGCACATAGAACTGCGATGCCTCTCTGAGAGCCGTCTGTATGCGGCGTATCTTCGTTATCTGCGAGCCTATGTGGAAGTGTATGAGCCGCAGGCAGTCGCGCATGTCCTTCTTGTCGAGCATCTCCAGCGCTTCGAGCAGCTCGGCGCTGGTGAGTCCGAACTTCGATGCGTCGCCGCCGCTCTCCTCCCACTTGCCAGAGCCCGAGGAGGCCAGCTTGATGCGAATGCCTATGTTGGGCCGCACATTCAGCTGCTTGGCCACACGGGCTATGATCTCCAGCTCGTTCATCTTCTCCACCACAATGAATATGTGCTTGCCCATCTTCTGCGCCAGGAGAGCCAGCTCTATGTAGCTCTGGTCCTTGTATCCGTTGCACACGATAATGCTGTCGCTCTGGCACTGCATGGCTATGACGGCGTGCAGCTCAGGCTTCGAGCCGGCCTCCAGGCCAAGGTTGAACTTGCGTCCGTGCGAGATAATCTCCTCTACCACGGGCTGCATCTGGTTCACCTTGATGGGGTACACCACGTAGTTCTCGCCCTTGTAGTCATACTCCTCGGCAGCCTTCTTGAAGCAGCTCCACGTCTTCTCAATGCGGTTGTCCAGGATGTCGGGAAATCGCAGCAGCACAGGGGCGGTGACGTCGCGCAGCTGCAGCTCGTCCATCACCTCGCGCAGGTCTATCTGCGTAGAGTCCTTACAGGGAGTTACATACACATTGCCAGCCTCGTTGATGCCGAAGTAGCTCGTGCCCCAGCCGTTGATGTTGTACAGCTCACGGGCATCGTCAATGGTCCATTTCTTCATTAATCCGTTATCGTTGACGTTATCGTTAATTGCGGTTGCAAATTTACTATTTTATTTCGTATTGTCACCATAAATGCCGGAAAAAATATCTGTAATGGTGCAAAAAGTTTTTAATTATGCCTAAAGGATTTGCCCTGCCCGCCTTTTCTTTCTATTTTTGCACACATGAAAACACCATGGGCCATAATTCTACTGATGCTGATGGGCTGCCTGCCTGCCATGGCGCAGAGGCGGCTCGTAGTGGCCGACATTGAGACGCTGCAGCCCGTGGCGGGCGCCAATGTCCAGGCCATGGGCACCGTCACCGCCACCGACTCAGCGGGGCTCTTCAGCGTGGCCGACAGCTGCCGCTCCATAGTAGTGTCGCACGTCAACTACGAGAGCCGTCTGCTCAACCTCAGCGAGCTGGGCGGCGACACCGTGTTCATTATCTCCAAGCTGCTGAATGTAAAGGAGGTGGTGGTGTTTGGACGGGGGCGCGCAGACGAGGATGAGCAGCTGCAACAGCTGCGACGCAGCCTGCGCATGTCGCGCACCGAGGCCCAGCTGGCGGCTGCCAACCCCAATCAGGGCTTCAACATACTGGGGCTGGTGAAATACCTCATCCCCAAGAAGTGGCGCAAGCGAGAGAGCCGCAAGCAGAAGCTGCAGCGGGTGCTCGACGAATACTGAAGAAGTTCTACTCAAGAATGGCGACACTCCTACAGCGTAACAGACCCGGCAAGGTGTTTCCCCATAATGAGGCTACCACTTTTGTATCCTCCGAGGCATCCCCCTTCCCTTCAAGAGGATAATGGCGAGGGTGTGTAAGCGCTGAGTCAGCCCCTAACAAGGGAGAGGAAGCAAGGCGGTAGCCTCTCCGCGGCAGACAGGGCGACAGCTCCCTAACTGGAGACGGGAAGAGCGGCACCAAATAGAGCTGTATTAGAAGTTCAGCGGCTCGCCGCTATAGAATTTCAGTAGGGCGGTCTGATAGAGGTACTCATAGCGAGCCTGCGTCAGGTCGCTCTCTGTTTTCAGATAGTTGTTCTTGGCCTCGTTAAACTCGGTGATGGTGGCCTTGCCCTGCTCGTATTTTGCCTGAACGAGGGCAAAGGCATCCTGGCTGGCGCGGCGGGCTTCGTTGCTGGCACTCAGCTTCTGCTGGGCGGCGAGGGTGTTGTACCAGGCGGTCTGAATCTCCTTGTAGAGGGTTTTCTTCGTCTGGTCGAGCGTGAACTGCTGATTGATGCGCTCGAGCTTGGCCGAGCGTATGCCGTTGCGCGTCTGGAAGCGGTTGAAGATGGGAATGCTGAGATTAAACCCCAGGTACTGGCTGAAGTTGTTCTTCAACTGAGTGCCGAATCCGTCGGCCTTGTAGCCGCTGGTGGTGTAGTAATTGGTGCCGAGGCCGGCGCTGAAGCTGAGTGTGGGGTAGAGGCCTGCCTGTGCTATCTTGATGCTGTGGTCGGCGGCGCGCAGACGCAGTTGGTCGGCCTGTATCTCCGGGCGCGAGGTGAGTGCGAGGGCGAAGATGGCATCGGGCGCAGCAACGGAGCCATTGTCTGTGCGCAACGTGGGAACGGTGTCGGGGCGCACAATGGTGAAGCCCTCGGGAGTGGGGAGCTCGAGGAGCTGTGAGAGTGAAAGGATGGCGAGCCTGAGATTGTTCTCTGCCTGAGTAACGGTGAGGCGGCTCTGTGCGAGGGTGGCCTGCTGCTGCGAGAGCTCGGCGCGGCTGGCGCGTCCGGCATCAAGGAGCGCCTGCAGGCGTTCCACTTGGGCGCTGTCGATGGAAATCTGCCGGCAGGCCACGTCAAGCATCTCCATATTATAGAGCGCCTGCACATACTCCTGCGCCACCTGTGTACGTATGTCATTCTTCGCCTTCTCAAGGTCGGCAGTGGCGGCCTCAAGGTTGAGGCGGTTCAGCTTTATCTGATTGGGAATCTGAAAGCCGGTGAAGAGGGGCACGCTGGTACCAACGCTGAAGCTGGTTGAGCTGGTATTGGTGTTAGTGTAAGTATTGTCGGCGGTGAGGCCTCGGCCAAACGAGAAGTTCTCGCCGGCAGAAGCATTCAGGTCGGGCAGGCGGCTGTACTTCGATGTCTCTAGCTGTATGGCCTGGCTCTCGGTGCGCAGGCGGTACTGCTCGATGGTGATGTTATGGCTGACGGCGTAGTCGATGCAGCGCTCAAGGCTCCAAGGCTCCTGCGCCAGGCTGTAGGGATGAGCCATAGCGACTAGCAGGGCCAGAATAACTGGTATTTTCTTCATGGCTTAATCATTTGGGGTTTCTTCGTCGGCGATAATCTGCGGGCCGCGCACATGGTCTTTAGCCGTGAGGCCGCTCTTTATCTCGATGTTCACGCCATCGCTGAGACCGGTAGTTACTGCACGGCGCTCATACTGCTGCTCGCCGGGCTTGTCGGCCTTGCCCTTGAGTATGTAGACGAAGGTGGAGTCGCCCTCGAAGCTGATGGCACTCTCGGGAACGGCGAGTACCTGACTGACACTGGCGAGGACTATCTCGGCATTGGCGCTATAGCCGGAGCGGAGAATGGTTCCCCCGGTGGAAGAGCCGCCCGATGCTGCCGTAGGTATGCGCACGGCGGCCTTGATTTCAAACTGGTTAGCACCGTTGCTCTCGGTGGCCTTGGGCGAGATGTACTCGAGCGTGGCGTCGAAGCTCAGGTCCTGCAGCGCGCCGATGGTAATCTTCATGGGCACGCCAATGGCCAGCTGGCCCACCTCGGTCTCGTCGATGTTGCCACGGAAGATGAGGTCGTTCATGTTGGCCACGGTGGCGATGGTGGTACCGTCGTTGAAGGTGTTGGAGTTGATGACGCTGTTGCCCACCTTCACGGGAATGTCGAGGATGACTCCAGTGATGGTAGAGCGGATGAGCGTCGACGAGGCGCTGGCGTTGCTTTTAGAGACACCGTCGCGCACCACCTGGAGGGCATCGACCGCGGCGGCCTTCTCTTCCTGCGCCTGCTTCAGTTGCTGACGGGCCTTCTCAAAGTCCTCGTCGCTGACCAGCTGCTGGTTGTGCAGGTTCTGCGTGCGGGCGAAGTCGGTCTCCACTTGGCGCAGATTAATGTCGGCAAGGCGCACACGGCTCTCGGCGGCGCTCAGGCTTCCCATGTCGGGAATGACCTTTACCTTGGCTATGACTTCGCCCTGCTGCACGTGCTGGCCGGGCTCCTTCAGCAGTTCGCTGATGATGCCTGATATTTGCGGCTTTACGTTCACCTCGTTTCTGGGCTCAATCTTGCCAGTGATGATGGTTGTTTTCTTGATGTCCATCGTCTCAGGAGCAAGCTCTTCGTAGACAACGGGCTTAGGCTGGCTCTTCTGCCAGAGGAACACGAAGGTTCCGATGAAAATCAGCGCCACGATGGCAGCTAATAACAGTTTACCGTATTTCTTCATTTTTATAATGTATTGTGTGCATTGATTATTCGTCTCTCATGGCGTCAACGGGTTTGATACTCATGGCGCGTGCTGCAGGTGCAAGACCAGCGAGGACTCCCATGGCAGCGATGACGAGGGCGGCGAAGAGTGCCGTCCAGAAGTCGACCTGGAAATGGGCGCTGACGATGCCGTCCTCGGTGTTGCCCATCTCCAGCATCTGCAGGATGAAGACGGCGAAGAGGATGCCGCTCATGCCGGCAACGAGCGTGAGTACGATGCTCTCGCTGATGATCTGACTGAGGATGTTGCGGGGCGTGGCGCCGATGGCACGGCGTATGCCTATCTCGGTGGTGCGCTCGCGCACGGTGACCATCATGATGTTGCTCACGCCGATGGCTCCGGCCAGCAGCGTGCCCAGCCCAACGAGCCAAATGAGGAAGTTGACGCCGCTGAAGAGATTGTCAAGCATCTGGAAGAGCACCTCGGTGTTGAAGCACATCACGCCCTGCTCGTCGGTGGGGTCGACGCTGTGGGCGCGGGCCACGGTCTCGCGGATGCGGGGGGCGAGGTTGCTCATCACCACGCCCTTCTTACCCGTCACGGCAATCATGTGGACGGTCTGGCCCATGTTGTAGGTCTGCTGCATGAGCGTGATGGGCAGAAGCATCGTCGTGCCCTGGTCGCCGCCGAACGACATGCCCTGGCCCGTATTGTAGTCTACGCCAACTATCTGATAGTACACGCTGTCCACACGTACGAACTGGCCGCAGGGGTCGCCCCCGCCGGGAAACAGCTCCTTGTAGGTCTTCTTCTGGATGACGCACACCTTGCGGTGCTGGCGCACGTCCATGTCGTTGAGGAACCGGCCGTAGCGCATCTTCGGCTCGATGACACGCTGATAGTCGGGCTGCACGCCGTTAATCTCCACGGTGGTCTTGTGGTCGCCGAGGATGGCCGACCCGCCGTTGGAGAAGAGCACGGGGGTGACGATGTCGAGCTCAGGCACTCTGGCCTTCAGCCGGGCAACGTCCTTGTACTCCATATTCCAGAAGCGCCCCTTGCGGAATCCCTTGTAGGCCTTGCTCGTAGGCTGCGCCCACACCATGGCCGAGTTGGTGGCGAATCCCTCGAAGTTCTTGTTGAGCATCTCCTTCAGTCCGTTGCCGCCGCCAATGAGCGCCACGAGCATGAACACACCCCAGAACACGCCGAAGCCCGTGAGGAAGCTCCTGCTCTTATTGCGGGTCAGGGTGTCGAGAATCTCTCTGTATGAATCTAAGTCTATGCGCATGGCCTATTCTGCTCTTAATGCTTCAATGGGACGGATACGACTGGCCTTAAAGGCGGGAATAAGCCCGGCCATGGTGCCGGCAATGACCATGACGAGGGTTGCCTCGATGCAGACGTCGATGCCGACTGTGGGATTGACGAACATGCTGGCCTTGAACAGACCGGCGTCTACTTTCGTGTGGCCTATGGTGGTGTTCATCCACTCGTTGGCACCGATGCCGAGCAACATGCCTACGTAGCCGAAGAGGGTGGTGATGATGATGCTCTCTATGATGATGAGCCGCAGTATGCTCCAGGGCTTTGCGCCGATAGCCTTGCGGATGCCGAACTCATGGGTGCGTTCCTTCACCGTGATAAGCATGATGTTCGACACTCCGACGATGCCTGAGAGCAGCGTGAGGAGACCGATAATCCACAGTGCGGTGCGAATGATGCCGATGCCTGTCTCCATCTGCAGGTTCTGCGTGTAGCGGTTCCACAGCCACACGGCGCTCTCGTCGTCGGGGGCAGCCTGATGGGCGCTGTTGATGCGCGCACGGTAGTCGGCCTCGAAAGCTTCGTTGGCCTGCTCCGTCGCCAGTCCGTGGAAGGTGAACTCAATGCGGCCGGCATCGTCGGTGTTAGCGCCGTAGATGCTCTTGATGGCCGAATAGCTTGAGAAGGCATCGGCGCGCCCGTTCTCGTTCTCCTTGTAGATGCCCACCACCTTGAAGGCAAAGGCCCCCACGTTGACGAAGCGCCCTATGAGCGTAGCCTCACGGTTGTTGGCTATTGTTTCACGGTTCATGTTCAGCAGCTCCTGGGCCTGCTTGTTGCTGAGCACAAGCACCTTGCGCTTCTCGCGGATGTCGATGTCGTTGATAAACCGCCCGTACTGCATCTGCACCTTGTCTATCTGCGTGTGGTTGGGATATACACCGCACAGGCTCGTTGAGAGGTACTGCTGACCGAGACTGATGACGGCCTGTGTGCGGTATTGTGCGCCCACATTGTCGATGGTGCCCTTGAACTCCTCGCCCGTGGTCTTGATGTCGCGCACTTGCAAACGGATGTCGCGCCCCTCTTTCAGTCCGTTATAGGGTTTCGACGTCTCGCCGCCAAACACCACCATCGAGCTGGAGAGGAACCTGTCGCTCTGCTCTACCTGTGCGTTGATGAGACCGTTGCCCGCGCCAAGCAGCACGATGAGCATGAAGATGCCCCATGCCACCGCGAAGCCCGTCAGCGCCGTCCTGAGCTTGTTGCGCCGCGCCGTCGCCCATATTTCATTCAATAACTCCATCTTTGATACGAATGATGCGGTTGGTCTGGCTTGCCACCGTAGGGTCGTGGGTAACGATGACCTGGGTTATCTTCTCTTCAGCGTTCAGCTCCTTCAACAGCTGCATCACCTCAACGCTCGTCTTCGAGTCGAGAGCGCCCGTAGGCTCGTCAGCCAGGATGATTTGCGGCTTGGTGATCAAGGCACGGGCAATGGCCACGCGCTGGCGCTGACCGCCGCTCATCTCGTTGGGGTAGTGGTTGGCCCAGTCCTTCAGCCCCAGCCGCTCCAAGTATTCCATGGCCAGCGTGTGCCGCTTGCGGCGGCTCACGCCCTGATAGAAGAGCGGCAGCTCCACGTTCTCCACTGCCGTCTTAAAGCCTATGAGGTTAAAGCTCTGGAAGATGAAGCCTATCATGCGATTGCGATAGGTAGCGGCCTTGCGCTCGCTCAGGTCTTTGATGAGTACTCCGTTGAGCACGTACTTTCCCTCGTCGTAGTTGTCGAGTATGCCGAGGATGTTGAGCAGTGTGCTCTTGCCCGAGCCCGACGCTCCCATGATGCTCACAAACTCTCCTGCCCCAATGTGCAGGTCAATGCCCTTCAGCACATGCAGCGGCTGAGCCCCGAAGTAAGTCTTGTTTACGTTTTCTAATGTTATCACTTTATTCTACTGATTATCCTGTACCTAGTGTGCGTGTCATTCGCTGCCCGCAGCAGCCTGTCGGCCGGCCTTCTCCAAAAGGTCAGCCAAGCTGGGCGCCAAGCCATAGAACTCTTCACTGATGGTGACTGCCACGTGCTGAGTTGTATCGAGAAGATGCTGCAGTTCGCGCTGTATTTCTGCCCGCGCCAGCGCATGGTCGCCACAGCCGGCAATCAGGTGGTCGGCCCTATGGTACTGATGGAGCAGGCACGACACCTCCATCTGTTTCAACTGTGGCATATAATAGCCAGGACCGAAGCCGCCGAAAATGCCGTCGCCAAGTACCACCTTACCAAAGGGCACCAGTTGGTCGTCCGTTCCGTGGTAGGCTAAGATGGGGCACGGCTTGCGCTGCCAGCAGAGCGTATCAGCGTCAGCCAGCCATATTCCCCCAGCCAAGGGCACCACAGCGGCATAGTTGAAGTCTTTGGGCAGTTTGGCCGTAGCCAAGGGATGGCTGTTGCACAGCAAGTATTCTGCCGTCAGGCTATTGGTGGCTCCTGCCGACGAGCCGCAGACAATGATACGGCTGGTGTCGGCCTTCCACTCATCAGCATGGTCAATCACAAACCTCGTGGCATCGTAGAGATCTTCTACGCCCATCATCACAGCTTTGGAATATGAAGAAGCGAAACGCGTGGAGTCGATGGCTATGCCTTGCTCTTTTAGCTGACGTATGCCCAGCCGATAGTCAATGCCTATGCTGACATATCCCTGACGGGCAAAGTCCTCCAGAATGTGCCTGCCGTCACGGCGCGAGCCGTTCTCCCATCCTCCCCCAAAGGAGAAGATGAATACTGGCCGCAGGGCGTCAGACAGCTGGCAACCTGCTTCGCGATAGACATCCATGAACAGCTGCTGGCCCTCCTTCTCGGCATATTGGCACGAGTCTATTTCTATTCTCTTCTCTTCCGTCTGACCTTGACAGGCAACAAAGAGACAGCCGACCGAAAGCAGCAAAACACTATATGCCAGTTTCATCTTTTTGTTATTGTCGTTTTATCTTGATTCCAATCCATTAAACAGCACATGCAGCGGCTGAGCCCCGAAGTAAGTCTTGTTTACGTTTTCTAATGTTATCACGCTATAGTTGGTTGATGTATTTCTTCAGTTCGAAAGCCCACACACGGTAGCCTTGCTCAGTGAGGTGAAGCCCGTCGCCGCTCAGTTCCGGGCGCAACTGGTTGCTCCTCCCACGCGTCATGCGCGAAAAGATGTCTATATAGGTAATGTTGTGCGTCTCGCAATAAGCCCGTATGAGCATGTTGGCAAAGGGAATGTCGTCAGTGCGGCCTGCCAGCGTTCGCCATCGTCCCTCAGTCTCGTCGATAGGCAGTATGCTCTGCACGAAGAGACGGGTATCGGGTGCCTGGCTCCGTATAGCCTCAATAAGCGCTATGACATGATTGGCCACCGTTTCGTAGCTGGTGTTGCCCACCATGTCGTTGATGCCGGCCATGAGAAAGATGGCTTTGGGGTGATAGGGCGTTATCTGGTAGAGGCGCTCCGTCATGCCCACGGTGTTGTCGCCTATGATGCCCCTGTTCAGCACTTTCTTCGTAGTGCCCAAGCGCCCGGCCCAGTCTTTGCCGTTCTCGGTGAGGCTGTTGCCCAGCATCACAATGGCATCGCCGTCGATGCCCCCCTCGAGGTCGAACTGTGCCATGCGCTGCTGGTGGTGGTTGCCGCCGGTGCTTCTTCCACCATGGCGCACAGTAGCCGTGCGGCGGTGGGGGCGCGCCCGCCCTCGCTTACGCCGTTGTGCATCGGCCTGTCCTGCCACCATCAATAGGCAAAGAAGCAGCAAAATCCTGCCCAACCAAGGTCCTAAACATTTCAGCAGTTTTTTCACAATCGTTTAAGTTCCTTACTCCTTTCTTATATAAAACAATCTTACCTTTTAACTAATTCCTAACTCCCAGACACGGGCTCCACCTCTGCATGCCCGCTAAAGCGCCTAGCCGCTCGCTTGCCGCTCGGCTATGCCTCTTTCGTTATGCGTAGCGACCGAAAGAGCCGCTAGTGCGCAGCACTCTTGCGAACGGCTCCTAATACTGCTCCAGCAGGCGTATGCGCTCCTCGGTGCTGGGGTGTGTGCTGAACAACTTGCTGAAGAAGCTGGTTACGCCCTTTGCGCTAAGTGCCTGCGGATGTATGATGTACATCTGGGCTATGTCGTCGCGCCCCACGTCTCCCAGTCCCGGATTGCCCGAAATCTTGCGCAGCGCCGAGGCCAAAGCCAGTGGGTTGCCACACAGCTCTGCACCGCCGGCATCGGCCATGAACTCACGCTTGCGCGAGATGGCAAAGCGTGTGAGCAGCGTAAACAGATAGGCGATGGCAGCACACACCACGCCAATGAGCAGCACCACTGCTATGCTCAGGCCCTTGTCCTTGCCGTTGCTGTTGCTGCGACGGCTGCCGCCACCCCAGATAAAGGTGTTCCAAAGCATGCGCACCAGCAGAGCCATGACAGTGCTGATGATACCCACGAAGACGATGCTGGTGATGAGCAGCCGCGTGTCCTTGTTGCGTATATGCGTCAGCTCATGGCCTATCACGCCCGCCAGCTCGTCGTCGTCGAGCAGGTTGAGCAGGCCCGTTGTCACAGTCACGGTATAGGTCTTGTTGTCGATGCCGCTGGCAAAGGCGTTCAGCTGCGGGTCGTCAACGATGTTAATCTCAGGCATGGGCATGCCGCAGGCCATGGTGAGGTTCTCCACTATATTATACACGCGAGGATTGTCGCGCCGTGCCAGCGGCTGCGCCTTCACGGCATGGCGTATCATCGACGTGTTGCTGAAGTAGGCAATGGCAAACCATACAGCCACGCCGCCCAGTACCCAGGGAAGGACCTTCATAAACGAATAGTTCACGGCGTCCGCGTCGAGGAAGTTCTGCGTGTAGCCATACTCATCCACTCCGCTGGAGTTGCCGAAGTAGTTGATGGCGGCCATAAACAGCCACACCGCCCCAAGAAGAATGGCTGGGAACCCCAGCAGCAACACCACGCTGAGCGTGTTGTTGCGCTGGATGAGGGAGTGCATTCCTACGTACTTCATTTTCTGAATATAGTATGATGACTAAAGACTATAACAGGAACGATAGCGATACATCGCTATAGACTATAAGTATTAGAACTTTATCTCTGGAGCTTTCTCCATCGATGCGCGCTCCTCCTTGGGCACCTCAAACATAGGCTCCTTCTGGAATCCGAACATGCCGGCAAGGATGTTCGAGGGGAATGTCTGCACCTTGTTGTTCAGCTCGCGGGTGGCAGTGTTGAAGTAGCGGCGTGTGGCGGCCAGCTTGTTCTCAATGTCGCTTATTTCTCCCTGCAGCTGTAGGAAGTTCTGGTTGGCCTTCAGGTCGGGGTAGGCCTCGAGGCTCACCTTCAGTCCGGCGAGTGCGCTCGACAGCTGGTTCTCAGCATGAATCTTGTCATTGATGCCAGTGGCGCTCATGGCGGCGGCACGTGCCTCCGTCACCTTGGTGAGCAGTTCCTTCTCGTGCTGAGCATAGCCCTTCACTGTGGCCACGAGCTGCGGTATGAGGTCGTGACGCTGCTTCAGCTGCACGTCAATGTTGGCAAAGGCATTCTCGCGGTTGTTGCGCAGCTTCACCAGACTGTTGTAGATGCTGATACACATTAGGACGAGCAGTACGACGACTGCCACAACGATGATAATTGCTGTCATAGTTTTGTACTTTTAAAGGGTTTGTATTTGCTTTTTTCTCTTTATATGTCTTGGTGCAATTGCTCACACCCACTATCAGAGTGCAAATATAGTGCTAAAGTTTGTCACTGCCAAAGGTTTTAAGTTTTTTTGTAAATAAAATCCGGTCGCAGTGCCTTTTTGTCAGCCCGCCACCGGATTTTGTATAAATACATTAAGCAATCTTCTGTTTGCCTACTTCATGCGCCGCAGCACCTTTTGGTAATAGCGGTCAGTGGCTCTCACACTGTATTTCGGTCCGCCATTCCACGAACGTATAGCCCTCTCGACGTTGTTCGTTTTGTTGTACTGCGACTGAATCAGAAGGAACATCTCTTTCGACTTGCCGATGTCATAGCGGTCGGCCAGTGTGTAGCGCTTGTCACTGCCCCTCGACTTGAGAATGTTGTTGCACTCTCTCACCAGGATGGGGGTGATTTGCATCACGCCTACAGAGTTCCCACTCACGGCGTTTGGATTTCCTTCGCTCTCTACCAGAATGATGGCCTCCATCACGGGGGTCCAGTCAAACGGCTCTGAGTCATCGTTTCCATTGGCAGCCCCGGCTTGTAGGGGCATCAGGGTCAGAATCGACAAGCTCAGAATTACATTCTTTACTAATCTTTTCATATTCTCTATTATCATTTAGGGGCTTTGCCAGGGCCCACGTTTTTCTATGCTTTCCTGCCCGGAGCTCGTCGCGAGTTGTGGGCGCTTTGTCTTGAAAACGGGTGCAAAGGTACGAAATAAATAATTGTCAGAAATGGCCAACCGCATGTTTTGTGCGCACACAGCCCATTATTCTTGATGTAAGTCAATGTTGAGGAGGATTTCGAAAGTAGTGGCACCCGTAGGAGCGGGAGTGCCTACGGGCTCCTTGCGCTCCTGACTGCGCTCCTTGCGCTCCCTGCGCGTCCATATAACAAAAATGGCCCAATCTGTTATTCGGGGCTTCATTTAAGGTGTTGCCTAATTCATTGCTCGGAAAAAGAGGAGGCCGTATATCGCGCACGCGTTTTATACGCGCGCATGATTGCCAGGTGCTTGCACCACTTGCACCACTTTTATAAATCACGGAGGCCTCCCAGCAAAATTTGGCGGCCACTTTTTTTCATAGGAGGGCGCCAAATTTTCACAGGAGGGCTCCACGCAAAACTGATGAATCATCACATTGATGTGGTGCAAGTGGTGCAAGCACCAAACACTCACACGCGCGAAATAACACGCGCGAGAAGCCATGACCATAGTGCTGCATGTGAAAACGCGGAGGGCCCGAAGGCAACGCAGCATCACGATTGCGCTACGTAAGTTAAAAAACCACGAAAATTCTTGGGCATGTCGGAAATAATGCTTAACTTTGCACACTCTATGCAGAAACTATTTTTTATACTGTGCATGCTCGCATGCGTGGCGTGTGTCGACGAGGACGAACAGCCCGACACGCCGCAGGGCAACTTCGAGGCCCTGTGGCGCATCATTGACGAGCACTACTGCTTCCTCGACTACAAACAGCATGAGACGGGCGTGAGTTGGGGCGATGTCTACAACAAGTACAGGGTGCGCATTGACAACGACATGAACGACATGCAGTTGTTTGAGGTGCTGACGCAGATGCTCGGCGAGCTGCGCGACGGCCACGTAAACCTGTCGGCCGCCCACGACTACGGCCGCTACTGGTCGTGGTTTGAGAGCTATCCCACCAATCTGAGCGACTCGCTGCTGCGCCTGTACATGGGCACCGACTATCGCATAGCCTCTGGACTGAGCTATCGCATTCTCGACGACAACATAGGCTACGTGCGCTATGAGAGCTTCTCGTCGCCCATAGGCGAGGGCAATCTGGACGAGGTGCTGCTACACCTGATGGTGTGCGAGGGGCTGATCATCGACATACGCGGCAATGGCGGCGGCGACCTCACCAATGCCGACATGCTGGCTGCCCGCTTCTGCCAGGAGAAGACGCTGGTGGGCTATACACAGCACAAGACGGGCCCCGGTCACAACGACTTCTCGCCGCTGGAACCGCATTACATAGAACCGTCGAAGAACATCAGGTGGCACAAACCCGTGGTGGTGCTCACCAACCGCCACGTGTTCTCTGCCGCTAACGAGTTTACGATGTACATGAAAGCACTGCCCATGGTGAAGGTGGTGGGCGACCGCACCGGCGGCGGGGCAGGCATGCCCTTCTCGTCGTCACTGCCCAACGGCTGGAGCGTGCGCTTCTCGGCAGTGCCCACCTTCGATGCACAGCGCCGCAGCACCGAGTTTGGTATCGACCCCGACTATAACGTAGGCCTCACCGACGAGGACTTCAAGCGCGGGCGCGACACCATCATAGAGTTTGCCCGAAAGCTGCTCACAGAATAACAAATCTCTGCTATTCCACCCCCAATAATGGAAAGGGTGGAAAACATTAAAAACACAACATAGTAATAACGAAAACTAAATGGAAAAATGATGATGAAGAACCACCTTAACATGAAGCTGCTGCTCTGCGCAGCACTCGGCACGATGACCTTGTGGACAACAAGCTCGTGCAAGGAACAACGCGACCAGGCAAAGGCCATACTGTCGGAACTGACAGACGGGGATGGCGGTGACGAAGACTACAGCGACGACGGCGACGAGGCTCCCGCCCGCAGCAGCCGTCAGGCATCGTGGAACGTAGACGGCAACACCATGACCTATGGCAACCACACCTACACCATGAACGGTAACTTCGGCGAGCCGGGTGGCGACATGGAGTATGTGGCAGGCGGAAAGGCAAAGGTGACATTCACCAACGTGCCCTCCGACATGCAGGAGTACCAGACCGTCTACGAGCAGTTCCTCGGAAAGACGGGCCACGGCGTGGCTGCCATGCTGCCCATGGCCTTCGAGATGTGGGGCCGCAACCACGACATGGGCAAGGAGGCGCTGCAGCTTATAACCTGCGAGACGTGCTACAAGGAGATCATGCGCCAGCTGCCCGCACACATGGAGCGGTCGGAGTATTCGCCTGCCGACGACCCCTACGTGCAGCGCTGTCTGCCCGCCGCCGTGCTGGAAGGCGCCAACAAGGAGAACGGCTACAACCCCACAGAGCCCTACACCGTCAACATGACCGTGGGACAGAAGGCGCAGTGGGGACAAGAGAGCGAGATACTGCAGTCGTACGTCTACCAGCTCTACATCATCAGCGGCAACGCCTGGAACACCACGCAGCGCAGCGTCACAGTGATGCAGCCCTGGCGCGGCACCAAGCTGTTCAAGGTGAACGGATGCCCGTCGCTCTATGTCAACATCTTCGTTCCACGGCAGGACTGGAATGGACTGAAATAATTAGCAATTAGTAATTAGTAATTATGATTACACACATAAAGAATTATCTCGTTGCATGAGGAATTATAATTAATTCAAGTTTCGCAAGCTATGAAAACTGTGCGCAGCCAGCCCCGTAGGGGCATGACAGAGGTAGCCAGCCATTTCAATGACTGGTATAAAGGGACGGTAGAAAAGCGTGCCTTTAGGTACGCGACAGCATCCTACCCTTGTCGCGTACCTACGGCACGCCTGCTACACAGCCCCCTGTTACCAGCCATTGAAATGGCTGGCTACCAATGTCTGATGCCTACGGCATCGGCTGTGCAGAAATTGCGAAACTTGAATTAGTAATTAATAATTGGTAATTATGATTACACATATCAATATCGTCGAGCGCATGCTCGAAAGAGTATTCGTGAGATTCGTGATCGTTAAATTATCCGTAAGATTCGTGAGCGTAAATGAAGAAGGTATTATTATCGGGCATCTGTGCCCTCGTGCTTGGCTTAGGCAGCCATGCGCAGAACTATAAGTATGAAACAGTAGAGGGCGACCTCACCAAGACCCGCATCTACACGCTGCAGAACGGGCTGAAGGTCTACCTGAGTGTAAACACCGAGCGGCCGCGCATTCAGACATTCATTGCCGTGCGCACCGGCTCGAAGAACGACCCATCTGAGACCACCGGCCTGGCGCACTATCTGGAGCACCTGATGTTTAAGGGCACCAACAAATATGGCGTTACTGACGCCGCTGCCGAGAAGCCGCTGCTCGACGAGATAGAGCAGCGCTACGAGCAGTACCGCCTGCTCACCGACTCAGCAGCACGCCGACAGGCCTACCACGAGATTGACTCCGTGAGCCAGGTGGCGGCACAGTATTTCATTCCCAATGAGTACGACAAACTGATGTCGGCCATTGGCGCCGAGGGTACCAACGCCTACACCAGCAACGACGTGACGTGCTACACCGAGGACATACCCTCTAACGAGGTGGAGAAATGGGCGCGCATACAGGCCGACCGCTTCCAGAACATGGTGATACGCGGTTTCCACACCGAGCTGGAGGCCGTATACGAGGAGTACAACATAGGCATAGCGCAGGACTCACGCAAGCTGTGGGAGTCGATGAGCCGCATGCTCTTCCCCACCCACCCCTACGGCACACAGACCACCATCGGCACGCAGGAGCACCTGAAGAACCCCAGCATCACCAACATTAAGCGCTACTTCAACAAGTGGTACCGCCCCAACAACGTGGCCATCTGCATGGCAGGCGACATGGACCCCGACCGCGTCATCGCCATCATCGACCGCTACTTCGGCAAGTGGCAGCCCGGCGCTGACGTGGCACAGCCGGTGTTCCCCGCACTGGTACCCATCACGCAGCCGCGCGACACCACCGTCTACGGACTGGAGGCCGAGACGCTGTGGATAGGATTCCGCTTCGACCGGGGCAACAGCCTGCAGATAGACACGCTGAACATCATCGGCGAGATGATGAGCAACGGCACCGCCGGACTCATTGACCTCGACATCAACCAGCAGATGAAGATGCTGGGCGCATGGGCAGGCACAGAGTCGCTGCGCGACCACTCATGCTTCATACTCGGCGGCACACCCAAGGAGGGACAGACACTCGACGACGTGCGCCGTCTGCTGCTCGACGAGATAGGCAAACTGAAGGAGGGCAATTTCAACGACGACCTGCTCCCCTCGGTGGTGAACAACGCCAAGCTGCACTACTACAACTCGCTGGAGAGCAACCGCGCCCGTGCCGACATGTTTGTAGACACCTACATCAACGAGATTCCCTGGGGGCAGCAGGTGGGATACCTCGACCGCATCAGCGGCATGACGAAGGAGCAGATAGTAAGCTTTGCGCAGCGACACTTCCGCACTAACTACGTTGTGGTGTACAAGCGCCAGGGCGAGGACAAGACGCGGAAGAAGATCGACAAGCCCGCCATCACTCCCATACCCACCAACCGCGACCTCGTGTCACAGTTCGTGCGCGACATACAGGCCGAGCAAGTGGCTCCCATACAGCCCCGCTTCGTCGACTTCAAGCGCGACCTCACCTTCGACAAGACGAAGAAGAACATTCCCATCGTCTATGTGAAGAACGTAGAGAACGGACGCTTCACCCTGACCTTCCGCTACGAGTTTGGCGAGGAAGCCGAGCTGAAGTACAGCTACGCCCCCGACTACCTGGAGTATCTGGCCACCGACAAGATGACCAACGAGCAGATAAAGCAGCAGTTCTACAAACTGGCCTGCAACTACAGCATCAACGTGGGCGCACGCAGCATTAGCGTCACGCTGAACGGCCTGAGCGAGAACATGCCGCAGGCACTGGCCCTGCTCGAGCACGTGATGCAGCACGCCAAAGTGGATGCCGACGCTTGGGAACAGTACATACAGCTGGTGGAGAAGAGCCGCACCGACGCCAAGCTGAACCAGCAGCGCAACTTCTCCTGCCTGGTGCAGTACGGTCTCTATGGCCCCTACAACTCCATACGCAACATACTCACTGCCGAGCAGATGCGCCAGACCAATCCGCAGGAGCTGCTCGACCTGCTGAAGAACCTGTCGAAGTATGAGCACACCGTGCTCTACTACGGCCCCATGAGCGTGGACGAGCTGGCCAAGACCGTGACCAAGCAGCACAAGACGGGCAAGAAGTTCATGCCTGTGCCCCAAGGACGGCACTACACCCTGCAGCCCACTCCACAGAACGAGGTGCTCATAGCTCCCTACGAGGCCAAGAACATTTACATGCGCATGCTGCACAACGAGCAGCGCCCCTGGCAGCCGCAGGAGGCCGCCGTGAAGGCGCTCTTCAACGAGTACTATGGCGGCGGTATGAACACCATCGTGTTCCAGGAGCTGCGCGAGGCCCGCGGACTAGCCTACAATGCCTATGCCGACTATGTGGAGCCAACCTACAAGGACCAGCCCGAATACTTCTTCACCCACATCATCACCCAGAACGACAAGATGATGGACTGCGTGCGACAGTTCCACCAGATTCTCGACACCATACCGCAGAGCGAGGCCGCCTTCCGCATAGCCAAGGAAGCGCTCACCAAGCGTCTGCAGAGCCAGCGCACCACGAAGTTTGGGCTCATCAACGCATGGATATGGGCACAGTACCTCGGTATAGACTACGACGAGAATGAGCGCATCTACCAGGCGCTGCCCGCCCTCGGCCTTCAGGACATAGTGCGCTTTGAGCAGCAGCAGATAGCACACAAGCCCTACCGCTACGTCATACTGGGCGACGAGAAGGAACTCGACATGGAGAGCCTGGGCAAGATAGGCCCCATACGCCGCATCACCACTGAAGAGATATTCGGATACTAATATGGAGATAGTCATTAAGGATCTGAGCGAGATACGGCAGGCGGCACGGCTGTTTGTGAACGAGATGATGCCGGGGCACACCGTCTTCGCTTTCTATGGCAAGATGGGAGCCGGCAAGACCACATTCATCAAAGCCGTATGCGAGGAGCTGGGCGTGAGCGAAGTCATCACATCGCCCACCTTTGCCATCGTCAACGAGTACAGTCTTCCCCCATCGCCCTCGCGCAAAGAGGCCGACAAGGTGTTCCACTTCGACTTCTACCGCATCAAGCGCATAGAAGAGGTGTACGACATGGGCTACGAAGACTACTTCTACAGCGGCTGCCCCTGCTTCATAGAATGGCCGGAACTCATTGAGGAACTGCTGCCCGACGACGCACAGCGCATCAGCATAGAGGAACAGCCCGACGGCTCGCGCCGCATCTGCCAGCAGACAGCCGCCGAGGGCAGGTAAACAGCCATGTGAGCGCAGTATACAACTCCCCCAAAAGAACTAATAAACATTATAAACCATCAGACAACAATGAACGAAAACGAACAGAAGCAGCAAGGACTGCAAATTGAACTGACGCCCGACAAGTCGCAGGGCGAGTATGCCAACTTTGCCATCATCACCCACAGCTCGAGCGAATTCATCGTCGACTTCGCCCGCATGTTGCCCGGTCTGCCCAAGGCACAGGTGTGCAGCCGCGTCATCCTGGCCCCGGAGCACGCCAAGCGCCTCTTGGGTGCCCTGCAGGAGAACATCATGCGCTATGAGAAGACCTTTGGCACCATCAAGCTGCCGCAGGCCCAGAAGGATGCTCGCATCATAGCTCCCTTCAACGTGAAGGGCGGTGAGGCATAGGACCTCACTCAGCGGCAAGCGTTCAGCCAAAGCAGTGCGGCAAGCGTTCAGCTAAAGCAGAAAAGCCCGTCATGAAGACGGGCTTTTCTTTACGGTGACCACCACATACTCTGACTGTGTGCCAATGCGGAACATGCCGCCCCAGATGCCCAGGCCACTGGATATGTAGTAGCGGGTGCGGCCGCGCTGGTGGCTGCCCCATGAGCACTCATAGAGTGCGTCGGTAATCCAGCTGAGGGGCCACACCTGTCCACGATGGGTGTGGCCGCTCAGCTGGAAGTCGATGCCTGCGGCCTCGGCATCCTCCAAGTGATAAGGTTGATGGTCGAGAAGGATTGTGAGGTGCTCAGTGAGCGGCAAGAGTTGTGAGGCTTCTTGTGCCAGCTGTGCCACGCGCTTGCGCCGCGGGTTGGTGCGGTCGTCGCGGCCCATCAGCACGATGCACGAGTCGACGACTGCGGCCGTGTCGCTGAGCAGGTGTATGCCGGCATCGCGGTAGAACAGCTGCGCCCGCTCCGTCCGGCTATAATATTCGTGGTTGCCCAGACAGGCATAGACGGGAGCCGTGAGCCGGTGGAACTCTGCCGCCATGTCCTCTTCGATGAGCGGATGCACACTGATGTCAACGATGTCGCCGGCAATGAGTATGAGGTCGGGATGCTCGGCATTCATCAAGTCTACCCACCTGGCCAGTTCGGCACGGGTGTTGTGATAGCCTAAGTGCAGGTCGGTGGCCATCACTATGGTGTAGCCGTCCTTGGGCAGCGGTTTGCTGGTGGTCAGCGTCAAGGGCACACGCACCTTGTGCCTATAGTTCAGGTTGCCGCACAGCAGCAGCGTGGCGAGGCCTCCCGTCAGTGCCACGGTGGTCACGGCATTGTGGTGCAGCCAGGTGTAGGGCACCATGCGCAGCAGCCGCCCCAAGTCGAGCAGCAGGAACGCCATGAACAGATAGAGCAGAATGATGAGCGTAGACGTGCCTGCCACATAGAGCACGCGCGCCAATGGCAGCGGCAAATGGTCGAGCCTGCCGCTCAAGCTGAAGAAGAAAGCGAGGAAGCAGGCCAAGCCAAAGCCTAGGACCACACACTTCCACACAATGGAGAGCGGGAGCACTACCCACACATGCCACCCCACGTAGGCAATAGCCGCCAGTGGCAACAGGATGAAGAGTATTGCTCCCGCCGTCATTTTCATTTGTAAGGGCTAACGTTCACCTTTACGTCAAGGTTTACGCTCTCAGTTCTCGTAGTCGGTCTCATGGTCGAGTTTCTCCAGGAAGTCGTCGAACACCTCCTGCTCCACGTCGCCCATCTGGAACTCCTTCTCTGCGTCTTTCCTTATCTCGGCTATCCAGGCGCGGCGTGCGCGAACATAGTCCTCGCGTATGCGCTCGCAGGCCTCCTCGTCAAGTCTGGTCAGACGGTAGTAGTCGAGTATGAGCTGATAGCTCCACGCCCAGCGATACTCTTCGTAGTGGTTGTTAATGACGTCGAAGCGGTCGAGCACCTGAAGGATGTTCTCTATCGAGCCGTCCTTGATGTCGTCGACGAGGCGCTGTTCCTCGCTCTCGGGAAGGAGCAGACCTGAGAGGTCGGCCCAGGGGCCAATGCCCACTTCGTGGAGCGGAGAGTTGAGCGCCGCTCTACCCTCTGCACTTTTGAGCTGCCGCTTCAGCACGGCTCCCATGTAGATGCGCAGGGCTATGTCATAGTATTTCAAGCCCTTCTGCAGCGACGAGGCGTTGATGACGTACTCATGGAAGTTGTAGGTGGTGACATTGTCGCCCGAGGCGGCGCGCAGTGCCTTCAGAATCTGGATGCCCTCCAGTATCTCGCCTACGGTGAAGGGCGAGAGCCAGTCGAAGTTGATAATGCTCTTCTTCGACTGCTTGGAGCGCTTGTCGCGCTTGGGCCATTTCTTGATGTCGCGGTATAGCCCCACGGTGGTGATGTTACGTCCTGGCGACAGGTACATCGTTTCTCCGTAGGCTATGAGATAGCTGAACGGCAGGCAGCGTGTGTCGGGATGGTGCATCAGCTTGCCGAAGCACACCGAGAAGGCGCCGATGGTGGCGGGCATGAGTATGTAGGAGCCCGATGCCGTCTTGGTGCCGCGCTCTAAGGTACCCCAGTGCAGGGGTCCCATCTTGTAGGCGTGGTTCGAGAAGTTGGTGTTCGAGCCAGCGTTATAGAACGAGAACTGTCCGCCTATCAGGAGGCTCGACTTGTGGTGGCTGGCAGAGAAGGGTCCGCAGAAGGCGGCGCAGGCCTCACCGTTGGCCATGAACGAGTTAGCGAAGAAGAGGCTGGCCTCGGCAGTGAAGCCGTTGGTTATCTGGCATGCCTCACCCACGAAGCAGTCCTGCATCTTCACGCTGTTATTGATGCTGCAGCCGTCGCAGATGATGGAGTTTTCGCAGATGACGCCCGTGCCTATGAACACGCTGGCATCCTCGCTGCTCAGGATGGTGCACTCGCTGAGTCGTGCGCAGCCGCTTATCTCGCAGTCGCCCTTGATGACGGTGTTGGTAATGTCTTTCGTGTTGATGATTTTCACGCGGTTGCCAATGATGCCCCGCTCGGGAGTAGAGATGCGCACCTCATCGTCGATGAGCTGGCGCAGGCGGTTCATCAGCCCCCTGTCCTGCTGGTGCTTCACCATGAAGGCGGCCAGCTGCGAGTTCAGCTCACGAAACAGCGTCACGTTGCCGTCGCCCATCTCGTTGAGCACGCTGATGGTGGAGCCGGCACCGTAGCTGGCACCTTCGAGCGTCTCCAGGGTAGAGATGTTCGAAATGTAGCAGTCGTCGCCAATGGTATAGTTGTTGATGAAGTTGCCCACCTTCTCTATCAGGCAGTCGTTGCCCACAGTGACATTGCGCAGTGTGGCGTCGTTGATGCCTGAGTGCTTGAAGAATCCCTTGGCCACTTCTATCTTCTTTTCAAAACGCCCTAGGCGTATGTCGCCGTAGAACATCACGCGGTGAAAGTTGTAGGGGCGGAAGTCCCTGTCAACCAATACCCTTGTCCAATCTTCTGCCCAGCAGACGTTCTGCTCTAGCACCTGAATCTCTTCTTGTGTCAGTTGTCGGTAGTCTCTCATAAAATGTATGTTTGTGTTAGGTTCAATCCTCTATGGGGTACAGAAAGTCGTTATAGGGATACTTCTGCACATGTAGCTCGCGCACCTTACTATATAATAACGCGCGAAGCTCGTCAATATTGTTTTTCTCGCGGGCAGAAATGAAAAGCGGTGCGGTGGCAAACTCTTCACCTCTTGCTTTTCCCTTCTCACTTATCTTCGCCATCCACGTGTGCTTCAGTTCCTCTAGCGACACGTTCTCGCGTGTTGGTTCGGTGAGGTCGTCTTCGTCCTGCGGTGTCCACCGGTAAGCATCTATCTTGTTGAAGACAATCATCGACGGTGTCTCTGCGCAGCCCAGCTCGGCCAGTGTCTTCTCCACCACGGTTATCTGTTCCTCAAAGTCAGGATGGCTAATGTCTACTACGTGCACCAGCAAGTCGGCCTCGCGCACCTCGTCGAGTGTGCTTTTGAAGCTCTCCACGAGGTCTGACGGCAGCTTGCGTATGAAGCCCACGGTGTCGGCAAGCAGGAAGGGCAGGTTGTCGATGGTCACCTTGCGCACGGTGGTGTCGAGCGTGGCAAAGAGCTTGTTCTCGGCAAAGACGTCGCTCTTGGCCAGCAGGTTCATCAGCGTGCTCTTGCCCACGTTGGTATATCCCACCAGCGCCACGCGTATGAGTCGTCCGCGGTTCTTGCGCTGCGTGGTCTTCTGCTGGTCTATCTCTGCCAGTCGCTGCTTCAGCAGTGTGATGCGGTGCAGTATGATGCGTCGGTCCATCTCCAGCTGCGTCTCGCCCGGTCCGCGCAGGCCCACGGTGCCCTTGCCGCCACCGCCGCCGCTGCCGCCGCCCTGTCGCTCTAAGTGCGTCCACAGGCGCTGCAGTCGTGGCAGCATATAGCGGTGCTGCGCCAGCTCCACCTGCGCCTTGGCCTCGGCGGTCTGTGCGCGCATGGCGAAGATGTCGAGTATGAGCGAGGTGCGGTCGAGTATCTTCACGCCCAGTTCCTTCTCAATGTTGCGCAGCTGCTTGGCGCTGAGCTCGTCGTCGAAGATGACCATGCCCACCTGCACAGGCTCTTCGCCCTCACCGTCCCAATGGTCGTGGCGGTCGTCGCACTCCTTGATGTACTGGCGTATCTCCTGCAGCTTGCCGCTGCCCACGTACGTCACCTGGCTAGGGCCGTTGGCACGCTGGGTGAAGCGGCGCACGGTGCGTGCACCGGCCGTCTCGGCCAGAAACTCCAGCTCGTCGAGATACTCCTTCGTCTTCGCCTCGTCCTGCTGCGGAGTGATGAGTGCCACGAGCACCGCCGTCTCGGTCTTAGCCTCTGATATGACAAATTCTTTCATCCTAATCTTATCCTAACACATAATATGCATTCATGACTGTGCGAGCCGTTCGTCCTTGATAGCCTGCCGCACTCCCCTCCCCTGTTTTGCACTCCACAAGCATTTACCCGCCCGGTAAGGGGGAGGGACCAGGGGAAGGATATTGGCCGCTAGTGTTATCGCTGACGGTGCACTTACATCACCAGTAGAATCCGAAGGTGAGCTGATGGGCCTTCGGTCCGCGTCCGTCCTTAAACAGCTTCATGGGCGAGTAGCGGCAGTAGATGTCGGGGAAGGAGGGCATGCGCACCATGGCCAGTCCCTCTACGGTGAAGGGCTGCTGACCTATCTTCCCCATGCTCACGTCAAAGTGCTCGTCGCCAATATCGTAGTCGCGGTTGGCGTATGCGCTAATGTTCCAGTTGAGCAGTGCGCCTAGCGTCAGGCCCCATTTCTGCTTGCTGTCGAAGTAGTGTGTGTAGAGTACGGGCAGCTGCAGGCTGAACACACTTAGCGATGAGGAAGAATTGTCCTGCATGGCCTCAGATTCATACTGCACCAGCATGTCAGCAGCGTTCTTCGTCAGGTATCGCTTGTCTTTTATGCCGTAGTTATGCCAGTTGAACCCCAGTCCTGTGCTCCACACGTTCTGCTTGCCATAGGGGCGGAAGTCGCTCAGGAAGCTGAAACCAATCTCAAACGATGGCCATAGCCTGAAGTCATAGCCGTCGGGCACGTTGAGCAGAGCGCCCATTCCCACGTGAAGGTGCACAGAGCCCTCCCACTTGCTCGCCTTGCCGTCTTTCTTGCCCAAGGCAATCTTGTTGAAGTCCTTTACACTCTTCATGCTGCGTCGCACGGCCGAGGTGTCGGGTATGGCTATTCGCTGCACGTAGTGGAACTGCGGGTCGTCTTTTGCCCCGCTGATGACGATACGCTGCACGGTGTCGCGTGTTTCAATCTTCACTTTGTCCGCCTTCTCAATCACGATGGTGTCGCCCACCTGTCCTGCCTTTGCTGCTGATGCCATAGCTGTCAGCAAGGCCATAATCATAAATGTCTTTCTCATGTGTGTATCTGTTTATTTTTCATGTTTGTCTTTCGTAGCCTTCCACAGCTCATACTCCTCGTCCCAGTCGCGCTGCTCCTCTATGCGGCGCAGCACCTCGGCACTCAGAGGGGGCACTCCCAACTTCAGTTTCAGCCGGTCAATGTCGGCATCGGTATATCCGCAGCGCTCGCGTCGCTCCTTCACCGATGTCTTCTTGTCGGCCCGGTACTCGTCGCGGGTGAAGTACGCCACACTGTCTACGTATAGCTCAGTATACTCGTTGTATATGTCGTGCGCGCCCAGTCCAGTCAGGTCTACACTTCCCTCAAAGGTGATGCTTCTCAGGTTGCCCTGCGGCACATATTCTTCGCTACCCTCGTCATACCAGTACACGGCGTTGGCCTTCACATTCGAGAGGTGAGCCTTCACCACCAGCAGGTTCAAGTTCAGCGAGGTGTCGGGCGCCAGCGCGTCGTAGTGCATATACAGCTCCTTGCGCACGGTGTCTTTCACCACGGTGCCCGCCAGTCCCAGCTTGGTGTACACGCGGGTGGTGTCGCCGCTGGTCTGCAGTGTAAAGTACTTGGGCACCTTGCGTGCCTTCTCGAGGAAGGTGTATGGCTTCAGCTCATAGAAATCCATAAACTTGCCCGGTTTGTCGGGGTGCACCAGGTCGCGTCCCACCATCACATGGGCGCCGTCGTCCTCGTCCTTATGGTAGCGTATGTCCAGCTCGAATATGCCCTCATACACCCGGTAGAGTTTTTGCTCCCTCCCTTTGAACACCGAGTAGCCGTCGTCTATGTAGCGATAGTATCCATACAGGCGCTGGCAGTAGTTCCTCGACTGTTGATAGTCAACCTCGCCCAGGCTCACCTGGCGCCAAATGTCCTCATCGTCTATGGTCTGAGCACCGGCTGGTGTTGCCATGAGCAGGCACATCACCGCCCATAGCCACGCAGCGGCACATCTCTTGATTACTCTCATCTCTGTTCGTTTTGGCTTAATGGGTGCAAAAATACACAAAAAAATCGAAGTACACAAGTTTGCGGCATAAAACTTACGCAACCATGCTTTAATATGTGGTGTTTCAGCTGTTTTGGCTGTCGTTTATAGGCAATGACATAGGAGTTGACCCAAAATGGAATAACAGTCTACCGCACTTCTCCCCATCCCCCCTGTCAGTGGGAGGCCTACGGGCACCCTCAGGGGCAGGCGCGGGATCGCGGAACTGACGGCTCACGAGTATACGCGTATTCTTCTTTCATCACGGTCGCGCAGTGCGGTTCTCCCGCGCATGATGCCCCACGCGCGCGCGTATTATTCGCGCGCGTGACTGCATGGTGCTTGCACCACTTGCACCACTTTTTCAAAAAGCGGAGGCTTCCCAGCAAAATTTGACGGCCACTTTTTTTCATAGGAGGGCGAGAAATATTCACAGGAGGGCGAGATATTTTCACAGGAGGCCACCACGTGAAACGCATAAACAATCACCTTGATGTGGTGCAAGTGGTGCAAGCACCTTGCAGTCACGCGCGCATATAAAACGCGCGCGCGAGAGAAACTTACATTACTATTGTTATGGCATTGCTGAAGCTGGGCATTCTTTTTGTTGTACTCAACAAATCATAACGGCACAGTCGCCCACCCCTACCCTGCCCCTCTTGCATCGCGCTGGCTATTGAGAGGTGACCGCGCTCATGCACCCCTACGACGGCAAGCCGTCAAAGGTGGAGCGGCAGCCAGAGGAAGTTCTGCCTGGCCGTTGCCCTTCAGCGTCATAGTCAGCCGGATTGCAGAAAACATTAGCAGTAATTATTGCGGTTTGGAAGAGAGCGTGGCAAAGAGCCGGGCAGCCAGCGCACCACTGATGTTATGCCACACGCTGAACACGGCACCCGGTACGGCAGCGAGGGGATAGGCCGCAAAATGGAGTACAGCCAGCGAAGACGCGAGGCCAGAGTTCTGCATGCCCACCTCAATGCTCAGTGCCACGCACTTGGGGCGTGGCAGGCGCAGCAGACCGCCCATGGCATAGCCCACGCAGAGGCCCAGCACATTGTGGGCCATCACTGCCACCACCACCATCAGGCCTCCTGCCAGCAACTTGTCGGCAGCATGGCTCACCACAATGCCCACCACCATGGCTATGGCCACCGACGAGAGGGCGGGCAGCAGCGGCACCACACGCTGTGTGGCCTTGGGCAGCAGCCGCTGGCACAACAAGCCGCACACAATGGGAGCTATGACCACATAGACTATGCTCAGCAGCATGCCCACAGTGTCAACGCTCACCGTTGTGCCTGCAAAGAGCCACACCAGCAGCGGTGTGAGCAGCGGAGCCAGCAGCGTAGAGGCGGCCGTCATGCCTACTGAGAGTGCGAGGTCGCCCTTGGCCAGATAGGTAATGACATTGCTTGCAGTGCCCCCAGGGCAGCAGCCCACCAGGATAACGCCCAGCGCCAGCTCCTGAGGGAGCGACAGCACCCACGACAGCCCTAAGGCCAGCAGCGGCATGACCGTGAACTGCGCCAGGCAGCCCGTGGCTATGTCCTTAGGGCGCTTCACTACTGCCTTAAGGTCGGGGGGAGAGAGCGTCAGTCCCATGCCAAACATGATGACGCCCAGCAGCGGACTGATGACGCCCGTGCCCATCCATGCAAACAACGAGGGCACCAACAGCGCCAGTGCTGCCACTATCAGGACCAGCAGCCCCATCCAGCGGGCTATGAAATTGCACACTTTCTTCATATCACATAGACATGCCCACCATAAGGTTGTGAGAGTATATATGCTGCTTCAGGTTGTTGACACGCAGCTGCTGAAAATCACCGAGATAGCCCAACGAGAGCGTAAAGCGCTTGCTTAAGCGGTGCGACACTACTATCTGCTGGCGGAAGGTGGGCTGCGATATAAAGGTGGTAGGCACCACGTTGTGGTCGTAGTTGCCCTGCGTGAACAGTTCATAGTACGACTGTCCGTAGTTGGGACTGAAAGCCAAGCCAACTAACGGCAGGTCTATCTCATAGCGCACCAAGGAAGGCCGGTGCCACATGGCAAAGCGGTAGTTGGCCACGAGTGAGGGCATAAGCTGCATGTTAAGACGTGCCTGCGCCGGGTTGTTAGAGTTGCGGGTGTTGTAGATGTAGCCCAGTCCCACGTTGGCCAGTGCTCCGGCTTGCAGTCTGAGCCGTCTGCCCTCCATCAGCCAGTAGCGGTAACGGCCCAACATGAAGTGGTAGTCGCCCTCGAGCGTCGACTCGTTGCCGGCACGGTCTTCGGCCATGGAGATGCGCACCTGATGCTGCATCTCGGTGGTCCAAGGCCGTTTGGCGCTGCGATACTCCTTGAGCGAGAGAAACGACATGGTGCTGCCCTTGAACTTCTCTTGCGAGAGATAGGTGTCGAGAATGTCGACCGAGCCGCCACCCACAAGGTAAGTCTGGGCGGCCACCTGCTGGGCTATGGCCAGCAAAAACACAAGTATGATATGCTTCATAACAACTATCTTTATTTCTCTAACTACTTAACTTCTCAACTTCCTTAACTCCTCTAACTTCTTGACTTCTCACCTTCTTGTTACAGAGATACATGCCCACCAGAATGAGCAGCGTGCCGATGGCGAAAAACACGGTGATGCGCTCTGAGAGCCACAGCCAGGCAAAGATGACCGTGACAACAGGATTGAAATACACATAGTTCGTGGTCTTCACGGCGCCCAGCTTCTTCACCACCCAATTCCATGTGAGGAAGCAAAGCATCGACGCCACGCAGCCCAGGAACAGCAGATTCCACAGCACCGTGGGGCGCAACAACTCGCCAATGGCCGGAAACTCGGGCCAGACGAGAAAATAGGGAATCATGGACAGCAGACCGTAGAAGAACACCTTGCGTGTGATGAACACTGCGTCATAGCGTTTGTTGGCAGGAATGAGCAGCAGCGAATACACAGCCCAGCAGAGGCAGGCCACGAAGGCCAGCGTGTCGCCCAGCGGCGAGAGGTGCAGCACAAAGTGTCCGTTGAGCACCACTACCACCACACCTATGGCAGCCATCAGCGAACCTACTATCTGCACCCCGTGCAGTCGCTCAGAGCGGTAGAAGATAGAGATGAGCAGCGCTGCGAACAATGGGCACAGGCATACGATGAGCGACGTGTTCGTAGTGGTGGTGTAGATCATGGCACTGTTTTCCGTCAGGAAATAGAGCGAGCCGCCCATCACGCCCAGTGCCAGCATGAGCAGCTCGTCGGCCAGCGACGCGGCAAACAGTCGGAACTGTCGGCGCAGCAGGGCGAATGCCATGAGCAGCACATAGGCTATGGCAAAGCGCAGCACGAAGATCTGGGCTGCGGTCAGTCCGTTGAGCAGCAGCAGTTTGGTGAAGACAAACGTCGACCCCCAAATGGCCACCACCACAAACGCAACAATATGATAAAACAGCCCAGACAATGGTCGTCTTTTATTGGTTATGGTTTAACGGTTGAAATTAAAAGCCGTTGCCCGTCCACTTCACCTCAAACATATCGGCGTCGGGGTCTTCGCCTTCATCGACGTTATAGTTAAAGCACATCACGGAGATGTTCTTGCCTTCCTTGGGCAGATGGACAACGGGCGAGCCTGTGTGATGGCGGTTTATCTGTCGATTCACCGAATTGAGTGCGCTCATATCGGGCGTCATCACATTGGTGCTGGGGTCGAAGTCGTAGAACATCAGCAGGTATTCGTTCCTTCCGCTTTCAAAGCCCTTCTGCATCAGCACACCTACCAGCGAATGGCCGTTGGGGCGGCGCCAGTAGCAAATCTCAGTCATATATTCGCACTGCCAGCGCATGTCGCACTTGATGTAGCCGTTGCGGGGTGCATCGTCCACCAAGTAGGGCTTTTCTTCGTAGCTGTTGCCGCCTGGATTTTTCAAGTATTCCATCATGCATGCGTTAGGTTTATAGCCTTTGTACTGGCTGCAGAAAGCCTTGGCAAAGTCACGTATACGAGCATTCCTGTTGTTCGACGTCACCCTCAGCGTTTTGCCGGTCCATGCCCTTTCCACCTTCCGCATCTGTAGAACAGCTTCGTCTTCGCCGCCAGCATTGGCACTTCTCTGGCCCCATGCAGCCACTGTCATAAGCATGAAAAGAACAGCCAGGCAAGTCAACTTACTTCTCATCATAGTCTTCACTTTTTAGTTGATAGAATGAAACAATAACGGGCGTACCCGTCACAGGGCACGCCCGTTGCACTTTTGGGCAAAATGTCGGTATTATACCTTGATTTCAACCTCTACACCACTGGGCAGCTCAAGCTTCATCAGTGCGTCAACGGTCTTGGCAGTCGACGAGTAGATGTCGATGAGACGCTTGTAATCGCTGAGCTGGAACTGCTCGCGTGCCTTCTTGTTGACGAAGGTAGAACGGTTGACGGTGAAAATGCGCTTGTGAGTGGGAAGGGGGATGGGTCCGCTGATGTAGGCACCCGTAGCCTTCACGGCCTTCACGATTTTCTCTGCTGACTTGTCTACTAATTTGTGGTCGTAGCTCTTCAGCTTGATTCTAATTTTTTGACTCATTGTTTTTTAATTTTAAATATATAAACTTTTTAATTCACGCTGGCCGCCGCTAAAGAGTCATTTGCTCAACGGCAAGCCTATTCGTCGAATTTCGGGCTGCAAAGGTACGCACTTTTTTTCACTCTCACAACCTTACGCCTAGAAACGCCTCATGTTTTAAGTTTTTTTAAGCACTTTCTTTCCTGTAGTCAATGCATTTGCTCACACATTCGATGGCGTTTTTCAGGCGAGAGTCCTTCTGACCACGAATAACACTGTAATTCTTGTTGCGGACAATAAGTTGTTCTTCACACTGGTGGAAGAAGGACTCCCTCTCTTCAGGGCGATAGCGGTGTATGTCATCCACCCATGGAAGATCTACGTCCAGCAGTAAATAATGGTCAAAGTGCTGTTGGGCAATCACTTCATCTATGACCGGCGACTCCTTTCCAAACAATTCGTTCGACCATAGTTTTGACAGGATGGCATCTGTGTCGACAAACAGCATTGGGGCATTTTGCTGTAGCGCCTTCAGTATGTTTTGGTGATGCCCTCTTACTATTTCCTCCATGTCTTCAAAGCAAATGTCGCCATGTTTCTTGTCAATCACTTCTTTGGCATATTCTTCTACAAAAGGCATGTGATAATAGTCTGCAAGCTGCTTGGTGAGTGTCGACTTCCCCGTTGATTCTGGCCCATAGACGCAAAAGGTCTTTCTGAGGTCTCGCTGTGCAACAGGCGACAGGAATTGCCAGTTGCCTAACAAGTCGTCACGAATAGCAGTTGCAGAAACAGGAATCTCGTTTCTTTCTTGATCAACCATGACAAAGGCAGCGCCCAACTCCTTTGCCAAGCGCTCACCATATAGCTCTGAGGCGAACACGGCATCGACCTTTCTTGGCAACAGGCGCAGCAGTTCCTCTCTCCATATCTTCCAAAAACAAGGCGTCTCTGAAGGGGTCTGAGGCAACGGATGGTCTTGAGTCAGCACTACAGCCGACGGGAACTGCTCACTGACCCATCTGATTCTTCTCTTCACAGGTATTATTTCATCCATGATATTGTCTACAACCACAAACACCACTTCACTAGCATTCATGGCACGTTGAATCAGCAGCATGTGCCCCTTGTGTAGGGGACAGAATTTCCCCAGTACAAACCCCACGTTAAACTGTTTCATTAGCACGTCTGATATATAGTCTGACTAATTCCTTGTTTTGCCCGCATCTCTTGTTTGTTGCAGCATGGGTGTTGCACATGTCGAAACGGATATTGGTAGTCTGGAACAAATCCATATATCGCATCCGGCCGAACATTTCCGCATCCATTCTGCACAAAGCCATGTTCAGCGCCTGCACATCGGCATTGTCGTCGTAACGGCCTGCCATCTGCTGCCACTCAGCGTAGTCCACTGTTTGGCTGATGACTCCTTCCTCTATCATCATATCACAGAGGCTGTTGTATGGCAGCGGATTCTCCGAAGCAATATGGTAGATGCCCGGCCGGCTTCCCATGGCAATGTCGACCATCATCTGTGTGGCACAGTCAACAGGACTAATGTCAACCGCCATGGCATGTGAGCGGTCATAGGGGAGCGCCCCCACCGTCCTTGCCCCTCTGAAAAACATTCCAAGGAAATCCTTGGGGGCAGATATTCCTTTCGACGTGTCGCCACACAACAGGCCAAAACGATAGATGAACACTTCGCACTGGCGGGAATCGGCCAGCTGAATGGCCAACTTCTCTGCCACATACTTGGTCTGACCGTAACCGCCATAGATATAGGTGGGAGCGTCCAACCGGTCATGCTCATACGCCACCCCGCTGTTTCTATCTGTCGACACGAAAACCGACAGTGTAGAAGCGTAATGCAGACGTTTACGCCTGCCTGTCAAACAGAAGCAGATGATATTCCTTGTTCCCTCCACATTTGTATCCTTCAGCGCATCATACCCTGCCAGCATGTTCACCGAAGCAGCACAATGCCAGACGCAGTCCACTTCTCGGCTAAGACGCTCATAGACATCTGCAGGAAGACCCAGACAAGGCTGCGAGACATCGCCACTCACTATTTCAACTCTCTCCAGCAGCTTCGTGTCAAGACCATATCGCATGAAGGAATCACAAACTCTCTTCATACCCGCTTCTGGCGATGTGCATCTGACGAGGCACTTCATCGTGCAGCCCGTATTCCTTGTGAGCAGTTCACTCACCAAATGAGAGCCCAGGAATCCTGTTGCTCCTGTTATCAGTATAGTACCATCATCACTCCCTGCCCTTGACATCAAAGTGCCCGCCAGAAAAGACATCTGCCACTCACTTTCCAGTTCTGAAGAATGAATGCACATCGACAGCTTCTGTCTGTGCAAACGGGCAAGTTCACGAGGGGTTGAAGCCTGGCGCAGCTGCGCAGGGTTGACATTGATGCCCTGCTTCTGCAGCATCGCCAGCAGCAAAAGCGCGAGGAGCGAGTCGCCGCCAAGTAGCCAGAAGTCATCGTCGGGTGCCAAGGCTGCAACCTTCAGGACGTTAGCCATCGCACGAGCTATCGTCTTTTCTTCGCTCGAGGAATACGCATACTCGCGTCTTTCCGCTTTTAATTCAAGAGTTCTGGTTTCCAACTCATGCAGATTGATTTTCCCTGTTGGCGTGAGCGGCATCTGGTCGACAAACTCAAAGAGCGATGGCATCATCCACTTGGGCAGGCCATGCTTGCAGCTTTGCCTCAGTTCTCGTTCCAATTCTGAAGCATCAACAAGGCTGTCAGTTGGCTGTATAAAAGCAATGATGGCATTCCTATCATTGTCTTCGCCCATTTTTCTCTTCACCACAGCGGCACTGGCCACATTTCTGTTTTTAAGCAAGGTCTGCTCTATTTCTTCCAATTCGACGAGCTGGCCGTGTAACTTCACCTGTCTGTCTATCCTTCCCACGAACAGCAACTCATGGCCATCAACCACTCTCACATGGTCGGATGTCCTGTAATAGCGTACACCGTTCACAACGGGAAACTTCTTCCGCGTCAGTTCATCGTTTTTAAAATAACCGATGGCAAGTCCTATGCCCGATATCCACAGCTCTCCATCAGTAGCATCCATCCTCCCGTCGGCATATACCTTATATGATGTATTGTCTAGCACCTGCCCCAGCAAAGGCATCCTCCAATGGGCATCACACCTACACATACTTGTGCATACCGTTGCTTCAGTAGGACCATATACATTGATGAGCCTGACCTTCTGGCTCCATGCCTTTACAGTATCTATGTCAGCCGCTTCACCTCCAATCACAATCGTCTGCAGACAGCCGGGACATCTATCTGGCGCCAATAGCTTCAACAATGAAGGAGGTATGTCAGTGTGTGTCACCTTCCGACTATCTATGATTTCGTAGAGTGCAGAGGCAAGTTCCTCCCTCGACATCTGCTCAATGACCAGTGATGCTCCGGAAGTAAGCGTGACAAGTATATCAGATACTGACGCATCGAAATTCGTTGAAAGGAAAAACAGATATCTCGACTGATGGTCTACGGCAAACATTTCCCGCTGGCATCGCGCAAGATTGCACAGCCCTGCATGACCAACGAGGATTCCCTTAGGAGTGCCTGTCGTTCCTGAGCTGTATATCATATATGCAGGATCTTCAGCTTGGTTACGCACAACTGTTTCTGCCATAGAGCAATGCATTGCTGTTTCATAAGCATCCTCATCCACACACACATCAATATCGGCATGCTCTAGAATGAACTTCCTTCGCGCAACAGGCAGGTCAAGCCCAATGGGTACGAAAGCCTTGCCTGCCATCCAGCAGCCTATCATGCTGACAACATAAGCTGCCGACTTGAGAAGGCTGAGACCTACAAAACAGCTGTCAGACGGCTGACTGCTCAGATAGGCAGCCATGCGCAGGGCCTTCTCCCACAGTTGCCGGTAGCTTATTGCACGACTACCATTCTCAACCACGGCATCATGGTCAGGATATGTCAAGCATACCCTGTGCAATACCGCGAGGATGTCGTTAGCGCTTGTGTCCATAGAGAATCATACTGGGATGGTCTTCATCATAAGGCGACAAAGCAATGCCGCCGTAGGTTTTCTCTACAAGCAGGTCATAACGCGACAACATCTCCACGTAATCATCCAGACTATAGAGTTTAGTCTGCCCGTAGGCTGTTTCCCTATGTCCGTCTGGATAAACAATAAGCCAGTCCGACTTCATCATGTCATTCTCAATCCAGCTCTCACGGATAGTAATGATAGTACTATTGCCTGAGGGAACCTGCTTGACAATATACTTCTGGAAATGCTTATTAATAAACAGAGGATTCATGGTTGACATGAAGAACTGCCCTCCACTCTTCAAGTTCTGGCTGAATGGGAGCAGCATTTTCTCGTTCTCCTCATCATCCTGATGATAGGCAAAGCTTGTATTCCAGTTGATACATATATCGTATTCGCCCGGCTCGAAATAGCTCCGTGCGTCTGCTAAAATAAAGGTGGCCCGTTCAGAAGAGATTTCTCTTTGTGCAAAGCGAATATAAGGCTCCGACATGTCGATTCCCGTTACTATCAGTCCAGCTTTGCTCAGTTCGTATGCCAGATATCCCTTTCCGCAACACTGGTCAAAGGCTTTCATGGCAGGCTGCACATTGCCCACCCGTTTCATAAAGGCAACCGTTTCAGCAGCTTGCTGATTGAGCACCACTTCTGTGAATTCTCCTTTGAAGAAATCCACCCACCATTCTTTATGATTATTCCTCTGCATAAGCTAAAGATGGAATCGTTGGTTCATATAATTGATAGTCATCATAAGCATGAGCACCGGCTCGTAGGCAGTCTGCTCTATAACACTCATCGTCGGGAGCGCGAGCAGCAGCCTCTCTACGGCATCACGACTGAAAATGCCCGTATGTACAAATGTGGCCGATGTCAGTTCGTCGTGTATCTGTGAGTATTCGTCGCCGGAGAAAAACCGTGTAAGCGGAGGTGCTTGGAAGGGATGCTTCTGTCTGCTATACACATGCTGGGTGATGTATGGACGAGCAGCCTCTCTCAGGATGTATTTCTCGCCTGCAGAGTGGCTGATTTTCATCTGCATGGGCAAAGCGGCAGCATATTCAAAGAGATGATGGTCGAGGAATGGCAGTCGGCCTTCTATCGAGGCCGCCATCTCGCACCCGTCGCCCAATGTGCCCAATATATAATTGCACAAGGCATGCTTGCACCACAGAAACAGCGACTTGTTGACAGGATGGACACCCCCCGCAAGCTTCACGTCGGCCCTGCAACAGCTCAGCATCTCGTCCGGGAAGTTGTGCTCCAGGCAGCGCTGCCGCATTTCAGCCGTGAGCAGCCCATACATCTTATGGCCTATGCTTGCCTTTGCCTCGAGGAAAGACGGAATGAACCCCAGCCTGCGTTTCAGCGACTGGCAGTCGAGCGTGTCGCCAACAGCCATCTCCGTTCCCATTATGGCCAGATTCGACTCATAAAGCCTTCGGGTGAGCCGCTCTCGCTCAGCAGGTGGCAGCATGCCAAATAAATCCTTGCGAAGGTGAGGATATCCGGCCAGGCACTCATCGGCTCCCTCACCGGTGAGCGCCACCTTGAATCCGGCTTCTCTAATCTTTCGGTTAAGAAGATATTTGCACGAGAGGTGCCCGTTCACGGCCAGTCCCTCGCTATGGAACACTGCGTCTGAGAGGTGCTGAAGGATGTCATGCTGACTTATGGCAACCCTGTGCATCACAGCCCCACACATTCTCACCGTCTCTGCAGCATAGGCTTCCTCATCGTATTCATCGCCGGCTTGAGGAAACACAATGGAGAAGCAGTCTACAGGCCTGTCCTGCAACTGCGACATCACCCCCACCACAGCACTCGAGTCAAGACCGCCGCTGAGATGACAGCACACGGGCACATCGCAGTCAAGCCTTAATTGTATGCACTCTTTCAGAAGGTCGTGAAACTCGCTGACATACTGCAGCTCCTGAGCTAGGGTAGGTGGTGGCTGGTGCTCATCCTTTGGATAGTCTATATTCCAATATTCAATATCGCTTATTTCACAGTGCATGGACGACACCAGCAGATGGCCTGGCTCTAACTGACTGATGCCTTTGAAGAAGGTGCGATGGGTGGGCTGATAGTGTATGGACAATGCTTGCATCAGGCTTGTCTCGTCCCATTCTGCCCTGATGCCGCATGCCATGATGGCTTTGGCCTTTGAGGCTACAATCAGCTGCTGGCCATCGCAATACCAACAGAGGGGCTTGATGCCAAAGCGGTCTCTTCCTGCCACCAGAAGTCCTTTTGCCTTGTCGTAGAGTATGAAGGCGAACTCTCCTCTGAGATGCTTCATCATTCCTTCATAGCCGTATCTGAGGTATAGGGGAATAAGTATCTCGCTGTCAGACTGGGTTCGGAAAGGATAGAAGCCACACAGCTGCTTCCTGATTCGCCTGTAGTCGTAGAACTCGCCGTTAACCACAATCGCCACCTTCCCATCGGGTGAGCATACGGGCTGCTGGCCCTGACTGCCACCCACTAGCGACAAACGCCGGTGGCCTAAGGTCACGCAGTCATCGCCCCAGATGCCACTGCCGTCGGGGCCGCGCAGGGCCATCGCATCAAGAGCAGGCTCGACATGCCCTTCTTCGAACTGTCGATGAGGATGCACAACACCTATTATTCCGCACATACGCTGAAAAAGATTTTCTGTGCCCGATGCTGTTCTGCCTCTAAGAATGCCTCCTTATAACTGCACAACTCGTATACACTGCCGAACAAGCTATTGGTGTCAATACGACTCAACAGCCGGCAAGCCTCGCCAAAGTCACCATACCTCGCGCCTTGAATGCGAATCTCCTTCATAGCAATGGTGTTGGGTGTTATAGATGAAGCGGAAAACAATCTTGACTTCAGAATGAGCATGCCACCAGGCTTCAAGGCATTCAAATATAAATCGATATGCTCAGCCTCCGTCTCTATGATGCAGTCATAGCAATTGAGGCCAAGGCTGTCGGCATTCGCTACATGTTCCACACACGACAATCCCTTCAACCTTGCCACTTGGCAGGTAAGCAGGGCTATCCTGTTATTTCCAAACACGCCCACTTTCTTCATACCTTCCGTATACTTAAATGGAGCCAATGCGGCTGCTACGGGTTCAAGGAAAGCACCCAATGGGGTGAGCAATGGTGGCGCCATCCTGACAAGAGCCACATCTGGCACAGCGATGTATTCAGCGAATGCACCATCACAATCCTTTCCGCACATCACATCTGTTCCATCGCCACCAAACAGCATGGGGTTGGCACTGACAGCATCGCCTACAGACCAGCCGTTGAGGGTAGACCCGCCACTCAGGAATCCTACTATCTCTCCGCAGAACTCATGCCCGAGAACGACTCCGTCTTTGGCCGGAATCGTGCCTCTGGCTATACCAACATCCGTGCGGCAGATACCGGCATAGAACACTTTCACAAGCACATTGCAATGGCTTGCAAGCCGAGGCATCTCCATGTTGTCAGCATAGGCAACCTTATGCGCGTCTATGTATATCGCTCTCATTATTCAAATTTGCCACAAAGATAATAACAATTTCGCAATTAAACAAGAATAACTATAAAATTTCGCTGCATACACATATTATAGGTATAAAAAGAGAGGCTTTGACCATTTGAATCATCGATCTTTCAGTATAATAGTCAGCACCATCCCTACCCCATCACCGAGCAGCGCTCGCCTACAATAGTCTTTCTCCTGACAGGGACTTAGCTTCAAAGCGGCCTAAAGCCGTGGCAATTTTGCCGCCAGAACCTCAGAAACTAGAATTTCTATAAAAAAAGAGTTATCAAACCATGTATATTTAAAAAAAAATACTATATTTGCAGAAAATTGAGTAGTGAATGGACAACAACGACATACTACAACCTGAAAAGCGGGGGAGTGCCGACCCACTGGCTACGACGGGGAACCGGCGGGAGCGTCAAGCGGTTCTCCCGCCTGACAAAAGCTGAGCGTTGACAACAAGTGGCACACGGCAATAATTTAGACATAACGTATAGACACATAATTATTATCAAAGAAATGAAGATACTGCATACCGCCGACCTGCACCTGGGGCAGGTCATCTATCAGAACTATGACCGCAGCGACGAGCATCGCCACTTCTTCCACCAGCTGGAACAATGGTGCAAAGAGGAACAACCCGACGCTCTGCTTGTGAGCGGCGACGTGTTTGACATTCAACAGCCCTCGGCAACGGTGAAAAAAGCCTTTAACGACTATTTCGTCCATCTGCATCAGGTGTGTCCCCAGATGCATATAGTCATCACGGCTGGCAATCACGATTCTGCCTCACGTATTCAGGCCGAACGCTCAGTATGGCAGCTGGCCAATGCCCACTTGGTGGGTACTCCGCCTGCCATAGACAGCCTTGACAAGAATGATGGTTGGCAATACCAATACATTGTCAAGCTCGACAGCGGATATATAGTAGCCCTGCCTTACATGACGGGAGAGCGCAGGGATGTTATACAGTCGATTCTCGACAAGGTGGCCGGCGACAACACCATGGGGCTGCCCGTTGTCATGATGGCTCACCAAGCTGTGACTGGCCTTGACATCGCTGGCCACGACTTTAATATAGGCACGCTGAAAACGCTCAACACAGATGCCATGGGCCATGGATTCGACTATCTTGCCTTGGGCCACATTCATAAGCCACAGACCATCGGTCATCAGGATGATGCCATGACTATAACTACAAGCTACCGCGCTCCTGTAGTGAGATATTCTGGCAGTGCCTTGCATGTGAGCTGCGACGAGACATATCCTCACACCGTGAGCCTGGTAGAGATAGACTGCCATCAGGGGGAGGTGAAGATTCGTCAGCTGCCCATCAAAGAACTTCGACACTTCTATGTCCTGCCCTTAGATGGCTCATCCTTTACGACTGCAGATGAAGCATTGCAATCAATGAAGGAATTCGTCAGAGAGGATGGACGAGGCTATATCCGTTTCCGTTTCGACGCGAACGCCGACCTTCCTTCGAATTTCAGTCAAATGGTGTATGATGCCCTCCAACGTTACCATGAGGAGTGGCGATACAACCCGAAGATGATTTGGACGGGAGCTAGTGATGAGAAAGACAAAGAAAAAGAAAAACTGGTGTTTGAGGTGGAAGAACTACAACAGATGACCGACCCCATGGTATTCATCGAGCGCACACTGGACCAATATCCGGGTCTTGACCTTGACGACGTTCGTCAGGCCTTTGAAGAGGTGAAGGCAGAGATGCTGCTCTTGAGCGAGGAGAAACAAGAAAAAACCGTCAAAAAAACTAAATCAGCACAGCAATGAGATTAAAAGAACTGCATATACGTAACATCGCTTCTATAGAGCGAGCCGACATCGACTTCGAACACGGACTCAACGATGCCGTGACAGGCTGTCCTGCCTCTATCTTTCTGATTTCGGGCGATACAGGAGCTGGGAAATCTGTCATTCTTGACAGTATTTCGATGGCGCTCTATAAAAACACGCCAAGAATAGAAAGTACAGCCAACAAGAGACAGAACACATATACCGACAATGAGGGAGAAAGCCTGAACATCAACAGCATTGAGCAGTACACCCGTTTGGGAATATCAGACAAGGACGAATGCTACAGCGAAGTAATCTTTGAGGGTAACGATGAAAGAACCTACCATGTGCGCCTAACCCTAGGGATGAAAAAAAGCAGGAAGAAAGATGCTGCAGGCAACTACATCATAAAACATGACGCCCCTACGTGGCACATGAAGACCGGCAATGGCGACTGGACGAAAACCGACGAACAGGTGATTGAGGATGCCGTGGGGCTCAACTTCCAGCAGTTTGGACGCATGGCCATGCTGGCACAAGGGCAGTTTGCGAACTTTCTGACTGGAGACAAGAAAGAACGAGAGGACATTCTGGAACAGCTGACCAACACGCAGCACTTTACTGCCTATGGCATAGCTATCAAAAGCCTTTATGGCAAAGCTAAGGACGCACAAACAACAATACAGACGCAGTATGACACAGAGAAGCCTCACACGCTGAGTGATGAGGAGGTGGAGCTGCTGACTAAGGAGCAGCAGTACAGCTTACAGCAGAAGGACTTACTCGACAAAAAGATAAAAGCCCAGGAAGACATGCTGAAGCAGGTGGAGCTGGTGCTGCTAAACGAGAAGGCGCAGGAAGAAGCCCTACAGAAGAAACATGTCTTGGAAGCCATCGTTGCTGGTGAGGAATATCAGCAGGACAAGATGCTCTTCACCGATTGGGATGCCACCACAGCCCAGCGCCACACGATAGCCGACCTTCAAAAAGCCAAACGTGAGGAGCAGATGGCCAAGGACGGGCTGCAGGCTTCGCATAGCACCTTCTTGAAACTATCTGCCGACATCGTTGACAGGCGAAACCGGGCGAAAGCACTGAGCGACTCCATTGGTAAAACACAAGAATGGATAGACCAACACAAACAATATGACAGTCTGTTTACAAAGGCAGGTGAGACAGACCTAAAGATAGGCCAATATCTTGCCTACCTGAAAAAGGCCAATGAAACGAACTCACTTCTTCAAAAGGAGAAGGAAAAGACTGAACCCCTCAGAAGGGCAGAGGAAAATGCCGTAAACAAAGCAACAGAAGCCGACAAGGCCGTCAAAGCCAAGGAGACTGAGATAGACACACTGAGCCAGCAGCGCACTGCCCTTAACCCACAAGCCATCAACGACCAGCTCAGCGAGAAAGAGGGTGCTAAACGCTCGCTTGAAGACCTGCGTAAGGCTTATGATGCCTTGTTGGCCAACCAGAAAGAGGCTGACAAACTCAGAGACGAAATCAAGCATGAAGAGACTAAACTGGCTACGCTCAAAGAGGCCAAGGAAAAAGCGGAATCAGAGTATAAAGCGAAGAAAGAAGAATCAGAGAAGGCCGACAAACTGCTGACAACCATGCAGATGAGCGTTGGAGATACCCTTGTGGCTGTGCGTCATCGCCTTCAGGAAGAAAAAGCTGGCATCTGCCCATTATGTGGCCAATCCATTGATCACACTCACCTCGACGATGACTTTAAGGGTATACTTACCCCTCTCGAAGAAGAACAGAAAAAAGCTGCTGATGGGCTTTCTGCTGCAACCCGTAGGCGAGATGACTCCAGAGATGCTTGTGTAAAGTTTGAGGGAGCACTGCAGGGGAAAGTCAAACAACTAACCAAGGATGACAAGAAGAATGATGCCGACAAGCAAAATATGGAGGGAATGGCTACTAAGATGGTGCTGAACATCAGGGAGCCACTCATTCCTCAGATTGAGAATGCCCTGATGCGTGTGCTTGCAGACATCGGAAAGCTCAAGGATTCACAGAAAGAAGTTGAGCGACTCCAGGAAGAAATCAACAAGCTACTCAAAGAAAAGAAACCGCTAGATGCCGCAAAGCTCACTGCCGAGAAAGCAAAGACCAAGGCCGAGAACGACGTGAAGGGTAATGCTGAAACCATTGCGCGATTAGATGAGGAGCATAAAGCGCATCTTCGGGAGTGTGAAAGAATGAAGGAAGAAGTAAACAAGCTGCTCTCTGGTTATGCTGACAATTGGCTGACAGATACCGATGCTGCTCGCAAGAAGCTGAAAGACGACGCCAAGGAATATGAAGACCACCAGAAACAGCTCGCTGACCATACCACTGCGTATGACAAGGCCAACACGCTTATCAATTCGCTCTCAAAGATTTGTGACAACATCATTCAGTCATGTCCTGATTGGCAGGTAGCAGAGCAGGCACAATCCTATCCCTGTCGTGACATCAATACAGAGTGGACTACATTGATGGGCAAGGTAACTACATTTACATCAAAACTCAAAGAGTGTAAACACACGATTGCTGATTCCAACGATGCATTATCCTCCTACTATCAAGAATCGGGCAAGACAGAACAGATGCTGCTCGCGTTGATGGCCAAAGAACAACAGGTTGCTGCAGCCCGTAGATTCGTCAGCGAAACTGATTCGCAGTTGAAGTCGCGAATTGATGCCATCAGCGATGCGCAAAAACAAATTGACACAGCTTTCAATGCGCTCAACATCACTGACCGTTCAGAACTGCCAGAGAAGCAGCAGTTGGAAGAGGAAAAGACAGCTACCAATAACCTCCGCGATGAGATTCTGTCGAAGATGGCACAGACCAAAAACCGTCTTGACACACATTATGACAACATCAAGAAACTAAAGGAGATTGAGGTGCGGCTTGAAGAAGCTAAACGGCGTTTCGCACGCTGGGACAAGCTCAACAGCATCTTTGGCGGTACGAGGTTCCGTACGCTGGTGCAGACCTACATCTTGCGTCCGTTGCTCAACAATGCCAACATCTATCTACAGCAGATTACAGACCGCTATCGTCTGACCTGTAGCGAGGACAACGAGCAGCTGAGCATACTTGTGCACGACCGCTATAACAAGGACCAGGTGCGCAGCGTCACCGTTCTCTCTGGCGGCGAGCGGTTCATGATTTCGCTGGCACTATCATTGGCGCTATCCTCACTTAACCGTCCGGATATGAATGTCAATATCCTCTTCATTGACGAAGGCTTTGGTACACTTGACGAGAAGAGCCTTGACTCCGTGATGCAGACCCTCGAAAAGCTTCAGGAGATAGCAGGACAGACCAATCGCCGTGTGGGTATTATCTCTCACCGTGAGGAGCTCGAAGAACGCATCCCTGTGAAGATACAAGTGATAAAGAAAGGCGAAGGGCGCAGTATGATAGAAGTAACAAACGCATAAATGAACAAGAAAAAACATAAAGATGACGGCAGCTTAAACGCTGTATCATTGCCACCATGTATGACTGAAAAAGAGAGAATGCTGGCGGGAGAGACCTATTCAGCCGTTGACCCGCAACTGCTTGAAGAACTGGCTGTGACGAGGGAAGTGGTTTACGACTATAACCAGCTGCGCCCGTCGGAAAACGAAAAGAAACTGAGACTGCTGAAGGAACTACTAGGACATATCGGCGATGATGAAATCATCATCAATCAGCCATTCCGTTGCGACTATGGCAAGCAGATCAGCGTGGGTAAGCGGTTCTTTGCCAACTTCAACTTCACCGTATTGGACGAAGCACGAGTCACCATCGGCGATGACTGTTTCATTGGCCCGAATGTCAGCATCTACACCGCCTGTCACAGCACAGACCCCATAGAGCGCAACAGCCGCAGGGAATGGGCAGAACCAATTACCATCGGCAACAACGTATGGATTGGCGGCAGCGTCACCATCCTGCCAGGTGTGACTATCGGCGACAATGTGACCATCGGTGCAGGGAGCGTGGTAACGAAAGACATTCCGTCGAACTCCGTTGCAGTGGGCAACCCTTGTAAAGTGATAAAGGCTCTATAAGCCAAGCGGGCCACTCCGCCCCTCCGTATGCCCCGGTCGCGGGGGCGGGTTCTCCCCGCCCCCCCCATGTGCTTGCCTAAGCAAGATGACTGGCGCTCTCCACCATCTTCTGGTAAGCCAATCGTTCGTCGCCCGATAGCAGATATATGATGCCACAATAAGTGAAACCGTGCTTCAGGATATTATGCTGCATAATCTTGTTGTCGCGGTGAGTATCTATGCGGATGTTCGTATCATGTGAAAAGCAGAAGTCCATTATACTACTGAAGATGCCATGAGCATCAGGATAGCTGGCTATTCGATGGACCACATAATACGGCTGAACATCATCTATCCACTCGCCATCATAGATCCTGGCGTAAGTGGGCTCCGGGGATGGTAGAAAAGCAAAGTAACCAACAATCCTACTTGACGATTGGTGCTCACCATCGTCTTCCTCAATAACAAATCCACCGTTCTTCTCCATATCAGCAGCAATGACTGCCTCAGAGGGATAGTCATCGCCCCATTGATACATGTTACCTGACTGCCGCATAATTTTCTTTGCAGCATCCATGACCTGCATGATCTCAGCCATGTCCGTCGGTCTTGCTTCTCTGATAATCCTGCTCATAGACGTCTGTTCTTTCACTTAACTATCGTCGAGTTCCTACTCGCTCGGCAGAGCCGATGCAGCATCGCCCTGCTCTCACTCGTTCGTCAACTGACTGTCGTCGAGTTCCTACTTCCTCGGCAGAGCCGATGCAGGCATCGCTCTGCTCTCACTCGTTCGTCACTTGACTAGCGTCGAGTTCCTCCTCGCTCGGCAGAGCCGATGCAAGCATCGCTCTGCTCTCACTCGTTCGTCAACTGACTATCGTCGAGTTCCTCCTCGCTCGGCAGAGCCGATGCAAGCATCGCTCTGCTCTCACTCGTTCGTCACTTCAATATAAAAGCTGAATGGACGGAAACCGTCGTTGCAGCTGATCATTGCACTCATCGGGTTCTTCATCCATCCGTCGTAGAAGTTTCCCTCACCTCGGGCCAGCGACTCCACAAACTCTCGCATGGAGTTCCATGCCGACGAACACATTCCTTCAGGCTGTTGGCCGTCGATGGAAATCCACTGTTGGCCCTCCCTGACAGTGCAGGCGGAGTTAACAGGGGGCACTCTGTCTTCCCCTGCCGCTACTCGGCCGTCTTCGAGCGAGCTCTCGCTGCTCCATTGGTTCTCATATTTCGCCATTAAATCTGTATAGACTGTCTGGCGAATGGCTGTGATTCTTACTTTGTTCATATCTGTTGTTGCTTAGGCATACGACTTACGTCGATTGTTATTCGTCATGTGGATATCCCATTCGCATGGTGGCTCTCATCAGATAGAGCGACGGGTTTGGGTGCAAAGGTACGAATAAGCGAGCGAAAGAACAAAAGAAAACAGTTTTTCTTTTGTTTTTCCGAGTAATGAATTAGGCAACACCTAAAATGAAGCCCCGAATAACAGATTGGCCCTCGGCTGTGCCGAGGGCCTTGCAATTTTGTGAAAAAAGAGTTACCTTTGCAGGCACAAGCAAGTAAATCATCTGCACTCTGGGCTTACACCCCAGTTCCGAGTATGATTCTGTTGTCTGTAGAATGAAGATTGGCCGTTGGATGCCGTATGGAAGAATA
>JAEEGG010001170.1_pt1 | contig 72346 bp, 65 predicted proteins | sample 9134161 | NCBI WGS metagenome assembly JAEEGG01 (sample SAMN16246543, study PRJNA631951) | gut metagenome | biome: gut microbiome; feature: rumen; material: CR-attached | host: Bos | place: Iran: Karaj | collected 2018-10
GGGGTCGGGTTCGCGGCCGGGCTTCATATTGTTGAATTTATATAGGTTCTTGAGTTTGACGCCAAAGCGCTGCGAGAGGCCGCGCATAGTCTCGCCCTCTTCCACCACGTGTTTCGCCAGATCTGCTGTGCTCTGGTTGCGCTTGGGCTGCAGATAAATCATTTCTCCGGCGGGGATTATGTGGTCCCTTTTCTCGTCGTTGAACCGGAGCAGCTCGCGCCGGAACAGGTTGAACTGACGGGCCAGGGAGGCATAGTCCTCGGTGCCGTTGGCCAATATGTAGACAAGGCCGTGCTTTTCATAGAAAGTATAATCTATGGTCACGCTGCCCAGGCTGCGCGGGCGAAAGTGCAGGGGAGCATCCACCTTGGTGACTTTCTCCAGGGTTACCGGAGACGGCGGCAGAGAGACGGAAGTGCCGCCCTTGCGCGGCTTGATCACGTCATATTCGTAGAGCCTGTAATCCTCTATAATCTTGATGAGCTTTTCTGCATAGGCAGGGTCGGTGGCATAGCCGGCCTTCTTCAACCCGCGGGCCCATCCCTTGTAGTCGGTGGGATCCAGGTCAAAAAGCGATGCGTAGCGGTCGTTGTAGCGCAAAAAGTCGGAGTGGTCGCTGAACGACTCCCCGGCATTGTCGTAGCTGCGGAAGCATTCGTCCTTGAGGTCGTCGTCGTGACGGAAAATCGGGCCGCTCCAGCCGCGGCACTTGATGCCGAAATGGTTGTTTGCCTGCCGGGCCAGGGTAGAGGTGCCGTTTGCCGACTCCAGACAAGCCTGGGCCAGAGTGATGCTGGCGGGGACGCCGCTGGCAATCATCTGTTCCACAGCGGTTTCGCTCCACTTGCGTATATATTCCCGCCGCAAGTCGTCGGCCTGCAGCATAAAGCAGGAAAGCAGCACAGTTGCCGCCAGACAAACCCCTCTTGCAATACTTTTTATAGACATTTTAGCTCTACGTTTGAGCAAATTTAATGAAAAACATATATATTTAGGCAATAATTCAAATTCAAAGAGATGATAGTACTTTTGATTATCCTTGCCCTTGTTGTTTTAGTGGGCTATTACATTTACAAGACACAGCGCGAACTGGTGAATCTGGACGAGATGGCCAACAACTCCCTGAACCAGATTGCTGTTCAGCAGAACAGCCGCTGGGATGCCATCAGCAGCCTGGTTGCAATGACAGAGAAATACTCCAAGCACGAGCACGACACTCTGATGGATGTCATAGGTCAGCGCACCAAGGCCACCACAGCAGCTGAGATCAATGCTCAGGACGGCGCTTTGAACTCTGTGCTCGGCCGCCTGCTTGCAGTGGGAGAGGCTTATCCCGAACTCAAGGCCGACGGTATGTTCAGGCAGACTATGGATTCCATCAACGACTATGAAAATCTGGTGCGCACCAGCCGTATGGTCTATAACGACAGCGTAACCAAGATGAACCGTATGGTACGCCAGTGGCCCAGCTCGTTTGTGGCTTCCCTGCTCAGGTTTGGCAAACGCGACTATCTGGATGTTCCCGACGCCAAGAAGGATATGCCGCCCATCAGCAACAATTAAAGGTAATTGGCCGCTTCCGGGCCTTCAGAGAAAAGCAGATCGATTACCGACAGGTTGGGCAACCAGCCGTGGCGGTCGCAGAAACTCTGATAATACTCTTTAGGCTTCCAATCCGGCCACTCCCTTTTGGGATGAATAGCGCTCCGCAGGTCGCAAAGGCCCGTCGGGGCGCTTTCGTATTCTGCCGTTATAACTATGGGCGTGCGAATCTCAAGCAATTGCAGCAACTTCTCTGTAAGCTCCATATTCATATCGAACAGGAATTCGTGCTTCCGGCCCAGGATGGCGTCGATATCGTCCCAGTAATACTTGAAAAACGGGGTAGGGCCGTAGGCGGTGGCAATGGCACGGCGGTGGTGGTGCTGCCAGTTTTTGCTGTAGTCTATGCGGATGTCGCGGATAAACCGGCTGCCGGCGTGAAGCACCGGCACCAGCAGCTGCTGGGCCCCGTCGGGCGAATAGATGTTGCACCGGTTGCGGTAACTCTGTTTCTGGAAGGTCTCGCAAGCCTCCACCGCTGCCGACTGCGAATGCGCCACGGCGGCAAAATATGCCACCGGCGGCAAATAGGCAGTGCTTAGAAGTATGGTGCTATTCTGCTCCCCCACGGCGGCAGATTCCACGCTTTGAGGCGCGGATAAAGTCGGTGATGATTTTGGCGTGCTTGCCGTCGGGATACAACTCGTCCACAATGCGCAGGGCGTCGGAGACATTGTTGTTCTCTTCATAGATAATCTTGTACACGCTCTTGATCTCTTCTATCTCGGCATTTGAGAAGCCGCGGCGCCTGAGGCCTATGGCATTGATGCCCTCGTAGATGGCGTGATTGCCGGCAGAAAGGATGTAGGGAGGGATGTCCTTGTTGGTGGCGCTGGCCCCGCCCAGCATAGCGTGGGCGCCGATGCGGCAGAACTGGTGCACCATTGTGCCGCCGCCCACTATTGCCCAGTCGTCCAGCTCGGTTTCTCCGGCCAGGCCAACGTGGCTTACCACAATGCAATGGTCGCCGATGCGGCAGTCGTGGGCGATGTGGGCGTAGGACATAATCAGGCAGTCATTTCCCACCTTGGTCAAGCGCTTGCCGCTGGCGGCGGTGCCGCGGTTTATGGTGGCGCATTCACGGATGGTGGTGCGGCTGCCAATCTCTACCCAGCTCTCTTCCCCGTCATATTTCAAATCCTGCGGAATGGCGCCCACAACGGCTCCGGGAAACACCGCGCAGTCGCTGCCCATACGGACGTAATCGTATATAGTGGCGTTGGGGCCTATATGGCAGCCGTCACCAATCTCCACGTGTTCGGCAATATAACAAAAGGGTTCTATCACCACGTTTTTGCCAATCTTGGCGCCGGGGTGGATATATGACAGGTTGTTGGAATCCATTTTAATAAAGCAAGTCTGATTCGAGTAGTGATTTGCATACCGCGGTATTTATGCGGTGTCCTGTTTTTCTCGCAATAATTGTGCCCAGCAGGGGCGCTCCCAGCAGCGCGAAGTCACCCAGTATGTCCAGCATCTTGTGGCGCACAATCTCGTCGGGGAAGTAGAGCTGCAGATTGTTGAGGTAGCCCTCGTGCACTTCAAGATCGCCTACGCCAAAAAGAGACTGCATCCGCTTCAGGGTGGCCGGGTCCACTGGATGCTCCACAACCACTATCGCGTTTTCTGTGTCGCCGCCCTTTATGAGCCCTTTGGAAGCCAGGAACTCCAGTTCGTGGAAAAAGCAGAAAGTGCGGCACGGCGCTATCTGCGTGGCATAGTCTGTATAGCTTTTGCATCCGCCGTTATCGTCAATCGAAGAATAGGAATCGCCATCAGGCGATAGCGGAGCGCGTGAGGGTGAGCCAAAAGAATAGCCAGCGCGGAGCGGCAGGGGTTGGGGCAGAGCCCCAGTGTTATGGGGACAGGGAGCGGAACTTTCAGGCGGAGGCGAATAGACGAAACGTTGAACTCCCAGCACCTTTGAGTTGAAATCTACTGTAAGATCTATCTTCAGGGACTCGGCAGGCAGGATGTCGATGATGGCGCCGCTCTCATCTTCATAGTGGAAAGGCTCGCGCAGGCGGAGACACTTGCGCGGGGCATCCTGCGCCAGCAGGCCGTCTGCCATAATAGCCTCGACATAGGGCTTTGCACTGCCGTCCAGGATAGGCACTTCCGGGGCATCGATCTCCACCAGAAGGTTATCTATCCCCAGCCCGGCGCAGGCGCTCATAAGGTGCTCCAGCGTGCTTACCGATGCATCTCCGCTGCAGATTGTGGTGCTGCGGTTGGTCGGGCCCACGTTTGTGGCCAGGGCGGGGACAATGGCGTCGGTGCTTATGTCGGTGCGGACAAAGCGGATGCCGCTGCCCGCCTCCGCGGGGTGCAGAGTCATATTGGCAATCACTCCGGTGTGGAGGCCTTTGCCGCAGAACGTGTATGACTGTTTAATCGTGTGCTGCATCACCGCTTTTCTTAAATGCCGAATAAGCACGCATATACTGCATATAAGTCATTGCCGGATAGCCCATAAGGCTCTGGCGGGGAGTCTTCCAGTCTTTCATAAGGCCGGTCTTTGCCGCCAGGGTGGTGTGGTCGGCGATATGGATATGCCCGCCGATTCCGCACTGCCCCCCGAATACGCAATGCTCGCCAATGTGGGTGCTGCCGGCCACTCCGCACATAGCCGCCATCACGGTGTTGGCGCCTATCTCCACGTTGTGGGCAATCATCACCAGGTCGTCCAGTTTGACACCTTTGTGGATTATGGTCGATCCCATTGTGGCGCGGTCAATGCAGGTGTTGGCCCCTATCTCCACGTCATCTTCCAGCACCACGTTGCCGGTCTGCTGTATCTTCTTGTAGGAGCCGTCTTCGCGAGGGGCAAAGCCAAAGCCGTCGGCCCCTATCACGCTGCCGGCGTGCAGTATGCAATTGTTGCCAATCACGCAGTCGTGGTAAATCTTGACGCCGGGGTAGAGGGTGACATTGTCGCCGATGGTGACGTTGCAGCCTATGTAAACCTGGTCGTAAATCTGGCAGTCACGGCCCACCTTGGCGCCGCGCTCTATGGTCACGAAATCGCCGACCCAGGTGCCGCGGGCCACTTTGCCGCGGATGCGGCGGGTGAAGCTGAAAAAGCGCGACAGGCGGTTGCCGCGGCGGCGGGATTTCTTCAGCGAAGAGAAATACTCCAGCAGGTCGGCCACCGCCTGATAGGCATCGTCCACGGCAATCAAGGTCGCCTTGACCGGCTGTTTGGGCTCAAAAGAGCGGTTTACCAGCACAATGTCGGCGCCGGTGGTGTAGAGGTATTTCTCGTATTTAAGGTTGGCCAGAAAGCAGATGTTGCCCGGCTTTCCGTATTCTATTCTGGCGGGAGAAGAGACCAGCACGTCGGGGTTTCCCTTGATGTCGCCCTTAAGGTGGTCTGCGATTTCCCTGGCAGATAACTTCATTTACATCAATCTTTTAAAAAATGCGTGGCTAAGGTAATAAAATTTGCACAATAAAGCGATAAGACCTATATTTGCACGCGAATTCGAGGGGCTGGGCAAGTCCCTCATTTTTTTACCGGAAGATGAAACAGGCAGATCAACTTAAACTTGCAGCAGAGCAGTATGCCGCCCAGAACGGCCTCTTTGTGGTAAGCGTAGAAATCAGCAAGGACAACGATGTGGACGTCACCATAGATGCCGACGACCGCGATGTCACCCTTGACGACTGCGTGGGTATGACTGAATTTATCCAGCAGGCCGTAAACCGCGACGAAGAGGACTACTCTCTTACCATCGGCTCCGCCGGGCTCACATCGCCCTTCAAGGTGCTGCGCCAGTGGAAAAAGGAGGTTGGCAGCGAAATCCAGCTGACCCGCAAAAGCGGCGAGAGGGTAAACGCCACGCTGCTTTCGGCAGACGAAGAAGGGGTGGAGATATCCTTCCTGCGCAAGGCCGAGGGCAAGGGCGCCAAGGCCAGGGAGACTGTTACCGAGCATCTTCTTTACAGTGAAATAAAAACAGCAAAACCGATAATCAAATTTTAAATTTTCAAATGGAAGGGATAAATCTTGTCAGCACTTTTGCTGAATTCAAAGAGGGAAAGAACATAGACAGGCCCACGATGATGAGCGTCCTTGAGGAGGCGTTCCGTGCACAGCTCGAAAAGATGTACGGAGAGGGCTCCAACTTTGACATCGTGATCAATATCGACAAGGGCGACTTTGAGATCTGGCGCACCCGCGAGGTTGTGGAAGAGGTAGAGGACCCCGCCACTCAGATTTCTCTGGAAGATGTCCGCAAGATAGACGACAGTTACGATGTGGGCGAGGACTTCGTGGAGAAGGTGGAACTCAGCCAGTTTGGCCGCCGCGGCATACTCAACATCCGCCAGAATCTGGCCGGCCGCATTATGGATCTGGAAAATGCCAACCTCTACAACCGCTACAAAGAGCGTATCGGCGAGATTATCGTTGGTCAGGTACACCAGTCCTGGAAGAAAGAGACCATTATCCACGACGAGGACAAGAACGAGCTGGTGCTTCCCAAGACCGAGCAGATCCCTTCTGATTTCTTCCGCAAGGATGACACCGTGAAGGCCATCATCACCGACGTGGAGATGCGCAACAACAAACCCGTCATCACCCTTTCCCGTACCTCCAACCTCTTCCTGGAGAAGCTCTTCGAGCAGGAGGTGCCCGAGATCTTTGACGGCCTTATCACCATCAAGAAGGTGGTCCGCATCCCCGGCGAGCGCGCCAAGGTGGCTGTGGAGTCTTATGACGACCGCATCGACCCCGTGGGCGCCTGCGTGGGTGTCAAGGGTTCCCGTATCCACGGCATCGTAAAGGAGCTCCACAACGAGAACATCGATGTGATCAACTGGACCAACAACAAGCAGCTCCTCATCCAGAGGGCGCTCTCTCCCGCACGCATCTCATCTATGGAGTTTGACGAGGCCAACAAGACCGTAAACGTTTATCTCAAACCCAGCGAAGTTTCGGTGGCAATTGGCAAGGGCGGCTGCAACATCAAGCTGGCTGGTATGCTCATTGACTATCAGATAGAGGCTTACCGCGAGGTGGACGAGGCTGAGGCCGCAGAGGAAGAAGAGGATGTATTGCTGGACGATTTCAGCGACGAGATTGACGGCTGGATCATTGATGCTCTCAAGGCTATCGGCCTTGACACCGCAAAGAGCGTGCTTGCACTTCCCGTAGAGGAAATCAGCAAGCGTGCCGACCTGGAAGACGAAACTGTAGAAGAAGTTCAGAGAATATTGCGTTCAGAATTTGAATAATCTTATATGGCAAAAATTAGAGCAAGCAAGGTAGTCAAAGAGTTTAACATTGCTCTGGGCACATTGGTCGAGTTCCTTAAGAAAAAGGGAATCGAGATTGATGCGAACCCGGGCGCACAGCTTTCTGAAGAGGCTTATGCCTTGGTAGAGAAAGAGTTTGCAAAAGAACACCTCCTTAAAGAGCAGTCCCGCAAGGTGGCCATCACCGTAAAGGAAATCACCGAGAGCGAGAAAACCAAGGCTCCGGCAGAAGAGCCCGAGGAGGTTATCATCAAGACTAATGTCCTGGCCGGCAAACCGTTTGCCCCCAAGCCTGCGGCTGCTCCGGCAGAGAAACCCGCAGAGCCTGCACCTGGGAAAGAGGAACCCGCTCCCCAGAGCGAAAAGCCCTCTATCAAGGTGTTGGACAAGATTGACCTTGACGCTCAGAAAAAGCCCGCAAAACCCAAGGAAAAACCTGCCGAGCCCAAGCCTGCAGAGGTTAAACCCGAGCCGGTAGAGACTCCGGCGCAGCCTGCGGCAGAGCCCGAATCCGTTGTGGATAAACCTGTCATCGAGCACATCGAAACCAAGGTAGAGAAGCTCAAAGGCCCCTCCATCATAGGCAAGATTGACCTGGAAGAGACCAAGCCGGTGTCCCGCGACAAACAGCGCGACAAGAACAAAAAGCGCGAGAGAATCCACAAGCAGAGCGCAAAGGTGGATATCAGCCAGAGCGCAAACTACGGCGGCAAGGATCAGGAAAAGGGCCGCCGCGGCAAGAAGGGCAAAGATTCCGCCCCCAGCAAGTTTGTACGTCCCGAGATAGAGGCCGACGAGGTTCAGCGCCAGATCAAGGAGACCTACGCAAGGCTCACCGAAAGCCGCAGCAAGACCAAGGGCAGCAAGCACCGCCGCGAGAAGAGGGAGATGTTCGAGGCCAAGCAAGAAGAGGCAATGCAGCAGGAGATGCTCACCAGCAACGTGCTTAAGGTCACCGAGTTCGTTACTGTAAACGAACTTGCCATAATGATGAACAACACCCCCGTGACCAAGGTCATTGAGGCTTGTATGAACCTGGGCCAGATGGTATCCATCAACCAGAGACTCGAGGCCGACGTGCTGACCCTGGTGGCAGAGGAGTTCGGCTATAAGATAGAGTTCACCACCGCCGGCGAGCAGGAAGCCTTGGAGCAGGAAGAAGACCGTCCGGAGGATCTGGTTCCCAGACCTCCTATCATCACTGTGATGGGTCACGTGGACCACGGTAAAACTTCACTGCTGGACAACATTCGCAACACCAACGTGATTGCCGGCGAGGCGGGCGGTATCACCCAGCACATCGGTGCCTATAGCGTGAAGCTGGAAAACGGCCGCCGCATCACCTTCCTGGATACTCCGGGTCACGAGGCCTTCACCGCTATGCGTGCCCGCGGTGCCAAGATGACCGACATTGCCATCATCATTATCGCAGCCGACGACGCCGTGATGCCCCAGACCATTGAGGCCATCAACCACGCGCAGGCGGCCGGCGTTCCTATGGTGTTTGCAATCAACAAGATAGATAAGCCCGGCGCCAGCGGAGAGAAAATCCGCGAGCAGCTGGCCAATATGAATATCCTTGTAGAGGACTGGGGCGGCAAGTACCAGTGCCAGGAGATCTCTGCAAAGAAGGGTATAAACGTAGACAAGCTTTTGGATAAGGTGCTGCTCGAGGCTGATATGCTGGACCTCAAGGCCAACCCCAACAAGCGCGCTGTCGGCAGCGTGGTTGAGTCCTCCCTGGACAAGGGCCGCGGCTATTTGGCCACCGTGCTGGTGCAGGCCGGAACCCTTCACGTGGGCGACGTTGTGCTGGCGGGCTGCTACACCGGCCGTGTAAAGGCTATGTTCAACGAGCGTGGCCAGAAGATCACCGAAGCCGGCCCTTCGACCCCTGTCTCTGTGCTGGGTCTGAACGGCGCTCCCACCGCGGGTGACACCATCAACGTTCTGGAAGACGAAAAAGAGGCCAAGGATATCGCCAACAAGCGCGAGCAGCTGCTCCGTATGCAGGGCATCCGTGCTCAGCAGCACGTCACCCTCGAGGAGATTGGCCGCCGCATCGCCATTGGCAACTTCAAGGAACTCAACATTATTGTCAAGGCCGACGTGGACGGTTCCATCGAGGCGCTGTCCGACTCTCTCATCAAACTTTCCACCGAGGAGGTCAAGGTCAACGTCATCCACAAGGCAGTGGGTGCCATCTCCGAGAGCGATGTATTGCTGGCTGCGGCTTCCAACGCCATCATCATCGGCTTCCAGGTGCGTCCTTCTGTTGATGCCCGCCGTCAGGCAGAGAAAGAGGGCATCGAAATCCGCCTCTACTCAGTCATCTACGACGCCATCAACGAGGTCAAGGACGGTATCGAAGGTATGCTTGCTCCCGAAGAGAAAGAAGAAGTCACCGCCACCGCCGAGGTTCGCGAGACCTTCAAGATTTCCAAGGTCGGCACCATCGCCGGCTGTATGGTCAAGGAGGGCAAGCTGACCCGCACCGCCAAGGTGCGCGTGATCCGCGACGGCATTGTGGTTTACTCTGGCGTGCTCGGTTCCCTGAAGCGTTTCAAAGACGATGTCAAGGAGGTTGCCGCCGGTTTCGACTGCGGTATGAACATAGAGAACTACAACGATATCAAGGTGGGCGACATTATCGAAGCCTACACCATCGTAGAGATCAAGAGGACTCTATAACATCCTCTTGTAGCGCTTCATATTCCGCTCAAGGGCGGATTGCCAGGGTTCGGCTTCAATGCCGAACTCTTGCTTTATAAGGGCTTTTGAAAGGTAAGAATACTTCGGACGGGTGGCTTTTTGCGGATACTCGTCCGATTTTATATCCACCACGCGACAGCGGTTGCCGGCGCAGTGCATAATCGCCGCGGCAAAGTCGCTCCAGCTGCACGGCCCTTCGCCGCTGAAGTGGAATATCTCTCCGCGGCGGTCGCCTATGTTGTGGCTTATCTTTATAATGGCGTCGGATAGGGAGTCGGCGGCGGTGGGGCTGCCAATCTGGTCGCAGACAACCCTGACTTCTTCTCGGGCGGCGCCCAGAGAAGCCATCGTCTTCATAAAGTTCTTGCCGAACGGGGAGTATAGCCAGGCCGTGCGGATAATGACCCCGCGGCAGCCGATATCGCGGATGGCATCTTCAGCCTCTTTTTTACTGGCGCCGTAGACGCTCAGGGGGGCGGGGGAGTCCTGCTCTGTGTAAGGGGTGGTCTTGAGCCCGTCAAACACATAGTCTGTGGAAATCTGAATCAGTGCGGCATCGGCCTCCAGGGCTGCCTGGGCAAGGTTTTTGGCCCCAAGGACATTCACCTTGCGGCAGAGGTCGGGATTGTCTTCTGCCGCCTCTACGTTGGTGTAGGCGGCGCAGTTGATCACGATGCCGATGCGGTTGTCCGCCATAAAGCGGCTCACGGCCTCGCTGTTGCAGATGTCCACCTCAAGGTCGGTGGCATACACGCCCTTGCGCCTTTTCAGCTTGATTTGCAGTTCTGTTCCCAGCTGCCCGCCGGCTCCTGTAATCCAAATATTCCTCATTTAAATTATTTTTTCTTCTACAAAAGTAGGTTATCTTTGTAAAGTTAACAAGCCTATTTTTGAGAGAGAAAAGACCGTATGGACTACAACACATATAGAGAGAAACTGATACTTCCCGAATACGGGAGGCACGTGCAGAAGATGATAGAGCGCGTCAAGGGCATTGAAGACAAGCAAAAGCGCTCGGAGCAGATTCAGGCTGTGGTAAACGTGATGGCGCTGCTGAATCCTTCGCTCAAAGACTATCCCGACTACAAGCGCAAGCTCTGGGATCACGTATATGCCATTGCCGGCTACGACCTGGACATTGACGCACCCTACGAGATGCCCTCCCCGGCGCAGAAGGCTGCCAAGCCCGACCCCATCCCGGTGGACAAGACTCCCATCAAGGCCACCTGCTACGGCCGCAACATAGAGAATATGATAGACCTGGTGGCCGGTATAGAAGATGAGACCGTAAAAACCGAGATGATCCGAAACCTGGCGCGCTATATGCGTCAGCAGTATCTCATCTGGAACAAAGACACCGTTGCAGACGAGACCATCCTAAACGATATGGCACGCCTTGCGGCCGGCAAGCTGGAGATTCCGGAGGGAATAGAGTTGGGCGCCGTTCACGGCGAGTTCAACCGTCCGCGTGCCCTGGATGCACGTCAGGGCCAGCCGTTCGGCAAGAAGAAGAATAAAAAACGCCGCTCGAATAATGGCCACTAAAAAGAAGAAAAAGAAAAAAGCCAGAGGGCCGCTATTGAGCCCTGAGACCAAGGTGGCCATCCGGGTCCTCCTGGGCCTGCTGTGCGTTGCGGTGACAGTCATAGTCACTGCTTCGCTCATTTCATACGCTTTTTCCTGGAAGGCAGACTACAGCCTCAAGACCGATCCGCAGATGTGGCGCGAGACGGTCCAGACGCAGAATATCTGCGGCAAGATGGGCTATCTGATATCCGACTTCCTGGTGGGCAAGCTTTTCGGCCTTGGTGCATACTGCATTCCGGTATTTCTGGTGGCGCTCACCGTGGCCTGCTTCCGCATCCGCAAGGTCAAGCTGCTCAGGACTTTCCTGCTGTGCCTTATGGGGTGCATAGTGCTTTCTCTGGCAGCCGCATTCATCTCCGGATTCTGGGATAAGTTCGTGCTTTCTACAGGCGCCGGCGGTTCTTACGGCTATTTTGCCAACAAGTGGCTGGGTTCCACCGTGGGCAGGTTGGGCGCAGGGCTCATAATCGGCCTGCTGCTAATCCTGTGGCTGGTGCTCTGCTCCCGCAAAGTGGCGCTTGCCATAGACAATCTCATTTACCGCACCTTCCACCGCAAGCCCAAAGAGGAGGCCGTGGAAGAGGACAGCCGTTTCGAAGATACTTTTGTGCTTGGCGAGCCCGAAGACGAGCCGTCAGTCTCCATATCTGTAGAGGATACTGTTCCGGCATACGAGCCGGCCGTGCCTGAAGAGCCGGAAGAGGTCATCGACCTCGGCGTGGAAGAAAAACCCGCCGCCGGCATCGCCAGCGACGTTAAAATCACGGTAGAGCAGGGCGGCTTCAATCCCGAAGAGAATATCGGCGAAGACGATATGGACCACCTGTACAATCCTCGTCTTGACCTCTCCAAATACGAATTCCCGTCAGTTTCCCTGCTGGATGACTACAGGGACAAATGGTACGAGATTTCCCTGGACGAGATGGAGCGCAACAAAAACCGCATTGTCCACACTCTTGGCACCTACAAGATTCGCGTGGACAGCATTTCGGCCAAGAAAGGCCCCACCGTCACTCTTTATAAAATAAGGCTGGCGGAGGGTACCCGCATCGCCCAGGTCAAGAAGCTGGAAGAGGATATCGCTATGTCCCTGGCGGCCAAGGGTGTCCGCGTGCTGGTGCTGGAAGATGCCATCGGTATCGAGGTGGCCAACGAAAAGCCCAGCGTGGTGCCCCTGAAAATGATTCTCAATTCGCCTCAGTACCGCGAGAAGAGCGCCAAGATGGAGCTTCCTGTGGCGCTTGGCATCACCGTTACCAACGAACCTTTCTTCCTGGATCTGGCCAAAATGCCTCACCTTTTGGTGGCCGGTGCCACCGGTATGGGTAAGTCTGTGGGCCTGAATGCCATCATAGCTTCGCTGCTCTATGCAAAGCATCCTTCGGAGATGAAGTTCGTGATGGTGGACCCCAAGAAGGTGGAGCTGGATTTCTACGCCGCTTTGGAGAAGCATTACCTGGCGGTTCTGCCCGATGCCGACGAAGTCATCATCACCGACACCACCAAGGTGGTGCACACTCTCCGCTCTCTCTGCACTGAGATGGACGAGCGCTACGATCTGCTGCGTGACGGCGGTGTGCGCAAGATCACCGAATACAACGAGAAGTTCCTGAACCGCAAGCTCAACCCGCTCAAGGGGCACAAGTATCTGCCTTATATAGTGGTGGTTATAGACGAGTTTGCCGACCTGCTGATGACCGCCGGCCGCGAGATAGAAGAGCCTATTGCCCGTCTGGCGCAAAAGGCCCGTGCCGTGGGTATCCACCTGGTGATTGCCACTCAGCGTCCTACCACCGACGTCATTACCGGTACCATCAAGGCCAACTTCAACTCCCGCATCGCCTTCAAGGTCAATTCGGGTGTGGACAGCAAGACCATCATAGATTCTTCCGGCGCCCAACGGCTGATTGGCCGCGGCGATATGCTGGTGCTCTATCCCGGCAGCGATATGGTGCGTGTACAGTGCGCCCTTATCGAAACCGCTGAGATCGAGCGCATCACCAAGTTCATAGGCAACCAGCGCGGCTATAGCCATCCTTTCTGGCTGCCTGAATATCACGACGAGAGCGAGGAGTCGGCTGCCGGCAGCGTGAACCTGACCAAGCGCGACGCCCTGTTCGAAGAGGCGGCCAAGATTCTGGTGCAGACCCAGCAGGGTTCCACATCTATGCTTCAGCGCAAACTGAATCTGGGTTACAACCGTGCGGGACGTCTGGTGGACCAGCTGGAGGCAGCAGGCATCGTGGGCCCCGCAAACGGCAGCAAGAGCCGCGACGTGCTGGTTTCTGACTTCGATACTCTGGACCGCATTCTGGAATCTCTTGACCATCAGTAGCCTTTGGCACTCATTTTGCCATTATTGCTACGTAAAAGCTTACAATTATGAAAAAGACTGTTGCTATACTTTTCGCGTGCTTATTTGCAGTGAGCGCATTTGCCCAGAACGAGGCCGTTACCCTCTGGGGCGAACTCAAAAAGCAGGGGACGGTGTCTATGGATTTCACCCTCAAGGGGATGGATGCCGAAGGCGTTGTGATTACCAACGAAGAGGGCAAGGCATACCTGCAGGGCGACTGCTATCGCATCGAGTGCGGCGATATGCTGATCTGCTGCGACGGCACTTCTATGTGGATGTACAACAACACATCAGAAGAGCTTGTGATTGACCAGGACGAGGCGCTGCCGTTTATGAAGGCGACCGATGTCAAGAAGGATCAGCAGGGCAATGTGAATGCGACTTATGTGGCAGATGATATCACCTTCAAGGTCAAGGTCAGCAACATCAAGAACCCCGGCGCCCGCTACGAGGCTCCGTTTTTCAAGATAGACGAGACCACTCTCCCCGAAGATGTAATCGTCACAGACCTTCGCGACTGATGAGTTTACCCGAAAACTTTGATATTGCGGAGCGCGGAAACCGTGCCCGCAATTTTTTTATGGAGGGCTACAACTGCTGCCAGGCAGTGCTGCTGGCCTTTTCTGATATACTCGAGGCCAATAATCTGGCATCCCAGGATTTGCTTAAAACCATAGGATCAGGTTTTGGCGGAGGCTTTGCCCGGATGCGTCAGGTGTGCGGCAGTTTCTCCGGCTGCACCGTTATGGCGGGATTCATTCTTCCCGCCGATACGCCCGATCTGGCTCGCCGCAAAGCCAACTATGCACTGGTTCAGGAGATGGCAGAAGTGTTCAAAGCGCGCAACGGCGGCAGCATCGTATGCGGCGAACTGCTTGGTATTAAACAACCCTGCAAAGAATCCCCTTTACCGTCTGAGCGCACCGCCGACTACTACGCCAAGCGCCCCTGTCCCGAAATAATCCGGAATGCCGCAATGATTGTGGCAGAGAAAATGAAAGAAGCAGCCCGTTAAGGCTGCTTCTTTCATAAGTGCACAAAGACGGTTTACAGTGCCTGAGCGACAGCTACGGCTACTGCAACGGTGGCGCCAACCATAGGGTTGTTGCCCATACCCAGGAAGCCCATCATCTCTACGTGTGCGGGAACGGAAGAGGAGCCTGCAAACTGGGCGTCGCTGTGCATACGGCCCAGGGTGTCGGTCATACCGTAGGAAGCGGGGCCTGCAGCCATATTGTCCGGGTGAAGGGTACGGCCTGTACCGCCGCCGGATGCCACGGAGAAGTACTTCTTGCCGGCAAGCACGCGCTCTTTCTTGTAGGTGCCAGCAACGGGGTGCTGGAAGCGGGTAGGGTTGGTGGAGTTACCGGTGATGGAGATGTCCACGTTCTCTTTCCAGAGGATAGCCACGCCCTCGCGAACGTCGTCTGCGCCATAGCAGCGCACGCCGCCGCGGACACCGTCGCTGTAACGGGTCTCGTTCACAATATTGAGCTCGCCTGTGCCATAGTCAAACTGAGTCTGTACATAGGTGAAGCCGTTGATGCGGGAGATGATCTTGGCTGCGTCCTTGCCAAGGCCGTTCAGAATCACGCGGAGGGGTTTCTTGCGCACCTTGTTTGCCATTTCGGCAATCTTGATTGCGCCTTCTGCGGCTGCGTATGACTCGTGGCCGGCCAGGAATGCGAAGCATTCGGTCTCTTCGCTAAGCAGACGCGCTGCCAGGTTGCCGTGGCCCAGACCCACCTTGCGGTCGTCTGCCACACTGCCGGGGATGCAGAATGCCTGAAGGCCTTCGCCGATAGCCTCGGCAGCCTCGGCTGCATCTTTCACGCCCTTCTTGAAAGCGATGGCTGCGCCAACGACGTATGCCCACTTCGCATTCTCGAAGCATATTTTCTGGGTGTCTTCACACATCTTGTAGGGGTCGATGCCCTTTGCATCGCAGATGGCCTTAGCCTCGTCGATGTCCTTGATGCCGTATTTGTTGAGAGCTGCATTGATCTGATCAATACGACGCTCGTAGCTTTCGAAAAGTGCCATAATTCCTTACTCTTTACGGGGGTCGATATATTTCACTGCCTCATTGAAACGGCCGTAGGTGCCTTTAGCCTTCTCTATGGCTTCGGGGCCGGATGCGCCTGCCTTGAGGGCGTCCATCAGTTTGCCGAGGTTGACAAACTCATAGCCGATAACTTCGTTGTTGGAGTCGAGCGCCATACGGGTGCAATAGCCCTCGGTCATCTCCAGATAGCGGGAACCTTTTGCCTTGGTGCCGTACATTGTGCCGACCTGGCTGCGGAGGTTCTTGCCGAGGTCCTCGAGGGAACCGCCAATAGCAAGACCGCCCTCGCTGAAAGCGGACTGGGTGCGGCCATAGACAATCTGAAGGAAGAGCTCGCGCATTGCGGTGTTGATTGCATCGCACACGAGGTCGGTGTTCAGGGCCTCCAGCAAAGTCTTGCCGGGGAGGATTTCAGATGCCATAGCGGCGGAGTGGGTCATACCGGAGCAGCCGAGAGTCTCTACCAGGGCCTCCTCTATGATACCGTCCTTAACATTGAGGGTCAGCTTGCAGCAACCCTGCTGGGGTGCGCACCAGCCGATACCGTGAGTGAGGCCGGAAACGTCTTTAATCTCCTTTACGTGCACCCATTTGCCCTCTTCGGGGATAGGTGCGTTGGCGTGGTTGGCGCCTTTAGCAACGCAGCACATCTGCTGCACTTCTTTGGTGTAGATCATATAAGAATGAATGGTTTAAGTATAGCTTGAAAGTTTATCTTGCAAATTTATAAATTATTTGTCTATGAACGCTTTCATCTGGGGCACTTTTGCGCGTGCAGCCTCAAATAATGCCCACTGGTTGCGGGTGCGCACCAGATTGTGGTCGGCATACTTGATTTTGTAGTAAGTGTCGCCGTTGATGTAGTCGGTGAAGAAGCGCACCGCCTGCATATAAGGGAACAGGCAGGCTGCGAAGGGGAGGTTCTCCTTTTCCACCGGGGTCAGGAAGGTCGCGCCCTCCAGATAGCCCTTGGCGAAAGCCTCGAAGATGTCCATCTTGAAATCGACCTTTTCCCAGGCGGGGTCGTCCTCGGCCACGGTGTTGGCTGCGGTGCGCAGGAAATCGCCGAAGTCGGAGAATACGAAGCTGGGCATCAGAGTGTCCAGGTCAATCACGCACAGGATGTTGCCGTTGGCATCAAACATCATATTGTTCACCTTGGTGTCGCAGTGGCAGATGCGTTTGGGCAGGATGCCCTCGCGGTACATCCGCTCTGCCTTGCACATCTCCTCTTCGAACGGGAGCATCTTGGCCAGGATTTCCTTTACCTCAGGCTCTGCCATACGGCCGGCGGCGTCGGCCTCCACGGCCTCGTGCAGCTGGCGGGCGCGCAGCTCCATATTGTGGAAGTCGGGGATGGTCTCGCCCAAAGTGTCTGGGATGTCGGCCAGCATAGCCTCAAAATTGCCGAACGCCTTGCCTGCAAAGTAGGAATATTTGGGGTCTACAGTCTCGTAGGTGTAGGCGTCCTTGATGAATATGGACACGCGCCAGTAGGCCTGGCCGTCAAACCAGTAGGTCTTGCCAGTCTCCTTGCAGGGGAGGAAGGTGAGCACCTTGCGGTCGATGTCGGGGTCGCCGGCCAGTTTGCGGCGGATGTGAGCGGTGGCGCAGTCAATGTTGTGCTGCAGCAGGTCCACATCCTTGAAAATGGCGTTGTTGATTTTCTGGAGCACGTAGTTGTCGTCTCCGTCGGTTTTCACCAGCAGGGTGTCGTTTATCAGGCCGTTGCCCAGCGGTTTGATGTCAATGATGTTGCCCTTTATGGCAAAGTGTTTAACAATCTCTTTCATATGATGTGATAATTATTGTTCTGCTGCAAAAACGTCGCGGATAGAAGGGTAGGCCTTCTTCAGGAGCCGCTTCAGGCTCCACGGCCCGCACCAGCGCGCCTTCACTATATCCTCTTCTGTCTGGACCGTGACCTTTTCCCCGGCGGGGACGGTCATCCTGTACCAATGGGACTCCTTAAGCACAAAGATGCCCTTGTTGTGGTAGGTGTGATATGTGGTGCAAATAGGGCTGCCGAGTGAGAGGTTTTTCAGGCCGGTCTCCTCTTCGGTCTCGCGGATGGCGCACTGCTCCAGGCTTTCGCCCTTCTCCTGATGGCCCTTGGGCATATCCCACGCCCCGCGGCGCCAGAAAAGCAGTGCCCTGCCGCGCGAATTGCGCACCAGACCGCCGGCGGCCACCTCTACCTTCAAGGCAGAAATCATCTGCGCAAAAGCCTCTGCCGGATCGTCAGCCTCCACAACCAGGGAGGTTATGTCATCTGCCTTCTCAAACCAGTAAGGCAACTGAGAGAGGTCGTCGCCCGGCTGGACTTTGTAATACACATCCTCGCTGCAGGGGTTTTCCTGCCACTGCAGCGGCACCACGGCGATGCTCCTGTCTGCAAAATATACTTTGTACATAAGTATACAAATTTAACTAAAATCACTAAATTTGAGAGATTTTAAGAAAGAAAGTTATGACAAGTTATGAAAAGCAAGTTGCTGAATACTTGCTGGAGATAGGCGCGGTGCAGCTCAGGCCCGAAGAGCCTTTTACCTGGGCTTCAGGATTGAAGGCCCCCATCTACTGCGACAACCGCAAGATTCTCTCCTATCCCGAAATCAGAAGCAAGGTTTGCGACTTTATCGTGCAGACCATTGAAGATCATTTCAAGAACGTAGACGTGATTGCCGGCGTTGCCACAGGAGCCATCGCTATGGGCGCCCTTGTGGCCGACCGTCTGGGCAAGCCGTTCATCTATATCCGGCCTGCCCCCAAGGACCACGGTATGCACAATCAGATAGAGGGCGTATTCAACCGTGGCGACAGGGTCATAGTTGTGGAAGACCTTATTTCCACCGGCAAGAGTTCCCTGGCCAGCGCCGATGCTGTGAGTGCAGCCGGCGGCATTGTAGACGGTATGGTGGCAATTTTCTCGTACAATTTCACCTCCGCCCGCCGCGAGTTCGAAATCCACTCCGGCCTTGAACTCTACACCCTCTCTAACTACGATACCCTTATCGAGACAGCGGTAGAGAAGAAGCTCATCTCAGAAGATTGTCTGGAAGTGCTTCGCGAGTGGAGATACCGTCCCGAAGAGTGGGGCAAGGAAAACTGCCAGAAATAATATGGCCGACACCAACATAACGGGCAAGACCGTGCTGATAGACCGTCAGCCGGCGGTGCTTTACAGCGCCCTTGGCGACCTCAGTGCCCTTGTGGCCAATCTGCCCGAGGACAAGAAGAGTATGGTCACCGCCACCGCCGACACCATTTCTGCCTCTTTCCAGGGGATGAATTTCGGTATGAAGGTGGCCGAGCGGGTCCCTTTTTCCAGCGTCTCCTTCACCCAGGCAGAAGGCACGCCCATCGATTTCAACATCAAGGCGTTTTTCGATACGGTGGATGACCCTTCGCATCCCGAGGCGGACTGCAAGACCAATTTCCACATTGAGCTTAACGCGCAGCTGGGCTTTATGCTCAAGATGATGCTTGGCAGCAAGCTGCAGGGCCTTGTGGATAAACTCACCGACACTGTCGCCGCTGCTGCCAGCGGCCGCCCGGTGGACCTGAATCCCGAATCTTTCGTTTAGTGGCGGTAAATCTTCCACAGGCGTTTGTAGAGAGCACCCGTGCCGCCCTTGGCGACAAGGCGGATGCTATTGTGGAAGCGATACGTGCCGGCGAAAGCGTCACCGCCGTCCGTGCCAATCCTTTTAAAATTTCTGCCGATGACCTGCGCTGCAGATTCGCTGCGGCAGGGGAGGATGTTCCCTGGTGTGCAGGTGCTTTCTATTTGAATGAGCGTCCGGTGTTCTCCCTGGATCCGCTGATTCACGCCGGCGCATATTATGTGCAGGACCCGTCGGCGATGTTTGTCGGGAGTCTGGCAGAAGTGCTGATCCGGCAATCTGATGCATCACTTAAAGTGCTGGATTTATGTGCTGCGCCGGGCGGGAAATCCACCGCCGTGGCGTCGGCTCTCAGGCCCACAGATTTGCTGGTTTCCAACGAGGTTATTGGCTCCAGGGCTTCTGTCCTGGCAGAGAATATGGTCAAATGGGGACGCCCTAACACGGTTGTTACAAATAATGATCCTAAGGATTTTGCACGGCTTGCCGCAAGCTTTGATATAATTCTTGCAGATGTGCCCTGCTCTGGCGAAGGAATGTTCCGCAAGGACCCTGCTGCCATTGAAGAATGGTCGCTGGAGAATGTGAATTTGTGTGCTGCGAGGCAGCGCCGCATAGTGGCCGACGTGTGGCCCTCGCTGCGCGAAGGCGGCTGGCTCATCTACTCTACCTGCACCTTCAATTCAAGTGAGAACGACGATAACGTTGAGTGGATTTGTTCTGAATTAGGGGCAGAGCCTGTTGCTTTGCTACGAGCAATGTCCGCTCCGGGCCACGGAGAACAGTGTGTGCCCACCCGCTGTGGTTTGCAGTTTGCGCCGGGGATAACCCGCGGCGAAGGGCAGTACGTGGCGGTGCTGCACAAAACGTCATCTGCGAAGCCCGCATACTCCAAACCGGCCAAGCCACTTCGCAAGGTCTCTTGCAACTGGCTTATGGATGGCTTCGACAGCTTCAGTGTAGAGACTTCTGCCGGAACTCTGATTAAGGCCTATCCTCAAGCACTCGTGCAAGATATCCGTCAGTTCGAAGAGCGTTTGAAAGTGCTGCGTAGCGGCGTGGCGGTGGCCACTGTCAAAGGCCGCGACCTGATTCCCCAGGCCGACCTTGCCCTGAGCCAGGCTTATTGCAACGAAGCCTTTCCCTCAATAGAACTTGCCAAAGATCAGGCGCTGCAGTATCTGCGCTGCGAGGCGTTGCATCTTCCCGACGCGCCCAAGGGCTTCCTTACTGTCACCTGCGAGGGCCTGCCTCTCGGTTTCGTAAAAAACCTGGGCAATCGCGCCAATAATCTCTTCCCGCAGGCGTGGAGATTGCGAATGAATTGCTAACTTGCAGTTGAAATGTTCACGCGCAAATACGATACCTGCTTTTTTGAGCGGTATGCTCAGATTTCCCTGGCTACTCTGCTGGGGCACGAGTTTGACTGCCTCGTGAATCTGGACCGGCCCGATTTGCAGAGCGAAGACGGCAAGAGCATCGGTATCGAGGTCACCCGGGCTATGGAAGAGAGCCGCGCCGCAGAGCAGGAACTGCTCAAGGATATGGCCGGCATCACACAGGGCCGCAGCGATCTTGAAATAGACCAGATCCTGCAGTACGGATATTCGTTCGGACTGGGCGCCGGGCGCTATATCGGTGCCAAAGAGCTGCTGTACTGGAAGATGGCGCTGCCTATGAAGCGCATCATCCAGAGCAAGGTAGACAAGGTTGGGAGCGGCTTTTACGGCCAGTGGAACAAACTGGGGCTGTATGTCTTCAGCAAAGATGATCTGGAAGAGCGTGACGCCATAAAGATTATGCACTACACCATCGGCCTTCAGAAATATCAGTCAATAAAATATAACCGGCTTTATCTGGCCGACGTCAACGATTTGTTCGTATGCAATCTTGACGACGGCCTTCAGGAGAGTTACCGTATGCTCCGCTACCTTATTTCGCAGGAGCAGCGGGAAACGTTCTACCGCGAAGCCGTATCATAAGCACAAAACCTAATATCATATCTGTTATGCAAAGAAGAGACTTTATCCGTTTTTCGGCGCTTGGGGCAGCAGCTGCAGCACTGCCACTGGGCGCATACGGCGCAGAGCCGGCCAAAAGCAAGAAAACATCCAAGAATGCCAAGGTGCAGATGGGCTTCATAGGCCTGGGGCAGCAGGGAATGTATCTGCTGAGCAGCTTTATTAATATGGACGATGTCCGGGTACTTGCCGGATGCGATGTCTATGATGTCAAGCGCGACCGCTTTGTCCGCCGGGTAAAGGAGAAATATGGCGCAAAGGCCAAGGTAGATGTTTATGAAGACTATCAGGACCTGCTCTCGCGGCCCGATATCGATGCCGTGGTGATTGCGGTGCCCGACCATCAGCATGCCATTATTGCCATCGCAGCCTGCAAGGCCGGCAAGGATGTATATCTCGAGAAGCCGGCCACTCTCACCATTTATGAGGGCCAGCTGTTGCAGAAAGCCGTGCGCAAGCACTGCAGGATACTCCAGGTGGGAAGCCAGCAGCGTTCCAGTATGGAATTCATCACAGCCGCCAATATGGCCCGCGAGGGTATGCTGGGTAAGATTCAGAAAGTGAAAGTGTATGTCGGCCGCAACGATGTCAACACCGTGACCGGTGCGCCTATGCCCTGCAAACTGCCTCATATGGAGGTTCCCGCAGGCCTGAACTGGGACAAGTGGCTTGGCCCTCTGCCCGAGTCGGTTTACTATCACTCCGATCTGGATCCAGTAATTACACCCGAGCAGGACGAGCAGCTCTGGGGCGCCTGGCGCTGGTACAAACCCAGCGGCGGCGGCCTTATGACCGACTGGGGTGCACATATGTTTGACATTGCACAGTGGATGCTGGGCAAAGACGGCAGCGGTCCCGTTGAGGTAATCCCTCCCGGATACAGCTACTATGACCACCTAACTTACAAATACGACAACGGCGTGATTGTGTCAGAAGAGCCGTACAACGAGCGTCACAGCCAAGGCGTTATGATTTACGGCGAGGATGGCTGGATCAAGGTCTCCCGCGGCAGTTACGAGGCTTCCGACCCCAAATTCAATATGAAGGAGTCTCTGGGCGAGGAGGACATCCCCTACGAGGCCCGCGGAGGTCATCACCGTAATTTCATCAATTCGGTGCTGAGCCGCATCGACCCCAATGTCCCCATAGAGGTGGGTCACTCTTCGTGCACTGTCTGCAACCTGGGCAATATCGCTATGGAGCTGAACCGTCCCGTACAGTGGAATCCCATCGTGCAAAAGTTTATGCACGACGAAGAGGCCACTAAGTTGATGCACTACCAGTACCGCCCGGGCTACGAACATCTGCTGGACGTATAGTGTCTGCTTAAATTTGAACTGATACACAAAAACTCTCCGCTGCTTCGAATAAGCTTTGCTCCGGGCCAGGGAGAACATAGAACCCCTGTTCCCTACGCAAACTTATTCTTCGCAACATGCGGAGAGGCGCTAAAGTATCTATTTCTCGTATGCGCCCGGGCACATCGCGGATTCGTTGCGCTCCTTGCCCATCAGCACTTCGCTTACCGGCATAGATGTCGCCGACCGTCAGGCTGTTTGCAGCCTGTGACAGCCACCGCAAAAAGCAGCGCACAAAGAAATGCGGGCAACATAGATTTGATTATCATTTTCAGTGTTGATTGTAGGTCGTCTTGAAGTAATGGAAGAAATTATAAGGGTCCAGCACCTCGATGTCCAGGTCGGGACGAAGGGTACGGAGCTGGTTCACGGCGTTGATGATTTTGCCGGGGCCGACCCATATCACGCGGAACATGTAGTATCGGGGGGTCGGGTCAGAGGTTTTGGATATCACCTTGGAAACTCCAGCAGCAAGCTCTTCCGGCTGACTGCCCATCCCGCAGACGGAATTGTTGAGGTTGAAGACCGGCATAGTGCCATTCCAGACGTGGTTGACGGGCGCTGAGCCGCCTCCGTGATAGTTCATCACGATAGTTGCCAGGCCGTCGGGCGAGAACTCCATAAAGGCGTTTTTAACAGCCTCGGACGGCTGGTTCTGGTCAAGCACCATTGGGGAGAGGCTAATGTCGCACAGGTCGTAGTATTTCTTGTTGTGTTCCACAAATAGCGGGAGATATTGCGGCTGTATGCGGTTCGGATTGATATAGCCGGCGCAGCTGGCATCGGCGCCGAACCAGTCGGCGTCGGTCTTGGTAGACCATATATACTGCATTATGTCGGGCAACTTGTCTATCAGATTGGGGTTAATGCCCCAGACCACAGGGATGGAGCCCCGGTTGTCGTCGTTCCAGATGCCGTTGAACATATACTCCCACAGCGGACCGGCGCCGTCGTAGTCGGCCAGCTGGAACAGCAGGTAGGTCTTGCCGTCCTGGGGTTCGCCCAGCTGTGGCCGTCCCTGCTTCATCGGTTTGAAAGGCGCATTGCTGTGGAATGACATATTGTAAACCTCGCCTGGGCCGGTGTCCATATAAACATTGTAAGGAGATGCTATCCAGACTGATTCCCACTCTGTGGCAACCTGGCCGTGCGCGCCGCCCAGCCCATCTATTTCGGAGTATTTTTTCTTGCTGAAAAAGCCGTTCAGGCAGGTCATATGCTGCCCTGCCGTCTGCCTCAGGTAAGACTCCAGAATACGTATGTAGGTGGCCTTGTCCGTGCCCAGCGGCTGTGACGCATCGTCGCGTGGCGCTTCGTCTTCCCAGGGGGACAGGTCAAATACAAAGCCACGTTCTTTGACCGCAAAATCGCGGCAGTAGGTGTATTCCAGGTTGCCCACGGGGCGGTTGTAGCGGGAATCCTCGTAAAGGAAAGACTGTGTGGTGCTGCAGAGTCCCTTGTCCAGATAATTGTCTATGGCCCAGCGGTAGGCGTCGTTTTTGGCGCTGCCGCTCAGGCTGCCGTCAAATTGGCCGCGGAAGTCGTGCAGGATGGCCAGGCCATACTCGGCGGCGTATTTTTCTGCCTGCTCGGGAGAGAACACTATGCCATCCTCGACTCCTGCCATTGTGGTGGCGACATTGATGGTTGCCGGCACGTCCGGGTCATAGATGACGACTCCCTTGAGCACGTTTTTGCCAAGACGCAACAGCTCCCCGAAGCTCTCGAGCTTGACCTGCTGCTTGCCTTCCAGCCAGCCTCCCGGCTTGGAAAACATCTCTATCCACCGGCTTGTCTTGTTGGTGTTGGCTCCGTGGAGGTACATCACTGGCCCCTGGCGGTTGAGAATGCCCTGCAGGGTGGAGGCCGCCACGCACTCATCGTAACAGCCAGGAGTGAGGGAGTTGGATAGGGCGTATGTGTATATGGTGTTTTCTGCCAGCGGTATAACGCTGGTTTCAACATCCTGCTCCGGCTCTGGGTCGGGCGTCATCTTGATCTTGCTGCACTGGTTAGCCATAAGCAGCAGTGATGAAATAATGATTATGCTAAAAGTCCTCATAGAAACGTATATTGTCAATTTTTAGTGTAGCGTCGCTGTTGAGCCGCGTGTGATAGAGCCGGAAATAATTGACCGCCTGGAGATTGATGGCTCCGCCTGTTTTGCGGGCACCGGCCAGTGAAAGCCTGATGTTGTTCCAGCCGGGCCTGAGGTTAAGGTCATCGGCCAGGAAGGTCCAGTGTAGCTCGCCTACGTCGGCCTTGCCGCCGCTTGAAATCTCTATCTGGGCGTCGCCAAGCCCCCAGCCGAAGGCATCCAGATCGGCCACATACAGGTCAAAGGCCAGCACGCCGTCTTCCTGGCTGACCTTGGTGTCGACGGGGGTTTCCAGCGCACGTTCAAAGAACAGCAGTGCGTTTTTGGGAACAGTGGTGCTCAGGCAGCCGTTTCCCTGTGTCTTGTCCAAATAGTCCACACTGAGTGTTCCCTGGCTCTTCCAGCCTTCGGTGGATTCGCATTCGTCAAAGAAGACGCCGGGGCGGGAAATGTCATCGACGAACTCTCCAATATTGATTTTTACTGTCGGGGCATAATTGTAAAGGGCGCCGGAATAAGAAGAACGGGCTCCCAGCCTGAAATAATACTCCTTGTTCTCTTGAAAATAGCTGCTGTTGTCCGCCACGTCTATGCCAATCTTGAATTCCCTTGTGGGGAGCACGCCGCTGCCTACGGTTTTGATTTTTGAGACGGAGTTGACAGTGCTGCCGACGCTGGCCTGGTCGCTGGCAAACAGGGCTATCTCTGCCACCGCATCGAGCGTGGTGGGCTCCAGGTTGAAGGTGGCCAGCACGGTGTTGGCCTCTTTGGTGATGGAGACATTGCGGAAGCGGATGTAAGGCGTCACATAAAAATCCAGCCGTGTCTGGCCGGCAATCTTGATTTCCTGTGCGTCTACGGGCAGGAAGTTGCGCTTGTCCGGCTGTATGGTGTAAGTGCCTTCGTAAAGCCTGGTGTTGCGGTAGCTGCCGTCGTTCTTGACCACGAGATATGTTGGAGTAGGGTCGGTGTAGCCGTGCTCAATAAGTTTTAAGGTGGTCCCGTTGACGATGTCGCCGGGCAGAGCTTCGCCGGTTGATGCGTCTATTATTGTCCCATAGAGGGTGGCGTCGGGCTCCTGGTAGGTGTCAAGCTGGAACAGGGAGCAGGATGCCACGGCCGGCAGCATAAGCGCCGCTGACGCAAAGATATTTACAAAAGAGTGTCTCATAGCTTTTACCATTGGGGGTTCTGTATGCAGCCGTTGCTGGCGGTTCCTGGGATGGCGAGGTAGTAGTTCTTGTTCTCCCAGGTGTGAGGGACTTCTTTAAGCACGACCTTGCGCACAAAAATGTATTTGGGCGGGCTTACCCGCAGATCGAGCAGCGGGTCCAGGGCCTTGCGGCTGCCAGAGGCAAAGACCTTCTGGAATTCCCTGCGTCGTATCAGGGTCCAGAATCGGTCGTTTTCGAAAGCGAGTTCGACTCTGCGCTCGCGCTGGATGTTGTCGCTGGTAAGCTCTATGTCGGTGGTATGGCCGGCCCTGCGCCTGGTGGCGTTGAGGCAGCGCCGGGCCAGGGCGGGATCGCCTTCGCCGCTCTCGAACACGGCTTCGGCGTAGCTCAGCAATACCTCGGCATATCGCATAATCGGGTAGGAGTTGGTGTTTTTGCCCAGTTCGTTCTCTTTGAGGGCCTTTGTAGAGAGAAACTTCTTGTAGCTGAAGCCGGTGCGTGTCATCACAAAGTGCTGGCTCTGGTCAAAGCCTGAATAATCGTCGCTGGAGGCTGCTCCATACTGATAGTAGGTCTTGTCTCCCACTGTTATGGAAGTGTTGCTGCTACCTTCGTAGGTGGCAGAGCCGTTGCGGGCCACATAGCCAGCCTGGATGGTGATAGTCTTGTCGCGGAAAACAGTCCCGGGCAGTATGCAGGTGGCCCACAGCCGTGCATCCTTGCCCTCGAAAATCTGGTTCGGCGTGTCAAAGTGCAGATAGTCGTGGCTGGGCTTGAAGCCGTCGTAGTCGGTCACATTGCCGTCGGTACGGGTTATGATAGTCCCGTCGCGGCCGGGATAGGCGTAGTATTCGTAGACGTCCACAAGGTCAAGGACAGGGTTCATACGGCCTGAATGCGGAGCGCTCAGGCGTGTCTGGTTGCTGTTGCACCAGAACTCATAGCTGTGGCAGGCAACAACCTCCGCATCGCCGTAGGAATAGATGAACATATTCTCAGAAGGGGCGGCAGAAGGGTCGCTGAAAAGTGTAATAAGGTTTTTCTGCGCGTCTTGCGGCGTATCCGGCGCCGGCTCGTACAGGCCGAACAGGCCGCTGTCTATTATCTCTTTGCAGGCGTTGATGCATTGCAGGTAATAGCCGTTGGCATCGGAAGGACTCATATGTATAAGCCCCAGCTCCACGGCTTCGCCTTCCAGCCCGTCCTTGGCGCCGTATTTGGCTATCGAGGCTGCAAACAGGGCGGCGCGCGCCTTCATCGCCAGGGCCAGATAGCGGGTGGCACGGCGGGCGTCGGCGCCGGTGCGTATCTGCGGCAGGCCGTTTGCGGCCAGGTCAAACTCTTCCATAATAAAGTCCCAGGTCTCTTTTTCTGTGCTGCGGGGCACCTTGAGCTGCTCAGGGTCGGGAGTATATTCCTGGAATTCCCTGATAATGGGCACCCCGCCGTAGCGCTTGGCCAGGGCAAAGTAGCCGAAGGCACGCAGGAAGTGGGCTTCTGCTTCTATCTGGATGCGCTGTTCGTCAGAGAGCTCGGTCATGTTCCGGACCTGCTGAAGCAGGTAGTTCACATCTCGCAAAAAGCCGTAGTCCCACCAGTGAGACACGTCTATGTTGTTGCCTTGCGAATTGATGGCATTGTCGGTGAACTGGTCCTGATAGAAGCCGACCGTATTGGCAGTGCCCTTGTGGAAGGCCGTGCCCGAAAACCCGAACTCCTCGAACGGGGCCTGCCAGTAGAGATTTGCCATCCAGGAGCGAACACCCTCTTCACTTGAGAGTATCCTGGAAGAACTTATCCTGTCTGTCGGCTCCAGGTCCCAGGCGTTCTTGCAGGAGGTCAGGGATGCGGAGGCGGTCAGCAGTGCGATGATTATATAATGGTAGCATCTCATATCTGTCAGAATGTTAAGTTCAGGTTGATGGTGTAGCTGCGGTTCAGGGGATATACCCAGCCGGCGCTGTCGCTGCCCTCTGAGCGCTCCGGGTCAAAGGCTTTCACAAAAGGGTCGCATATTGTGAGCAGGTTGTATCCGTTCAGGCTCACACGGGCGTTGCTCAGGCCCGTGCGCGACACCAGCCGTTTGGGGAGGGTATAGCCCAGTTCAACCGATTTGAGGCGCACAAATGAGGCGTCGCGCCGCCAGCGGTCGCTCACATTGTACATCGCACCGCCGTTGTTGCTTCGGTCGCGTATCGCCGGCCAGGTGCCTGGTACCCAGTCGCTTCCGGGGTCGCTGTTGTCTGCCAGATGCCAGCGGTCAAAGAAATATGCGGGGGTGTTGGCATCGCCCCAGAGAGGCTGGGCATAATAGTATGTATAGCGCACGGTGTAGAGTGCGGCGCCCTGGAAGTGCAGCGAGAGGTCAAAGTTTCTCCATCGGGAGGCCAGCGAGGCACCGTAATAAATCTTGGGCGTGCCGTTGGTGGTCTGCGGGGTCATATCGTATTCGTTGATAATGCCGTCTTCGTTCACGTCCACATACTTGAAGTCGCCGGGGAGCTCTCCGGCATTGCCGTACTGGCCGTCCTGGACAGCCCATTCCTGTATCTCTTCTTCGCTCTGGAACTGTCCGGCATATTGGTACATCCAGACTATGTCGGAGGCACGGCCCTCACTCCCGTTGCGGTAGCGGTTGTAGCTGCTGGTATAAGGCGCGTGCTCCCGATATACCCACATCGAGCGGGCAAAGTTGACATTGGCAGAGGCGGTGAGCCGCCAGTCGGAGGTGATTTTCTTGTCAAACGTGGTGGAGAGTTCTAAGCCCTGCACGCGGTCTATATCCAGGTTTTCCTGCGGGAGCTCGGCTCCGAAAGTGTTCGGAAGGGTATTGGTCCGGGTGGCCAGCAGGCCGCGGCGGTTGCGCAGGTAATACTCGGCCGTCAGGCTCAGGGCATTGTCCAGAAAGCCCAGATCCAGGCCAAAGTTGAACATCCGCGACTTGTACCAGGTCAGGTTGGGGTTGGTCACGCCGGGGGCTTGGCTGCCGAAGGTCCAGCTGCCGGTGTCGGAGAATACAAAGCCGCCCGAATTAAGTGTGAACCCGCCTATATACTGGAAAGCATTGCCGGCATCCTGCCCAAGTTCGCCGTAGGAAAACCTTAGCTTGCAGTTTGATACAAAGGGCAGTGCGTTATGAAAGAATGGCTCTTCGCTGGCGCGCCATCCGACTGAATATACCGGAAAAAACGCCCAGCGGTGAGAAGGGTGGTAACGATAGGACCCGTCGTAGCGCGCGGCAAACTCAAACATATACTTGCCCTTGTAGTCGTAGGTCAGGCGGCCCAGCAGGGACTTGAACATAGTCTCGGATTCGCTTCCGCCGGTCGCCTGGCCGTCGGTGTCGCCGTATTGTATGATGTCCATTGTGTAGAACGAATACTTTCGGCTCAGGCCGGCATTCTTGTCAAAACTGTTGCCCTGTTCCCACACGAGCGTGGCTCCGGCGTGATGGTGCTCGGCAAATGTGTCGTGCCAGCTCAGCTGGGCCTGGAAGCGCAGGGCATAATTGTTTATCCAGGCTTCGTTCAGCTCTGATGTGCCGCTATTCCAGGTGTGAGTGTAAATGTCGTTCTCGCTGTCATAATTGTAGAGGTTGTAGCTCAGGCCCATATTCTTTGACACTGTGGTGTAGTTGTCATATGCGGCCGTGCCCTTCAGCTGCAGGTTTTTCACCCAGGGGCAGTTCCAGATGAGAGAGCCCTTGGCCTTGTAGCTGCGGATGCGGTGCTTCACGTAGCCGGAATAGTCAGTGTCAGAGGCCGCGAGCGGGTTGATGACCTGGCCGTCATAGACATAGGCATAATAGTCCGGGTTTCCGTTGGCGTATGGCTGGTGGATAGGGGCCTCGCCGATGGCGCCGCGCATCAGGTTGGTCAGGGGAGTGGAGGGCCCGTCGTTGTGCTCTATTATGCCGCTGAAATCCACCTCGGCGGATATGTCCCTGCTGACTTTGGCAGAGGTATTGGCGCGGAAGGAATACTTCTCGTAGTTGATGGTATTCAACTTCAGTATGCCCGGCTCGTTGTTGTAGCCCAGCGAGGCGTAGAACTTGATGACGTCGTTTCCGCCGCTGGCAGAGAGATTGTGATACTGGTTGACGGTGAAGTCCTTCATCATGGTCGAGTACCAGTCCACGCTCTCATAGCCGGGAGCTCCCGTGCGATAGTTTTCCAACTGCTCGGCCGTGTAGGGGAGAGGCTGGCCGCCGTTGGCCGCCTGGTCGTTGAGGATGCTGGCATACTGATAGGCGTTCATCATGGTCGGCATCTCGGAGGGGTGGCTCAGGGTAACGGAGCCGTTGTAGCTCAGGCGCATCTTGCCGGCTTCGCCGCGTTTGGTGGTGACAAGTATCACGCCGTTGCTGGCATTCATGCCGTAGATGGCTGCAGAACCGTCTTTGAGCACAGAAATGCTCTCGATATCTTCAGGGTCAAGCTTTTGGAATTCTGTGGTAGAAGATACGGCCGTACCGTCTATTATTACCAGCGGAGTACCGAAGCCGCGCACATTGATGCTGGAAGCGTAAGAACCCGGGGCGCCGCTGGTCTGACGTATCTGCAGGCCGGGTATCTTGCCCTGAACCCTCTGGGCCAGCGAAGTGTGGGTGGTGGTGAGAGCCTCTTCGCCCTTGAGAGTGCTCACGGAGGTGGTCAGTTTGCCGCGCATCTGTGTGCCATAGCCCACAACCACGGCTTCTTCCAGGCTCTGCAGGTCGTCCTGCAGGGTAAAAACACTGCCGGCAATGGCCTTTGAGGCAGGGATGCGTAGAGTCTTGAAGCCCAGGCAGACCACCTCGTATTCACCGCCTTCGCTCTGTGGCAGGGAGAATTTCCCGTCGAGCCCGGTCACGGCCACCTCGCTCTTGCGCATCAGGTTCATTATGGCGGCGCCAATGACCGGCGCTCCGGTGGCATCGACAATGGTTCCGGTAAAGCCCTGGGTGCTCTGCCGCGGACCATCTTGTCGCCCTTGCTGCGGCTTGTCTTTGGTGAGTATGATGCTGCCTGCGTTGATCTTGCAGCTGATCGACAGCGGTTTGAAGAGCCGGTCAACCACCTTTTGAATATCCTCTCCATCGGCGTGCAAGCTGACCTTGGCGCTTTCGTCAAGAGTTCCGCTGGAGTAGAAAAAGTGATAGCCGGTTTCTCGTTTGATAGTCTCCATCACTTCCGACAAAGGACGCTTGTCGGCGTGGATTGTCACAGTGCGCTGCTGGGCCCCAGCCTGAAAGGTCGCGGCCAGCAGGAACATTAGCACGGAGAGTATGGTTGCAGCATTCTTCATATCAATAGACCTCCATTATTTTGCGGCCGCTGCCGTCGGTTTTGTCCAGAGCCTTGAAGTGTAATCCGTCGGCAAGTTCAAAGTCCTGCAGGATGGTCTGCAGGCTCTCGCTGCCCAGATTGCCGGTATAGCATTTGCCCGCAATGGCCTTGTTCTTGACAGTGAAGCTCACGCAGAACCGGTTTCCTATCTGCCTCAGGGCCTCTTCCAGCGGAGTGTCGCAGAATGCGAATCCTCCTTCTTTCCAGGCCAGGGCCCCGTTGATGTCTGCCTGAGCGATTTCCACGGCTCTTGTCCCGGGCGCAAGGGTGGCGCACTGACCCGGCAGCACCGCCGCCGTCTTGCTCTGCCCGGAAGCATCCGTCCAATGCAGATTGATCCCGCCCTCTTCGAGCCAGGCGCGCACTTTGCGGCCCGGCATATTGTAGGCATCCACATTGAAGCGGGTGCCGGTCACTTGTATGTCCATCTCGTGGGTGTGCACGATAAACGGGTGCTGCTTGTCGTGCGCAATGTCGAAGAAAGCTTCGCCGTCCAGCTCTACTTCCCGCTTCCCTTTGCCAAAACTGCCCGGGTAGGAGAGTGTGCTGCCTGCATTCAGCTGCACGGTGCTTCCGTCAGGCAGAGTGATGAAAGAAAGCATACCTGTGACGGTGCGCAGTTGCACCATTGCCGGTTCGCTTTCCCTCTGGCCGGACAGCCTGTGCAAGAGCATTCCGGCGGCCAGTACTACCGGGATAAGCAGGGCTGCAGCCACGTTGCGCGTAAGCATCAGTGTTTTTTTGTTCCAGGCTGCGGCAATCCTGGACTGCGTCTTTTTCAGGGCAGCATCTGCGTCGAAGCGCTTTGGGGCCCCGGCAGTGTCGGCGGCAAAGCAGATGTTGTAAATCTCCTGGGCGTGCAGCCTGTTTTCCTCGGCCTCACGCAGCCAGGCGGCCAGGGTGTCTATCTCGTCTGCAGATAGTTCTCCGTTGTACCATCGGACAAGCATCGTGTCGTAATCGCGAGTCATCGAATCCTATTTTTGTTTTATTATTTAGACATTTAATGGGGAAAAATTCCCCGAAAATTGTCATTTTTGTATAGACTGATTATTTATGGAAACATCCGACCGGGAAGCATTATTGCTCAAAAGGCTCCGCAAGGGCAGCAGGGACGCATTCGAGACCCTGTTCCGCTTGTACTATGCCCCATTGTGCGTGCACGCTGCCCACTATGTCGGAGACCAGGATGCAGAAAACATCGTGCAGGACCTGATGGCGCATCTGTGGGAAAACCGTCGCCGCCTGGAGATCAGCACTTCGCTTCGTGCATATCTATACAAGGCAGTGCGCAACCGTGCGCTCACGCTGCTGGCCCGCAGCAAGACTGCCGGCAAGGTGCTGGACAACATAGGCCGCTCCATGGATTTTTATTTCCTGCCACCGTCCTGCCCGTTTGACGAGCTTATGTCAATGTTTGAAAAGGCAATGAGTAAACTGCCCGAAGAAGTGCGCGAAGCCTTTTTGCAAAGCCGATTCGAAGGCAAGACCTATAAAGAAATAGCCGCAGAAGCCAATGTGAGCGTCAAGATTATCGACCACCGCATCCAGAAGGCCGTGACCCACCTGCGGCGCCAGATGGCCTTCCTGCTTCCCAATCCGGCATAAGTCATTATCGCACAAGGCGTATCAGCGCTTCCAGAAAATAGTAGTCTGCATAGGTGAGGGGTACATCCACCTCGCCGCCATCCGGAAGGTTGCCCACGCTGTGACGCAGCAGAAAGTTGCCGTTGCCCTCTGTGGCAAAGTATTCTTCAGAAGCAAGGGTGCGTACCTGGTGCAGTGCCATCCTGTGGCATCTGCGGGCCAGTTTGCTGTCTGCAGTCAGACCCGAAAGTTCTGCAAAGGCAGAGGCCATAATAGCCCCTGCGGAGGCATCGCGATATGTGTCTGGTATGCCTGGGTCGTCAAAGTCCCAGTATGGGACGCCGTCTTTGGGCAGGCGTTTCAGCAGCATCTCTGCGATGTTTTCTGCCCGGGTCAGAAACGCTGTCTGCCCAGACTCCCTATACATCATTGTGTAGCCGTAAAGCGCCCAGGCTTGCCCCCGGGCCCAGGCTGAGTCGTCGCTGTAGCCCTGGCGGGTGCACTTGAAGTCCACATCGCCGCCCTGAGGGTCATAGGCCACCACGTGCCAGGTGGTGTAGTCATTCCTGAAATGATTTTTCATTGTGGTATTCGCGTGGCACACAGCAATATCTTTCAACGAGTCTGCACCAAAAAGCTTTGCTGCAGTAGTCAGAAGTTCCAGATTCATCATATTGTCTATAATGACCGTGAATTTTGACTCCCTGAACTCGCCCCAGCTCAGGGTGCAGCCCACCTGCGGGTTGAACCTTGCCGCAAGATTTTCGGCACCGGCCTTTATTGCAGGCAGGAAGCAACTGTCTCGGGTTATTCTCCACCCATTGCCAAAGCTGCAGCCAATCATAAAGCCGATGTCGTGGCCGACATTGTACTCCGGCAACGAGGATAGCTCCAGAGTGCGCCTGCGGGCAATCTCCAGCAGTTTTTCGTCTCTGGTATATTCATAAGCATACCAGGCTGTGCCGGGAAAGAAGCCGCTGGTCCACGCCCTGATGCCTGCGTCCATCACCTTTCCTTTCTCAAAAGTGCGGGGTGACATACCTTGTGCGACCCTGGCGTCCATATCTATGATTTGCTGCGCCGCAACGGGGAAGACCCTTTTTGAAATATGCTCTGCGCTCTCGCTGCAAGAAAGGGATGCGGTCGCTGTTATGAACAGCAGAATAAAGAAAACAAATGTCTTGTTAGTCATAGCCGGATATGCATTTCGATATAAAGACTGTCAAAACACATATTTTCCCCATAAAAAACCTCCCCGCAATTCGTGGCAGCGGGGAGGTTTTGCGTTACGGATATCGTATTATTTCACCAGAGAGTAGTGAGGGCCAAAGCGCTCGAAGGCGGCGCGGTCCAGCTCTTCGCGGTGGTCGGGATGAGCCACGCTGATGATGGCTTTGGCGCGCTCCTGGAGCGACTTGCCATAAAGATCCACGGCGCCGTATTCGGTCACCAGATAGTGGATGTGTGCGCGGGTGGTCACAACGCCTGCACCCAGGGTGAGGGTAGGAGCGATTTTGCTGATGCCCTTGTTGGTAACGGAAGGCATAGCGATGATGGCCTTGCCGCCCTGGCTCAGGGATGCACCGTAGGTGAAGTCTATCTGGCCGCCCACGCCGCTGTAGAACTTGGTGCCTAGGCTGTCTGCGCAAACCTGGCCGGTAAGGTCAACCTGCAGAGCAGAGTTGATTGCGGTCATCTTGGGGTTCTTAGCGATAACGAACGGGTCGTTGGTGTAGCCCACGTCCATCATAGCCACCATAGGGTTGTCGTCTATGAAGTCATAAACCTCCTGGCTTCCCATAAGGAAGGTAGAAACCATCTTGCCGGGGTCGGTAGCCTTGCAGGCACCGGTGATCACGCCTTTTTCTACCAGCGGCAGCACGCCGTCGGCAAACATTTCGGTGTGGATACCCAGGTCCTTATGATTTCCCAGCTGTGCCAGCACTGCGTTGGGGATGGCACCGATGCCCATCTGCAGGCAGGCGCCGTCTTCGATAAGCTCTGCGCAGTTCTTGCCGATAGCGGTCTCGATCTCGTTGGGCTGGGTAAAGGTGGCGGGCTCCAGCGGAGTGTTGTCCTCTACGAACATATCTATCTTGCTCAGCGGGATGATGGCCTGGCCCCAAGAGCGGGGAACGTGCTTGTTGACCACGGCGATGACGGTCTTGGCGCACTCGATGGCTGCCAGGGTGGCATCGACCGAAGTACCCAGTGACACGAAACCGTGCTTGTCGGGAGGGCACACCTGAATCATGGCCACGTCGCAAGGCAGGGCGCCGCAGCGGTACAGCTTCTGAGTCTCGCTCAGATGCACCGGAATGTAGTCTGCATAGCCGGCCTGAACACCCTTGCGCACATTGGCACCTACGAAGAATGCCTGATGGAAAAAGATTCCGGAGTATTTCTCGTCGGTGTAGGGAGCGGGACCCTCGGTGTGGAGGTGGTGGATAAACACATTCTTGATCTCACCTGCGTCTGCACGGCGGCAGAGGGCCTGGATGAGCACCTGGGGAGCGCTTGCCACAGAACTGAAGTGGACGTGATCGCCGCTCTTTACAACTTTTACGGCTTCGTCCGCGCTGATAAACTTGATAGTCTTGTTCATCTATTTTGTTTGATTATGTTTATTTTTGTGGCACGAAGATACAAAAGTTGAATCAAATTATGGCCAATAACCGCGAAAATCAACTGGCGGCTTTTAACCGTCTGCTGGATGTGATGGACACTTTGCGCGAAAAGTGCCCCTGGGACCGCAAGCAAACCATAGATTCCCTGCGCCCCAACACCATAGAAGAGGTCTACGAACTCTCCGACGCCATCCTGAACCACGATATGCACAATATCTCCAAAGAGCTTGGCGATGTGCTGCTGCATATAGTGTTTTATGCCAAGATTGGCAGCGAGCAGGGGCAGTTTGACATTGCAGACGTGTGCAACCAGTTGTGCGACAAACTGATATTCCGCCATCCGCACGTCTATCCTCCCAAGGAGGACGGCAGCGAGCTGGCCAAAGATTCCTCCAAGGCCAAGAATGCCGACCAGGTGGTGAAAAACTGGGAGCAGCTGAAGCAGACAGAGAAGGACGGCAACAAGACAGTTTTGAGCGGTGTGCCGAATGCACTGCCGCCGCTTATCAAGGCCTACCGTATGCAGGACAAGGCCCGCGCCGTGGGCTTCGACTGGGAGAAGAAAGAGGATGTATGGGACAAGGTGGCCGAAGAGCTGGGCGAGTTCAAGGCCGAGCTCGCCAATATGCCCGACTCGGAAGAGGGCCGCAGTGCCGCCCAGGCAGAACTTGGCGACTTCCTGTTCTCTATTGTGAACGCATCGCGGCTCTACAAGCTGAATCCCGACACCGCCCTGGAGACCACCTGCAACAAGTTTCGCAAACGCTTCACTTACGTGGAGATGAAGGCGCGTAAAAGCGGCCGCGACATCAAAGATCTGACCCTGCCCGAGATGGATGCCCTCTGGGAAGAGGCCAAAAAGAGCGAGTAGATGGTCTCTGACTGGCAGGTACGCACCGCGCTTCTGATGGGCGATGAAGCTCTGGAGCGGCTTTCCCGCAGCACCGTGGCTGTGGTGGGAGTCGGCGGCGTAGGTGCATATGCTGCGGAGATGATAACCCGCGCCGGTGTCGGCCATTTGATTCTGCTTGACTGCGACGTGGTGTCGCCTTCCGACAAAAACCGCCAGATGCTGGCCCTGGATTCCAATATGGGGCGTGTGAAGGTCGAGGTCATCAGCGAGCGGCTGCGCGACATAAACCCGGAAATCCAAATCGACATCATTGCCGGCTATCTTACAGAAGAGAATGTCCCGCAGATGCTGGGCGGCTACAAGATTGACTTTCTGGTGGATGCCATCGACACGCTGGCCCCCAAGCTGGCCCTGATAGAATACTGCGTAAAGAGCGGCATCCCGCACGTTAGTTCAATGGGTGCCGGTGCCAAATACGACGCCACCAAGGTGCGTTTGGTAGACCTGAGCAAATCCTACAATTGCCCGCTGGCCTACATAGTGCGCAAGAAACTGCGCAAGCGTGGCATAGAGAAGGGCTTCAAGGTGGTTTTCAGTGAGGAATTACCGGAAAGAGAGGCCATAGTAGAGGACGCCGGCCGCAATAAAAAATCGCAGGTTGGCACCATCTCCTATATGCCCGCCGTGTTCGGCTGCGTGTGCGCCCAGGCGGCAATTGATTTCCTCAGGAAAAATCACTAACTTTGCGCACTTTTTAGACTGATATGGCAGAAAATAAATTACTGGAGAAACTGGAAGACCTCAAGGCGAAGTACGCTTCGCTGCAGCAGCAGTTGGCAGATCCCGAGCTGATTGCCGATATGAAGCGCTTTGTTCAGGTCAATAAGGAATATAAGGAACTGGAGCCCATTATGGCTGCGGGGGCTGAATACCGCCGTCAGGTGGACAGTCTGGACATAGCCAAGGATATTCTTCTGAACGAGAAGGATCCCGACTTGCGCGAGATGGCAAAGGCAGAGGCGGCCGAGATAGAGGAGAGGCTCCCCAAGATGGAAGAGGATATCAAACTGCTTCTGATTCCCGCTGACCCCGAAGACGACAAGAACGCCATTCTGGAAATCCGCGGCGGAACAGGCGGCGATGAGGCGGCCATTTTTGCCGGCGACCTTTTCCGTATGTACGCCAAATATTGCGAGAAGAAGGGCTGGAAAATGGAGGTCAACAGCAGCAGCGAAGGCGCTATGGGCGGCTTCAAAGAGGTTGTATGCAAGATTTCCGGAGATAAGGTATACGGCACCCTGAAATACGAGAGCGGCGTGCACCGCGTGCAGCGCGTGCCCCAGACCGAGACTCAGGGCCGAGTGCATACTTCAGCCGCATCTGTGGCAGTGCTGCCCGAAGCCGACGAGTTTGACGTGGACCTGAATATGAACGATGTCCGCAAGGATACATACTGCGCATCGGGCCCCGGCGGCCAGTGCGTCAACACCACCTATTCTGCCGTTCGCCTGACCCACATCCCCACCGGACTGGTGGTGCAGTGCCAGGACCAGAAATCCCAGATCAAGAACTTTGAGAAGGCTCTCGAAGAGCTCCGTACCCGTCTGTACAACTTCGAGTATCAGAAATATATGAGCGAGATTGCGGCCAAGCGCAAGACCCTGGTTTCCACCGGCGACCGCAGCGCCAAGATCCGCACATACAACTATCCCCAGAGCCGCGTCACCGACCACCGCATAGGCTACACTATGTATAACCTGCCCGTCTTTATGGACGGTGAAATCCAGGAACTCATAGACCAGCTGGTGATTGCAGAGAACGCAGAGCGTCTGAAAGCTGCCGGAGAAGAAGATTAACCGGACTTTTTACCAGAAGAATACCAGGAATGCGACCCATTTGGCCTTGATGCCGTCGTAGTGTGCGATGGTCCTGTAGTTTGCGTCCTGGATTCTGCCGTCCTTCACGTGGCCAATGGTTGAATAGTTGGCATTCTGCACCGTGCCGTCACTCTTGATATGGCCGATGGTAGAATAGTTGGAATTCTGCACGGTACCGTCGCTCTTGATGTATCCTATTGTCTGGTAGTTCGCATTCTTTACCGTGCCGTCCAGATAAATGTGGCCAACGGTTGAATAATTGGCATTCTGCACCGTGCCGTCGCTCTTGATGTAGGCGATGGTCGAGTAATTGGAATCGGTGATTTTCTGCCCGTATGCTGCCGTGCCGGCCAAAAGCAGGAACAATATCAACAGAATCTTTGCTCTCATAATTCTAAGGTTAACAATTGTTCCTTCTCAAAAATTGTTCCCTTTAGGCGGCGGTAGAAAAAGATACCAACTCAAGATCCAGAGTGCGGATAAGACCGTTGATCTCGGGAGTTGCATCGCTCATAAGGAACTGCATAACATCTTGAAGAGTAGGGGTGGGGGTGTTTGTTTTCATAGTCATTATCCTTTTGTTTGATGCAAAGATAATGGCCTATGTGTGTCAAATCGTTGCGCAATAGCAAAGATGTTAAAGAAAAAATATTGAATATTAGTATATTTGCACAAACGAACATAATCAGCGTAAAGACATGAAGAAATCATTTGCTCTTTTTGTGTGTGCGGCTATGATGATGCTGGCTGCTACAGCGGCTTATGGCCAGTATTCGGGATATACGGGTGATGCTGCCGGCAGCCAGCAGCAGATCTCCAATTGGCGAGTGGCTGTCCAGGGCGGCTTCGGCTACAGGCTGGCCAAACTTGAAAAGACCGGCAACGAGGTCGTGGACGCCCATAACAAGGCTCTGATGATGGGCTATACCTATGGCGCCGACGTGACATATTACTTCTCGAGTTATGGCGTTGGTGTGAAATACAGCGACATGCACAGCCAGAGAAAGGATGCCGTTACAGCCGAGATAGACGGTGAATATGTCAACGGAATGTATACCGACGTGATAGATATCAGATACATCGGCCCTATGGTGTATTCAAGGTTGGTAAACAAATCGGGCACCGGTGTGTTCTTTCTGGGAGCCGGAGCCGGCTATCTTGACTACACCGACAACGGCCGCATGATAGAGGCCGGAACCATAAAAAGCGGCACTCTTGGGGTATGCGTCGAATTTGGCTATGACCTGAAGTTGATGAACAATATCTTCCTTGGTGCATCCCTCGGCCTGGTAAACGGCACGCTGACCAGTTATACACTTACGACCGACAGCGCCGCGGTGCCCCAGAAGGTGGAGCTCGATAAGGACCAGTTCGAATCGCTGCGCCACATGAATCTCTCCCTCGGACTGCGATTCTATCTGTAGTCTTTTATGGCGATGAAACGCAAGCTTAGACTTTTTTTGGCCACCGTGGCCGCTGTGGCCACACTGACCTCCTGCGCGACAGCGCGGTTCTACTCCGGATTCACCCCCGCCGCTGCCGGCGAGATGGTTCTTCTGGGGCCTGTCTCCACCCAGTTTTATATTGATGCGAACGACAAGGAGTTCTACAGCGACTCGCTTTCGATGGCATCGGAAGAGTTGCTTTCAGATGTGACGGTACGCCTGGGGATGCCCGTCAAGGAGATATTCCCCCTAGACTCGCTGCAGATGGAAGAGACTGTGGGGTTTATGCGCTATCTGGACGCCGCCAGCGAGCAGAAAGTGGGTGAGGCTCCGATCCCCTCAGCGCTCGACGAACTGCTCGAGGCCGAAGGTTACAGATATGGACTGCTGATGTATGCCGAAGGCATGACCCGGGACCGTTCCAGATATGTCAAGGACGCTGTGGGGAGCACCCTACTAAGCGTATTCATAGCCGTTGCGACACTCGGTCTGATAGTGCCCTATGCAATCCCGGTGGCGCACACCTCGGCGATATACGCGGCCGTGCTCGATTCCGAGACCAACCGGGTGGTGTTCTTCAACTGGTCCGGTCCCAGGGAGGTGAGTCCTTTGGAAGAGAAGCACGTGCGCAGCCAGCTGGCTGACATCTTCAGGGACTTTATTTATCGCCGCTGAATAAAGATATTATTCCTCAAAAGATACAGTTTCTGCCAGGTCGTCTCCCGGCTCGGGCAGCTGTTTTTTGGAAGGAACGCCCAGTTTCTTGACCTGATGTGCAGAGACAAGTATGCTGTTGCCGGTCTCGCCCAGCTTGGCCTTGCCGTCGTTGTAGGCCTTCTGGGCCTCTTCAAGCTTTTTGCCCACCGTGGCGTAGTACTTGGTGAAATCTGCCACACGGTCTATCATACGGCTGGCGGCGTCAATGATCTTCTGCTGGTTGTTTACCTGCTCTACATTGCGCCAGCCCAGCTCTATCATACGCAAGAAGGGGAGGATGGTCTCTTCGCTGGTCACCAGCACCTTTTTTGAATAGGCGTCGCGCCAAATCTTGGGGTCGTCTTCGTAGGCCATCTGCAGGGCGGGGTAGCTGGGGACGAACATAATCACGAAGTCCACCATTCTGTGGCCCGGCAGGATATAGCTGTTGTAGTCCTTTGCGCTGAGGTTCTTGTACTGGTTGCGGATGGCCTCCACGTTGCGGCGGCGGGCATCCTGCCGCTCGTCGTCGTTCTTAGCCTCCAGATAGTCCGAATATGCTGCCAGAGATACCTTGGAATCCACCGCTACGTCCTGGTTGTCGGGGAAGTGGAGAATGAAGTCGGGCCGCATCCGCCTGGACGAGTCTTCATTCTCTATCACCAGTCCCAGCCGGTCGCGCAGGGTGACCTCCTTGTCAAAGTCGCGCCCCTCTACCATACCTTCTCCGGTGAGGATGTTCAGCAGCAGGGTCTCGCCCCAGATTCCCTGGAACTTTTTCTGGCCGCGCATAGCCTCTGCCAGATGGTCGGCTTTTTCGCCCACCGAACGGGTCTGCTGCTCCAGCTGCTTCACCGCCGCCTCAAACTGATTTTTGAGGCTGGTGCTGGTCTCGGTCTGTGTCTTCTTGTTGGCCTCGAAGGCAGATTTCATCTCGGTGATATCCTTGCCCAGCGTCTTGGTGATGGATTCGAAATTTTCCCTGGCGCGTTTGTCCAGCTCCTCTTCGCGCTGCTTGAGCAGCTTCTCCGTCTGGGCGGTGAGCTCTGCCTTCAGGCTCTCTGCCTGCGCCTTGAGCGCCTCTTTGTGGCTGGCGCGCAAATCGTCCAGGTTCTTCTCGTAGTTGCGGGTCATCTGAGCCAGCAGTTCGTCTTTGGTCTTGAGCTGCCCCTCTGCGCTGGCCCTGGTGCTCTCCAGCGCCGCCTGGCTCAGTTGAAGTTTGGTGCCCAGGTCGTTGATGGAGGCATCGGCCTCCTTCTGAATCTTGTGCCGCTTGCTGCGCTCAATCAAGACGGTGATCAATACGGCTATGGCCACGGCAATCAGAATGGCCGCGACAATGAATTTGATTAATGGCTGTAACACTGAGTCTATTCCTTTTTGGACAAAGTTACCTGCCAGTATGAGTAAAATAGATGCGCACATACCTTACTTCTTTAATTTTTTTGCCACCTTTCGATGGAAATCCCTTGCAATGACATCCGAAGCGTCGCGCCAGTTATATCGTATGGCCAGAATCAGCAATATGATGCATACCAGCGGGAACAGAGTGGACACCGTAAATGTATATACGCTCTTCAACTGAAAAAATGCCACTATCAGCCAGATTTGATATCCCAGAAGCACGAACATAGTGATGATGCACACCCTGATTTGCAGAATATACTGCTTCCGATAGAAGATTGCAGCTATGCAAAGGGCAATGGAGATGACTGTGAGAATCAGAAACTGTATGTGCTCTGTGAATTTGATGGAGTATTCCACTCCGTATTCATCTACTGTATAGCACATACGCGACCAGAGCAGCGACAGCATCAGAAAAGCGCTGATGCCCAGCAGTACGTTTTGCATTCGTGGCCAGGTGAGGATCATAGGCGCAAGGGTTTTGACAAATGTACTAAAAAAATTAATTTTGAACTGTGGAAGAGTTCCAATACATAGTCAATCTCTTTGGCGACAGTGACCCGGCGGTGATGGCCGCCGTGGACCGGTATTTCAAAGAAAACGGGTCGCAGGCCATAGCGATGCTCCAGGCAGAAGCCGCTGCAGAAATGGTCCCGGACCGCAAGCGGCTGCTGGAGAATATGCTGGTGCGCTACAACAAGAAGATGGTGATTTCTTCACTGAAGGATATTGCAGAGCAGTGCGTCTCCGGCGCCGAGTGCCCGCTGCTGGAGTCGGGCTATCTGCTTTGCGCCCTTACCGATCCCAGCCTGAAGAGGGAAGATTACCTGGAGGCCTTGCTGCCGGTGGCTATGTCTGTGCTGGAAGAAACATCCGAGGCAAAGACCGCGCTGGAAAACGTGACCCTCCTGAATCACGTCTTTTACAAACGCTACGGTTTTTCTGCCACGGCGCCCTTCGATATGTCGCTGGAGACATCCCTGCTGATGAACGTCCTGCGGGGCAAGAAGGGCAACCCGTTTGCCCTGTCTCTGCTCTATTTCATCGTGGCCCAGGTGGCAGGCCTTCCGGTTCATCCGCTCTGCTTCACCGGCGGCTTTGTGCCGGTCTATGTAGAGAACGACAAGATTCTTTTCAATATCAATGTCTTCCACGAAGGGGAGATATTCATAGAGAACAATATCAGCAAGATGGTAAAAAACCAGGCTGCGGCTATGGGCGTGAATGTTGAGATAGGGGAGGCGGCCGTGAAAAAGGATCATTCCATACTGGTTATGTATCTGGAGTTGCTGCAGATGCTCTATTCCAACGAAGGCAATTCTGCCGTGCAGATGGATATAGACGACGCCATAGAGGCGCTGGGCAGCAACCGCTACCTCACAATAGAGTCGGACGAAGACGAGTGGTAGTTAGTTCTGGGGCTCTTCAGAGCAGTATTTCTTTATGACGCCGTAGGCATCCAGAATGCCCAGCTCTCCAGCCTTGCTGATATCAATGCATCCCTTTTCCTTGTCTTTCAGGTAGATGAGCACCAGGCCGCGGTTGTAGTAGGCTTCGCCTATGTAGGGGAAGCGGTCCAGTGCCTTGGTGTAATTGGCCACGGCGGCGGGCAGGTCGTCTGACAGGCAGTACAGATTGCCCAGATTGTAATAGACGTAGGGGAAGTCGGGTGCCAGGCGGGCGCAGGCAAGCATATCGTCTATTGCGGCGCTGTAGTCGTATCTGGTGTTGGAGCGGTCCTTGACCACAGTCTTGCTGGTGTTGCCCGAATTGTCTATCGTGAGCGTCCGCACGCTGTTTTCCATACTTGCAATAAAATCGGTCATCTCGGCCTGCAGCACGCCGCGGTTCAGGTACAGGAAGGGGTTTGTGCCATCCATATCAATGGCCACGCTGTAGCTGTCCATCGCGTTGTTGAACTGGCTGGAGGCGGTCTCCAGCATAGCCTTGCCAAACTGGATGTACTGCGATCCGCGGCCCTTCTGGATGGCATCAACCAGCGGCTCCAGACGCCTTTTGGCGTCGTCCCGGGCTGCCGATTTCTCTGCCGCGAACTGGGTCTTGACGGGCAGCGACGCCAGGAAATTGTCCAGCTTGTCGTACAGCAGCTTGCCCTTGATGGTGGAGATACTCTCTGAAGAAGGGCCCTCCTTGGGTACGAACTGGAACATCGGCTTCAGCTTGACATCCACCTCGCGGTACTGGAGCAACTCGTTGTTGAAGTTCTTCTTGGCAAAGTCGGCGTCCAAGGCCAGCAGCGAGTTGAACTGCTTGGTGGTGTCGGCAAATGCCTCGTAGCCCTCGTCCGTAGAGGTCTTGAACTGATATTCCCGCACCTTCTTCTGCGCAGTCTCGTAGTCTTTGCGGCTGTCGCCCATCCTGCCCAGCATAGCCTTGGCGTAGGATCGGTTTATATAGGCCTTGGCAAAGTCTGGATAAAGCTCAATGGCCTTGTCATAGTCGTTTATGGCCTGGTTGAATTTGCCCTGCTGCATAAACACCGCGGCCCGGTTGAAATAGGCCAGCACATTCTCTGTGTTGATGTTCAGCACGCGGTCCAGGTCGTCCACCGCCTTGTCCAGCTCGCCGACCTGTGCATAGATCAGCGCGCGGTTGTAGAGGGTCAGGGCGTTGCCCGGCTCCTCTGCCAGCACGGCGTTGAGGTCGTCTATTGCGCTGATCCAGTCTTTTTTCTCGTATTTGAGAATCGCCCTGTTAAAATAGGCGAAGGTGTTGGTAGAGTCCAGCTTGATGGCCTGGTTCAGATCCGATATGGCATCGTCATACTTGTTCTGCATGGCGAGCAGCCTGGCGCGCCGCACGAAGCCCTCCGGATCCAGATTGTTCAGCTCTATGGCCTTGTTGTAGTCGGCAAACGCCTTCAGGGTGTCGCCCAGAAACAGGTAAGATGCCCCGCGGTTCAGGTAGGCGCTGCTCTCGTCCGGCTCTTTGCGGATAAAACTGTTGAAGTCCTGCACCGCCTTTTCAAACTGCTGCGAAAGGAAATATGTCACGCCGCGGCTAAAGTACAGGCCGGTGTTGCCGGGGCGCAGGTCCATAGCCTCCTGCAGGTCTTCCAACGCCTCTTCGTGGCGGCCCAGGCGGCTGCGGGTAATGGCGCGGTAGTGGTAGGCGTAGGTGTAAAGCGGATTGCGCTTCAGGCTCAGGTCAAAGTCCCTCTCGGCGCCGTTCAAATCGCCCAGGTTGTACTTGGCTATGCCGCGGAAAAAGAATGCCTCCGGCCCCACTGTGTCTATGCGGGAGAGGATGTTGAAATTCTCTATTGCGAGCGAGAATTTGCCGTCAGAAAGCGCCTGGCGGCCGGCGTAGTAGAAATGCGACGGGTCGTACTGGGCGCGGGACGGCAGAATAGCTGCCGTCAGCAAAAACAGTATGACGGCAAGGCGTTTCATTATCTCACGCGGAGTCTCTGTCCGGGACGGATGACTTTCTTGGCACTGATGCCGTTGAGTTTGCAGAGCTTGGCCACTGTGGTGCCGTGCTTGGCGGCAATCCTGCCCAGGGTGTCGCCGCTGCGGACCTTGTAGTACTGCGCCTGCTTGGCCGCAGCCACGGCGGCCTTGGCCTCTGCCTCCTGCTTTTCGCTCTGGCCGTAGTGGGAGTAGATGTTGAAATAGTCTTTCTTCAGGGTGAACAGCGACTCCCTCAGGGCGCCCTGCTCAAAGGCTATGATGCGCTCGGGGTCAAATGCCTGCCCCTTGTAGCGGGTCTCAAAATGGAGGTGGGGGCCTGTGCTGCGGCCTGTGCTGCCGCCCAGGCCTATCACTTCGCCAGCCTTGACCGGTTCGCCCGGAATCACAAGCCTTTTGGAAAGATGTCCGTAGTAGGTCTCAAGGCCGTTGGAGTGGCGCACCACAATAAGGTTGCCGTAGCCGCCGGTGCGGCTGCCGCTGGAAAAGCGCACCACGCCGTCAAAGGCCACCCGCACGCTGTCTCCGGTGTCAAGCGGAAGGTCAACGCCGGTATGGGCGCGTCTGCGGCGCCATTTGAACCCGGAGTGGACCTTTGTCTGGTAGGGAACCTTGAAGCCGTGGGTCTCATCTACCAGCAAAATATCTACTTCGTTCGGAATGGATTCCTTGGGATAACCTATATATGCGTGAAGCGATTCGGTGTTCCACCAGCGGTCGTAAATAGAAGTGCTGTCGATGCCCGGACGGGGGAGAGGGAGGTAGTCCCAGGTCTGGTCTTCGTAGAGGATGACATTGGTGTATTTGTCTTTGGTGCGGAGGGTGTCCACGGCAATCTTCACCACTTTTTCAACTGCAGTGCTGTCAATGTCCGCCAGTTCCTCATCTTCTTCGTCATCAAAGAAATTTTCGTCGTCAGTATCTATCTGGGAAAAACCTGGAAAGGAAAGTGCAAGAAACAGTATAATGGATAGTATCTTTTTCATTGGGATTGTGTGCAGTTAAACAAAATAAGTCCGTAGTGTGGGGCGGACTTATTTGATCTTGAGCGGAAAACGGGTTTCGAACCCGCGACCTTCGGCTTGGGAAGCCAACGCTCTACCAACTGAGCTATTTCCGCAAAAATCAAAGATTTTTGCGGCGATATCGGCTGCGCCTCGGAAAAGCAAACAAGCTTGCTTTTCGCTCGACTTGCACGATATCTCCGCGTTTTTCTTTGTCACAAAATTAGTACCATTTTTGAATTATTCAAAACTATTGGTAACTTTACAAAGATATACCTATCGGAATTTTAAACTAAATAATATTACACTATGTTAAAACCTAAAAAAGTCATTGACGCTTTCAAGAAGAATTTTCCCGATAAGAAATTCAGCTATTTCACCTCTCCGGGCCGTATCAACCTTATAGGCGAGCATACCGACTACAACGGCGGTTTTGTGCTTCCGGCAGCTGTGGACAAAGGCATAAGCCTGGCCATCGCGCCCAACGGCACCGACAAGGTGAATGCATTCTCTATGGACTATGGCGAGAAACTCAGTTTTGGAATTAACGACAAGGAAAAGCCGGCACAGCAGTGGGCCTGCTATATCTTTGGCGTGGTTCAGGAGATGAAAAAGCGCGGCGCACAGCCCGCCGGTTTTGACTGCGCGTTTGGCGGCGACGTTCCCCTGGGCGCAGGTATGTCTTCTTCCGCTGCTCTGGAGAGCGTTTTTGGCTATGCGATAAACACTCTGTTCAAACTCGGTTTCAAGCGTGAGGAACTGGCCAAGATAGGTCAGATGACAGAGCACAATTATGTTGGTGTGAACTGCGGCATTATGGACCAGTTTGCATCCCTGATGGGCAAAGAGGGCAAGGTGATCCGTCTGGACTGCCGCAGCCTTAACTACAAGAGGGTTCCTTTCAACCCCAAGGGCTATAAGATTGTCCTTATCGACACTATGGTCAAGCACAACCTGGCCAGCGGCGAATACAACGTGCGCCGCGCACAGTGCGAGGCCGGCGTGGCCGCCATCAAGAAGGACCACCCCAATGTGGAGCTCCTGCGCGATGTTTCTCCCGCACTTCTGGAGCAGTACAAGGACAAACTGGATCCGATGGTATACAAGCGCTGCTCTTTCGTTGTCAAGGAGTCTCCGCGTCTGCTGGCCGGCTGCCGCGACCTGGCAAAGAACGACATCCCCGCTTTCGGCAAGAAGATGTTCGAAACCCACGACGGTCTCAGCAAAGACTATGGCGTGAGCTGCGAAGAGCTTGACTTCATTGTGGATGTGGCCCGCAAGTGCGAAGGCGTCGTAGGTGCCCGTATGATGGGCGGCGGCTTTGGCGGCTGCGTGATTGCCATCGTTAAAAGCGGTGCAGCCAAGGCTTATATCGAGGCGGTTCAGAAGGCATACAAGAAGCAGTTCAATCTGGATCCGCGCGTGATCAATGTCGCAATTTCTGACGGAGCAAAGAGATGGAACGTCCGCAAGCTCAAATAAAGCATTTTGCAATCTCTAACGCTGCCGGCGGCCGGGTTGTGCTCAGCAACCTCGGTGCCGGCATCGTTTCCATAGAGGTGCCCGACAAGGCCGGAGTGGTAGACAACGTGGCCCTTACCTATGCCAAGCCCGAAGACTGGATGGTGGATGGCCCCTGTGCCGGCAAGATTCCCGGCCGGTATGCCAACCGCATCGCCGCCGGCAAGTTTTCGCTGGGTGGCAAGGAATATTCGCTGGCCATAAACAATGGTCCCAACCACCTGCACGGCGGCCCGGGCGAGCAGTGCTACGCCAACCGCATCTGGGATGCAGAAGAGTTTGAGGGTGGCGTGAGGTTCATCCTCCACAGCCCTGACGGCGATGCCGGCTATCCCGGCGCGCTGGACATTCAGGCTGTTTATACATTCTCTGAAGACAATGTGCTGCGGCTGGAGATTTCGGCCAAGACCGATGCCCCCACCGTGGTGAATCTGACCAACCACGTCTATTTCAACCTCCGCGGCCAGAAGGCATTCGGCGGTGACGGCGTGCGCAGCCATCTGCTCAAGCTCTATGCTTCGCGCTTTCTCCCGGGCGACTCCACGCTGATTCCCTTTGGCGAAATGGCCCCCGTGGCCGGCACGCCTATGGACTTTACCGTGGCCAAGCCTATAGGGCAGGATCTGGATGCAGATTTCGAGCCTCTGAAATTCGGCAAGGGCTACGACCACTGCTGGTGCATAGACGGTTACGACGGCACCCTGCGCCCCGCTGCTGAACTCAGTTGCGCTGGCCGCAAGGTGGCTGTATTCACCAATCAGCCCGGCGTGCAGGTCTACACCGGCAACTGGCTGGACGGCTGCCCCGACTCTCCCGACGGCTACAAGTACAAAGACTACGACTGCGTCGCCCTGGAGTGCCAGGCCTTCCCCGACAGCCCCAACAAGTTGCAGTTCCCCTTCCGGCCGCTATTGCCGGGAGAGACATATCTGAACATCATCGAGTGGCGGTTCACGGCAGAGTAGAAGTCGCGGAATAGCAAAAAAGCATCTTTGCGTAGGGAACAGGGGTTCTATGTTCTCCCTGGCCCGGAGCGAAGATGCTTTTTTGCGTATTGGAGCGACTTCCTATCTTCTGATGGATATTGTCACGCCGTCGCGAAGGGGCAGCATAATGCTGCGGAAGCGGTTGTCGGCGGCAACCATATCGTTGAATTCAAGGATTCCGACGCTCTGGGCATCCCGGGGCGCCGGTTCTTCTATTACCTTGCCGTCCCAGGTTGTGTTGTCGGCAATGATCACGCCGCCGGGGCGAACTTTGTCGGAGACCAGGTTCCAGTATTCGGGATACTGCCGTTTGTTGGCGTCGATATAGATTAGGTCGTACGGGCCGTCAAGCGAAGGGATAATTTCCAGCGCATTGCCCAGCAGCAGGTTGACTTTGCCCGATATGCCGGCTTTTTCGTATCCTTCGCGGATGATATCCTCCAGTTCGTCGTTTATCTCTATGGCATCTACAGTGCCGCCGTCGGCCAGGCCTTCTGCCAGGCAGACGGTGGAGTAGCCGGTGAAGACGCCCAGTTCCAGAATGCGCTGCGGGGCGACCATCCTTGAGATTGCACTAAGCAGGCCGCCGGCCTCCCTGCCGCAAAGCATACGGGCGCGGCTGGTGCGGATATGCGTCTGGTGTTCTATCCACTCCAGGGCGTCGAGGCTTGCGGGAAGCGACGAATGGTTCAGGCAATACTCTTCTATGGTCATAATTATCTATATATCAGGCGGCTGATCCTGTCTTCCGCAAAGATTTCCTGCGCCACGCGCTGCAGCTGTTCGGAAGTAACCGCCTGCAGTTTCTTGCGGAACAGTTCGGGGGTGGGATATTCGCCAAAGCGGACAATGCTGCGGGCAATGGAGAGGGCCTGAGCCTCGCCATATTCGCTTGCGATGGCGTTCTGGGCCAGCATCTGCTTCTTGGCAGAGCGCAGTCCGGCTTCGGAGAGGGGCACTTCGCGGATCTTCTTGAGCTCCTTCATAACCAGTTCGGCACACTTGTCCACATTGTCCTTGTCACAGCCGTAATAGACCAGAGAGACGCCGGCAGTGGAGTAGCGCACATAAGAGGCATCCACGTGATATACCAGCGCCTTTTTCTCGCGCAGCGAGCTGTTCAGGCGGGAGTTGCTGGCGGGGCCGCCGAGGATGTTGGTCAACAGCGTGAGCGCCATACGGTCGGGGTGTCCGAAAGGGTAAGCGCGGGTGCCAAGTATGCAGTTGGCCTGGTGGAACTTGCGGGTCTTGTCCACATTGAAAAATTGCTCAGCCGGCTTTTTGGTGACGGCCGCGGGCGCCTTGGAGCCCTGGAAATACGGGGTGTATTTGTCAAGCAGTTTTTCTACCATCTCCACCACGGCCGTCTGCTCCAGGTCGCCGACCACCACAAAACTCATATTTGCCGGCACGTAGCGCTCCTTTACAAAGGCGCGGATGTCGTCGGATGTTATCTGCTTCAGAGAGGCGGCGGTGCCCAGGATGGTCCTGGCAAGCGGATGGCCCTTGAACAGCAGTTTCTCGTAGTCTTCAAAGATAAAGTCGGCCGGATTGTCCAGGCACATATTTATCTCGTCGGCCACCACGTTCTTCTCTTTTTCCAATTCATCTTCGTCAAAAAGAGAGGTGAAAACTATCTCGAAGGAGAGGTCGATGGCCTTTGCAATGTCTTCTTTAAGCACGGTGCAGTAGACCACCGTCTCTTCTTTGGCGGTGTAGGCGTTCATATCGCCGCCCAGCTTTTCCAGGCGGTCGTTGATGCTGCGGGCACTGCGCTTTTCGCAGCCGCGGAATATCATATGCTCTGTAAGATGGGCCAGGCCGTGCTTGTCGGCAGGCTCGTTGGAAGTGCCGGCCTTGATGCACAGCGCACAGTATGCCACAGAAGAATTGGTCTTCTTAAAGGCGACTTTCATACCGCTGGCCAGCGTAAAAACTTTATTCTCCATTTTAGGCGTTTTTCTTCGCCGCAAAAATAATATTTTTCTTACATTTGTCAGATATGGGACAGTTCATAGTATCAGCCAGAAAATACAGGCCTGCCACCTTTGACAAGCTCATCGGGCAGGAGAATATAGCCCGCACGCTCAAGAATTCAATCCAAAGCGGGCAGTTGGCTCACGCATATCTTTTCTGCGGGCCGCGCGGGGTGGGCAAGACCAGTTGCGCCCGCATCTTTGCGAAGACCATCAACTGCAGCAATCCGGGTCCCGACCTGGAGCCCTGCGGCGAGTGCGAATCCTGCCGCTCTTTCAGCGAAGGCCGTTCGTATTGCATTCACGAGCTGGATGCCGCCAGCAACAACTCGGTGGACGACATCCGCAACCTCACCGACCAGGTGCGCATCCCGCCCCAGATTGGCCGCTACAGCGTGTATATCATAGACGAGGTCCATATGCTGTCCCAGGCCGCCTTCAACGCCTTTCTGAAGACGCTTGAAGAGCCGCCGGAGTATGCCATCTTCATTCTGGCCACCACAGAGAAGCACAAGATTCTCCCCACCATCCTGTCCCGCTGCCAGACCTACGACTTCAGCCGCATCAGGGTGGAAGACATAGTGCGGAACCTCAAGGATATCGCCGCACAGGAAAATGTCACTGTGAGCGACGATGCCCTGCACATCATTGCCCAGAAGGCCGACGGCGCAATGCGCGACAGTCTCACGCTCTTTGACCAGACGGTTGCCTTTTGTGGCGGCGACATCACCTACGAGAAAGTCATCGGCATTCTGAACGTCCTGGACTATGACTATTATTTCAGGCTCACCGATATGCTGCTCGCCGGCGACTTTGCCCAGGCGCTGCTGCTCTTTGACGAAATCCTTTCCAAGGGCTTCGACGCGCTGCACTTCATCTCCGGTATGAGTTCCCACCTCAGGGACCTTATCGTGTGCCGCAACGCCTCGTCCCGCAGCCTTATGGAGATGGCCCCGACCATCGCCGCCCGCTATGACGAATACAGCAAGCGCTGCTCTATGGAGTTCCTGTACAAGGCACTGGAGATTTCCACCGCCGCCGAAACGGCCTATAAGACTTCCGGCAATCCCAGGCTGCTGATAGAGTTTGCGCTGATAAAGATGTCCCGCATACTGACTGCGGCACCGCAGCCGGCGGCCGCTCAGCCCGTGGCCCCTGCACGGCCCGTGGCTGCGCAACCTGTGGCCGCTCAGCCCGCTCCGGCAAAACCTGCCCCCGCGCCGGCAGCTGCAGCCCCGGCTCCGGCCCTTGCTCCCGCGGCAGCGCCTGCTGTCCCCAAGAGCGAAGTCAAGGCCGGCAAGACCTCCGGCATCTCCATCAAGGAACTTATGTCCAAGGCAACCGCACAGGCCGCAGCCCCTCAGACCACCGGCGGCGCTCCCGCTGCCGAGATCGATCCCAAGGACATTACTGAAGAGATGTTTGCCGCAGGGTGGGAGAAGTTCATCGCAGGCATCACCAGGCCCAACCTCAAGGCGGCCCTTTCTGCCAATACTCCCAAATATTCTGCAGAAGATGGCACCGCCACCCAGTTTGTGGCAAGCGTTATGCAGAGAGACTGGATTGTGGACCATCAGTTGCTCAAGCTGCAGGGCTCGCTACAGAGTGCACTTGGCAGCAGGGTTCTGCTTAAGATAGAGGTGCAGCCCCAGGACGAGGAACCCAAAGTTCAGGGGCCGTATATGCCCACGGAGGTAGCACAGAAAATGAAAGAAGACTCAGCCAACGTCAGCGATTTTACCCGCGAGTTCGAGCTGGAGGTTAAATGATAAATTAGGATATGAAGTTATATACTGTCAAGCTGGTTAAGAAATATGGGATGCGAACCGTTGTAAAGGGTGCGTCCATAGAGGTTGAACAGGGCGAAATCGTGGGGCTGCTTGGCCCTAACGGTGCCGGCAAAACCACCAGTTTCTATATGATGACCGGTTTGGTCAAGCCCAATGCCGGGCAGATTTTCCTTGGCGAAGAAGAGATCACCAAACTCCCTATGTACAAGCGTGCTCAAAAGGGGCTTGGCTATCTTGCACAGGAGGCTTCCGTGTTCCGCCGTATGAGTGTGGAAGACAATATCGTGTCGGTGATGGAGATGAATCATATCCCCAAGGAACAGCGTGAGCAGCGCCTGGAAGAGCTCATTCGCGAGTTCGGTCTTGGCAAGGTGCGCAAGAGCCTTGGTATCCAGCTTTCGGGTGGTGAGAGGCGCCGCTGCGAGATTGCCCGCGCGCTGGCCACCAACCCCAAATTCATCTTGCTGGACGAGCCGTTCGCAGGTGTCGACCCCATCGCGGTAGAGGATATCCAGCATATCATAGCCCACCTCAAGACCCGCAACATCGGCATCGTGATCACCGACCACAACGTGCACGAGACGCTGGCCATCACCGACCGCGCATATCTGCTCTACGACGGTGAAATTCTCGAGAGCGGCACCCCCGAGCAGCTGGCAGCAAACCCCGACGTCCGTCGCAAATACCTGGGCCAGAACTTCGAGCTCCGCAAAGCCGTCCTCCACAAACGTCCAGGCGAAGATCTGTAAACTACAGCCATTCGCATAAGCGCAGAAAAAACTTCGCGTAGGGAACAGGGGTTCTATGTCCTCCCTGGCCCGGAGCGAAGTTTTTTCGTAGCAGCGAATGGCTGAACTATGCGTTTTCTTTGGAAATCTCGCAGCCGCGGCAGCTGGTGCAGCCGAGGTCGGCGCAGTCGGGGTTGGCTTTGTTATGCTTCTTGCCCCAGAGGCGGAGCTCCTCTTCTTTGGCGCACACGATGCCGCGCTTGCGCAGCTCTTTGTTGTGGGCTATCTCGCCGTCGGGGAACTTGCCGTCTTTGCGGAATATGATGTTGAAGCACAGTCCGAACACGCAAAGGGCCACCAGGGCTATAGCCAGCAGAAAGGTCTTCATAGCGCTACAGACATTTGAACGGAGGCAGCAGGGGTGCGGAGCTCACAGTGAGCACCGGCGGCACCTGCATTACCTTGAAACTGGATTTGCGACGCAGCGCCAGGGCGCGCTGGGCGGCAGCCTTGTCTTCGAAAGACTCAAGCACCTGCTCCGGGGTGAGTCCTTCTTCGTTAAGGGCGTGGAGCACGGCGTCCAGCACCTCGTAGGGCGGCAGCGAGTCGCTGTCTTTCTGCCCGGGCTTGAGCTCTGCAGAAGGGGCTTTGGTGAGGATGTGTTCCGGGATGCGCTCTCCGTTGCGGTTTATATATCGGCACAGTTCGTAGACCTGCACCTTGTACAGGTCACCGATGACCATAATGGCCCCGGCCAGGTCGCCGTATAGGGTGCCGTAGCCGGTAGAGAGCTCGCTCTTGTTGGACGTGTTCAGCACCAGCGCGTTGAAACGGTTGGAGTAGGCCATCAGTATCAAGCCGCGGATGCGGGCTTGGATGTTCTCCTGGGTGGTGTCCCAGCGGCCGTCTTCAAAAAAGCGGGCCATAGACTCCATTGCCCGGTCGTATATGGGACCTATGGGAATCTGCTCTGTGCTTATGCCCAGATTGGCCGCCAGATCTTCGGAATCTGTGATCGAGTGGCCGGTGGAAAACTCGCTGGGCATCATTATGCCGTGGACATTTTCCGGCCCAAGGGCATCAGCTGCAAGGGCTGCCACAAGAGCGGAATCCACCCCGCCTGAGAGGTCCAGAACAGCCTTTGACAGGCCGGCACCTTCAAAGTAGTTCCGGATTTTGCTAATCAGGATGTCGTAGACCTCCGAGATGGGCAGGCTGGGTTCCAGTATCATAGTCTAGAAAATGAAGGTGTCGCTGATGGGTTTGTTGTTGTATACCTTGGTGATGATGTCGGCAAATATGTTGGCCACGGACAGTACTTTGAATTTGGAGACATCGTCGCCCTCCTTGGGACGCAGGGGAATGGTGTCGGATACGATGAATTCTTCTATGGCCGACTGGCTGATGCGCTCGTAGGCGCTGCCCGAAAGCACGGGGTGGGTGCAGACGGCACGGACGCTGAGGGCACCCTTCTCCTTGAGCATATCGGCACATTTGGCAATGGTGCCGGCGGTGTCCACCATATCGTCTACAATAACCACGTTGCGGCCCTCAACATCGCCGATGGCGGTCATAGAGCCCACTACGTTTGGCTTCTCACGGGATTTGTGGCAGATGATCATAGGCACGCCCAGAATGCGGGAATATGCATTTGCCCTCTTGGCACCGCCCATATCGGGAGAAGCGATGGAGAGGTTTTCCAGCTTGAGGTCCCTCAGATAGGGGAGGAAGATGCTGCTGGCGTATATGTGGTCTACCGGGACATCGAAGAAACCCTGGATCTGGTCGGCGTGCAGGTCGCAGGTCATCACGCGGTCGCAGCCGGCGGCAACCAGAAGGTTGGCCACCAGTTTGGCGCCGATGCTGACCCTTGGACGGTCCTTGCGGTCCTGACGGGCCCATCCAAAGTAGGGAATCACAGCTATCACCTTGTGGGCAGAGGCCCTGCGGGCTGCATCTATCATAAGCAGCAGCTCAAAGATATTCTCTGTAGGAGGGAAGGTGCTCTGCACGATAAAGACGGTGGCACCGCGGACGCTCTCGTCAAAAGCGGGCTGGAACTCGCCGTCGCTGAAGGTGGTCACCTTGGAGTTGCCGAGACCCACGCCAAGGTTAAGGGCGATTTTTTCTGCAAGATACTTGCTGCTTCGGCAGGAAAAAATCTTTAGCTTGTGATCGTATTCCATAGTACAGATATATTATTTTTGGTTATTATCCAGGTCTTTAAGTATGCCTCCGATATAGTCCAGCAACTGCTCACGGCCGGCGCCGCTGGCCGACGAGGTTGCAAAAATCTCCGGCAGAGGCTCCCAGTATTGCGCCAGAGCAGACTTCATCTGAGATAAGCGGGAGGCAAGGGCATTGGTGCCCAGCTTGTCGCACTTGGTAAGTATCACGGCAAACGGGACGCCCCTTTCTCCCAGCGAAATCAGGAACTCGCGGTCTATTTTGAGCAATTCGTGTCGGCTGTCCAGCAGCACGAACAGCAGGGTGAGCTCTTCACTGTGGTCAATGTAGTCGTTTATCATTGCAAACAGCTTTTCGCGGCGGGGCTTGGACATTTTGGCATAGCCGTAGCCCGGCAGGTCCACCAGATACCAGCTGTCGTTTATGATGAAGTGATTTATGCACTGAGTCTTGCCCGGAGTAGAAGATGTGTGGGCCAGTGAAGAGTTGCCTGTGAGGGAGTTAATCAGAGAAGACTTGCCTACGTTCGAGCGCCCGATAAAGGCGAATTCCCTTCTGGCAGGGGTGGGTTTCCCGGCGGCCGAGGTGGAACTCGAGACATATGCTGCCTTTGTGATTTTCATCATTACAAATGTAAAACATTTTATTATTTTTCTTATCTTTATTTGACCTATTTTTTATGGAAGAAACGGTATACACACTGCAGCAGCTTTTGGCCTCTGTGAAGGGGGCTCTGGAGGACGCTTTCCCCCTTTCTGTGTGGGTAAAAGGGGAGATTCAGCAGCTCAGTGTGAACCGCAGCGGCCACTGCTACATAGACCTGATAGAGAAGCACGCCCTCACGGGGGCTCTGGTGGCACAGGCGCGCGCCATTATCTGGAGCAATCGATACCGCAGCCTTGCGGTGCGGTTCCAGCAGGAGGCAGAGCGCGAACTTGAGGCCGGCATCTCCGTGCTGGCCCTGGTCACCGTCAATTACTCAGAGCTTTACGGCCTGTCTTTGATTATAGAGGATATCGACCCGTCCTTTACTGCCGGCGAGGCCTTTCTGGAGCGTCAGCGCACCATCGCCCGCCTCACAGAAGAGGGGATGATGGACCTGAACGCCTCCCTGCCTCTGGCCGACCTTCCCCGCCGCCTGGCGGTGATATCTGCCCAGACGGCCGCCGGCTACGGCGATTTTATGGAGCATCTGCACAACAATCCGTACCGTTTCAATTTCTACAGCGAACTGTTTCCGGCACCGCTGCAGGGCGCCGAGGCTCCCAAGGGCATAATTGCCGCCCTGGGGCAGATAGCGGCCCGTGAGTCGGAATTCGACGCGGTGCTGATTCTCCGCGGCGGCGGCTCTGCCACCGACCTGGCCTGTTTTGACGATTACGAACTGGCGCTTAACATAGCCCAATTCCCGCTCCCGGTGCTCACTGCGATTGGTCACGAACGCGACACCCACGTGGCCGATATGGTCGCCTTCGAGCACCTGAAAACCCCCACGGCGCTGGCCGATTATTTCATAGATATCTTTGCAGACGAAGATTACAGGCTGCAGACCATCTCCGGCCGCCTTTCGCTGGCCGTACGCACCAAGGCAGGGGAGCAGCGGCAGCGCCTTGACGCAGGCGTGTCGCGCATCCGGGTCGCCGTCGCCGCAAAACTGGCCGAGGCCAGGCACAAGGTTCAGCTGCTGGAATACCGCGTGGGGGCTCTGAATCCCGCCGCCATCCTGGCCAAGGGTTTCACCCTTACTCTCAAAGACGGCCGTCGGGTGACAGAGGCCGCGCAGCTTAAGAAAGGCGAAGAAATCACCATACTGTTCAATGACGGAAAAGTAAAAGCAGAAATTAAATAATATGGCAGAAAAACTCACATACAAAGAGGCTCTGGAAAAGCTGGAGGCGTTGGTTGCCACCATAGAGAATCCCGACCACCCGCTGGACACCATCCAGAAAGAGGTGGAAGAGGCTATGAAACTTGTGGAATACTGCAAGCAGTGCCTTGCAGGTACCGAAAAAGAACTTATTGATATAATTGACAAAAAATAACGATATGGCCAGCAAGCACACCAATATGCTCTATGACAACGACCCGTGGCTGAATCCCTACAAAGCCGCCGTGGATGCCCGTAAAAAGCGGATAATTGCCGCCAGGGACGCCATCGCAGCCGGTGCGGGGTCGCTGTACAACGCCGCCAACAATCATCTCTACTATGCGCTTCATAAAGAAGACGGTTGCTGGGTGTTCCGCGAGTGGGCCCCGGCGGCTGCCAGATTATTCCTGGTGGGCGATTTCAACGGCTGGAAAAAGAGCGATAAATATGCCCTGAAGAGTGTGGGCGGCGGCAACTGGGAGATTAAGGTGAGAGAAGATGAAATTGCTACCGGAAGCCTTTACAAGTGGTTTGTGGAGTGGCCCGGCGGCTTTGGCGAGAGGATTCCCGCATATGCTACACGCTGCGTTCAGGACCCCGAAACCAAGGTCTATTCCGCCCAGGTCTGGGAGCCTGCCGAGCCATATAAATGGAAGCACAGCAAGCCGGTCAAGATTGCCAATCCGCTTATCTACGAGGCGCATATCGGTATGAGTTCAGAAGAAGAAGGGGTGGCAAGTTTTGAATATTTCCGCCGCGAAGTGCTGCCCAGAATCGTGGACCTGGGCTACAATACCATCCAGATAATGGCGCTGCAGGAGCATCCGTACTACGGCTCTTTCGGCTATCAGGTCTCCAACTTCTTTGCCCTGTCCAGCCGCTACGGAACTCCCGAAGAGTTCAAGGCGCTGGTAGACGAGGCCCACGGCCACGGCATCGCAGTGATTATGGACATCGTTCATTCCCACGCCGTAAAAAATGAAAACGAGGGCCTCAGCCGCCTGGACGGCTCGTACACCACCTATTTCCACGGCGGCGACCGCGGAAATCACCCGGCCTGGGACTCCCGCTGCTTTGATTATGGCAAAGACCAGACTCGCTTTTTCCTGCTGTCAAACTGCAAGTTCTGGATGGAAGAGTATCATCTGGACGGCTTCCGCTTTGACGGCGTCACCAGTATGCTCTATCTGGACCACGGCCTTGGCCGCGATTTCTGCTCTTACGAGCAGTATTTCGGAGACGGGGTGGACGAGGATGCCGTGACCTATCTGGCGCTGGCCAATATGCTTATAAAAGAGATCAACCCCAACTCCATAACCATTGCCGAGGATATGAGCGGTATGGCCGGCCTTGCCGCCCCCATTGCCTCTGGCGGAGTGGGCTTTGACTACCGTATGAGTATGGGCGTGCCCGATATGTGGATCAAGATAATAAAAGAGCAGGACGACCACGACTGGAATATGAACACCCTCTGGTGGGAGCTCACCAACAAACGCGCGGACGAACGCACAGTGAGCTACGCCGAATGTCACGACCAGGCTCTGGTGGGCGACAAGACCATCATTTTCCGCCTGATAGACAAGGAGATGTATTTCTCTATGGACAAGGCCACCAAGAATCAGATTGTGGACCGCGGACTGGCCCTTCACAAAATGATACGTCTGGTGACGCTGGCCACCGCCGGCGACGGCTATCTGAATTTTATGGGCAACGAGTTTGGCCATCCGGAGTGGATAGACTTCCCCCGCGAGGGGAACGGCTGGTCATATGCCCACGCCCGCCGGCTGTGGAGCATAAGCGACCGGGACGACCTGCACTACAAGGCCCTGAAGCAGTTTGACAAGGATATGATTCACCTGTTTGCCAAAGAGAAGCTGCTCTCTGTAAGGCCGGTATGCAAGTGCGTGGACAATTATTCCAAGGTTTTGGCGTTCACCCGCGGTGAGTACCTGTTTGTGTTCAACTTCAATCCGGAGCATTCGTTTGCAGATTATGCCTTTGAGGCGCCGGAAGGGAAGTGGCGCGTGGTGATGGACAGCGACCGCGAGCAGTACGACGGCTTCTGCCGCAACGACGACAGCGTGACCCACACCACACTTACAAACAGGCAGGGAAAACAGCTGCTGCAGCTGTATCTCCCTGCCCGTACGGTATTGGTGCTCAAGAAGATTTAGAGATTCTTCTGAATTATATTCTCTATCTCGGCCGGGTCGTAGATGTCCCTGGCCAGGATGTCGCTTTCGCGACTTATTATAAACATTGTTGGGATGGAATTCAGGTTGTAGGCGGCAACTGCGGGAGAGTTGATGCCCAGGCCGTCGTTTACGCTTATCCAAGGCAGATTCTGGCTGCGGACGATGCTGGCCCATACGGGTTTCTCGTCTACGCAAACCTGATAGATCTCAAAGCCGCGGTCGTGGTACTTTTCGTATAGGGGCAACAACTCTTGGTTGAAGACCTTGTGCTCGTTCTGGGCGGTGCTCCAGAAAGACAGCAGAATGACCTTGCCGCTTAGCTCGCTGAGTTTGTGAGTCTGGCCGTTGGTGTCAGTCATTGAAATCTCGGGGACGCCCACGGTGGCCTTCTCTGCAAGCAGGGTGTTGAGGTCATCCATATTGCGGCGCTCGTCTATTGCCTTTGTGACTGCGGTTACATACTCGCTGCCGGGGTATACAGTGGCAAGTGAATCCCTTATGGCCTGGAATATATATACGTCATTGGGCTCGCTGAACACATACAGCTGGTCGTTGAACTTCTGGAACAGTGCTGTTGCGGAAGTGATGGAGAAAGGATTACCCATTATCTGGCGCAGGAGGGCCCGCTTGTGGTCCACATAAATCCTGCTCAGCTGGGCGACCTCGTCTTCGGGCGCCTCGGCCAGAACCTTTTCCATCTTGGCTATGTTCTCTGCCAGGCGGGAATCCATCTCTTTAAGCAGTCGGCAGTCTTCAGAGCCTTCTACTTCATAGCGGCCCAGGGTGTCGGCTGTGACGCTGATGCGGTCACCGTCCTTGGCCACGATTCCGGCCAGTTTGGTGGCGTTGTGGTAGAGATAGTAAAAGGCGGGATTAGTGTCGTCTGCGAGGGCAATCTTATAGGTCAGGTGGCCTTTTTTGTCGGTATTCAGGCTGTCTACAAAGCTGAGCCGGTTCAGGTTCAGCTTGTAGAGCTCCACATTTGTAGATGTGCCCTCCTTGAGGTCAAGAGTGACCTTTGCGGCGGGCTTGTTGCAGGCAAACGCAAGAAGCAGTACCGCAATATATAATATGAGTTTTTTCATTGCTGTGAGTGTCAGTCGTTGAATTCGGCTGCAATGGCGGCTGCAATCTCTGCAAATCTCTCGGGGGTAAGCTGCTTTTTCTTGTTTGAGAAATTAAGGTCGCCCTCGCTCTGCAGCGGCGCCAGATGGATGTGGGTGTGAGGCCCTTCCATTCCCGGCACTGCAACGCCTACGCGCTTGCAGGGGATGGCCTTCTTGATGGCCACGGCCACCTTCTTTGCAAAGGCGGTAAGGCCTGCGTAGGTCTCATCGTCCAGGTCAAAGATATAGTCGGCCTCGGTCTTTCTGGGAATCACCAGAGTGTGGCCTTCTGCCAGGGGGTTGATGTCCAGGAATGCGTAGAAATCTTCGCTTTCGGCCACCTTGTATGACGGGATTTCACCCGCTGCTATTTTGGTAAAAATGGTTGCCATAATTAATTATATGGAGATATCAATGATTTCAAACTTGATGAGCCCTGAAGGGACCTGGACATCCACCACGTCGCCCTTCTTGTGGCCCAGCAGAGCCTTGGCAATGGGGGTGCCTACAGCCAGCTTGCCCTCGCGGAAGTTGGCCTCGCTCTCGCCCACGATGGTGTATTCCATTGTGGCGCCGTTGGCGGTGTTTTTGATTTTTACCTTGTTGAGCATCTGCACGGTGTCGGTGTTGATCTTGCTTTCGTCAATGACCCTTGCGGTGGCCAGGGTGTCCTGCAGCTTGCTTATCTTGAGCTCCAGCAGGCCCTGTGCCTCACGGGCTGCATCGTATTCTGCGTTTTCGCTGAGGTCGCCTTTGTCGCGGGCCTCTGCGATGGCTTTGGATATAATGGGGCGCTGTGCAATTGCCTCTTCAAGTTGAGCTTTGAGGTCGTCTAGACCTTTCTGTGTCAAATAGTGTACTTCTGCCATTTCGATAAAAAATTAAAGAATCCCCTTTGCAAGGGGACCCTTCTATCAGTCAATTCTTAATTCAGTACAAAAATAATAAAAAAATCGAAACCGGGGCTAATATTTTTCGTAGCCCGGCTTCATAACCTCGGAATAAATCACCATTTCTTCCGGGTCAAAGTCCATTTCTTTTTTCTTTACCGGCTCTGCGGCGGGTTGTGCGGCTGCTTTTGCCGCCGGCGCGGGCTCGCTCTTTCTCGGTGTGGCGGGCTGTGCCTCTTCTGCAGGGCTCACAGGTTCCTCTTCCATAGAAGGGGTGTCACTGCGCATATTCTCGTAAAACTCCCTTATGCGCCGCTCGGCCTCTTCTTCCCTTGCAGCCTTTTGATTCAGCGCCTGGTCCGTCTTTTTGGCGCGCTTCTTAATGCTTGCGGCCACGCCTATGGCTGCAAGCATAAACCAGATAAGAAATATGAGAAGACCTGTTTCCATATCCTTAGGAATTAAATGCCAAACAATTGACGTGCCTGCTCTATATCAAAGCCCATCTGGGCCTTGAGCAGGTCCAGTGAGGCGAACTTCTGCTCGCTGCGCAGCTTGGCCACGTAGTCAAAGCGGATGTCCAGGCCGTAAATCTCTTCGTTGTAGTCCAGTATGTGGGTCTCAATCACCAGAGAGCGGTTGTCGCTTATTGTGGGTCGTGTGCCTATGTTGCACACGCCGTAGTAGCTGCCGCCCTCAACGTGGACCATCACGGCATATACGCCCTGCTCGGGGATGACTTTGAGCGGCTCGTAAAGCTGCATATTGGCGGTGGGGTAGTTGAGGCGGCGGCCTATGCCGTTGCCGCTTACCACCACGCCGCGCAGGCTGTATTCATAGCCCAGCAACTTGTTTGCCCGCTCTATGCCGCCCGTTGCGACCAGATTGCGGATGTAGGTAGAGCTGATGGTGTTGTACTGGTCCGACACGCTGCCGGCCTTGATGGTTTCCAGCCCCAGCCCTTTGGCGACCTTGGCGATGTCGGTAGAAAAGGCGGGGTTGCCCAGATGATGGTCGTAGCCCACAATCATTGCCGATGCGCCCAGTTCCCCTATAATATAATCTTTGAGGAACTGCTCGCAGCTGAGGCGGCTGAAGGCGCGGGTGAAATCCAGCACGTGGATTTCGTCTACCCCGCAGGCCTTGAGCAGCTCTTTTTTCTCTTCCAGGGAGTTGAGCAGCCTCAGTTCGCGCGCATCCTGGCGCAGGACATTTCTGGGGTGCGGCCAGAAAGTGACCACGGCGCTCTTGGCGCCCCGCTCGCGGGCGGTGCTGCAAAGAGTGTCTATCACCTTGCGGTGGCCGGTGTGCACCCCGTCAAAGAATCCTGTTGTAGCGATTACAGCCATCTTACCAATTCAAAGTCCTGTCTGTGAGCCATATCGGGGCTCTTTGCAAACATTCTGGTGGCAAACTGATAGGTTCCCACCTTGGCGGGAGTCAGGTTGGTACGGTAGGTGGCCACGCAGTCTTCGAAGCTTACAACCTCAAACTGGTGTACTTCGCTGATGTGGTCCTTGCCCTTGGCATCCTGCTCTGTGATGAGGCACTCTATGCCGATCTCGTCTGGAGTCAGACCTGCGAGGTAAACTTCTACCTCCCAATAGTGGTTTTCGCCAAGAGAGTAGCGCACAGCGCTGTCGCCCATATTGTCGTAGCGGCGTATCTCAATGTCGGGCCATGCACGGTACATACGCTTCTTCCACTGTGCAATTTCCCTTGCCTTGAGGAAGTCCTTCTCTATCATCTTGTTGTAGCGTGCGGCCTGAGGACGGTAGTAGCGCTCTATGTAGTCTTCCATCATACGGTTGGTGGTAAAGTCGCAGGCCACCTTGGCGATGGTGTTCTTGATATACTTGATCCATTCGGGAGAGTAGTCCTTGTCCCAGTCCTTGTTGTAGAATGCCGGGGCAATCTCGTTCTGGATTATGTTGTATATCATTGCGCTGTCCAGATCGTCCTGGAACTCCTGCTTCTCATATGTGCGCTCCATCGGGAGTGCCCATCCGGCGCCCTCCTTGTAGCCTTCTACCCACCATCCGTCCAGCACGCTGAAGTGCATTACGCCGTTCATCACGGCCTTCTCGCCGCTGGTGCCGGAGGCCTCCTGACGGCGGGTCGGGTTGTTCATCCAGATGTCCACGCCCTGTACCAGCATCTTTGCCAGAGTGATGTCGTAGTTGGGTACGAACACAATCTTGCCTATGAACTGCGGCAGTTTGGAAATCTCCACGATGCGCTTGATAAGGTCACTGCCGGCCTTGTCGGCGGGGTGGGCCTTGCCTGCAAACAGGAACTGCACGGGACGCTCGGGGTTGTTCACAATCTTGGCCAGGCGGTCCAGATCCTTGAAGAGCAGGAACGCACGCTTGTAGGTTGCAAAACGGCGGGCGAAACCAATTGTGAGCACATCGCTGCGCAGGGTAGATTTGATTTTGACAATCTGGCTGGGCGAATAGTGCGCGGTGGACTTGGTGTCGGAGAGAATCCTCTTCACGTGGTCAATCAGGCGCTTGCGCAGCACGCTGCGGACGCTCCAGATATCTTTGTCGGCAATCTTGTATATGCCGCTGAAGCAAGATTTGTCGTAGTGGTGGGTGGCGAAAGCCTTGCCGAATACCTTGGCGTGGATGGCCTTCCATTCGGGAGCCGTCCAGGTGGGGTAGTGTACACCGTTGGTCACATAGCCCACGTTGACCTCTTCGGGCAGATAGCCGGGCCACATTCCGGCCAGAATCTCCTGGCTTACCTTGCCGTGCAGCCAGCTGACGCCGTTGATGCCCTGGGAGATGTTGGCTGCCAGAACGCTCATAGAGAATTTCTCGCCGGCATCGTCTATGTTGTAACGGCCAAGACCCATAAAGGTGTGCCAGTCAATCTTCAAACGTGCGGGGAACTGACCGAAGTATACGCGCATCATATCTTCGCTGAAGAAGTCGTGGCCGGCGGGAACCGGGGTGTGGGTTGTGAACAGTGATGAGCTGCGCACTACCTCCATTGCCTCTGCAAAAGTAAGATGGTCGTTCTCTACGTACATTCTCAGGCGCTCGATGCCTATGAATGCGGCGTGGCCCTCGTTGCAGTGATAAACCTCGGCGTCAATGCCAAGGGCGGTGAGGGCGCGCATACCGCCCAGACCCAGCAGGATCTCCTGTTTGAGGCGGTTTTCCCAGCTGCCGCCGTAGAGCTGGTGGGTGATGGTGCGGTCTTCTGGCATATTGTCCTCAAAGTCGGTGTCAAGCAGATAGAGGTCGGTGCGGCCTACTTCTACTTTCCACACGCGGATGTTGAGGTTGCGGCCGGGCAGAGCCACAGATACGGTGACCCATTTGCCGTCCTTGTCCAGAACGGGCTGGGCCGGAGTCTCGCGGAAGATCTGCTGGTCATAAATGGCCACCTGGTCGCCGTCGCCGGAGAGACGCTGGGTGAAATAGCCATACTTGTACAGCAGGCCCACGGCGGTCATATGAACACCCATATCGCTGGCCTCTTTGAGATAGTCGCCGGCCAGGATACCAAGGCCGCCGGAGTAAATCTTGAGGGAGGTGTCCAGACCATATTCCATACAGAAGTATGCAATGCGGGGAGACTTGCGGGCTGCCTTGCCCTTCATATAATCTGTAAAGTTGGTGTAAACCTTCTTCAGGCGGGCCATAAAGTCCTTGTCCTGCTCCAGCAGCTTGTACTGATTCAGGGAAATCTTGTCCAGGAAAAGGATGGGGTTGCCCTTGCACTCGTCCCAAAGGGTGTGGTCAATGGAGCGGAACAGCTCTATTGCATCGTCGTTCCAGCACCACCACAGGTTCTTGGAAATTTCTTCCAGAGCCTTGAGTTTGGGAGGCAGGGAGCGGTTCACCAGAATTGAATTCCAGTTGGGGCGGTTGGCCATCTGTTTGCGGTAGCTCTGGTCGTTGTCCTCCTGAAGCAGGGGGTAAGCGCCAAATTTCTCTATCACTTTTCCGATAGCCATATCGTATGCAGACTTGTAATAATCTATGTTGTTCTCCCAGAGAGCCAGACGGGCAATCTCCTTTGCGTTTTCACGGCAGCGCTCATAATCTTCCTGGGACATATCGCCAAAGCGGGTGATGCACTGTGCAACCTCGTCCACAACCTCGTTGTAGTTGAAATCGTTGCGCTCTACGATGGTGATTCCGCAGCAAGGCTTCTCTCCCTTGTAGTGGTCCTTGACCCAGAGACCGAAACCGGTGAGGGTAGTGGTGACGGTGGGAACGTAGAATGCGAGGGACTCCAGCGGGGTGTAGCCCCAGGGCTCGTAGTAAGAGGGGAACACTGTGAGGTCCGCGCCGGTGAGCAGGGAAATGTAGGTCTTGCCAAAGATGCCGTCGTCACCCTTCAGGTAGCTGGGCACGAAGAATACATCCACGCTGCTTTCGTCGCCGTTGTTCAGGCCCACTTCTTTCAGATGCATACGGACGCAGTCAAAGTCGTCCATAAGGTAGTGGGAGACGTTGGTGGTATAGCCGTCGGCACGGCCGGAGAGTTTCTCCACGAGATCCTTGTCGGGGCCGTTGTTGCCGCTGGGCACCATAATAAAGGCGGCTATCTGCTTGCCGTTGTTCTTGCGGGCAATCTTTGCAAGGGCATCTATGAAGATGTTGATGCCTTTGGTTTCGTATTCATAGCGGCCGCCAATCCATACTATTTCGGTGCCGACCTCGTCGTAGTGCTTGCCGGACATTGCGCCGGCCACGGTCAGCAAGCTCTTGCGGGCCTCGCTGCGCATCTTGGACAGAGTCTTGAGGTCGGGTGTGAAGTTCTCTGCAATGCCGTTGGGAGTCACAATGTCGGGCTCGCGGCGCAGCAGTATCTTGCACTCGTTGGCGGTGAGGTCACTCACGGTGGTGAAAATGTCGGCATTGTGCGCCGCCGCCTTCTCCACGGAGTGACGGTCCATCACGCCGTATTCCCGTGCCAGGGTGTCGCCGTCCATAGTGGGCAGCTCTTTGTAGAACGGGATGTGCTTGCAGGCCATGCAGCGGCCAACCACTGTGGCGTGGGTTGTAAACACTGTGCCGATGGGCATTCCGGTATCCTTGAGATAGAGGATGCCGGCGCCGGCCATCCACTCGTGGAACTGGGCCACGATCTTGCTGGAAGAGCGGATATAGTAGCGGGAGAAGCTCTCAATGACCTTGCCGGCGGCATAGCCGAACAGGAAAGCCTCTATATACTCCCAGTTGCCGTTTAGCGAGTCGACGCCATATTTCTCCCAATACTTGGCAAAGATCTGGTCTTTGTTTGTGATGAAGGTCTTGAAATCCACCAGGATTGCCACGGGTTTGCCGGGGATATTCCAGCGGCCGACCCTCACGCGCAGCCCCTCGTGTGCGGCAAGTTCGCGCCACGACTTGAAGAGTTCGTTGTCTACAATGAACTCGGGATTCTGGCGGGTGTGCATCCACACGTCAGGACCAATGTGAATATGTCTGTCTTCTAATTCTTTGCTAAGATTGGATGCTTTGGTTGCAAGTACTGTATGGATGCCGCCTACCTTGTTGCAGACTTCCCAGCTCACTTCAAACAGGTAGTCCGGCATCTTGATATCTTTTTTCATTTAGGTATGGTTATTTTTTCTTGGTGTGGTTATCAACTCGGATCTCAAAATCGCTCAGGACATTCATATAGTTGATGAAGGCCTCGTACGGAGTGTCGTAGGGGTTGAAATAGCTGTGAACCGCTCCGTCAGAGAAGAACTTGGTGCACATATAGTACAGATGGTCGCTCTCCTGCAAGCGGCGGAAAGTCTGCATAAGGGCGGCATCGCCGCTCTTGCGGACCTTGGTCTCCAGGGCGCACACTTTGTTGAACGCCTCGTTCTGAAGTTCGTTTCCGAGCCAGGCAGAGGTGTCGCGCTCTTCGTCTGCCCAGGAGATTGGGAAGGGAACGTTGAGCTCTGCCACTGCAGCGTGCTTTTTGGTGGCCTCGCTGGCGGTGCAGAATGCTATGTTCTTGTATTTGGCGACCTCTGCAGGAAGGGCCTTGAAGAACTCGAAGATGCCGCTGTCGGCCTTCTGGTGCTCGCCAAAGGTCTCATAGTCCATAAACAGGTTAACGATATCATCTTTTTCCAGAGCCTCTGCAATCCAGCCGGCATATTTGTCGGCGGTCAGGGGCCATTCGCCCCAGGCGCGGTTGGAGAAGCGGAAAGCTATGTCATCGGAAAGAGCAGAATTCTTGAGCAGCAGGTGCAGTTTCTCGTTCAGGGGGTTGCTGTATACGTAGTTGGGACTCTTCCAGCCCAGCACGTGCTTTGCACCCTCGGTGAGCATAGTGCGGTAACCCATAGCAGCCACCATCTCGCCGATGTGGTCGCTGTAGATGAGCTCGGTGTTGCGGAAAGCCTTGGGCTTCACACCGAATTCGGCCTCTATGGTCTGGGCGTGCAGCTTGACCTGGTCCTTGAACTCTGCGGGAGAAGAGAGGGAGGCCAGGGAGTGGGAGTAGGTCTCTGCGAGGAACTCCACGCATCCGGTCTCGGCCAGTGCCTTGAAACTCTCCATCACTTCCGGAGCGAATCTCTTGAACTGCTCTATGGCAGTGCCGGAAATGGAGAAGGTCACCTTGAACTTCTTGCCGTTTGCCTTTATGAGATCGGCAATCACGCGGTTCATAGGGAGGTAGCACCTGGACGCAATGCGGCGCACAATGGCGCTGTTTTCAAAATCGTCAAAATAATGATCGTCGGCGCCGATGTCAAAGAAACGGTAAAGTCTCAGTCTGTCGGGCTGATGTACCTGGAAGTACAAACAAATGCTTTTAGTTGCCATATTGTATAATTTTTAATTTTTCGATTTGATTGCTTCGGAATACACGGCTTTCATTTTGGCGGCCGCGTTGTTCCATTTGAGGGTGCTGACCTCTTCATAACCCTTTTCGCTGGCCACTTTTGCAATGGACGGATAGGTAACAAGGGCGTAAATTGAGTCGGCAAGTGCATCAATGTCCCAGAAATCGACTTTGATGGCGTGCCTCAACACTTCGGCTACACCCGACTGCTTGGAGATGATAGAAGGCACGTTGCATATCATCGCCTCCAGGGGAGAGATGCCGAACGGCTCGGATACAGAAGGCATCACGTAGACATCGGAATAGGCGAACATCCGCTGCACGTCGGCTCCGCGGAGGAAGCCGGTGAAGTGGAATTTGTCTGCCATACCCAACTGGGCCACGCGGCGCACGCTGCGGTTCAGAAGGTCGCCGCTGCCCGCCATCACAAAGCGGACATTGTCGCAGCGGTCCAGAACCTTGCGGGCTGCCTCTATAAAGTATTCGGGGCCCTTCTGCAGGGTGACGCGGCCAAGGAAGGTGACAATCTTTTCCTTTACGGTGCGGTTTACCTTCATATCGCTTCGGCCAGAGAAGTCCACTGCATTGTGCACTGTCACAACCTTTGCGGGATCTATGCCGTAACGGTTCACAACAATGTTGCGGGTCCAGTCACTCACTGTGATAACCCTGTCGGCAGCTTCCATACCGCGCTTCTCTATGTTGTAGACGAAGGTGTTGTAGTTCTCGCCGTCACGGTCAAATTCGGTGGCGTGAACGTGTACTACCAGCGGCTTGCCGCTCACTTTCTTGGCGGCGATGCCGGCCAGATAGGTGAGCCAGTCGTGGGCGTGGATCACGTCAAAGTCGTGCTCTGCGGCAATTGCGCCTCCGACCATTGCATAGCGGGCCACCTCCTCATAGAGGTTGGCGCCGTACTTGCCGGAGAATTTGTATTTGCTGCGGAAGTGGGAGGTGAACTCCATTGTCTGGAAGTGGCGCTCCTCTTCGCTAAGCAGCGAATAATCTTCCGGAGAAATGTAGGGCATAAGATTGCTGCCCACACGTAGGAACTGAACCTTGTCCAGATAATCGTCTATGTTTTTGAACGTGTCGTACACGGCAACGTCGCTGGCGTTGATAATGCTGGCGGCGCTGGTATCTTCGTCTCCGCTGGCAGAGGGCATCACGAACAGCGTCTCTACGCCGTTGGCGGCGAGACCCTTTACGATACCGTAGCAGGCGGTGCCCAGACCGCCGGAGATGTGGGGAGGAAACTCCCAGCCGAACATCAATACTTTCATTGTTATACCTCCTCTTTATATTTGTTGATGAGATATTCTACCGTGAGGATGGCGCCCGTAGCGGTGGCGGAGTTGATGGCTCCGTGCGGATAGTGCGGCGGGTTGCCGTCGTAGAGCTCTGCCACGGCGCCTATGCCGTGGATGGTCATATCCTCTTCAAAGCCCTTTATCATTTCGCGGGCCTCGCGCAGGAAGGCGCTGCCGTAGAGCTTGAAACCGGCCATCGCATAGTACTGGAGCAGCCAGGGACGGGTGCTGCCATTGTGGTAGGCAAGGTCACGGTCGTGCTGGTTGCCGTCGTAAATGCCCTTGAAAAGCGGGTTCTTGGGGCTCAGGGTGCGGATGCCGCGGGTGGTGAGCAGGTCCTGGCGGACTGCCCTGAACACCATATCCTGTGCCTCTTCTGAAATGGGGCTGTAGGGGAGGGCCACTGCAAACAGCTGGTTGGGACGGGTGAACTTGTTCTGCCCGTCGGGGCCGATAAAGTCGGCCAGGTGGCCGCGCTCTTCGCACCAGAACATATTGTAGAAGTTGCGGTCAATCTTGTCTGCGATATCCTCGTAGCGGGCTGCCTTATCGTTATTCTTGGCGTGCTTGCGCTCCATATTTGCGGCAAAGCGCAGGGCGTTGTACCAAAGCGCGTTGGTCTCTACCTGATAGCCGCCGCGTTCGGTCACGGGATGGCCCTCGGTATAGGCATTCATCCAGCTGAGAGCCACGCCGGGCATCAAAGCCCAGAGCAGGCCGTTGTCGTGCAGACGGGCCTCGGGACGTGCGCCGGCCATATAGCTGCCAAGGATGGCATTCACAGTGCCGCCGTATTTGTCCCAGATGGCCTTGCCGCGGCCGGTGAAGGCTGCGAATTCCTGTATCAGGCCAATGAACAGCAGCGGAGCCTCCACGTCGTTGCAGGAACTCATAAGGGCGGTGTTCCATTTCTCAGTGAGGCCGTCCAGAACCGCGGTGAAGTCTTTCACGTTCCCGGTATTGTACAGTATGATGCCGGGGGCGCAGATGCCGGTGGTGCGCAGGTCGCCCACGCCCAGCCAGGTGAAGCCGCTGCTTATTTCCAGCCATTGGCGGTGGAACAGCAGGCGCGAAGCGGCGTGGCGCAGGGTAGAGTCAAAGTCGTCCAGAGTGCCTATCGCGGCCACCTCTTTGGTGAACTGACGCTTGAAAGAAGCGGGGTCGCAGGCGGCAGTGGATGCAGAGAAGATTATGCTCTCGCCCTTCTTGATGGGCATTTCAAAATATCCGGGATTGAAAAGGTCTTCCGTGCAGTCAAAGCCGCGGCGGTACTCTTCGGGATAGGTAACCCCGTTGTACCAGGAAGGCTCGCCGGTAAATTTAGTCTGCTTGCTGAGCTGCATATACAGGGTGGGGAGCACCTGATACAACTTGTAGCTCATACCGTTTTCGATTTCGGTGCCGCGGGTGTCGGCAACGTCATTCTTGCTGGTCAGGGCGTGGATGCTGCGGAAAGAGAGCAGCGGGCGCAGCCTGAGCGTGGTCTGGGAATGAGCGTCCAGCAGTGTGTATTTGATAAGAACGCGGTCCTCGTTCTCTACCATAAGCAGCTGTTTCTGCAGCTTGATGCCGCCAATGTAGTAGGTGATGGTAGGGATAGGGTCGTTCTCGTAATCGACTATGTATTTGTGACCTCTGGGCTCGAACACCTTGCCGTAGCAGTGGATGCCCAGGTTGAACTCCTTCTCGTGCTGGATCAGAGTCTCGTCCAGGGAAGAGAGAAGTATGTGCCTGCGCCAGTTCATCTCCTCTATGGGGACGGCCAGAAGGCAGTGATATTTACGTGTGTTGCAGCATACGATGGTGGTGTTTGCGTATGCGCCGGTGCGGTTTGTGGCAATCAGCTCCCGCTTGAGGGAGTACTCCAGATTTACCAGTTCCGCCTTGTTGAATTTCAGGTATGCCATCTAAATTTGCGACTTAACATTTGAAACCGCAAATTTAGTAAAAAAATCTGTCTTTTTTAAATATAGTATTAAAGCCCCAGGATGTTCTTCTTGCTCTGACCGATTCTGAAATCTTTCAGGTAGAAGGGCTCCATATAGGCAACGTCTTCAAAATCGCCTGCCAGATATTTCTGGTGGGCGATTTTTGCCATATAACGGGCGTCGGGGCAGCAGGGGAGGAAGCTGGCGTTGGCGTGATAGAGTATATCGGATAGCTTTTTGCAGCCGTCGCCGCAGAAAAGCACCTTGCCCTTTGCCAGCAGTTGCGTATATGAACTGCCTTCCAGAATCAGCGGTTCTATTTCGCCGATGCGCCTGGCGGTATTGTCGTAGACTGCCTGATAAACTTCCATCCGGCGGGCATCAATCATAGGCACTATGTAGTCCGGCTTTTCGCCGTCGTTGAGCTCAATCGCCTGATTTGCAATAAGGTCCAGCGTGCCGACCCCGATCAGGGGAATGCCGGCGCCAAAGCAGAGCCCCTTGGCCAGCGAAACGCCCACCCTGAGGCCGGTGTAAGAGCCGGGACCGCTGCTCACTGCCACTGCCGCAAACTCTTTGATGGTCAGGCTGTTGTCTTTAAGCAGCTGATCTATCATAGGGGCCAGCCGTGACGACTGCATCCTGGGTGTGTCAATCAATGCTGAGGCGAATGTCTCACCACTGCGGGAAAAAGCTGCCGAGCACCAGTCTCCGCTGGTCTCTATGGACAAAATCAAATTGTTGCTCTGTGACATTATTGTTCTGTTTTTACCCTGTCGCCCGGGTTAAGGCCTCCGTTCACCATCTGGAACGGACCGGTCACCACCAGGTCGCTTTCTGAAAGGCCGCTGCAGATTTCTACCTTATTGAAATCCTGAATTCCGCAACGGACCTCCACCCGGCTTACCCGTCCCTTTTCATCTATCGTCCACACGGTTTCCC
>JAEEGG010001172.1_pt1 | contig 72321 bp, 54 predicted proteins | sample 9134161 | NCBI WGS metagenome assembly JAEEGG01 (sample SAMN16246543, study PRJNA631951) | gut metagenome | biome: gut microbiome; feature: rumen; material: CR-attached | host: Bos | place: Iran: Karaj | collected 2018-10
AAGGAGCGGAGAAAGCCACCCTCCGCGGTGGCTGCGATTTGGAAAAGCGCCCCGCCGATCCGAACACGGCGGCAGAAGTCGACCCATACTGCCAACAACCGCCTTGTCCGACACAAGCGTCGGAAATGTAGTCGTTTGCTATGAGCTTTTGTGCATTCATCTGGTCAATGAATTCATGTGCAAAGATACACAATTTTTCAAAATCCCCGGGATTCGATTCTTCGGTGTTTGTTACAGGGACAATATATCCGGTTCTTGTGATATGTGAATTTGTCATCTTTGTCCATTTTATGACGGATTGAAAATCCTTACAGTATTTTGTGTCAGATTACAAATCTGCCAATACTTTTCACTACTAGATCATCCGCCGAGAGGGTGGGCATTATTCAATGCTAACAACTTTGGGAAATTCCGTAAGTGTGTCGTTTTTGAACTCAAATGTAATCCAACATCTTGACCCTGCGATTAACTTGTTTGCATTAGTACAAGGAGAATCGAGATAATAACTCAAAAATTTCCGGGTATTAGATGTTTGTATAAAATTTGGGGAGCCAAAGTGGTATACAAACTCCTTAATCGAACAGTTAAGAAGATTATTATCTTCAACCATCTGCCACGCCATTTCATAAGTTCTCATGTGAAGGCATCCGCAAGAATCTCTTTTCCATGGGTTGTCCGGGTTGGAGTCTTTAAATTGACAATCATTAAGGTTGTCATAATGGGGGACATTCTTTTCTTGTGACATTGAAATGCTAGCAATGCAAATACATGCTGCGATAAAACACCCCGTTAATATAATTTTCTTCTTCATTGTTCTATTTGTTATAATTTTGCAAATAAGTTAATGTTCAATTGTTTATTATTGAATCAAATCAGTCAGTCACATTTCTACAGGGGTGCCATTATAGTCGAAGATAATATTTCTCACATTTCCACAACTACATTCCAATGCTTCTTGCACATTTTGTGCCGTTACCCTCCGTGAATTCGGATTTACTATGTATGTCCCTTCAGTTGTTTTAAGTGACCACTTTGGTCCGTATTGTGTATCTCGTGGTATCATAATGTCTGGACGTTCTGTACAACCAGACAAATCTTCCAAAGGGTGATTTAGACCCAGACCATGTCCGAATTCATGTGCAGGGGTAGTGGAATTAGCCAGATAGTCCTGAACAGTAAGCCAGAAGGAATTTCCACCATAACCATACTGCTCTTTATATTGCATAGTATGACTGCTTCCCCTTGGAGCATCACCAATCCAAATAAAATTATTTTTTTTATTTGTGTTATCTTTTGCCAATTCCAAGGCTTTCTCAAAACTAATGGTTTCATATTGAATTCCAAAACGTACTCTATATGTCACACCATTCAACTCATAGGTGGCGTTTGACCCATTCCATTGGGAAGCTATTCCTGTAGCAATGGCTCTCGATAGTTCCGGAGAAGCTTTAGGTCCATAAAAGTATAATTTTGATGTGATAGTGATTATTCTGTTTCGTTTATCTATCGTTGGAACTCCTGAACGGCCGTCCGGATCCACAAAATTCAGCGGATTCCACGCACAGTACGCATAAGGCGATATGCTCGGATACTTGTCCGCCATCGGGTCAACGCTGAGCCACATTGTCATCAGCTCGTGGTCCAAGTATCTGGCACCGAAATAACTATACCCCGTTTCGGGGTCTTTCTCTTTGCCTGTGAAAGGGAAACCGGTAATATTCTTGCATCTTGCACAAAAACAGCCATTTGACAAATAATTCCCCTCGGCGTTTTTTGAGAGAAAAGCGTCGGAAATAGGGGATTTTGATATTGGTTTTTGTGTCGTCATTGGGTCATCGAATTCAGGTGCAAAGATAAACAATTATTCGAAATGAGAGGGACTCCCTGTCTTTATTTTCAGTATCACTTGTACAATCAATCAGCATTGGTTGAGTAATCCGGACATTCCCAATTCGCTTTTTTCCCACATCAAAAAGTTGTTCTACTCATCTTGGGCAAAAAAGACCTGTCCCCGATTTGCCCTCAACCTACGGCTACGACCTGATGGGGCGCCTCACACATCGCGACCATCTTGACGCCGGAACGACACAGTACACCTACGACCCCGCCGGCAATGTCACCGCCATGACCAACGCCGCAGGCGAGACGGTTACATTCGTCCATCATTACAACCGATTGACCGACAAACACTACCCCCGTCTGCCGCAGAACGATGTCCACTACATCTATAACATCGACGGACATGTGTCTGAAATACACGACGCTAGCGGCTTTCAGCAGCTTTCCTACGACAATATGGGCCGCGTGTCGGAAATTATTCGTACCTTTGCAGTGCCGTTTGCACATAACACCTACACCTTCACCATGGAATACGAATACGACAGCTGGAACCGCATGCTCTCGATGACCTACCCCGACGGGGAGCGGGTGGCGTATGCCTATGACCTCGGCGGACAGCTGAAGACCATGACGGGACAGAAGGGGCCGACAGCCTACAGGTACATCAACGACATCCAGTACGACCGCTTCGGCAGCCGCACACGTATCGACTACGGCAACGGCACCTACACTTGCTACACTTACGACGACCTGCAGCGGCTGGAAACCCTGCGGAGCTATGCACTGGTGGGGAATGCGCCCACGCTGATGCAGGATATCCAATACACCCTCGACGATGTGGGCAACATCAGTGACATTGACAATACGGCTCCCGCCATCGGCACACTGGGAGGAACCTATCGCAACAATTACACTTACGACGACCTCTACAGGCTCGAGTCCGCCGTCCAACAGTACGGCAACAACAACAGCCTGGCGATGGGCTATAGCCCATCGGGCCGTCTGTGCACCAAGGTGCAGTCCTTCACCAGCCAGCATCTATATTATGGCTACGACAACGTCCATTCACCGCACGCGCCACGACGCATTTTCAACGTCAGCGACAACATCCTCCACGATCTGCAGTGGGACGCCAACGGCAATCTGGCTCAGGTGAACCGTTTCCTAAACGCATGGGAGTACGACGGCAGCCGTTACCTCTTCTGTACCGAGGACAACAGGCTGACCAACGTCGTCGATGAGATGTCCTACAGCTACTACGCCTACGACCACAGCGGCGAGCGCACGCTGAAGATTACCGGAGAGAACACCCTGATGGATGTCAACGCGGACATGATGATTTGCCAGTCCACCTTGAGGGATGTGACGCTCTACACCTCGCCCTATCTGGTGGCCGGCAACCACGGATACACCAAGCACTACTATGCCGGAACGGAGCGCGTCTGCGCCCGCATCGGCGGCGGTGGGCTGGACCATAACGGGGATTTCCTCGGGGATGTCCCCGTACCGGTCGAGGGTATTGGCTGGCTGGCCAACAGCCTGCTGGAGAGTTGCAACACCGGCATGCAGAGTCGACAATTGGATCGGAATGAAGAACTGGAAATATCGTCCCCCTGTAAGGACTTGATAGCGCCGCGGGAATTGACTGCGGAACTTGATTTGGGTCAGATTCCTGTTGCTTTGAATGCGGACATCTCTGTAAACCCGTCCGAATTCGAGAGCGCTATGATTAACTGTGCACCTTCGTACAACAACCGCGAGGAAGGCTATTTCTACCACTCCGACCACCTGGGCAGTGCTAGCTGGATAACCGACAATGTTGGAGAACCCGTCCAACACCTACAGTATCTTCCCTACGGCGAACCCTTCGTTAACCAGCGAACCACAGGTTACAATGAACGTTTCACTTTCACAGGCAAAGAGTTAGACTCAGAAACAGGGTACAGTTACTTCGGTGCCAGATACTTGGATCACGAGCTGATGTCGATGTGGCTCAGCGTCGATCCGATGGCAGACAAATACCCTTCGATAAATCCGTATGCCTACTGCGCGTGGAACCCGGTGAAATTGGTTGATCCAGAGGGTATGATCATAGATAGCGCTTTTGTTCCCAAATTTGTTAAATGTCTTATTGATGAAAAAAATAAAAAATATAATTCTATAATGGCTAATTTATATCGGAAATTGGACAGTGACCCCTTAACAACTTATCGTTTCATTCAAAAGAAAAAATATGACGACGGAGGGGAAACATTGTATGGGGGAAAAGATGGAGACAGAGATATAATAAATATTTTCTATTCCAAAGGTCATATACTTAGGGCTGAAGAAGGTAATTTACTTGAAGAAACTTTCCATGCGTATCAGTTCTATTTGGGAGAGTATGGTTTTGTTTTAAACAACGATGGCGATGAGATAATCGGCATGGAAGCTTTTGATATGGGAGATGAGGTTAATGCAAAGGTCTTTGCGGCTCAAAATGTGAACAGGACAACAGGATATGAAAAGAAATTATTGGAAACGTTTGAAAAAGAAGGTGATTATATATTAAATGTACGATCTTTCTTGGAGAGAAGAGCTGATGTTGATTTTAATAGCTATGAAAATCTTTCACTTAGAAGAAGTTCAATCAACGATAATCCTGAGATTATGTTTCATGATGATGGAAGAGCATACCATCCCATAAAGAATATTATTGGTAGGAGGACAAGATGAAAAAAGTAATTGTGTTTTTTTTGACAATTGCTGGATTCTCGTGCAATCCAGTAATAATACCCAACCAAACGTTGGATAAAAAAAATAATACTAAAATTTATACAGGAAAAACATGGTGTTTAGACACCAGACTTTTAATTGTTGCTGATATAGAAAAAATTGATTACGTCAACTATCTCCCTGATAGCACAGCACTTTTTTTTGAAAAAAAAATGGGAGTAAAATATTACTATCCCGCATATGCAAAATTAGAAATAAAAAATTATCAGATATATCTTCATAAAAGGGCTGCTAGAATATTGTTTGAACGACATGCTCTTTTGCGTAGAATGCTACCACCGGACATAGTGGAAAGAAAAACAAAAACAATATATTATCCCATACATAAAAAAGGAGATTTTGGAAAATATAATTTGGAAAGATGTCTTATTGGGGTTTATTTCAACTATTATTTAAAAGGAGAAATAGATCCGTGTGGATGGGGCGATATGTTTCTTCCATCAAATAAATACAAAATTGACAGCCTTATTTTATACACTGATGTATTTCAAAATTGGCAGAAAACTTTTATTAATCAGAAATGACCCGTTACGGTGGATGTTAACCCGTCTCGGCGGATGTTCCCCGTTGCGACGGGTGTTTCCCGTTGCGGCGGATGTTCCAGTTGAGTATTGTTGCGGCAGATTTAAAATCTGACGCAAAATATTATAAGGATTTGCAATCCGTGGTTGAGTCTACAGTATCTATATGATTTCCTAATCCGCAACAACACAATATAATACTCTGCCAAACGTTATGTCAATAAAATCAGTGTTTTGGAAATGTTCAGAAACATATCAAATTGTCAAGTCATCGCTTTCGGAAACGCCGAAAATGGTTGATTTTGGCATTATCGTTCAGGAGCTAAGACATGAATACATTATCGTCAGGGAACTGGGCATCTGCGATATCAACGGCGTTTTTTCGATACGAGTGACTCCCGATATGAGCGACAATAATATGTTAATTGCAATCTTCAACGAGGAATACCAAACGTCGGTTTATATTCTAGACGTAAAATTATAATCCAATCCAGTCATTTTTTTTTCAAAACAAGGCTCTTCTATTTTTGATCAGGACGAATAGGATCGGGTTTTTCGACGTTAAAAAGTTATTCCAGTTACCCTAATTATAAATAAATGTGTATCTTTGCACCTAAATTCAATGAACAAATGACGGCACAAAAACCCCTTTTCTCCGACGCTTTTATCGGGAGGCGTAGTTGTTTGCAACATGTGACACTTTTTGCCGCAGTGTTCGGATCGGCGGGGCGCTTTTCCAAATCGCAGCCACCGCGGAGGGTGGCTTTCTCCGCTCCTTCGTCGCTATCGCAAAGAGCCACTGGCTCTTCGCTTCACGCGCTGACTATTCCCCTGAACCACTTCCTTGCAGGTCTGTCCAAGCCCAGACCGTTCATATAGTTGTAGGTGGCAATGCGAAGCACATTGCCCACGGTATCAAGATCGTAGTCAAAAACCGATTCAAAGGGTATTTCATTATTACAGAAAGGATGCCATTTCAGCGGTTTATCCGCATGACGGGCTCCATAACGCTCAGGTTGTTGCCCCGACAGACTATGTACCGTCATGGCATAGCGATGCCAGAATGCAGATTGTACAATGCCTTCCTTAAACATGCGCCGCACATTCTCCAGCGCATCGATTGTTTCCTCCAATGTCTCTGTCGGAAACCCATACATCAAATAGATGTGCACCATGATGCCGGCATCTCGAAAATTTCGGGCGACATTTACCGTCTGCTGCACACTGACTCCCTTGCCTATAAGTTTCAACAGGCGGTCGGAAGCCACCTCCAATCCCCCACTGACAGCAATGCAACCCGCCTTGCTCATCAGCTGGCATAGCGAGGAGTCGTACCGCTTTTCGAACCGGATATTTCCCCAAAAGGAAAATGTCAATCCACGTCTCAGTATTTCCTCACAGACCTGCTGCATCAGTTGCGGGGGTATGGCTTCGTCGACAAAATGAAATCCGCTGCTGCCTGTCTGTTTCGCTATGCGTTCCATGCGGTCCACCACCGTCGTTGCTTTCGGGGCATCATATCGGCCGATATAGTCCAACGTTGTGTCACAGAAGGCACATTTTGCCCAATAGCAGCCATGAGCCATCATCAGTTTGTTCCACCGTCCGCTGGTCCAAAGCCGCTGCATGGGGTTCGTCATGTCGGCCAAAGAAAGATAGTGAGCCATCGGAAGCCCTTCGAAATCGGGAGTCGGCAGTTGTTCGTTGACCACCTGTGTCGGCAGCCCGCATCCGCAATCATTCACATAGCGCACCGTGTTTTCCTCGCGCCAGTAGGTCCTCAACAGCTGTTCTTTGGAGAGTTCACCGTCCAAGTGCTGCAACAGCCGCAACAGGGGCAATTCGCCATCGTCCAAGGTCACAAAGTCGGCATAGTCGAACAATCCCGCGTCGCCCAACTGACGCCACTCCGTATTGGGGAAACCGCCTCCAAAGGCAATCACGATGTCCGGCCGCACCCGCTTCAGATGCTGCGCACACCGCAGGGCGCTGAGCAAGCAACCCGGGAAGGGTATGCTGAACCCTACCAGCGTGGGATGCTCTTCTGCCACAGCCTCGTCGAGCAACTGCAGCATCACTTTCTCGATAGGCGAAGGTGGCTGCTGCAGCTCACGCTCCAAAATGTCGAAACGCTCAGCATAAGTGCTGATATGCTCCGCATAGCGTACCATGTCGAAATGGGGGTCAACATGCGTGCGAAGAAAGTCGGCGATATCCTCGAGAAAACAGGTGGCCAGCAATCGCGCTTTGTCAGTAGTTCCGGCCATTCCAAATGCCCATTCCAGGTCATCGCTATTCCCTGCGCGATGGCTTTCGGGCAGCAACGTGCCCGCAGCTATACGTGAAGCCAGCGTGTCATCTGCGCCACGCAAAAAACGCATCACGGCATCCACTGCCCCTATAGTCTCTTTCGCACCAGGATAGCCGACCGGATATACCGTCGACAGAAAGCGGCTGCTAAAGACCTCACCTGTCACCATGATGCCCAGATCTCTTTGGACCGTGACATAACCTTGCTGCTGCAGAAACGCCTTCAGTTGCGTGGTGGCAGGATAGGGCGTGTTCAGCTGCGTGAATGGCGGCGTGATGAGCAGCAATTTTTGCATGGGTTAGTGTTTTAACGGAAACTGAGACGGCCGAATTTGTAGCCGTAACCGACGGTCAGCGTATACATGCCCACCGACAGCGAACCTTGCGCCATCTCCACCTTGGCAAAACGCGGAGGAGTGACCAGATAGCGTGCATCCAGATAAATCTCGTTGCGCACATCGGGGGCGAAAACCATCTGGAGACCGCCGGCGGGCGAGAAGAGGAAATGTGACTGGTCGTCAAGTCGGGTGACAATACCGGCACTCACATAGGGACGCACATTGAAAAATGAATGTGACCGGTCAGGATTGATAAAGCCCATCAGGTCAAGCATCAGATCGCCCCTGACATTATAGTAAGAGAACAATTCATCTGCGCTGCGAGTATAGAAACCCGAAAGATTCATACGTATGTGCCAACGGGAGGTGAGCCGTTTGCCCAAACCAAATTCAAATATCGGAGTGATCAGTTTCATACGGCTACTGAAATCGCCCACACCATTATAATTGAACGAATTGATTCCTAATGCCAACTGGAAAAACCAGTCGTTGCTGAACTGTTTGGTCTCGTAACGAGAACGGCTTCGTGTGGGATTGTAGGCAATGTCGTACAAAGCGCCCAACTGTAGCGCCAACAGGGTAGATGAGCGTTCGTTATTGTCAAAATCTGACGGGTGGATAAAGGCTTCCAGTTCAGCAAAAAGCCGCCAATCTGACCCGATACGGTAGGTGGCGCCGACACCGGCAATGCCGCTGAAATCGTTATCGCCTAACGAATTGTGAACCAAGCCAACGCCTAAAAGCATGTAACTGGTGATCTTGTCGCTGGGATTGCGACCCCGCAGGGCAGTCAGCAGGTCAAAGAAAATGTCACAATGACCGTAATAAAGCATGTAGGGATCAGAACCTGACGAAGCCAAATGGGCAGCAAATTGCAACCGTAATCCTGCAGTATTCAGCAGCCACTTGCCACCAGTTAGGGATGCGCCCCCTCCTATACCAACGCCATTGGTGTTAAAATAAAAATTGGGGCCGGCACCAATTGAAAGGAAGGAGTTACCGAAAAAACTGTGCGCCTGCGACTTGACACACATCGGAATAGTCATTAGAAGCAATAAGAAGAGTAAACGACGTCGCATATATTATCTATTTATTATTCAGATCATTAAAACTATCCGATTTAAAAAAGGCGGGAGTTGAGCACTCCCGCCATATCATATTACAAAGTCTTATTATTTGACTTTCTCAGCAAATTCCTTGATGGTAACCTTCTCCGGCTCGGGTTTCAGCTGCTCCTTGAAAAGAGCACAGGTGTTCTGAGCATAGAGTCGGTCGACTATCTGCTGCACATTCTGACGGTCTTTGGCAATCGTACGAGCCGACTGTTCCAGACGCTCTTCACGAGCTTTCTCATCCTCGCCTTCCTGTGCGGTGTCGTTTTTGCTCAGAATGTCTTTCACATAGTCCACAATATCGTTCTGGGTAGGCTCGATGGACTTGATTTTGTTCAAAGCATTGTCCACCATCTCCCACTTCAGCGAAGGCAGATATTTCTCAGCCCACTCGGCCTCAACGCTTTCTGCAGTCACATCCTTGTCACCGCGGTTGGCAATCCAACGTTTCAGGAAAGCCTCGGGCATGGGAGCCGTGAAGTTGTCGATGAGCTGCTTGCGGACCTCGTTGACATAGAAGATGTCAGCCTGCTCGTTGTAGCTCTTCTCCAGTTCCTTGCCAAGCATCTTGCGGAATGCGGCCAAATCTTTCACGGTCTCACCGGGAAACACTTTGGCGAACAGTTCGTCGTTGATCTCATGGGGAGTGATATGCGAGCAACCGCTCACGGTCAGCTGAACGTCAGCCTTGAATTTCTTGGCTGCAGCCGTTTCCAGATGGAAATGCTTCTCAATGTCGGCAGCCGAGAATGCTTTGCCTGCGTTGAAAACAATCTTGTCCTCAGCTTTTTTACCGATGAAAAGGGGCTGGATCTCTTCCTGATTCTTCAGGGTGGACAGGTCGAAGGAAGCGAAAGTGCTCACACCACCTTCCTTGACATTGCCGTCCTTATCCAGCTCTTCAACCTTGCCGTACACATAGTCGCCTTCACCGATCACCTCGGGAGTCTCAAATTTACCGTAGCGCTGGCTGATTTCTTCCACCTGCTTGTCGATATCTTTGGGGTTGACCTTGATCTGATACAACGAGGCGTTCACCTTGTCCCAAGCCAACTCCACCTGCGGCATCAGTGCGGCATCAAAATAGAACGTATAGTCTTTGCCTTTCTCGAAATCAATTTTTCCTGTCTTCTCGTCGTTCGACAACGGACTGCCGATGATGTCCAGTTTCTCGTCATCAAGATATTTATAGAGCGACTCGCCCAACAGTTCCTGCACTTGGTCAGCAACCACAGCGCTCTTGTACATGCGCTGAATCAAGCCCATAGGTGCCATTCCCTTACGGAATCCGGGCACCGTCGCTTTCTTCTGATAGTCTTTCAGTTGCTTGTTGACCTTCTCTGCATAGTCATTTTCGACGATTTCCACCTTGATCAGAAGGTCCAAATCGCCCAAATTTTCTCTTGTGATATTCATCTTAGATAGTTAATTTATTGATTTTTAATATTATATTTTCAAACTCGTAATTTGCAAAATTACATAAAATTTCCGAATTAGACACAACCTTAACAAAATATGTGATAATTAAAAACAAAAAAACGTCAAAATCTCACACCGTTCACATGACAGTCAGCACTTTACAGTCATATTTTGCAGCAATTCTTCTTTGTTCGGAGACTCAGCCTTATTCAGAATCCAACTCCCAGTTCGATAATCTGTCTCACATAGTCAGACACGGTCGACAACGGGGTGCCTATCTTGAAAAAGAGATGTCTGCGTCGAGCTGCAAAAACACCGACCCCTCCTTCAATATTGGAATAGGCATAGGGTTCCTGGTTGATGGAGCCGACAGGATGGGTGGCATAGAGGTAGGCAGCCAAAGGCTCTGTGGCACAATGGATGTAGATATCCACCGTGTCGATGATATTTTTATTACAGGTGTCTCCTTCAAGGGCTTGTTTGATTCGCGACAGGAACGTGTTCTGTTCCAACTTTGTGGAGCAATAGCGCTCTGTCATGTCCGACTTCACCACATTGCAGGGAATGTCAATATAGTGGGGCGTAATGGTTGTATCGTAGGGCACATGGGTACGATCCACAATGAAATCGCGATAGTAGAACCGCACCACAGGTTGGTACTGACGTGCATCGCGCAACGTCGACCACTTGATGTCGCACGATTTGTTACCCGATGCGCCACTGAACTGGAACAGCGTGACATTGTTGGGTTGCTGCAACGTCATCGTTCCGCGAATCAACAGCGTTTCGCCCTTGGCAATCGTGTCTCCACTGGCATTATCCAACACCTTCAGACAATAGAGGCAGGTGGTGTCAAGTTGTCCTCCTGTCGGACACACATAAACCGGGTGAACCGTATTGAAAAACATACCAGAATCCTTGTCGGTAATCGTCGTGTAGTCGAACGTGTAGATTTTACGCGGATTGTCGCCATAGCGGTGGCGCTGGCCGTCATTATCCACCCAGGTGTTCCACTCCTCCATCAATACGGTGACCGCATCCTGCGGGTAATAGATGGAATCCGCTATAGCGGCATAATGGTACTGATTTCCCTCGCCCAAATAACAACGCTGCAAGCGCACAAAAGTCGTGTCGTCGTCCTGATCCAACAGGCAGTACACCACCGGAATCCGCTTCCAATCGTCGTTTGGCGAAAACTCCACCTCGCACGAAGCGAAGAACATCATCCCCACCAGCAATAGCAATATGTTTTTTTTCATCGTAATATGTCCTTATAAAATATTCAAATCTTTTCTTTTACTTGTCCAAATTTATTGTGGCCGAACGGATAATCACGGAGGCACAAAAGCACCCGAAAACCACCGGAAGGTAGGATATTGTCCCTATCGTGGTCCGCTTGTTGGTCGACAATTCCTCCACCATGGCATGTTCGGCCACAGGTTCGGTGGAGAAAACGGCCGTGATGCCGTCCGACACCCCCATACGACGCAGCCGTTTGCGAACCATCGCCGCCAAAGGGCAGGTGTGGCTCTTGCTGATATCGCTGATACAGACCGCCGTGGGGTCCAGCTTGCCGGCGCTGCCCATCGAACTCACCACGGGCAGTTGCAACCGATGGGCGTGATAGAGAAGAAACACCTTGGGCGACAACGTGTCGATGGCGTCCACCACATAGTCGTAACGTTCCGATTCGAGCAACTCCACCATCCTTTCGTCTCGCAAAAACTCCGTCACCAGACGCACATCACATTGGGGATTTATTTCCTTGAAGCGCTCAGCGAACAGCTCTGTCTTCGGACGCCCCACGGTGCGTTCTGTCGCTATCAGCTGCCGATTGATGTTGGTGACCGACACCCTGTCGCCATCCACAAGTGTCAGCCGCCCTACACCGCTGCGGCACAACATCTCTGCTGCCGCACCTCCTACCCCACCCAGGCCTACAACAAGCACATGCATCGACTGCAGCCGCTGCAAACCCTCGGTTTTCACAAGCATCTCCGTGCGTGTATAGAGCGATTCAGACATCTCGGATGATCGGAAAACACGGTTTAATGAATGGTCTCCATCAGCTGCACCTCGTCGACCATAATCCACGGACGCAACCCTTTGGCTTTATGCCATGCGGGAATGCGTCCCATGTTCTTGGCCACCAGACGCACATAGCGCACATCCGTACGGTTCACATCCACCGTCACAGTGACTCGCTGTGCCTTGTTCATCGATTCCTCTTCAGGTGCATATTTCAATTTGGCATTGATGGCCGGCGAATAGTTCTCACCGTCGGCCGAAACAAAGACCTGTACCGCCGTAGGCGCAAATGCCCAAGCGTCGGGGACATGTGCAAAGTTGACAGTCACCTGTTGCAATTCGATGGCCTTGCTCAGTTCAAACACCACATTGAGGTCGTTGCCCGAGAAACCCAACCAACCATGCGAAAGTTCGCTGACATCGCCCTGCTCGCCATCGAAGAGCAACGTCTCCGGATTGAAGTTGTAGGGCGTATTGGCCTTATTGGTATAGGTTGCCTTAACAATATAGTCGTAGTTGAAACGACGAATTGATGTGAACGACGGCGTGCTACCTTTCTTGAAGGCACGGGCTTTCACGTATGTCGAGTTCTTGATAGTGATCGGTTTCTTGTAGACGGGGGAATGTTCGTCGGGGGTGCTTCCGTCAAGGGTGTAGTGGATTTCGGCGCCCGGTGTAGTGCTGCTGAGCGTCACCGTCATCGGTTGGTCGAAGCGCTCGCGGCTGCTGCTGATACGCGGCATAGGCAACACGCTCGATGCAATGACAGGGTATTCCACACGGCAGAAGTCGTAGGGGTTATATTCCGAAAGGTCGTAAGCCCTCATGTGGACGCGGAAATGATAGCTGTGAGCATCCAAAAGGTCTTTGTCCGACACTTCGGTACCTGCTAGTGCACTGCCAACAGCCGCCTGCCGATAGTCGACATTGAGCGTCCAATAATCCTGCTCGGTCAGGGCTTCAGCGCTGCTGGCGTCAGAAAGCTGACGGTCGCTATAGGGATAGATGCTGAAATTGAAATTGGAATCAAGCATGTCAACAAAAAGTCCTGTTGTCGCATCCTCCACAGACAGCCAACGCACTCCGGAACGGTTACCGCTCTCCTGAGGTTTGTCATACTTAAAGAAAAGCGACGATGCCGGACGCTTGTAGGTGCCTGCCACTCCGGACGAACGACGGTCGGCGTATGTCTCCTTGTCCAATCCGAACCAACGCACCGTATCCATATTCTTGCTGAGGCACATCTGCATGCCCACCTTGGGCAGGGTCTTCACCTGTTCTGTAGCCACTATTTCATTGTCAAGCAGCACATCGCCAGTATGGAGAACAGCGACCGACTGCTTCACATCGAAGAGCACCACGCCGTTACGGTCGGTGTAACGCAACATGGCATCGACAGCCACCGTATAGGCGTCGATACGACGGAAATTGGATGCCACAACGGTCCGAACCATATTGTCGGGTGACAAATTCTGCCACAGCCGCATTGCATTCTTGTCCACGCGGTCGTTGTCGGTAGCGGCACGCCAGAAGTTGATCTGAGGTGATGACAGCAAATACGAACGGTCGCGGAATTTGAACGAAGTGATTTCTGCCCTGTCCAAATCATACCACAGTTCGATGTTGTCGTTGAATATCTGTACCTGACGACCGTAGTCGGGTTGCGACACAAAGAGTTCCTCACGGTCATAGTCGGTCATCTTTTCTTTTTTCACCTCTTTCATCGGCAGCGGAAACTCCACCACGCCGAGTTCCGTACCTTTGGCCACAGCAGCGGTTTCCTTGCGCTGCTTCACGGTGAAGCGGATAAAGAGTTCTTCTCCGGCATAAAGTGTCAAGGCCGGCACCTTGAGCTTGAAATTCTTCGATTCGCCCGGTTTAAGCGACACCGACACCTCACCCTCAATAATTCGGTTCTTGAGATTGGAGAAAATATTGTATTCCAATATATAGTCGTTCAAGGTAAGGAACGAGAGGAAATTCGTCACATTGAATTCGGCAGCATCAGGGCTGATGGCTACCAGTTTGACATCGAAGGGACGATAAATGTTGCGCAACTCAGCCAGATAGGGCAACGGTTGCCGGTCTGCTGTCACAAAACCGGGCGTCGTCTGCGCTGCTCCGCTGGGAGCATCGGCATAGCGGGCCTGGTTCCAACTGGCAGCGAAACCACCTTGTAGCGAACTGTTGCGGCGCACCAGGTCCCACAGCGGTTCGATGTTGCCGTATGAGTTACCTCTGGCCGAACCGAATGAGGCCATCAGCATGCCGCGCGGCTGCTGCTTGGCTGCAAAAAGTTTCAAGTCATCAAAATCCGGATTGATGGCGGCAATAAGGTCCGATTTGTCGGAATAGCCTGCACCAGGATATATCACCGGACGCGATTTGTCTTTCTGCTTCAGTGTACGATGGGCATGCTCCATACAGACACCATTGTCGGGACTGTTGCCCAGCGACCATGCGATAACCGACGGATGATTCTTGAGCCGCTCATACATGTTCTGCATGCGCGAAACGAAGAGGTTGATATAGGCCCGATCGGTGGCCACAGCCTTCTGCTGGGTGGAATAAGGCTGCAGATTGGCATCAGGTATCACATAGATGCCATATTCGTCGCAAAGTTCGTAAAGATAGGGGGCGCATGGAGAATAGAGTGTAGTGCGTATTGCATTGATATTATGCTGTTTCATCAGTTTCAAATCCTGACGCACCTTTTCTTCGGTCGGAAAAGTGCCCGAGGCGACATCATAGAAATGGTAAAGTGTGCCACGCAGCACCACGGGCATGCCGTTCACGGTCAACAGACCATCAGCCAATGCCACCGTGCGAAAACCGAAACGAGAACCGACCGTCTCAACAAGGTTCATTTTCTGGTCACGCAAGCGCACCACCATGGTATAAAGATTAGGGGTTTCATCGCTCCACGCCTTCACACCGGCAATGGAACGCTCCAACTCCATCTCCAACTCGTTTTTCTTGTCGAAAACCATCCAGCGGCCCATCTTCTCCACCTGGCGGCCACGGGGGTCCCAAAGTTCAACTTCCACGTAATACTGCCCCTTGCGCGTGGCGTTGAAAATGTCGAGATTGACCTTGAAGGTTCCCATCTGTGAAGGGCTGTCGTAGTCGGCCGTGATCTGATAGTCCATCACATTGACCGCAGGTTTCAACACAATGTATGGGTCGGCAGTGATGCCGTTGATGGTACGTTCATAGTTCGATTCCAGCAACGAGCCGTCTGAAACACTCACGACCTGCACCACAATGCTGTTGCTTTTGCCGTAGCGCAGATGCTCCGTCAGGTCGAACTCGCTGACATCACGAGAATCTTCACTGTAACCCACGTATTCCTGGTTGACCCAAATATAATAAGCCGATTTGGCCTGTAGGTTGAGGTACGCCCTCATCCCCTTCCAGTCTTTGGGCACTTCAATTTCGCGATAGTATGTGGCCACATAGTTATCGCGGTCAGGCAAGTCTGATGCGTGCTTGATCAGCGGACTTGCCACCTTTTTGTGGTTCATGGTCCACGAACCGTCGGGTACCGTGACGGCCGACCAGTTCTGGGCCGAAAAATCTTTCTGCTCGATATTGGTGGGACGGCTGTTATAGCTCGTGCTGAGCGTCATGCGCCACGAGCCTGCCAGACTGACATAATAAGGAGACGCACTGTACTTGTTCTTCTCTATATCATTCTCGTTGCCGTAAGGGATTACATTCGAACGCGGATACAGTTTGTGTTGTTCGAAAATCTCCACGTCGTTCCACTCGTCGCGCGGGGCATCCTGCGACGGTGATTTGCCCTTGTGGGACTGCGCCATAAGAGAACCGCAGGCCACAAAAGCCAACACTAATGTGAGCAGTTTTTTGTTCATAATCATTTAGAAATTAATACCCAAGCCAAATTTGTAATGATGGTAGAGTTCGGGCATTTTGGTGGCTGCCACGTGGTTGAAACCACGTTCCACACTGTTGTTGTGTATCATCTGGTATCCCACATAGACGTTGAGACCCAGCTTCTGCGATATGGCAAAGCGGGCACCCGCCTGGAGACCAAAAGTGATGCCACCCTCGTCGATGCGCGTATATTCTTCGGCACTGTTTTTGGAACCGAAGGGGATGCTATAGCCTAGCTGCACTGTCGAGAAGGGGGTGATACGGTTGCGCAGGTAATGGCTGCGAAACTCAATGAACACCGGTATCTGGGAAAAAGAACCCGAAGCGTCGTTAAGATAGGAGAATCCGATACCGATGCCCGACTCCTTGCGCCACTGCCATCCCGCAACGGCCGTGATGCCGTTCAGACCATACTGGTCGACAGCATTGACAATTTTGCCGTTGGCAGGGTTCATATAAAGGCCACTTTCGTGTTTGAAATTACCCATATGGGTATATTCCACCACGCCATAGAATCCGTAGTATTTGAATTCAATGTGCGGACTGCCCTCTTGGGGGGCCGGCATCGGCGGCTGTTCGGCATACGAAAGGACTGTCGCGAAAAGCAAGGCCAGGAGCAAGACTGTTTTCTTCATTGGAGTATGTGTTTTCAGTTTTGGGACCAACTGTCCGGCAAACAGGTGGCCGGAAAAAAGAAGAGGAAGGGACAGGACCTGCAGTGCCCGACGTCCCTTCCTCAGATTGTGGAATTGCTATTTGATCTCTTTCAGATTGGGAGAGATAATCAGCGTAGCCTCAGTAGCAGCCTGCACGTCAGCAACGGTGAATTCGGGGTTGATCTCCGTCAGGACGATACCTTCGGGGGTGATTTCCATGACACCCATTTCGGTGATAATCATGTTCACCTGGCCTTTGGCTGTCAGCGGCAGGGTGCATTTCTTCAAGATCTTGGGGTTGCCCTTGGCGGTGTGTTCCATAGCCAGAATGACTTTCTTGGCACCAACCAGGAGGTCCATTGCTCCGCCCATACCGGGGGTTTTCTTGCCAGGAATCATCCAGTTGGCCAAGTCGCCCTTCTCGTCAACCTGCATGGCACCAAGAACCGACACATCGACATGGCCGCCACGGATAATGCCGAACGAGGTGGCACTGTCGAAAGTGGAAGCTCCATCCACTGCGGTGATGAATCCACCGCCAGCGTTGATGAACCAAGGATCTTCCTTACCCTCTTCAGGTGTAGGACCCATACCGATCATACCGTTTTCGGACTGAAGGATGACGTTCACACCTTCCGGCAGGTAGTTGGGAATTAACGTCGGCAGACCGATACCCAGATTGACCACGTCGCCATCATGCAACTCTTGGGCTGCACGGCGAGCAATAAAAGTTCTGATTTCGTTTTTGTCCATGATTTAAAAATTTATAATTGTTTGATTGTTTTAAACTTATTTCATCTCACGCTTTACCATCTCCTGTGCCACAAACGATGCCACATCGTCGGCATAGGTATTGGCGCCGAAACCGGCATCGTAGCCCAGTTCTTTGGCCAATTCGTGGCTGATACGCGGACCACCGCAGACAAGGATCATCTTATCACGAAGGCCTTCAGCCTCCATCATTTCGACCAGCTCGGTCAGGTTTTTGATGTGGACGTCCTTCTGGGTGACAGTCTGGCTCACAAGCAGTGCATCGGCATGAAGTTCAATAGCTTTGGCAATGAACTCCTCGTTGGGCACCTGGCTGCCAAGATTGTAGGCGTCAATCATATCGTAACGCTCCAATCCATAATGGCCGGCATAGCCTTTCATGTTCATGATGGCGTCGATTCCCACGGTGTGGGCATCAGTACCAGTGGAAGCACCGACGCAGACAATCTTGCGTCCGATATGTTCACGAATATATTCGTCGCATTCCTTCATCTCCATGGTGGTACTCTCCACCTTGGGGACATGGATATTGGTATAGTCGACCGTATGGGTCAATGAACCGTAGCAGTTCATGAAACAGAAGCCTTCGGTCAGTTCTTTCTGGAACACAACCAGGGGATTCTCAAATCCCATCTTCTTCAGCAACTGCTTGGCAGCTTCTTCTGCCTCAGCACCTGCAGGCACCGGCAGGGTGAAACTCAACTGAACCTTGCCGTCGTTCATCGTGTCACCATAGGGTTTTATCTTGGTAAGGTCTAAGGTTTTGTCGTAATCCTTAGCCTCCATTGAATACAGTCCTTCACTCATTGTGTCTTGTTTTAATTGTGAATTTTTGATTTTATGATTATTGACGAGTGGAAGCATCAACACTTCCTATACTACGGCAGGTCTTATTTTTTGCCTTTCATGATTTCGACAAAAGGATTGTAGTAGTTCTCGGCTTTCACCGTGACACCGTCCAGACCCTTACCGCCATTCTTGGGGCGTTTCACGTTGGCGAAGATGCCCTTTTCCAGTGCGGTGAAGAGACCCTCGCGCTCCATGTCCTCAAGCAACTTGGTGGCATTGTCCAGCACCTCTTTGGCTCGGGTGCGGATGATGCCGCCTTCCTTGAACTCGACCTCTTCTCCGATATCCTTCATGTTGTTGAAAATATACTTGGCGTTCTCGATGGAGAGGTAGCGGTCGCTCATAAAGGGGGTATGGATAGCCTCGGTGGGCATACCCAGCAGCTGCAGACCCTGGTGAGTCCACTGACCGATGATATTGAACAGCGCATCCTGGATGTGTCCGCGGAAGATGTTGCCGGTCATGAATTTGGTAGGCGGCATGTATTTCAGCGGAGCCTTGGGGAAGATTTCACGAATCATCTGAGCCTGTGCAAGCTCGTAGAGGAAACCGTTCTGAAGCATGGGGTCCATCTCGAATGCATGGCCCAAACCCTGCTGTTCCTCGGGCAATCCGGCCAACAGAGCCAACTGCTCGTTGATAAAGTCGGAAGCCAACACCGTGTGTGCCTCTTCGTAGGCGTCGGCAGTGGTCAGATAGTTGTCCTCACCAGTGTTTATGATGACACCGGCGAAGCCGTTGATGATACGGCTGAAATATTGGTCAATCAGCGTACGCTGCATGTTGATGTCGCGGAACAGAATGCCGTAAAGAGCGTCGTTGAGCATCACGTCCAAACCCTCGAGGGCGCCCATGGCTGCGATTTCGGGCATGCAAAGACCCGAACAATAGTTGCAGAGACGGATGTAGCGACCCACCTCCTCGCCTACCTCGTCGAGGGCTTTACGCATGATACGGAAGTTCTCCTGGGTGGCGAAAGTACCGCCAAAGCCTTCTGTGGTGGCGCCGTAAGGCACATAGTCCAACAGACTCTGACCAGTGGTACGAATCACAGCAATGATATCGGCACCCTGACGAGCACCTGCTTGTGCCTGAACAACATCCTCGTAGATGTTACCCGTTGCCACGATGATGTAGAGATAGGGCTTCGAGCCTTCTCCGATAGTGTTGATGTAGTTTTCACGACGCAGACGGTTGTTGCGAATACGTGTCACGTTTTCGTCGACATAAGGCTGGATGGCTTTGGCAGTTTCAGCAACCGGATGCATCGGCAGCTGGGTCAAATCCAATTTGCCCGCCACGATAGCTTCGGCTATTTGCTGGGGAGTCTTACCCGTTTCGATGATGGCATTGCCAATAAAGTAGGCCACGCCCTGTCCCAAGACGCCTTTCGACTTCAATCCGTCGACCACGATATTGGGAAGAGGCACCTCGTTTTCATCGATACCGTCGATGCCGAGCAAACGGCAGATGGTACGTTCGACAGCCACCGTGGTATAATTGCCCACAAAATCCTGCACTTGGTCGGCAATTTTTCGTGCCACACTTCTTGCGTGCTCTACTTTTTCAAAATCAAGTCCAATTTTACTTTTTTGCATAGATTTTATTTTCATTTATATTTTATTCACATTCAATAAATAATCCAACGCCTTTCCTCCACCCGCATAAAGGTTGCAAGTACAAGAAAAGCGATGCAAAGTTAGTGATTTTTTGTGAAATAACAATCCTTTTTTAAAAGAAAAACATTATTATTCCGAAACAACTTTTATAAACACATAAAATACAGCCGAATAACGCACCCGCCCCCTCTTTGCTTATAAAATAGCAAGGCCGGCATCTGACAATGCCGGCCTTGCTATTTTATTCTGCATCCACAGATGCGGTTCGATGGTGGTGATTCACGACGCGATTGCGTCGCGGTTGTCACATCTGCACCTCTTCGCCGTCTGGGGTGAAAAATTTGTATTCCAAAAGGTTATAGCTCTCCGAAGGATTTATGGTGAGACGCATCTTATACTTGCGCTGCCACTGACGGCGAATGGACTTGAATCCCTTGGTGAGGTAGGCTTGGATATAGGGATGGGTGACGACCGTGAGCTTGCGTTCCTGCTGCGAACTCTCCAGATAACGGAGGTTCGACTCGATCTCGTCGACAACGACCAAGCTGGATTTGATAGTGCCCGTACCGTCACAGAAGGGGCACTTCTCCTGCACATCGACCTCCACCGCGGGACGCACACGCTGACGGGTGATTTGCATCAATCCAAATTTGCTGAGCGGCAAGATCGTATGACGGGCTTTGTCTTTCTTCATTTCCTCAGTCATCACCTCGTAAAGCTCTCTACGATGCTCGGCTTTTGCCATATCGACAAAGTCGACAATAACGATGCCTCCCATGTCGCGCAAACGCAGTTGTCGGGCTATTTCCTTAGCCGATTCGATATTGACTTGCAGTGCCGTGTCTTCCTGGCCGGTGCCCGCCTTGATGTGGTTGCCGCTGTTAACATCGATGACGTGCATGGCTTCGGTATGTTCGATATAGAGATAAACGCCAGAACGGATGGTGACTATGCGGCCGAAAGCACGACGGATATCGCGTTGGACTCCAAACTGCTCGAAGATGGGCGTATCCATCTTGTACAGCCTGACAATGTCAATCTTGTCGGGAGCAATGGTACGTATACAGTCGCGCACTTCGTTGTAGATATCCTCAGTGTCGCAATAGATGGTATTGAAGTCGTCGGTGAGCACATCGCGCAGCAGAGCTGACGTGGCACTAAGCTCCGATTCGATAAGCTGCGGACTATTAACCGTCTTCAATTTCACCGTCATGCGGCTCCATTTGTCGAGCAACAGGCGCAAATCGCTGTCCAGTTCGGCAACAGATTTGCCCTCGGCCACTGTACGCACAATGAGTCCGAAATTATTGGGCCGGATGCTTTGAATAAGACGGCGCAGACGGGAACGTTCTTCCGAACTCTTGATTTTTTGCGAAATGGAAATTTTGTTGGAAAAAGGCACCAAAACCAGATAGCGTCCTGCAAACGATATCTCACCCGAAATTTTCGGGCCTTTGGTTGAAATCGGTTCCTTGGCTATCTGACCAATAAGGAACTGACCGACTTTAAGCGTATTGGAAAGGTTGCCGTTCTTCTCAAAAACGGGTTCTATCTTGAAGTTCTCAAGTGTCTGCATACTGGCGTCGCCATTCATGGCCAGTCGCAGATATTTGCTTACGGAGTTATACTGAGGACCGAGGTCCAGATAGTGGAGGAAGCCATCCTTCTCGTCGCCGATGTCGATAAAGGCGGCATTGAGGCCTGGCATGATTTTGCGTACCTTGCCGATGACGACATCGCCGACAACAAATTGGGTATTTTTCTTTTCTCTGTGTAGCTCCACCAGCTGCTTGTCTTCCAGAAGGGCTATCTGCACATCGCTGTCTGAAGCTGATATGATGAGTTCTTTGTTCATTTGTGGAATAGGGTGCGTTGGTAGTGACGCCAACGGGGTAAAAAACAAAACAAATTACACAAACCGCCCGAGAGCGTTGTGTAATTTGTTTTAGTTTCTGTTAGATGTCGTAAGAAATAAGGTGGGCTTATTTCTTCTTGTGTCTGTTCTTACGCAGGCGTTTTTTGCGTTTGTGCGTAGACATCTTATGTCTTTTGTGTTTCTTACCGTTGGGCATAATTATAATATTTTAAAGTTATTTCGTATTGTTTTTAACGTCTGCCATGAAAGCCTTAGCAGGTTTGAATGCCGGAATGTTGTGGGCGGGAATAATAACAGTGGTGTTCTTGGAAATATTACGTCCGGTCTTTTCTGCTCTTTTTCTGACGATGAAACTGCCGAAACCACGCAGATAAACGTTCTCACCTTCAGTAAGAGAATCTTTAATGACCGTCATCAGCTCCTCGACAACAGTCAGGATGGCAATTTTCTCGATGCCCGTTTTCTGGGCAATTGCATTCACTACTTCTGCCTTAGTCATTTTTAATGAGATTTTAATATGTTATTTTTCAAAATTCAAAGTGCAAAAGTACTACTATTTTTTGAATCTGAGTAACTTTTTTTGATTTTTATTTTCAAAAAACGAGAACACTGGCTATATTTTACTATAAACAAGCACTTTAAAAACAATCACAAAATACGCATCACGTCATCATTCAGGCAACTTGGAGGATTCAACTTGGGTCGTTTCGGGTGGAGAAATTGTATTTTTTGACCGAATAAAAATCATATAAAAAAGGGCTGATCCCAGAATCAATCCGACGAGCCATACAGCCATCGGCGCATCGATATTTTCCACATAAGTGTCGCCGATCGTTCCGTTGGCATACAGGTACCATGCGACCACGACGATGGCATTATTCACGAAATGCGCCGCGACATTAACCAGCATGGATCCGCCATAATAGAAAAGGTAGCCAAGCAGAACCCCAAGAAAGAATCGAGGTAGAAAAACGAAAAACTCGCCGTGCATGAGCGAGAAGATGGCGGCCGACAGAAGAACGGCCAAATGGGGGTTGCGCACCCATCGGCCTAAAATGGTTTGGACACCACCGCGGAAAAGAAATTCCTCACAAATAGCAGGAACAAGCGCTATAGCCAGCAGATTGAACAGCAAATTGCCCACACCCGGCAGTGAAAGCATCTCTTCCACCAAATCCTGGTTGCGCTGTGTACCGTCACGCAACTGTTCCTCCAGCGCCGCCCAACGGCCGCTCCAATGCCACGAGTCGTTGACCTGCGACAGCCAGTCAGTGAAGGGCACCATGAACAGCAAAACAAAGACTCCTACGGCAGCCAGCAACCATTTGCGTTTCGAGAAGTCGAACCGCAACGAACCGCTGACAGTGTCCGAAAAGAGATAGGCCACAACGAGTGCTGGCACCAGAAAGGCAATCAACTGGGTGACTATCTGCAGCAGCAGCATGTGGTGAACGTTGCCATAGTCCAGACCGAACAGTACCGCACCAGCCGTGACGCCTGCAGCCAAAATAAAAAAAAGGACAACGAGCACAAAAAGTGTTATCAGTTGTCCGAAGGGTTTGGTATTTCTAAAAAATTCCTTCATAAGATTGGTGACCCCGGCGGGATTCAAACCCACGACTTTCGGAACCGGAATCCGACGTTCTATTCAGCTGAACTACGGGGCCATATCGTCTTGCGCGACCGTTTTGCAACAGCAATCACACGTTCTATTAAACGTGAAATTGTAGAAATATTGCGCAAGACTGAATTTTTTTTTCTTATCAGGCGTCCGCAAAGACCTTACCGTCGTTCAAGGTGATCTGCAGCTTGGTGTATTCGCTGTGGAAATCGTTTTTCAGACGGTCGAGATAGCGTGCGCTCTCCCATTTGCACATGGGCAGGTCGTGCAGCAGGTAGTTGCCACAGGTTGCCGGTTCGGTAGCCGGCACCTCATCCTGCGTCATTATCCACTCCAGACACTCGATGGTGAGCTGACGCATATCTTCCACAGTGTATTTTCCGAGCATAATGACATACATACCTGTCAGACAGCCCATTGGTCCGACATATACCACATCTTCCTTGACGCGCGAATTGCGGAACCAGGTAGCCATCAAGTGTTCCATGCTGTGAATGGCGGAAGGAGCTACTGCAGGTTCGTGATTGGGCTCGGTGATTCGCAAATCGAATGTTATGAAGCCCTTGTCTACGCGCGAGACATAGATGCCGGGTTTCAGATGCGTATGATCAATCGTAAAGCTTTGAATAACTTCCATTCTTCGATTATTTAGACAAAAAAAGAGTTACTATTTATTCAGAATTACAAATGGTTACAACGTCTCCAAATAGCGTTTCACAAAATGGAACGACCGGTCGCACATCGAGGCGAGGAAGTCTTCCCATTGGAGCTGGTGGTTGTCGGTGCGTCCCGGAGTATCGCTGATGACGCGCAAACTGAGGAAGGGAATGCCCAGCAGGTAGCAAGTCTGAGCAATGGCAGCGCTTTCCATATCGCATGCCATTCCATCGGGGAATGCGACCTTGATGTCATTCTGTCTTTCCCGGTCGGTAATAAACTGGTCACCCGTGCAGATAAGACCTGTCACCAGACGTTCGTCTGCCGAGAGGGGCACTGCATTGGCATGGGCCAGAAGTCGGCTGTCGGCATCAAAGCGTACCGGAAGTCCTTGCACCTGACCACGTTGGCAGCCAAGTCCGCTGCCACAGTCGACATCGTGGTATACACTTTGGGAGGCAGCCAAGACGTCCATCACCTGCATTTTCTCATCGATTCCTCCTGCCAGACCCGTGCTGATGATGGCATCGGGATGGTGCTGGTTCACCAGTCGCATGGTGCCCACTGCGGCATTAACCTTGCCAATACCACATTGCCACAACACAATTTCGTTGCCTCCTAATCGGCCGGTGTCGCCACCAAGGACATCGAACATCTGTCGGTACTCGATATCCATTGCTATGATAATTCCAATTTTCATATAAGAATCTAAGTTTTAAGGCCTCAAAAATAATTGTTATTTCTTGAATTGTGGGTCGGAAGTCACATCCACTCCTAGCTTCTTGAATATTTTGATGTCCACCTCACCGAGCATTGTCGTCGTGTGCACCTGACAGCCTTTCAACTGCGGCAGCATTTCGAGTGCACGTCGGCAGTTTTCGTCCGAAAGGCTGAGCATCGACAGTGCCAGCAACACTTCGTCGGTATGCAAACGAGGGTTGTTGCCATGCAGCAGACACGTCTTGGTGTGCTGGATGGGCTCGATATATTTCTGCGCAATGAGTTTGACGTTATGATCAATACCAGCCAAATGCTTGATGGCGTTCAACAACATGGCGGCACAGGCGCCCAACAGGGGGCTCGAATGGCCAGTTATGATCGTGCCGTCTTCCATCTCTATGGCAGCGGCAGGTGCGCCTTCTTGAGCGGCGCGTTCACGAGCGGCAACAGTGGTACGACGAAAGTCGGTGGTGATCTTCATCTGCTTCATCAACAGTGCATTCTTGTCGACCTCCGATTCGGGGATGCGGCCCTGCACAAACTTACACAAAGCAGCGAAGTAACGACGAATGATCTCATCCTTAGAGGCTTTGCAGCACACTTCGTCGTCACAAATGCAAAATCCGGCCATATTGACGCCCATATCGGTGGGCGACTTGTAGGGGTTCTCTCCATAGATGCCTTCAAAAATAGCGTTGAGGACGGGGAAAATCTCGATATCGCGATTGTAGTTGACCGTCGTCTCTCCGTAGGCTTCCAAATGGAAGGGGTCGATCATGTTGACATCATTAAGATCGGCAGTAGCCGCCTCATAGGCCACATTCACAGGGTGTTTCAAGGGAATGCTCCAAATGGGGAAGGTTTCAAATTTGGCATAACCGGCTTTAACCCCGAGTTTGTTCTCCTGATACAACTGGCTCAGACACACGGCCATCTTGCCGCTGCCGGGGCCAGGCGCAGTTACAACCACCAACGGACGGCTGGTGCGGATGTATTCGTTGCGGCCAAAACCATCAGCCGAACATATCAGCTCCACATTTGTGGGGTACCCTTCAATCAAATAATGATAGTAAACATTGATGCCCAAGCGTTCCAGACGCTCGCGGAAGGCCTGCGCACTAGGTTGACCATGATATTGCGTGATACAAACCGAACTGACCAGTAGGCCACGGTTCTGGAACTCATCACGCAGACGCAACACATCATCGTCATAGGTAATGCCCAAATCGGCACGCACTTTGTTCTTCTCTATATCTCGTGCACTGATGGCGATAACAATTTCTGCATCATCACGCAGTTGCATGAGCATTTTCAACTTGCTGTCGGGTTCAAAGCCTGGCAGCACTCGGCTGGCATGGAAATCGTCGAAGAGCTTGCCTCCGAATTCAAGATAAAGCTTGTTTCCGAACTTCGAGATGCGCTCTTTGATGTGTTCGGACTGGATTTTGAGATACTTTTCGTTGTCGAAACCGTGTTTCATAAAAAAAATATTAAACCTCCATAGCACCCCCCAGAAGGAATGCTATCGAAGCGGTGAATATAATAAATGAACTACGGGATACAAAAGTACGCAGATTTTTATAAATACAAATTATTCCGCTTTCAGAACGAACCAACAAACAAACACAACAAACTAAAATACAACATCTTGAATTGTTAATAACTTTTCGATGAATCCGATACTATCTGTGCTTGGTCAGAGCCTATCCCAACAATTTTTGTCGGAAAAAAAATAACAAACACCAAAGCCGGCAGCCCATCAAAACATCCCACATGCATCATCAAAAAAAGGAAAAAAGTAAACAAAAAAATAAAACTTCCGTATAATATATGAACAAAATAATAAGACTAAGGGCCATAAAGACTTTAAGGACCTTAAGGACTTTAAGAACCCGTCAATAAAAACGATACACAATCAATGACTAACAAGGAGATGAAAAAAATATTCCTTATTTCGCTGGCCACACTCTTCACACTTGCGGCCTTCAGCCTCATGGCCGTGCAGTATGTGCAGATGAAACGAACTGTTACTGTCAGCGACAATCTCTTCAATATCAGCGTCAACAACGCCATGGACGATATGATCGAACAACTCGACCGCCTGAAAGTGGAAGACTATATCAGCCAGCAAGACCGCTACATGCTACTGAAGTTCAAAAGAATAGAAGAGCTTAACACCCAAATGCAGGACGTGGTGAAAGAGAACTACAATGTCTTCTACGACACCACCCTTGTCCAGGTTGGCGTCACCATGATCGACAGTGTGCATTTGTTGCCTGGCGTAAAAGTCAGTTCTTCCGACAGCGCCGCCATCAGCCGTTACAACACCATTCTCGCCACACGCGACCGACTCCAAAACGGCGACGAGTTCTATAACCGATTCGTCAACGACATTTCCGAATATGTCGTCGACAACATCATGACATCCAACACCTTCAATCATTATCTGCTCGACTCCCTCATCACCGACAAACTGATGGTGAATGGCGTCGACATCGCCCCCTACATCGGCCTTTACGACTACACCAGCGACCGCTTCCTCTATTGCAACACCGAGGGTCAGGAACAGAAACTGCGCGAATCACCCTTCAAATATCGGTTCCATCCAAACGGGATGATGTCGCCCAACGAATACTTCATCGTCCTTCATTTCCCACTGTCGTCACTCTTGTTGAAAGAGAACTCCACACTCTACTTCATCATCAGTTTTGTGCTGATTTTCTTGATACTACTGCTTTTCTTCCTCTCCATGCGCACCGTCGTCAAACAGGAAAAACTGGACGAGATGAAGACCGACTTCATCAGCAACATGACCCACGAAATCAAGACGCCATTGGCCACAATCAGCCTTGCCTGCGAGATGCTCCAGGATGGCGCCCCCACCGACAATTCCGCCAACAGCACCTACTTGGGCATCATCAATGAGGAAAGTCGCCGAATGCGCATCCTGGTCGACACAATACTACAGAATGCCAAAATGGCGAACAAAAACTTCTCCATGAACCGACAGCAAGTCGACCTCCATAAAATCATCGAAAGCGTAGCCAAAAGCTTCCAGCTGAAAATCAGCAATGCCGGCGGAACCATCAACTACCATCTCGACGCCGAACCACCTACCCTATTGGCCGACGAACTGCACCTCACCAACTTGGTTTACAACCTTATCGACAATGCCGTCAAGTATTCGGGCAGCACAATGGACATCGATGTCTCCACCAGCGGCGATGCCGACCATATCGTGCTCTGCGTCAAAGACCACGGCATCGGTATCAGCAAAGAGGACCAGAAGCATATCTTTGAGAAATTCTATCGCGTATCGACAGGCAACATCCACAATGTGAAAGGCTTCGGAATCGGTCTCAACTACGTATGGCAAGTGGTCAAGCTCCATGGCGGCGAGATTACAGTGGACAGCACCCCCGGCGAAGGATCCACCTTCACCATCAACCTGCCACGCTAGCAAACCAGAGACACCTACCCTATTTCAGACGAATCCAGAAGTCGTAGCAGTGCGCACCGCTCAGATAGCGTCCTTCGCCACGCAACTGGTCCATCACTTTCCGGCGTGCATCTGCAGCCATAGCGGTGTCATTGTCGTAGCGAGCGCAGTATTGGGGGTACGTCAGCTGCAAATCCTGAGCATGTAGCAAGTCGCCCGCTATCAAGCAATTGCCCACAGCATAAAGGGTATGGCCCGGTGTATGACCCGGAGTCACACGCACACTCACCAACCCGTCCAGCAACGTGTCGCCATCATTCACTGGCTGTATCTGATAAGCGTATGCGGCCAGCACCTGCTTCCACAATGTGTTCTGCGCCGCCATCGAACCTCCGTCGTTCCAAGCGTCAAACTCGTCGACCGACAAGTAGATGGTCGCTCTAGGGAACACCGCTTTACCGTCTTTCAACAATCCGCCGATGTGGTCACCATGCAGATGCGTCAGACATATGGCGTCGATATCCTCAGGACGCACATGCAGATAGGCAAGCTTCTCAAGCATCTTGCCGCCTTTCTCCACACCCAATCCTGTATCGAAAAGCACCCTATGGTTGGACGTGACGGCCAGATAAACATTGATGGCCGACAGGAACGACCCTTCGGGGGCCAGCACCGCCAACAAACTGTCGGGACACGACCCCTTGAAAAGCTCCACCGACATGGTGTTATCCATGTCACGTATGCCTGTAAGGGTCACGCCCTCAGCCTCATTCATGACCGAGATACCCTCATCGTTCATCCGTGTACTGTCCAACGCGGTTTCCGAAGTGTTGGTCGAATGACATGCGGTCAGCAGCAACACCACGCTGACTGCCAAAAAGAATCTTGTTTTCATCATTTTATGCATATTTGCAACAATCGTTAAATTTACTCCGAGACAGGTGCCAATGAATCTTTCGATGCTACCAGCACACATTCACATACGCCGACAAAACCCGTTTTGAAACGGATTTAACCGTCAGGAATCTTTCCACGCTAAAGCGCCCATACCAGCAGTCCGCCGGCGATGATTACACCGCTAACAAACAGGTCTATCAGACAGAATCCCATGATATCCTTAGCTCCAAGGCGAGCGATGGCCAATGCCGGCAGCGCCCAGAAAGGCTGTATCATATTTGTCCAGGCGTCACCCCAAGCGATAGCCATACCCGTAAGGCCCGGATCCACACCCAGCTGCGCACCCGCTGTGAACATAACGGGAGCCTGAATGGCCCAATGGCCGCCACCAGAGGGGACGAACATGTTGAGCAATGCCGCACAAAGAAATGTCAACAACGGATACGTCACCGGCGTGGAGATATCGATGCAAGCCTGGCTGATCACCGTCCCGAAACAGATACCACTCTCCCCCACTCCGGTGATAATACCCATAATACCCGCATAGAATGGAAATTGCAGTATGATGCCTGCGGCACCCGATGCCGCCTTGCCGAATGCGCGCACGAAAGCCACCGGCGTACCATGAAACAGAACGCCCAGAAAGAGAAACAGCATAATCACCGTTCCCAAATCGAAAGCGCCGCCTTTAAATCCCAAATGGATAACCAAATATCCGAATCCGAGCAGCACCACCAACAACGACAGCAAACGGCTGTTCTCCAAATGTTCGGCGGGAGTGGTGGGCTTCACACGGGCAGGCGGTTCCTCGTCCACCAACAAGGCAGGATCGACCGATACCACCGCATCGGCTTTCGGGTGCATCAATGCGTTGACCACCGTGATGGCGATAATCACCAACACCACAATGCCTATATTGAAGGGATGCAGAATGGTGTGCCCAATCGACAGCGGTTCCACGATGGCGTTGCTCGTGGCATTGGCCAAGTCAGGACCGGGAGTTGCCAGTTTCAAAGGCACCGACCCGGACAGTCCCGCGTGCCACACCACAAAGCCGCTATATGCCGACGCAATCAACAGTCGGTAATCCACACCGCGCAGGCGACGAGCAATCTCTTTGGCAAAAATAACGCCTACGATGAGGCCGAACCCCCAGTTCAGCCAACAAGCCACGGCCGAAACGGAGGTCACCAACGCAATTGCTGCCATTGGAGTCTTCGGAACAGATGCCAGCCGAGCAATCGCCTTCTTCAACATTGGGGCAGATGCCAGAGCCGAACCCGTCACCAACACCAATGCCATCTGCATGGCGAAATCCAACAAGCCCCACACGCCTCCGCCCCAGTTTGTCACCACTTCCACAGGTGTCTGTCGGCAGATGGGCATGGCCAGCAGTGCTGCAATGAAAGTCAGCAGTATTGCGAATAGAAATGGCTCCGGCATCCAACGCTGGATGAGTTTTACCGAGCCGTTAGTCAGTCTAGTCAACATGGTCAGTTATTGTTTTTGTCCGTTTGTAACGAGAAAGGATTTGTATTTTTTTGTAGACAAAGAATAGTATTCCATCAAAACAATCTTGAAATATCATTAGTTTTCAATTTCTTGAGCCTCAAAGCACCATCGCAGAAAACGTCATGCCGTCACCTACCTGAATTCGCTATCAATGGCAGCAGATCCCGCTCAAAGATATCGGCTCTGATGATGCGGTAGTGCTGACGGTAAGTATTGTTGAAACGCGCACTGTGATGCAACGCATAACGTCCTTCGGCGAGCGTAGCCGCGATGGCGCTGCTATCCTCGTCCCAGTTGCCGGGTCGGGGCGAAACCATCCCAGACGCCAACGCTATCCGTTCCCACAGCGTTTTCCAATACTCCATTTTCTTTCCACCTGACGGGCCATCGGCGCCGCTGCGCAGCAGTGCAGATACAAACACATCCATCGGCACAATGCCTTGCTTCACATAGTTGATATCCACGCGCACATAGTTGCCCATCAGCCCCAGGGGGTAAAAAAACAATGGCTGCTTCCAGTCGCTCTCATCGCTGTGCGACAGCTCATAAACAATATAATTCACCGCCCCCAGCGAGTCGCTAATAAGATGTTCGGGACCAAAAAAATCTTGGAAACAATATTTGTATAGGTCGCGCAAGTCCGACTCTGGAAAGCGATCCATGTACACCTGCACCATCGGCTGCAGATCCTCCGCCAACGGCAACTCCTGAGCATCACCTTTGACGGGCAGCATCGCCATAAAAACCACAACTATCGGTAGTAGAATATGTTTCAACATATTGCAAAGTTAACTTTTCCTAATTGAGTTTGCAAAGATACACAAACTTTTAGAATTTTCGTAATTTTGCAATCTCCCAACTGCCGTTTGAATCCACTAAGCAACTAGTTTCCAACAACATACACAACCCCAACCCATTCCAATCATGCCATTCCTCCGAAAACGCCATCTCCTCATCCTTCTGTTCCTCTGCATGGGCTTGCATCCACTTCTGGCGCAAAACTACACCATCTCCGGTTCCGTCACCGACTCGGCAAGCGGCGAAACACTCATCGGCGCCACCATTATGGACCTCCGCTCCGGCAAAGGCACACGGACCAATGAACAAGGGCGATTCTCTCTCACCCTTCGCAGCGACACCCTCGACTTGCGCATATCCTACGTTGGCTACAAATCGCAAAGCGAGCGCATTGTGCTTCGCCGCAACGAGAAACGCAACTACCGCCTACAGTCGTCAGTCCAGCTGCAAACCGTGGTAGTCCGCGGCAACCGCATCGCCAGTGCCGAATCATCGCAGATGAGCGCCCTCGAGATACCCATTGAACGCATCAAGTCGGTCCCCGTCCTCTTCGGCGAAGCCGATATCGTCAAAGCCCTCCAACTCCTTCCTGGAGTGCAAAGCGGTTCGGAAGGCAATAGCGGATTCTATGTCCGCGGCGGCGGACCCGACGAGAACCTCTTCCTCCTCGACGGGGTGCCACTCTACAACGTCAGCCACATGGGTGGTTTCTTCTCCGCCTTCAATACCGACGCCGTCAAAAACGTCACCCTATACAAGGGCAGCTTCCCCGCCCATTTCAACGGTCGCCTCTCCTCGGTCCTCGACGTCACCACCAACAACGGCAACGACAAGCATCTGCACGGCAACGCCTCCATCGGATTCATTTCGGCCAAACTCAGCCTCGAGGGGCCTATCCGTAATGACCGAACCACCTTCTGCCTTTCTGCCCGCCGCACCTACGCCGACTTCCTCCTCCAACCGCTCATCAGGCATCTCGCCGCCAAAAACAGCGACAGCCAAAAGGGCGACTATCGACTCAGCGCGGGTTACTACTTCTACGACCTCAACGGCAAACTGACCCACCGCTTCAATGACCGCAGCCGGCTCTTTGCCAGCTTCTATCTCGGCAACGACGTGCTCTACTCGCGCATCCGAACCCTCTCCACCGATGTCCATGAGCAGTTCCTCAACTTCGACAACAGCTGGGGCAACATCGTCGGATCCCTCCGTTGGAACTACGAACTCTCCCCTCGCCTCTTCCTCAACGTCTCCGGAGCCTTCATCCAATACCGCAACAATATCGGTGTCGCATACGAAACCGAATCCCTCGCCACCGACACCACTGGCAGTCAGAAGTCCGAATTCAACATGGACTACCTGTCACGCATTAGCGACTTTACACTCAAGGCTGACTTCGATTTCACCCCCAACCCCAACCATCTCGTCAAATTTGGCTCCGCCTACGTCCACCACCAATTCCTTCCCGAAGTCTCCAGCGCCCACCTCGACGCCTACTCCTCGGCAGAAATGAACGGTTCGTTCCTCATCGACACCTCTGTCAACTCCGGAGCCATTCCCGCCGACGAACTGAGCCTATACATCGAAGACGACTGGAGCATCTCCGATGCGCTCAAGGTCAACGGAGGGGTCAACCTTTCCGGATTCGCCGTCAAAGGTGCATTCTACCCTTCTCTACAACCACGTCTCTCTGCACGCATTCTACTTGGCGAAGGGCTCTCCATCAAGGCTGGGTACGCCTTCATGACGCAATACCTTCACCTACTATCCACCACCAGCGTCAGCATGCCCACCGACCTCTGGGTTCCTGTAACCGACCGCATCCAGCCCATGCAGGCCCACCAATGGGGCGGCGGAATCTTTTATGAAAGCAGCATCATCGGCGACATCTCCATCGAAGGCTATTACAAGTCCATGAACAACCTTATCGAGTACAAGGATGGCGCCTCCTTCTGGGGCAACAGCGAAAGCTGGGAAGAAAAAGTGGCCATGGGACACGGCTGGGCCTACGGCATCGAGCTGCTCCTCCAACGCAATATCGGCAACCTTACCGGATGGATCGGCTACACATGGAGCAAGAGCATGCGTCAGTTCGACCTCCCCGGACAGGAAATCAACAACGGCAAACCCTTTCCTGCAAAATACGACCGTCGCCACGATCTCAGCATCGTGCTCAGCTACCGCTTCAGCGAAGCAGTCGACATCAGCGCCACATGGGTCTACAGCACCGGCAACGCCGCCACCCTCAGCCTTCAAGAATACGCACAAGCCCAAGAAAGCGCCAACCAATACGCCCAAGTCGACCCTGACGGATGGAACGGATACATCTCACAAGCCGGCGAACGCAACAACTTCCGCATGCCCGACTACCACCGCATGGACATCGGCGCCAATTTCCACCGCAAATTCAAACGTTGTTCCCGAACCATCAACGTCAGCGTCTACAACCTCTACAATCGTAAGAATCCTTATATGATCTATGAAAGTCACGAACACCACTACCAAAACTACAATGGTGCTCTGGTCAAACTGTCCATCTTCCCCATCCTACCCTCTGTGGCTTACACCCTCAAGTGGTAATCCTAACATCCGTGATACGATAACCAAAAGCAGCGCAAAAGACTTAAACAACAACGAAGAGAAACCACCCAATTCCCAAATCAACAACACCCAATTCCGCCATGTCCATTCGTCCCATCCTTCCATTCCTGTTCCTCGCCCTCCTATGTGCATCTTGCGAAGAAGTCCTTGAATTCGACATCGATCCTGGCGACCGACAACTAGTGGTTAATGCCCTTCCTTGCACCGACAGTACCCTTTTCGTCAATGTCACCTACAGTCGTTTCTTTATCGACAACCAACCTTTCCCCCCGGCCGATGGCGCCACCGTCAGCGTCGACATCAACGGCGTCCCCACATCGCCCACCAGCCATGATGGTGCCAATTGGTGGTTTCCCTACACAGCTGTTGCCGGCGACCTTCTCACCGTTCATGTGAGTCTTCCCGGTCACGACCCAGTCAGCGGCATCACTCGAGTCCCCGCCTTACCGAACATGCAGGCTCCCATTGCAGAAATTGACACCCTCCAACCCATCAACAGCGGCGACATCCTCTTCACCCTCTCCGACCCTGCCGACCAACAGAACTACTACTACATCTATGTCGAGGAATACGACAGCGGCAGCCGTTGGAACCAGTGGGAATCCCGTTGGGACACCATCGATACCGTCATCCACTCCTACTTCAACTGTCTCGACCTCCAAGTAACCGACCCCGCTGTCAACTCATCCCTGGGGCTGATGGGTTATTTTAACGGACTCCTTTTCACCGACAGCCTCATCAACGGACAAGCCCACGAGATGAAGATTTCGCTCATGATGTTCAAAGACACCGCTGAAAATCCCATCCAACGCCACTACACGCTCGTCGTACAATCGCTTAGCCACGAAGCCTTCCGCTACATCAAGGATGTACAACAGTCGCAAAGCGTAACACAGTTCTTTGCCGAACCCGCGCAGGTTTATTCCAACCTTGACGGCGGCCTCGGCATCTTCGCCGCCATCGCCATACGCCGCTATCCGCTCCAATTCGTCTTCAAGCAACAAGAAGACCTAATCCCCCAAAACAAAAACAAAAACATTAGCAAAGCGAAACCCTGACTGAACCAGAAGTCCATGTCGAGATTAAATACTATTTCTTGCTGTCTGGAGTGGACTTCTTTATTACGTTAAGAATTGCAAATCATTACAATAGATAGCATCAGATTACAAATCTGACGCAACAAAAAGAACATCCGCCACAACGGGGCAATTCATGTATTAAACCACCGCCAATAACCATAATTTGTAGAGAAAATCCACTCTCCCTCTTCTCCCCTCGGCAGAATGGCTCAGTTTTCTGTTCTTTCTTTTTCTATTCTCCCCACTGTACACACCCCCACTTCGTAAAGCAACCATATCGGCATCGCCACCACGGTGAGGGTGAACAAGTCGCCCGTCGGCGTGATCACCGCCGCCACAACCACTATCGCCACAATAGCATGACGTCGATAATGCCGCATCGTCTCCGCACGAAGCAACCCCATCCGCCCCAGCAGCCAGCACAATACCGGCAATTCGAAAACCACACCCAACATCAACAACAGCATCACAAACACCGAGATGTACGACCCCAGTGAAATCACGTTAGGCACCTCGGGCGAGACTTGGTAAGCTGCCAGAAAGCGCAGCGTTAGCGGAAAAATCACAAAGTAGGCCAGCAGCACGCCACCGACAAACAGCAGGTAACCGACAGCCACCGCCCGCAGCGTCAAGCGTCGTTCGGCGGCATACAACGCCGGACTCACATACCTGAACAATTCGAAAAGCAGGTATGGCGACACCATCAGCAACGCCGCCCACAGCGACACCTTCACATGGATAAGGAACTGCTGCGCCAGTTCCACGTTGATCATCTTCAGCTCGAAAGATGGTAACGCCACCATACGGCCCAGTAGCCTGTAGGTGACAAAGTTGTCCGACCCTGGCGCCAACACCACGGCAAATAAGGGCTCCTTCAACGCAAAAGCAGCAACTGCACATACCAGCACAGCCGCCACGATGCGAAGCAGTACGCCACGTAGTTCTTCCAAGTGGTCCCAGAAAGTCATCATCAGCAAGTCTGCCGCGTGTCAGCCCAACCGGATCGTATGCCCGACAGGACCGACACTCATTTGACGGTGCTATCCTTTGAAGAATCGTTCGTGTCCTTTTCGGCGTTCTCGGAATCGATGCCATTCACGCCCTCTTTGAAACTACGAACACCCTTGCCCAAGCCACGCATCAGTTCGGGAATCTTTTTGCCTCCAAACAACAGCAGCACTACCAGTACGATAACAACAATTTCAACAGTCGAAAGATTTAACAGTTGCATAATATTTATGTTTATCAAAAAAAATCAAACAAGTATGAAGGATCACAGCACAATATGCCATCGCCCACGTCACACTTCTCCCCGCTTCAATTCCTCGACATAGTCATTGATCCGGACCATCTGACCGGGAATGTCGATTCCTTGAGGGCATTCCTGCAAACAGTGGCCGCAGCCAATGCAGTGGTCGGCCTGTCGCACCGAAGGGATGGCTCTGTCATAGCCCACCAAGAAAGCACGGCGTGCTTTGCGGAAATCGCGTTTCAACTCAGAGTCCTCTCCCAGACTGGTATCCTTCAGCACGTTGCCCTCATTCAGACAACGATTATAGTGAGCGAACACTCCTGGAATATCAATCCCATAAGGGCATGGCATGCAGTATTTGCAACCGGTGCAGGGCACCGTCTTGAAGTTGGCATATACGTCAGCAATTTCCTCCAGCAATTCCAATTCACTATCGTCCAACGGCTTGTGCGGCGAATAGGTGCGAATGTTGTCCTGCAGATGTTCCATATAGGTCATGCCGCTCAGCACCGTCAGAATTCGCGGCTGGTTGCCCGCAAAGCGGAAAGCCCACGACGCCACCGATGCCTGTGGATCACGTTGCTTGAGCAGCTCCACCGCATGATCGTTCAAGTTCACCAGCTGACCGCCCAACAAAGGTTCCATGACAAACACCGGAATATTTCTTTTCTCCAGTTCCCCATAAAGGTAACTCGAGTTAGTGTTGCGCTCGTTCAGCAGTTTCGCATGGTTCCAATCGACATAGTTATGTTGTATGAGCACATGGTCCCAATGGTATTTCCCTTCATCCTGCAGACTCAGCAAGTAGTCGAACACCCTGATGTCGCCATGGTACGAGAATCCCAAGTTGTGTATTCTTCCCTTCTCACGTTCTTCGCACAAGAAATCCAACATTCCATTGTCGAAGAAACGGCGCTTGTTGCACTCCATCGCGTCGATTTCGTTGCCAGCGGCGTCACGCGCCGACATTCCGATACCATGCAACATGTAGTAGTCAAGGTAATCCACCTTCAACTCCTTCATCGAGTTGTGGTACAGTTTCATGCTCTCTTCGCGCGACCATGTGGGCATAGCAAAGTTCGAAAGCTTCGTACTCACATAGTATTCCTCACGCTTGTGGCGGCTCAGCGCAATGCCCACGGCTTGCTGCGACCTGCCTTTACAATAAGGCGGTGCGGTATCGAAGAGGTTCACACCATGGCCAATCGCATAGTCCACCAGCGTATTGATAGCCTCCTGATCCAATTCCTGGTCCTGTTCGCGACCGCTCTCTCCGTCAAGTGTCGGGAAACGCATGCATCCATAACCAAGCAGCGACACCTTTTCGCCGTGCAAGTTTTCGCGCATCGTCATCTTATCGGTGGGCACTTCGCCCAACGACATCCCCTCGACCTTTGTTTGGTTTGATGGGGAGCATCCCGCAGTCACAGCAGCGGCGGCTACCGCACCCGCGGCAGCAGTTTTGAGAAATTCGCGTCGATCCATAAAAAAGAAAGCAAGCTTATTATAAAGTAAAACAAATAGTTAATTGTCATGATAAATCAGTGGGCACCTCATCCACATCACGCATCACCATCCAAAGATGTTGCCCAATGACGAACCATACATGCCGCCATAAGGGCCGCCGTAGATACCGCCATAAGGCGCGCCATACAATCCACCATAAAGACTGCCATAGTAGAGCGGACCCAGCGCACCAGTCGGATCATTTATCACCGTCATGTGCATATCCAAGAAGCTGTCCTCACGCAGTTTGTACCGCAGCGATGCGGTGAAGGCCGTCAAGTTCATATCCATCATTGTTGCAGGGGGCAAGAAGGGGTTCATCAGCGCATCTGAAGCCATCTGCCCTCCCATGTGGAAGAGCGAAGCACCCAGCCACAAACGTTCGTTCACCCTATAGGTCATTGCCAAGTTCACCGCACCTGCCACTGCGGCCGACGGATGGCGCAACGGCGCATAGCTACGCGGACGCACGCCTTCAATGCGGTAACCATTAGGAGCCAACGTATAAGAGTTCAGAGCGGAAGCGCTAGCGTGCACCGTCAGCCTGTCATTAGGGCGGTAAATCACCGACGGAGTCACAGAAAACACCGACGCCGATCCGAAGCGCGACCCCGCCAGTGCCGTACCCATCGACAAATGGAAATCCCAACGTTTGTTGTCGGTCAGGCGGGAGGTGTCCGTCAAAACATGCACGGGTCTCTCTGCCACTATCACCCTACTGTCGGAATCCACAACGCTATCATCGTTCTGACCCAAAGCGCTGTAGCCACCAGCCAGTAAAGCCAAAGCCATCAAGCAACGTATATATTTCATCGGTTAAAAGCTGTTATCATTTTAAAATAGTTCTAACGACAATCCTCCCATTTTATTGTGTCGTCAAAGACCAAACTAAAGAAAAAGAGACAAACTCACATAACGACGAAAAACGGACGGACAAAAACCGACAGAAGCGCCCGCCGCGGGAAGCAGCCCAATCACCGACCTACAACTAATAGAGAAAATTGTTATAAGGATACCTCACTGCGTGTATCCCCTTAATCTCGTCATACATCATCTCACGCAGCCGGTCAATATTCACTCGCTCTCCAGCCGAAATGAACACCGTACGTGCCCCATTCTCCTTCGACAGCCACGAGTGTTCCAGCATTTCCAACGTCCAATTCTCTTTCGTCATAGGCGTCAAGTCGTCAGCCTCCTTCTCCACATATCGGTAAGCGTCTATCTTATTGAACACCATCAAAGTAGGCTTATCCACAGCACCCAGTTCCTCGAGCGTCCGATTCACCGACGCTATCTGCTGCTCGTAATCTCTGTGCGAGATGTCCACCACATGTATCAGCAGATCGGCCTCGCGCACCTCATCGAGGGTCGACTTGAACGACTCCACCAATCCATGGGGCAACTTACGAATAAAACCCACCGTATCGGTCAGCAAGAAAGGCAAATTGCCAAACACCACCTTACGAACGGTAGTGTCCAATGTTGCAAAGAGTTTGTTCTCGGCAAACACATCCGATTTTGACAACAGATTCATCAGTGTCGACTTGCCCACATTCGTATACCCCACCAACGCCACGCGCACCAGACTTTCCCTGTTCTTCCGCTGCTGGGTACGTTGCTTGTCGATGTTCTGCAGCCGTTCCTTGAGCAATGTGATTTTCTCACCAATCAACCGACGGTCGGTCTCGATCTGGCTCTCTCCAGGTCCTCTCATACCGATGCCGCCGCGCTGTCTTTCCAAGTGAGTCCACATGCGCGTCAGTCGCGGCAACATGTACTGCAACTGGGCCAGCTCGACCTGTGTTTTGGCCTCGGCTGTACGGGCACGCTTCGCAAAAATGTCCAGAATGAGGGTGGTGCGGTCCAAAATGCGGCAACCGAACGCACGCTCCAGATTTCGCAACTGAGCAGGTGTCAGCTCATCGTCGAACACCAGAAAATCGGCATCCGTTGCATGCTTGTACTCAAGCACTTCCTCCAATTTACCACTTCCGATATACGTCCTGCTGTCCGGATGGTCCAACTTCTGAATCACCGACTTTACAGGCACACCACCGGCCGTTTCCAACAGGAAAGCCAACTCGCGCAGGCACTCCTCGGTTCGCTCCATCGTCGTATGTGCGTCACATACCGACACAAGAATGGCACGTTCCGCCACTACCGCCGTCGAGAAAGTGTTCCGCTCCTGCGGCGTCTGTCGCTTGGCCGGCACCAGATTCTCACCTTCCCAAACGCCCGTCTCGCTCTTCCACTTGCCCTTATTCGTCTTCCAGCTCCGTCTCATCGTCAACGTCTCTTTCCGAATGAACAGCTATGGCCTCACGCAGCACATCTTCCAATCCTTCTGTGGCAGATTCCCAGGAGAAATGCTCCTTCACAAAACGAGAGGCGCGCTCCACAAGTCCATCGGCCAATGTGCTATCGTCCAACAGTCGGACAATTGCTGCAGCAATCTCTTCGGCCGTGGTTCCCAAGAGCACCTCCTCGCCGTCGGCTGCACATAACGACGCATTGGCCAATGGCGTCGTCACGCATGGAATACCCATCGACATGGCTTCCAGCAATTTGTTTTGCAATCCCGATCCGATGCGCATCGGTGCCACAAACACCCGTGAACCCGCATAGCAGGGACGAATGTCGTCCACAGAGCCCGATACGACGACCCGGTCGTTCGCCAACTGACGAACCGAAGCCTTCGGTGTCGCTCCCGCCAGCAGCAAACGCGCTTCAGGGTGGCTACGCCAAACTATGGGCATGATCTCCTGCGCCAGAAAACGTGAGGCATTGATATTCGGTTTGTACTGCATGTTACCGCAAAACACCACATCAAAATCTTTCTCCATCGACATCGGGTGGAAATAGTCGAAATCCACCCCGTTGCGCACAATGGCTATTTTCGCATCCGAACGCTGCGGAATGGCTTCACGGTCGGGTTCAGAGATGATGGTGAGTCCGTCGAATATACCAAAAGCGTTATACTCCGCCGAGCGTAGCATCTTGAACTCGTAGTGCAGCGCAAAATACGACAACCCACGGTGTTCCATCATCCGTCGTTCCAGGTTCATCGACAGCGCATCCTGGAAGTCCATCACACGCGGCAGATCCACATGCGAAACATATTTCATTGTCCGCACCATCTGCGAATAGACAACCTCGGGCTTCACTTTCGCCACAAAGTCGCCCAGCAGTCGCCTTGCCCGTCGCGAATCCCAATAGCCTATCTGGAGCGAGCGTACGGTCAGAAGATTGCGCACCACCCGAAACAGACCACCGGCTTTCGAAAGACGCGCAATGCATATCTCCCGACAATACTGCTGCATTTCACGGACAGCACTATCGTCCACCCGCTGGTGGCTCAATGCGAAAAGGTACACTTCGTTATGCACAGAAAGCGTCCGTATCTGATGGTAAGCCCTCAGTTTGTCACCCTTCTCCAATGGAAATGGAAACCGCGGCAAGACAACAAGAATTTTCATCTCAACTATTATTATTTACACTATTATAAACAAATAAAAATCAATCAACAAATCGACCCGTCAACGTTTCGTTATCGCCTTTTCTTCAGCTCAAAACAATGTTCCCTGGGTGCCTTCGGCAAAGCCCTCGCGCGGGTTGAAGTCGTCCCCGTTCTCCGTAGCCCCTTCTGCCGTTGCGGTCTCATCGTTTTCGTCTGCACCCTCTTCGTTCGCGGACTCCTCGGGCAGCTCAGGCTCCGGAAGGGGATCCAGCCAGCGGAATTCCTCCACCTCGGCTGTCGTCAGTCGCTTGCCCTTCGCCTTATAGCCCTTCACACCGATAAAGTCATACACCTCCACAATCTCCGACTCCGTCTTCTTGTTGGCCGACGCCGCATAGCGTATCTCCAGCCTCGGGAAGGTATCCATAGCGTAGGTCACCAGCTCGTCGCCCGACTGCTCGTCAAGGAACGAGAGTTTCTTATCGAACTCCTCAATCTGGAACCGCTTCACATAGTAGCTCTTGTTCTCCGCCGAACGGTAGACAGCCGAGACTATTGTCCGAGCATTGAATTTGGCGATGTAGATCAAGTCATCGTCATAATGATTAGAAAGGTCGAAATTCGTCGTACGGAAATGACCCGACTGCATCAGCGTCAATATGCGGTCCTTGCCTTTGAATTCGCCCAGATAGAGGCCTGCTTCGTTCACATTGAGCCGCTTCACCGATTCGTCGAACCATATCTTACGTGCGCCCAATGTCGAGATGCCTTCATCCTTCAGGTTGATGCTACGCACAGCATTGCGTGTCAATATGTTGCCCATCGACGCGCGTCCTTTGATGGCCAGCGTGGCAAAATTGAAGTCAAAACTGGTCTTCTTCAACTTGGGTTTCGACACATGGTGCACTGTGATGGTCTCTGCCTCTCCGTTGGGATTGGCAGTGAAATAGAGTATCTTCGAGCCCTTGGTGCCCTTTGTAAGCGCATAGTCACGGTCGCGCGTGATGCCCAATACCGAGAATCGTTTTACAAACACATATCCGAATGCTCCGTCGCGATACACCATATTGTAGACCGTCCGCTCGTCGCCCTTGCGGAACAAGCCTATATATTGGATCTCCTTGCAGTCGGCCGACCCCACAAACCCTTTCTCCTGCACCTTCGACACCATCATCGTACCATCCTTGCGGAACACGATGATGTCATCCATCTTCGAACAGTCGCATACATACACCGCGTCCTCATCGCGCTTCAAACCGTATCCGGCAAAACCCGTGGCGGCATTCACATACAATTTTTCGTTGGCCACAGCCACTGAAACAGCTTGTATATCCTCAAAATTCCTTATCTCCGTCCGACGCTCACGTCCCTTACCATACTTTTCCAGAATGTGTTTGAAGTAGGCGATGGCATATTCGGTCAGGTGCTCCAAGTGATTCTTCGTCTCATCAATATTCATCTCTATCGACGCCAAATCCTCCTCGGCCTTCTTGATGTCGAACTTCGAAATCTTACGCACGGGCTTCTCGCACAGTTTCAGCACGTCCTCGCGCGTAATCTCCTTCTTGAAATGCTTCCTGTAGGGGTCGAAAGCGCGCTCAATGGCAGTGACCTGGTCATCCCACGACGGCTGGTCTTTCTCCAACTGCTTGTAGATACGCTTCTCGAAGAAGATTTTCTCCAACGATATCCAATGCCACTTGTCCTCCAGTTCCGAGAGCTGTATTTCCAACTCCTGACGCAAGAGGTCCTTGGTCCTGAAGGTCGAATGGCGCAGAATCTCGGACGCTGTCATGAAAACAGGCTTGTTGTCCACAATCACGCACGTCTGCGGCGAAAAACTTATCTGGCAGTTTGTGAAGGCATACAATGCGTCAATCATTTGATCGGGCGACACACCCTGCGGCAGGTACACCACAATCTCAACCTCGGCGGCCGTATTGTCGTCCACCTTCTTTATCTTTATCTTGCCTTTCTCATTAGCCTTCAATATACTGTCTATCAGCACATCCGTCGTCACCGAGTAGGGCAGTTCCGTAATCACGATACCCTTACGTTTTTCGTCGTAATGCATCTTGGCGCGTATCCGCAAGCGGCCGCCCAAAGCGGCATCATTATACTTCGACACATCAATAAGTCCGCCCGTCGGGAAATCGGGGTAAATCTCAAACGGCACATTCTGCAATATTTTGATCGACGCTTCCAGCAGCTCACAAAAGTTATAGGGTAATATCACCGACGTCAGCGTAACAGCGATACCCTTGGTGCCTTGGGCCAACAGCAGAGGGAACTTGATGGGCAGCGACACGGGTTCCTGCTTGCGTCCGTCGTACGAAGGTTTCCATTCGGTCGTCTTCTTGTTGAACACCACCTCGTTGGCAAACTTCGACAGTCGTGCCTCGATGTATCGTCCGGCGGCGGCATCGTCGCCGGTCAATATGTTGCCCCAGTTACCTTGGCAGTCGATGAGCAACTCCTTCTGTCCCAAGTTGACCAGTGCGTCCTTGATACTTGCGTCGCCGTGCGGATGGTACTGCATCGTGTTACCCACGATGTTGGCCACCTTCGTATAGCGTCCGTCGTCGGTCTCCTTCATAGCATGCAGTATACGACGTTGCACGGGCTTCAATCCGTCGTCAATGTCAGGCACACTACGATCCAATATCACATCCGAAGCATAATCAATCCAATAGTCTTTAAACATGGAGTTGAGCGAGATGGTTTCGCCGTCCAACTCGGGATTCGCGCTACGCACCTCCTCCATGGGCATGGTTACTCCGGAAGAGGCCAATTCTGGAGCCTCCCCCATCTGGTTTTCATTCTCAGCGTTCTGATTCTCGTTTTCGTAGTCTTTCTCGATGTTGTCGTCGCTCATATTCAGGCAAAATTTTTGCAAAAATACATATTTTTAGCGACATGTGAGCGCACCCGCCCAACGAGTTTTAAACCAGTTTTCCAACACAACAGCGAAAAAACACTGTCTTTCACCCTCTTAGTGCATCTTTTCCCAACCCTCCAACAAGTCAGCAACCAGGAAAATGCTTCCAGTCACCACGATGAGGTCGTTCACGCGCGACACCTTTCGTGCTGCCGCCAACGCAGTCATCACATCGGGGAACACTTCACCCTCTCGTCCATGAGCCGCCGCCGTTTCGGCCAGCACCTTCTCGTCGAGACCACGTTCCACCGAGGGACGCGTGTAAAAGAAACGAGCGTGCTTGGGCAGCATATCCAGTATGGCGCCATAGTCCTTGTCGTTCACACAGCCATAGATTATCCGCGGTTCGTCATAGTGCATCATGCCGAGTTTCTTCACCAGCTGGGCGATGCCGTCGGCATTGTGGGCCGTTTCACACACGATGCGCGGCTGACGTGACAATTGTTCCCAGCGGCCACGAAGCCCTGTGTCTGTCACCACACGTCCTACGCCTTCTCGGAAGTCGAAGGTCTTGATGTGATAGCCCATATCGCGCAGCGTCTGCCATGCGGCACACACAGTGGCAAGATTCTTGCGCTGGTAAAGGCCATCCATCTGCGAACGCACTCCGCGCAAAAAAAGCGCTCCGTCGCGGTAAATATTGGCATGCATCCGAACACCGTCGTCGCGCAATTCCCGCACCTCGTAATGCTGGTCGGCAAACAGGATGTCGGAATGCATCGCAGCGGCCCGTTCCTTAAAAACGGGGGCTGTCTCCGCATGCGTCTCTCCGATAATCACCGGAACGCCCTCTTTGATGATGCCCGCCTTCTCACTGGCTATGGCACTGAGCGTGGAACCCAAAAACTGCGTATGGTCGAATCCAATATTCGTGATGATGCTCAGGTCGGGCGACACCACATTGGTCGAATCCAAGCGTCCGCCCATCCCCACTTCCACCACTGCGACATCCACCTGTCGTTCATGGAAATAGTCAAATGCCAATCCTACAGTCATCTCAAAAAACGACAATCCTTGCTGCTCGAAGAAATGACGATGCTGCTCCACAAAAGAAACAACAGCCTTCTTGGTTATCATCTCCCCGTCGATGCGTATTCGCTCGCGGAAATCGACCAGGTGGGGGGAAGTGTAAAGGCCCACCTTGTATCCGGCGCGGTGCAGGATGGCGGCCAGATAGTGAGACACAGACCCCTTGCCGTTGGTGCCTGCCACATGGATGACGCGTAAATCGCGTTCGGGATGTTTCAGGTGATCCATCATAGCCAACGTGTTGTCCAAATTGGCTTTATAGGCTGCAGCTCCCACCCTATGGTAGGCCGGCAATGCTTTAAAGAGGTATTTCAGCGTTTGGGGATATGTCATACGGTTGCAATAAAAATGGGGGTTAAAATTGTAGTGATTTGTAGTTATTTATAGTAACAATGAATCTAAGTCCTTATCTCTCAACCGCAGCCTCATTTTCTGGTGGGGATGGTGTAAGTCAAGCCCAGCATAAGGTTGAAGCGTTGTGCGGGATAGTTGGCCCATAGGTAGTAGCGCTGACAGGTCACGTTGTCCAGCTTTGCGAAGAAGGAGATGGCACGGTTGTACTTGTATTCGGCACCCAATCCCAACCCGAAGTGGGGGGGCAGCTGGCCGCTGACATTGATTGCTCCCGTCGCCCCATCCACGGTGTAGTAGGCGTCGCTGCGCGTCACAAAGAGACCGTGCAAATCAAAGAACCAGGTGTCCAGATAATTGATCTTTGCATCGATATGAGCGGTGAAGTCGGGCACATGGAACAGCGGCACGTCCGTCTGCTTGTTGTAGTACACATAGTAGTTGGCTCCGAGTGTCAGCGTGATCATCTCATCGTTGACGAAGGTGAAATCGGCGCCCAGCACCAGGTTCTCGACGTCTACATAATAGGGCAGCAGTTGGTGTTGTAAAGCATCGTTGGGGTCGGTCATGAAGAACTGGCGGTTGCCATAGAAATGGTTGTCGGCAGAAACCTGCAGTATCAGTTTCTTCGAGAAGTTGAAACGCAAATGGGCGAAAAGGTTGTCATCGACTGTGGCCAGTGTGTTGAAGGCGCCCCATCCCAGATAAGGATTCAACTGGCGCAATGTGTTCCAGTCATTCACAATATAGCCACCCTGAAAACCTACCACGAGACTCATGGCGTTGTTCATAAACGACTTCGAAACGGTGATGTCGGGAAACAGGTTGTGCGATGTCTCGCTGTCATTGTCGTACCCGTTGAATCCGAATGCCAATCCGGCATGTATTTTGAAATCCTTAAACAGGAAATCGACGTATGGGTTGACGTTCAACAGATGACGTCCCGAACTGACCTTATCGCCGCTCACATAGTCAATGCAGTGCTGCTTGTAGCCTTCCCATCCGGCGGACAGGTAGGCGATGGCTTTATACTTGCGGAACATCGGAAAGCCGTAGTGCACGCTCCCTTCCAGCGCCATCGACTGCTGCGACACATCGACATTCGACCAGAAATTGGCCATATCCATATCGGCCGTGTAGCCGAAGCGGTTCACATCGGTGTTCAGACTCTGCGCCCCAAGATCTAGCGCTATGTTGTTATACCCGAAGGCGTAGTCGGAATAATTCAAATCGTCATGCAACATTCCCATCACGGCATACAGCGTCGAGTCGCTGAAGCCATAGGCGCGTCCATACTGGCGGTCAAATCCCAAATTGGCCGAAAAGAGGTGCTGACGCTTCAATATGTACTTGCCGAACAGGTCCACTCGTGTGTCCGATTCGCGCGTGCGGCCATAATAGTCGGGCGACGGAATTGTCTCGTCCTTCTTACCGAATGTGGTGACATCTGTTTCGTGGAACAGACGCACTCCGTACGACTTGTTGCTGTCGCGCAGCGACATGTAGTAGAGGTCCAGCATCGGATTGATGTCGGCAAAGGCGGCGAAATCATGCCCCACGCCAAATCGCAGATAGTTGTTGTACAACTTTACAGCAGGCGGAAGCACCTTTCGGGCTTTCAGCGCTGCCGCCGACGGAGTGGTGCTGATACGTCGGGGTTTGATGTTGTAAGAGAAATGTTGCTGCATGTCGCCTGCCACATTATCATTGGTGGCAGGGGCCATATTGACCTTCTCCGTCACGCCGTCCAGCACGGGGTTGTAGTCACCTACCACGATGACCGATTCGTTATACACCGACCGCGTCGTGTCGGTCTGGGCGATGGCATGGCCGCCCATCAGTATCATTCCTGCCATGGTCAGCAGTGCATATTTCGTATGGCGTTTGGCGCCTTGGGCCTTCTCTCGGATGTTCGTTGTCTGCATTACGTTGTGTGCTTTGGGTTACTTCTTTTCTTTATCGCTACTTTCAATTGTCTTCCAAGTCAATGGTGGGTCCCACAACGGGGGTGTCGTCCTGACTGTCGTTCGACGTGCTGTTGGCAGCCTCGAGCAAACGCAGGTGCTGTCGGGTTTCCATCACCACCTCCTCGTCGGCGTCAGTCACCACCTCATAGTTGTCTATGATGCTCTGCAGCGTCTGGCGTGCCTGGACCACATTGCCTCTCTTGTTGAAGATGTCGGCCCACAGGATGAAAGTCTTCGCCAGCCAGTAGTCGCTGCCAGGATGCTCCACAAGCTCTTCTATCAGCTTCTCCGACCCGTCAAGGTCGTTCTGTCTATAGCGGATCTCTGCCCTACGGAAGGCTGCCTCGCCCATATAGTCACCATTGGCCGAACCCAGCAGGGGGCTGTAGGCCTCGAAGGCTTGCGACAGTGCGTCGGCATAATAGTAGCTGCGCGCCAGCATCACGTTTGATTCGTCTCGCATCTCGGTGGTTGCCTTGGGTTCGTCGAGCAATTGCTGCACGCTCACCCGCAGATGGGCGCTGTCGCCCACGGCATTCCAGCAGCGCACTATGCCCATTCGTGCCTCCAACCGCAACGGGTCGCTTGTGGCCACAGCCACCAGAGGAACGTAGTAGTCGAGGGCTTTGGTGTAGTTCTTCTGACGGTAGTGTGTTGCCGCCGCTTGGGCCAGACTGCTTTCAGTGTAGGGGTTATTGCCGCGCTCGGCCACCCATTCATAGTGCGACAACGCTTTGTCCGAATGGTTGGTACGCGTCAGGGCGTCGGCCAAATAATAGTGAGCTTTCAATATGAAGAGTCCGTGCGGGAAGCGTTCTATGTAGTTCGAAAAGCCGGCGATGGCATTGTCATAGTTGCCGGCAAAGTAGCGGTTCTCGGCAGCCAGATAGAGTGTCGAGTCCTGCTCCACGGCCGACACCGTGGTCTTCGTGGTCTTCGAAACATAGCTGAAATAATCCTCCACACGGTCCTGCTCCACGTAGATGTTCTTGATGGTCAGCAGCGCGTCGCGAGCCTCGTCGGTGCCTTGGTAGCGGGTCATCAGCTTGTCGAAGGTCTCCAATGCCTTGTCGTTCTGCTCGGTGTTGTAGTATATCAGACCCACATTCAGCAACGCCTGCGGCACAAAGCTGCTCTGCGAGTATTTCTTGATGAAATTGTTGTAGTACAACAGGGCCATCTCATTGTTGTCGCAGATCAGATAGGTGTTGGCTATCTCAAACATCGCCTTCGAAGACAGCGGCGAATTTGAATATTTCTCGAAGATGTAGTTCAGGCAATTCAGTTTCTCCGTATTCTTGCCTTGAGCACCATACGACAAGGCTTTCTGGTACATGGCATAGTCGGCGTCCTGTCCGCCGGCATTGATCACACGGTCATAGTAGCCAATGGCGCCGTCAAAGTTCTTCCGCACATAGAGACAGTCGCCCATGCGGTTGTAGGAGTCCAAGCGTTGTTTGCGTTCGGAGTTGTTATCGTTCGCCAATTTCAAGAATTCGCCAAATCTTTCCTCAGCATCGCCATAAAGTTTCCGGCGCATATAGACGTATCCGGCCGTGTAAAGGGCTTGGGGGTAGTACACCGACTCCTTGCGTGAGGTGGCGGTGAAGAAACGGTCCAAGAGCTTTTGAGCCTTCCCATAGTTGGCCAGTCGGTACTGCGACTCGGCGCTCAGATAGAGGGCGTCGGTGGTGATGGCGGGGGTGGCGTTGATGGCCACGGCGCTGTCAAAGCATACGGCCGCTTGCTGCAAGTTGCGCTCGTTGAACAGCTCTATGCCTCTGTTCACCAGGATACGCTGGTAGGCTTGACGCATAGTGGCATCCTTCAACAGCTCTTTCTTGTTACGCTCTATCAGCGACTGCGCATCTTTGTAGTTGCGCGTGGTGCAATACAGCGAAGTCAATATCTGCTGCACCTCCTGCTTACGTTGCGTCTTGGGATAGCGTTTCAGGTAGTTTTCAAACGAACGGATGCTTTCGTTATAGGCATTGGGGTTCAGTTCGCAGTTCAGTTTGGCGTAGTTGAAAGCGGCCTCTTCCTGAATTGCAGGATTGAATTTCATTTCAGAGGCGGCCTTGAAGCAGGTGCGGGCGTCGCTCTTTCGATCCATCTTGATATAGGTGTCACCCAATGTAAAAAGGGCGTTTTGGGCGGTCGAATCATTACCTCCCATGAAGGTGCCAAGATATACCGCTGCCGAATCGTAACGTCCCAGCATGTAGTAGCAATAGCCCAACGGGTAGTTCCACGACTGCTGCACTTTGCCGCCCTTGCCTATGGTCACCTCGTTAGCCGAACGGTAGTGGTCTAACGCTTGCTCGTAGGCGCCTCTGTTGAAGTAGATGTTGCCCATGACGCGCATCACCTCGTCGCGCATTGTCAGGTTGTTCTTCTCCAACAGCCTGTTACCCTTCACCAGTGCCTCGTCATCGCGGCCCTGATGGTAACAGATGAAGAATCGGTAGGTTTCCACGGGTTCCTCCAAGCCTTTGTTCTTCTTCAGATTGATTTTGTTGAATTCTTTCTCGGCCGCCTCATACTGTTTGTTGGTGTAGTGGATGTGGCCCAGATAGTAGGTGGCTCCTGTGGCGTAGAGTGTCTTCGGATCGACGTGCGAGAAACAGCTCTTCGCCTTCTCCTGGTCGCCCTGCATGAAGTGGCAGAAGCCGGTATGGAACTGGTAGGCGCTCCGGTGGTTGTACTCCACCTCGGTCGGTTCGACCTGCAGGTAGCTGCGCAAGGCGTCGCCGTAGTTGCCCTTCTCGAAATAGTAGTTGCCCAGCGAGACCCAGGCCATGTTCAGATGTCCGCTCTCCGGAAACCGGCGCATGAACTCCTTGATGCGATACTCGGCATCGTTGTTTTGTAGACGCTCCGAACACACCGCGGCGTAGTAGACGGCATCCGCCAACCGGTCTGCATCGGCGTCTGCACACGCCGCATAACGGTCAAAATACTGTTGGGCAACGGCATATTTATCTTTCTGAAACAAATCGGTGGCTGTCGCATAGGTCGATAATGTCGCCTGCGACGTCAAGCCCCCTTGTGCCATCAGCATAGGCATAACCAGCACCATGCCGAAAATGGATAGGAAGATGCGCTTCATATTTTGGGACATGCTTTACTTTTTCTGTTCTGTATTTTCCTTCGTAACGGAGTATTGCTAAAATTAGTATGACTATAGAACATTTTTTTAAAAATCCCTTCCCCCACAATAAACAGTCCACAAAAAACGTTTTCAAGAAAAAGAAATTCCTCATGCCCACCTACCGCAATCTTTACATCGACGGATGCTGCTCTGACCTCACCGTCACCGACGACAGGGTCGTCAGCATCGAGCCTGCCGACCCGACAAAGGAATTCGACGATTCCATCGACTGCAACGGCTCCTTCTGGGCACTACCCGCCATGGTCAACATGCACACCCACAGTGCCATGACCCTTTTTCGCAGTGCCGGCAGCGGACTTCCCCTGCAGCCTTGGCTCCACGAAGTCATCTTCCCGCGCGAGGCCCAACTCACCCCCGACGATGTCTTCATGGGTGTGCGACAGGCATGCGACGAGATGCGCGCATCGGGCACCCTCGCCCTCAACGACATGTATTTCCATGTCGACCAGGCCATCCGTGCAGTCTGCCAAGCCCACATGGAAGGCAACATCGCCCTCTCCGTCACCGACAACGACTTCAACACCGAAGGTGAATTCCGCCAACTTCTCTCCCGCTTCGACAGCCTCCAGCAACAATGCGGTGACGATATCACACTCACCATCGCACCCCATTCTATCTATGCCGTCAACGCCAAACACCTCCAATACCTGGCCGACTTCACCCACGAACGCAACCTCCCCTACCACATCCACATCTCTGAAACTCAAGCCGAACGGGAAAACTGCATTCGCCAAAATGGCGTCCCCCCCGTCGTATGGCTCGACCGATTGGGCATCCTCGACAAAACCCAATCTTGCTTCATCGGCGCCCACGCTCTCTGGCTCGACGACACAGAAATCGCTCTCCTAGGCGAACGCCACTGCAATGTGGTCCACTGCCCCAATTCCAACCTCAAGTTGGGTTCTGGATGCCGTTTCCGCTATGTTGAACTACGCGACGCCGGCGTCAATGTCACCCTTGGCACCGACGGCTGCGCCTCAAGCGACAACCTTGACCTGCTCGAAGCCATGAAGGTCATGTCCCTCCTCCAGAAAGGCACACGACAAGATCCTTCCGTCCTGCCCTCCCACGAAGTCTTTCAAGTGGCTACAGCCAATGGCTGGCACGCCCTCCACCGGCCCCACCGCGGTCTAAAACCCGGCGACAAAGCGCGTTTCTTCCTTGTCGATATCAATCGAAACATCTTCAGCGGCGTCACCGACCCCCAACTCTCCCCTTCCCAGCGACAAACGCTCTTTCTCGACCGCCTCATCTACGCCGCCCACTCCGACACCATCCACCCCATCCCCCAACATCACACCTCATGAAAGCTCACACCTTCATCCTCCTCGCATGCTGCCTCATCATGGCCGCATGCCGTCACCACAGCGATGCCGACGGCAAAGCCATCTTCCGATACAACGAATCGGCAGGCATCAACAGCCTCGACCCCGCCTTTGCCAAAGACCAGGCACTCATCTGGGCCACCAGCCAGCTGTACAACGGACTCGTGCGACTCGACAGCAACCTGAACATCGAACCATGCATTGCCAAACGATGGGATATCAGCGACGACGGACTCACATACACCTTCACCTTGCGCAACGACGTCTGGTTCCACAAAAGCCCACTCTTCGGCACACCCGACTCTACCCGTCGCGTCACCGCTCAAGACTTCTGCTATTCGCTCAACCGCATCCGAGACTCTCATATCGCCTCGCCTGGACTCTGGATCTTCGCCCACGTCGACGACAACGGATTCCAAGCTCCCAACGATTCGACTTTCATCGTCCGCCTGCGCGAGCCTTTCTCGCCCATGCTCTCCCTACTGGCCATGAACTACTGCAGCGTCGTTCCGCACGAAGTGGCCGACCACTATGGCACCGACTTCCGCAGCCACCCCTGCGGCACCGGCCCCTTCTACCTCCAGTACTGGAAAGAAGGCGTCAAAATGGTCATGCGCAAAAACCCCTCCTATTTCGAACGTGACATCGACGGTTCTCCGCTCCCCTATCTCGATGCCGTCGCCATCACCTTCATCATCGACAAGCAAACCGTTTTCCTCGAATTTGTCAAGGGAAACCTCGATTTTATGAACTCGCTCGACGCCTCCTATAAGGACGAAATCCTCACCCGCACTGGGCAGCTCAAAGCCAAATACGCTGACCGAATCGACATGGTCTCCATCCCCTTCCTCAACACCGAGTACCTGGGTTTCCGCATGGACAGCACCAACAGCGCCCTCGCCGACCGCCGCATCCGTCAGGCGCTCAACTATGGTTTCGACCGCGAAAAAATGATGAAATACATGCGCAACAATGTCGGGCGACCCGGCTGTCAAGGCATGATCCCCTGCGGCTTGGGCGGTTACGACAGCACTGCCGCCTACGGCTACCGCTACGACCCCGTCCGCGCTCGCCAACTGCTTGCCGATGCCGGCTACCCCGGCGGCAAAGGGCTACCCGCCATCCAACTTGCCACCACCTCCAGCTACCTCGACCTTTGCAAGTACATCCAACAGCAGCTATCCCTGCTCGGCGTCGACATCAAAATCGATGTCAATCCTCCAGCCGCACTCCGAGAACAGATGGCTCAGGGCAAGGCCGCCTGGTTCCGCGGCTCATGGATTGCCGACTACCCCGACGCCGAAAACTACCTCACCCTCTTCTACGCTCCCAACCGCGCACCCAACGGCCCCAACTATACGCACTTTTCCTCACCCGCCTTCGACCGTCTCTACCAACAATCTATCGCTGAAACGGACCCTCTCCGTCGCCAAGCCCTCTACCGCACTATGGATTCCCTCGTCATGCACGAAGCGCCCGTCATCGTGCTCTACTACGACCAAATCCTCCATTTCACCCACAAAAACATCTCTGGCATCCGCACCAACGCCATGAACGCCCTAGACCTCCGCTACGTCAAAAAAAGACTTTAGCCAACCCTAACGTAGCAGACCTGACAAAAACAACAGATCGGAAGGGATGATGTTATTACACATGGATTGAACCTTCCTTTGTATCACCCCCCATAAAACCAAACAAAAGCGGATGTCCCCATTCTGGAGACATCCGCTTTGATTATCTTGTGTTCAGCTGACGCTACTGAAGGTTTGCCAACTGCGATTTGATGGCGGCAATCTTCTGCTCGGCGTCGGCTTTCTTCTGACGTTCCACGGCGACCACCTTCTCCGGCGCGCCGTTCACAAACTTCTCGTTCGACAATTTCTTCATCACACTGGCCAGGAATCCCTCTGCATACTTCAGGTCATCCTCCAGTTTCTTGCGCTCCGCTGCCACATCGATATGCTGTGTCATCGGAACAAAGCATTCTGTCGTACCTATCATGAAGCTCACAGCGCCATCCACTTTCGTGTCCACATATGCTATCTGCTTCACATTGGCCAATTTCTTGATAATTCCGTCAAAACGGGCATTCATTTGCTTGCCGTCGCCACATACAAAATATACATCCAGCGGCTCCTTCGGCGAGAGGCCTCGCGTGTTGCGCAGGTTACGCACGCCTGCCACAACTTCGCGCACCGTGTCGCAGTCGTCCAGCATCCGCTGGTCGAAGAAGACGCTCACCGGCATATGCTGCATCATCACGCTGCTGGTGTCAGCCAATTGGTTGCGCAGTTCACGCTTGCGAGCCTGTTCTTCGCTCTCGCCCTGGCGGGCATCCTCGTGCTGCAACAGATGCCATATTTCTTCGGTCACGAAAGGCATGAACGGATGAAGCATGTAGGTCAGCCGCTCGAAGATGGAAATCGTGGCATCATAAGTCTCCCTATCGATGGGTGTGCCATAGTCGGGCTTGATCATCTCCAAGTACCACGAGCAGAAGTCATCCCAAGCGAGCTTGTAGCAGCTCATCAGCGCCTCGCTCAAGCGGTACTGGTCAAAATCTTTCTCCACCTGCTCCAGCACACATGCCATGCGCTGTTCCATCCACTCCACCGCCACCTGGTTCACTGCAGCACTCTCTGTCTTCTCGCCATCTTCCGTGGACACCTGCCAGCCCTTGATCAGGCGCAGTGCATTCCACATCTTGTTGGCAAAGTTGCGGCCCTGCTCACAGATGCTTTCGTCAAACGGCAAGTCATTGCCGGCAGGCGCTGTCAGGAGCATGCCCATACGCACACCGTCGGCACCATATTTCTCCATCAGTTCGATGGGATCGGGCGAATTGCCAAGCGACTTCGACATTTTCCGGCCCAACTTGTCCCTCACAATACCAGTAAAATAGACATGTTTGAACGGAACCTCTTTCCGGTATTCCTCACCGGCCATAATCATGCGCGCCACCCAGAAGAAAATGATGTCGGGCGCCGTAATCAGGTCGTCTGTCGGGTAATAGTATTTGATTTCCTCGTTGTCGGGATGACGTATGCCGTCAAACAGACTGATGGGCCACAGCCAACTGCTGAACCAAGTGTCCAGCACATCCTCGTCCTGTTCCAACTGTTCCTTGCTGGAAACGACACCGGGGAATCGTCGGCAAGCCTCTTCAAAGGCCTCCTCACGGCTGACGGCGACGATGGTTTCGCGCTTGCCGTCAACATCCAAGTAGTAGGCCGGAATACGATGACCCCACCATAACTGGCGGCTGATGCACCAGTCCTTGATGTTTTCCAGCCAATGGCGGTACATGTTCTTGAATTTGTCGGGATGGAATTGTATCTCGTTGTCTTCCACCACTTCCAACGCCTTCTTCGCTATATCGCTCATCTTCATGAACCACTGTGCGCTCAGCTTGGGCTCTATCACGGCATCCGTTCGTTCCGAATGACCGACCTTGTTCACATAGTCTTCCACCTTCTCCACCAGCTCGGCCGCCTCCAAATCTTTCATGATGGCCTTCCGACAGACAAAACGATCCTGTCCGGCATACTTGCCACCGTTCTCATTAAGCGTTCCGTTGTCGTTGAAAATATTGATGGAGGGCAGGTTGTATTTCATGCCCAGATTGTAGTCGTTCACATCGTGCGCAGGCGTAATCTTCAACGCTCCCGTGCCGAATTCCCTGTCCACATATTCATCCATGATGATCGGCACACTGCGTCCCACCGAGGGTACAATGACGCTTTTGCCCTTCAGCCACTGGAAACGTTCGTCGTCAGGATGCACACACACAGCCGTATCGCCCAGAATGGTTTCCGGTCGCGTCGTGGCCACCACGATATAGTCCTTGTCCTTCTCTCCGATGCCGTTGCGCGGCTGACCGTTGTCGATATAGTAGCGCAGATAGTACAGCTTCGAATGGCTTTCCTTGTAAACGACCTCTTCGTCGCTCACCGCTGTCAGTGCTTGCGGATCCCAGTTCACCATGCGCACTCCGCGATAAATCAATCCCTTCTGGTAAAGGTCCACAAACACACGGATCACACTCTCATAGCGGATATCGTCCATCGTGAACGCCGTGCGGTCCCAGTCACAACTGGCGCCCAACTTGCGCAACTGCTTCAAGATGATGCCGCCATGTTCTTCTTTCCATTCCCAAGCATACTTCAGAAATTCCTCGCGGCTTATGTCGCTCTTGTTGATGCCACGATCTTTCAGCATCTTCACCACCTTAGCCTCAGTGGCAATCGACGCATGGTCCGTACCGGGCACCCAGCAGGCGTTCTTGCCCATCATGCGCGCACGACGCACCAACACATCTTGTATCGTGTTGTTCAGCATGTGACCCATGTGAAGCACACCCGTCACATTCGGCGGGGGAATCACCACTGTATAAGGATGACGCTTGTCCGGCTCCGAATGGAACAATTTCTTTTCCAACCAAAAATTATACCACTTGTCTTCCACTGCACGTGGATCGTATTTCGAGGCAATTTCCATAACTGTTATTTATCGTTTGATTCTGTAAAATATTTCTAATTAATAAATTACACAACAAGAAGACGCACCCGTCCTCCTATTACGAACTGCAAAAATACAAAAAAATAAAAAAAATGAAGCATCATCCCGCTTTCCAACCATGAAAAAAAAACCAAGATCCTTCAATCCCAATTCTTACGATCATTGTAATAACCATTCTTTCCGTTTTTTTTAAGGTTTTTGTTAAAAATTGGTCAATCAAAAGATTTTTACTATCTTTGCGGGCATTTTTGAGGAGATATTCACACAAATAATAAAATTATTAACTAATAATCAATAATATATATATACAAAAAAAAAAAAAAACGCAACAAAAAAGCTCATAAAAGGGCTTCCCCATAATTAAAAAAACTTAAAAAAACACCATCCATACACATGATCAAGGCAATTTTTTTCGACATTGACGGCACATTGCTCAGCTACCGCACCCATCAGGTGCTGCAGGGCACCATTGCCGCCTTCGAAAGTCTCCGACATAACGGCATCAAGACTTTCATATCGTCGGGAAGGCCTATGGTCCTCATACCCCAAATGCCCGTTGCCTTCGACGGCTATGTCACCGTCAACGGCGGCTACTGTCTGGCCGACAACAAAGTGGTTTTCCGCAACGCCATCAACCCAGACGACTGCCATCGCTGGCTCGATTATGTGCTCCAGCACAACCTCACCACCATGTGCTTCACTGCCAACGACATGTGTATCAACCGCATCGACCCAACCACCGAAAAACTACGCAACCAGTTGGGTTTCCAAATGCCTCCAATCCTATCCGTCGACGAGATGCGCGATCGTGCAACCTACCAATTCATTGCCGTACAACCGGCCGAAAAGGACAGCGAGGTCCTCGAAAGCCTCTCTCATTGCCGCATGCCCCGTTGGCATCCCGCCTTCACAGACCTCATTCCCGACAACAGCAGCAAAGCTGTTGGCATGCAACACATCCTCGACCACTTCGGCATCGACCGCCAAGAAACCATGGCCTTCGGCGACGGCGCCAACGACATCGAAATGCTCGACTTCGCAGGTTTCAGTGTCGCCATGGGCAATGCCGACCCCAAGGTCAAACAACATGCCGACCTCGTCACAGAAGACGCTGATAGCGAAGGCATATACAACGCTTTAAAACACACAGGACTAATCTAATCTATTTAATCTAACCAATCTATATAAACTAGCACCTGCCACTAATCCATGAAAAAAACATTGTTGATCATACTGATATTTATAGGAGCTTCCTCCGCGGCCCCACTACAGGCCCAGGAGATCAAAGCTCTTTCTATCAATATCCACGCCAACAGTGACACTCCGAGTGATAGCGATAATGCTTGGACAAAACGTCGCAAAGCCTTTGCTCGCATGATCACCACCGAACATCCTGACGTCATCGCGGTCCAAGAAGCGCTCCTTGACCAACTCTCCTACATCGACCGAATCTTCCGCAACGAATATCGCCGCGTGGGATTTGCCAGCGACAACGGTCTTACCCGCGGATTCTATACCGCCATCCTCTACGACTACTCCAAACTGGAACTGGTGTCACACCGAACCCGCTGGCTGAGCAACACTCCCCAAAGAGTCTCCAAAGGTTGGGACGCCGAAGGACTCCGCATTTTCACCATGGCTAAATTCCGCGTCAAAGCTACCGGCAAGGAGTTCTACTACATCAACACCCAACTCGACGACAAAGGCACTTCCGCCCGCAAAAATTCCATCATCCTGATCAAGGGCTACATCGACCTCTTCGTTGAAAAAGGTGTCCCTGTCATCGTCGGCGGCGACATGAATGTCGAGGCCAACAGCGACATCTTCACCCCCCTGCTTGAGGCCGGTTTGTCTCATGCCCGCACCTCTGCACAAATCACCAACAACAAGGAGTCCTTCAATGGATTCGGCATCTCAAAACCCTGCACCATTGACCACATCTTCACTCGCGACATTGTTGTCAAAAAATTCATCACCCTCACCCGCAAATACGGTGTCCGGTTCATCTCCGACCACTATCCGATCGGCATTGTCTTCGATCTATAAACTTTTTCTCCTTAGGCGCCTCCGCCTCCTATCTCTACCTGCCCACCAACACTGACAATGGGCAGCCCTCTTCTATTCCAACAACTTCTTTTTCCACCGCTGCCAGAATTTCGGCTCAGGTTCGGGTTCAGGCATCCGGAACTGATAGCGGACTCCCAACCCCACCGTATGGTAGTAGGCCAACCCATCAAGCACATCCAGCATCGGCCTATAGTCAATCGTCACCTGTAATGGTATTTTCAGCCGCAGTTCCAATCCCAACACCACATCCACGCCCATTATCTCCAATTGGTCGGGACTGAAAAAAACCGAAGCTCCGAAGCCTGCATAATAGTGCAACCGCCACAGAATGCGATGGCTCTGCTCATACAGCACAGTGGCTCCGCCCCAAAACTGCCGCTCTTCATTGTACTGCACCTGCTGCTGTCCGTTACCGTTATCGACAACGCTTGAAGTCAGCTGCATACGATGTCCCCATCCGAAGTCGAACTCCATTCGCGAATGCTCGCCGAAAGTGCCCGTAACAAGACTCACCTCAGCCCGACGACGGTCATCAAAACCGCCATAGGTGGACAACGAGGGGCGCAAGCCCATGGCAAACTGCGCCTGCACTGCAACAGGAAGCAGCGACAGGAAAAGCATAAAAAAAAGACGGAAATGAATGTGATGTGATTTCATGACGTGCGTATTTTAACGCATAACGCCAAAACCCCATTTTTAGTATTGACACCCGCCACTCAGACGCACAGCTGCTCCAGCAACGTGTAGAGTCCCAAACCGACCAACACAAGGCCCGCCACAAACGTAGTGACGCGCTCGGGTATCGGCACGTTGCGTCTGCCCAGAAAAAGGCCCAACAATGCCGCAATGAAAGTTACAACAGCTATCACAACGACATTGAATGCCACAAAGAGCCCGTCTCCACTCAATCCGAGCCCTATGCCGACCACGAAAGCATCGATGGAGGTGGCCACACCCAACAGACACATCGTCCCAAACCGGGTGACGTCAAGTCGCGAGGGTTCGTCACCTCCTCGCAAAGCATCCAGCATCATCTTGCCGCCCACCAACGAAAGCAAGCCGAAAGCCACCCAATGGTCAACAGCAGCCATCCATTCGCGGAAAGCTCCACCCAACAGGGCACCCAATAACGGAAAAGCACCCTGAAAGAAAGCAAAAATCATCGCCATAAGCACACCTCGACGATAGCTCATCTTGCTGGCAAAAGTGCTGGAGGTGGACACGACCAGCGTGTCGACACACAACGCCAGGGCCAAAAGAAACGTTTCCAATAATAGTTGCAGGTTAATCATTACTTGCAATTGCTATAGACTATTGTCATTCACGTATGTTTGATAATGTCAATGTATGTCTGTCGGGGAAAAGATCCAACGTTCTCCCACAGCCCACGGACGTCGTTCCAAATAACTATGCGCCACCATGCCCATCGTATGCCGCAGATTCATCTCGCAGACTTTACAACTGCCATCCTCGGTGGTGAAAAGGTCCACACCCAGCGGACCCTCATAGTAGGGAGCCACCGTCGCGTCCAACCATGTCAGCAGTCGTTCTTCCAAGGCGTCACCAATACCCACCTGTCGGCGTATGTCAGCATCGGCAAGCAGATGATTGCAGCGATACACCCCCGATTGGGTTTCGAACAGGGAATATCCTGTTTTGCGGACATGCCCCTGCTCCACAACGTACTCTATGGCAAAATCATACAACCGTCGGAAGCGCTGCTCCACCACAACAGAACCCTGCTGCCGCAGCACACGATGCAACCAGAAGCGGTCTTTCTCGCCCAACTGTCGCGACACCCACCGCAGACCTCTGCCCGCGCCCGACCATGGCGATTTCATCACCACCTCGCCATGAGCCTCCACAAAAGCCGACACCGATGCTTCATCACAACACTGCAAGGCATGCGGCTGCAAGGGCAGCAATGTGGCTCGATGCTGCAGCTTTCGCATACGTTCCAACCTATCATCGTCGGGCAGCAGTTCAGACGCAACACCCAGCTCTACCAGCTGCTGTTTCAACCTCAGATTCCATCCCCAAGGGACAATACGCGATGGGGTGAAGTCGGGATGGACATTCTTCCATTCACCATAGCCTGCAGCGGCAACCACACACGCGTCGTCACCATACAATATCCGCATTGCCTCAACACCGGCAAAGGCAAACTGTACCGCCGACGATGGCGGCATATAATGCCGGTCGCCATTGGCCAAACAAAGATCGTGTTCCGGATTAAAGATATACAGTACAGATGCCATCAGGAGAAATCAGACTAAAACAAACATGGGATAATCCAAAGTGGGGAACGTTCCCGAAGCAGAAAAAAACTAAAAAAGGGGAAGAAAGAACTTCCCCTTTATAATATTGTATTCCTAATAATATTATTTGTTCACCTGGAATTTGGTGCAACCGTTCTTGAAGTATTCGCTGATCTGGTTGGCAGCAGCGATACCAGCGTTGATGTTGGCTTCTTCGGTCTGGGCACCCATCTTTTTGGGTGTGGCGAAGTAACGGCCTTCGAATGCCTTGAATTCAGCATCGGCATCGGGCATGATGTCGGTGATGTATTTGATGTCGGTGCGCTCAGCCATCAGTTTGAGCAGTTCGGGCTCGTTGATGACTTCCTTACGGGCACTGTTGACCAGGATACCACCCTTGTGCATCTTGTTGACGAGGGCGTAGTTGATGCTCTGTTTGGTCTCAGCGGTAGCGGGGATGTGGAGGGACACTACATCGCAAGTCTCGAACAGGGCGTCCTGGCTGGCAACGGCCTTGGCCATGCCGCTCTGGTTGATCTGGTCAGCGGTGAGGAAGGCATCGTATGCATAGACATCCATACCGAAACCTTTAGCGATGCGGGCCACATTGCGTCCCACGTTACCGAAAGCGAGGATACCAAGTTTCTTGCCCATCAGCTCGCTGCCGCTCTTGCCGTTGTAGAAATTGCGGACGCAGAAGACGAGCAGACCCATCACGAGTTCAGCGACAGCATTGCTGTTCTGACCGGGAGTGTTCATGGCGATGATGCCACGGGCGGTGCAGGCCTCGAGGTCGAGGTTGTCGTAACCGGCGCCGGCGCGCACAACGATCTTCAGGTTCTTGGCGTGGTCGATAACTTCCTTGGTGACCTTGTCGCTGCGGACGATCAGAGCGTCGGCATCAGCAACAGCAGCGTAAAAATCGTTCACGTCGGTATATTTCTCGAGAAGTGCCAGAGTATGGCCGTTCTTCTCAACCACTTCGCGGATGCCGTCAACGGCCACTTTTGCGAAAGGTTTCTCGGTAGCAACTAAAACTTTCATTTTATTGTAAATCTTGATTTGATTAACAAAGACATAAGCAGACTCTTTCTGAATCTTCTTTTCAAAACCGTCTCTAATGTCTTTAATTTCCATTTTTTATAACAATAATCAAACAATGCCTACAGCTTGTAAGCCATAGGCATTGTTGAGAATCATTTTACTTGTTGGCTTTTTCGAAGTCCTGCATGCACTGGACGAGAGCCTCGACGGCCTCGATGGGGCAAGCGTTGTAAAGGCTGGCGCGGAAACCACCGACCGAGCGGTGACCCTTGATACCGACCATGCCACGCTCCTTGGCGAAAGCCATGAAAGCATCCTGCAGGTTCTCGCGGCCCTCGGCCATCACCCAGCAGTGGTTCATGATGGAACGGTCTTCCTTCTCGGCAGTACCACGGAACAGGCTGTTGCGGTCAATTTCCTCGTAGAGCATAGCGCTCTTCTTGAGGTTGATCTTCTCCATCTCAGCAACACCGCCAATGGTGTTCTTAACCCACTTCAGGGTCTCGTGCATGACGAAGATAGCGCTCACCGGAGGAGTATTGAACATGGAAATGTTCTTAGCCTCTTCAGCAGCGTGGGTGCGGAAGTCGACCATGGTGGGCAGCGGGTTCATGTACTGACGATCAGTGATCTTGCCAAGAATGTCCTTGCGGACGATGTAGAAGGTGACACCAGCAGGACCGACGTTCTTCTGAGCACCACCATAGATCAGACCATATTTCTTCACGTCGACGGGACGGCTCATAATGTCGGAGCTCATATCAGCAACGAGCATGACGTTGTTGATCTCGTTGGCGGCAAAGTCCTTGCGGATCTCGGTACCATAGATGGTGTTGTTGGTAGTGATATGGAAGTAGTCAGCGTCTGCGGGAACGGTCCAACCCTTCGGGATGTAGCTGTAGGTCTTGTCTTCGCTGGAGGCAACGATCACGGTCTCGCCGAAGTTCTTAGCCTCTTTGGCAGCTTTCTTTGCCCAAACACCGGTCTGCAGGTAAGCAGCCTTCTTGTTGAGCAGGTTGGCGGGAACATCCATGAAGCCGGTGCTGGCACCACCACCGAGGAAAAGGATTTCATACTCAGCGGGGATGTTCAGCAGGTCACGCCAAAGCTGACGGGTTTCTTCCATGGTGCGCTCCCAACCGGGGGTGCGGTGGCTGATCTCGAGCAGACCGATACCGGTGTTGTCGAAATCACGGATGGCATTGATGGTGGACTCAATGGCCTCTTTGGGCAGGACACAAGGACCTGCATTGAAATTATAAGCTGTTTTCATTCTTTGTTTTAATTTAAATAGATTAATTTATAATTACTTAGAACAATTATCACCTTTATCAAAGTGTTACAAAGTTACACTTTTTTTATATATTAATGATATTATCCATATATATTTTTTTCAACAGCACACTTTCCGCGCCATCCATCCCCAACACCGAAACAGGCCGTCGAAAAAAAATTGAAAAAAAACCTTTTCACACGTCAAAAGATTTCAACCGTCATTGTTGAACAAACATCCTCAAATGGCGAAAATCGTGAAAATCTGAGGAGTAAAGAAATGCCCTTCCCCAATGTTTTCTATAAATCAATTATTTATCATAAACTACTATATAACAAACAAATACAAATACAAAACACGATAGTTTGTTCGATTACAAACGATTATTTTTTTTCAACAAAAAGAGTAGAAAAAAATGTGATTTTTTTGCAAATTTTTTTTTTCATTTAAAAAAATATCGTATCTTTAATGGCCTTCAAAAATGCTATTGTTTAAATAATTTGTTGTAGTTTAATGAATTTAAAAATCATTAGGTGTGGGTAGGCCGTAAAGGGCATTTTTGTCTAATAAAAAAAAGCGAAACATGCAAATTTTTTTTTCAAACGGTGTGAAGAAAAATAGTGAGAACTTTGCATCACAAAATCGCACGACTTATTTGAGATAAGTAATTGTAAATTTTTTTGAAACGAATTCTGAAATGACACAAACTTACAAAACCGTTTGGGCAAATTGTTTAAAAATAATCAAAGACAATCTGGGACCGGAAAACGAACAGGTGTACAAGACTTGGTTTGAACCGATAGTCCCCATCCAGCTGGAAGGCAACGTGTTGACAATCAGAGTCCCCAGCCAGTTCTTCTACGAATGGCTCGAGGAACATTTCATCGACCTTCTCAAGCACACCATCCGTCTGCAGCTGGGTCCCAACGGCATGCTCAAATATAGCATCCTGATGGATACCAGCATCGCCGAGACTCCCATCACGACCAATATCCCTTCAACAGGACGTCAGGCCACTTTCAACCGCGCCAAGGACGTGCCGTTGGTCATCAAATCGGACGACCAGAACCAGGAGCTCCCCAACCCCTTCATCTATGCCGGCATCACCAAGATCCGCATCAACTCGCAGCTAAACGCCAACTACACACTCGAGAACTTCGTCGAGGGCGACTGCAACCGTCTGGCCAGAGCCGCCGGTTTCGCCGTGGCCGAAAATCCTGGCCGTACCTCCTTCAACCCCCTGCTCCTGCACGGCGGTGTCGGCTTGGGCAAGACCCACTTGGCACACGCCATCGGCATCAAAGCCAAAGAGAAAGATCCGGACAAGTCGGTGCTCTACGTCACCTCCGAACAATTCCTGCAGCAATACGTCGACGCTGTCAAGAACCGCAACACCAATGACTTCGTCCATTTCTACGAGATGATCGACTTTCTCATCCTCGACGACATCCAGTTCTGGGCCACCAAGGGCATCCACACACAAGAAGCATTCTTCCATATCTTCAACTATCTGCACCAGAAAAACCGCCAAATCATCATCACCAGCGATAAGGCTCCGTCGGAACTTGGCACTCTCGAACCTCGACTGCTTTCGCGTCTGAAATGGGGATTGGCTGCTGACTTGGGCACACCCGATGTCGAAACTCGCATCGCCATCCTCAAACAGAAATTAGCCAACGACGGCATCGAAATGCCTCAGGATGTCATCGAATACATCGCTTACAACATCAACACTAACGTGCGTGAACTGGAAGGCGCTCTGATTTCGCTCATCGCCCAGTCGTCGCTCAACCACCGTCAGATAACCCTCGACCTGGCCAAGCAGATGATTGACAAATTCGTCAAAAGCACCACTCGCGAAATCACCATCGACTATATCCAGAAGGTGGTGTGCGACTACTTCAAGCTGCCTATCGAAAGCATCCAGTCGCCCACCCGCAAACGCGAAATCGTCCAGGCACGACAGCTGACCATGTACTTCGCCAAGAAGATGACCAAATCGTCGCTCGCCATCATCGGTCTGCAGTGCGGCAACAAAGACCATGCCACCGTGCTCCACGCCTGCAAAACCGTGGCTAACCTGAACGAAACCGACAAGCAATTCCACTACTGGGTCGACGAACTGGAGAAGAAATTCAGAGAATAGCCACACACACTAATTCCCTCGGCAGTTTCCTCCACCATGAAAGTAGCCTTCAAACCCGGAACGATGATCTATCCGTTGCCCGCCGTGATGGTAACATGCGGTGACAATCCGGACAACTACAACATCGTCACCGTGGCTTGGACAGGGACACTCTGCACCGACCCGCCAATGTGCTACATCTCACTACGCAAGGAAAGACTGTCCCACGCCATCATCAGCCAACAAAGGGAATTCGTCATCAACCTCACCACCGAGCCTCTGGCTAAAGCCACCGATTGGTGCGGCGTCAAAAGCGGACGCGACGTCAACAAGTTCAAGGAAATGCACCTGACTCCCGAAGCGGCACAAATCGTCAAGGCTCCTCTCATCGCCGAATCGCCGCTCAACATCGAATGCCAGGTGGTCGACATTCTCCAACTGGGCAGTCACGACATGTTTATGGCCAATGTAGTGGCCGTCAACGCCGAAGAAAAACTGATAGACAAGGGCACCGGCGCCTTCCAACTCAACCACGCCGCCCCTCTCGCCTACTCTCACGGCAAGTACTACGGTTTGGGCGAACGAATCGGATCCTTCGGTTTTTCAGTAAAAAAGAAACGGTAAAATAAAAATTGTATTTTGCCGTTTTTTTATTTTAAATTGCACGCCTCAGACCTGCAACCCAACACAAAAAGACAATCCAAACCCAACATAAACAACAGATAATCATGAATATTGTATGTGTCGAACCCCTGGGCATCAGCGAAGCTCGATTTGAGGAACTGCGCCACGAATTTGCAGCTGCAGGTCATCAGTTCAACTATTTTCTTGACCGCAATGAATCCGAAGAGGCCTTAATCTCCCGAATGAAAGACAGCGAGATAGCCATCATCAGCAACATCAAGCTTCCCGCATCGGTACTCACCGCTTGCAGCAAACTACGCATGTTGTCGGTGGCATTTACCGGATTGGACCACATCGACCTTGCCTACTGCCAGCAGCACCATATCACCGTGAAGAACGCCGCCGGCTACTCTACCGTAGCGGTGAGCGAACTGGCCATAGGGCTCATGCTCGATGTGATGCGCCGCATTACGGCTCTGGACGCCAGCACCCGCAAGGGGGGCACACGAAACAACTTCCTTGGACGCGAACTGCACGGTAAAACAGTCGGCGTAGTGGGCACCGGCGCCATCGGCAGCGCCACCATCCGGCTACTTTCGGCCTTCGGCTGCCATGTGCTGGCATACAACCGCAGCAAGCATACCGACGTCGAACAGATGGGTGCACGTTACACCTCGCTCGACGAGCTGCTTCGCCAAAGCGACATCGTCACGCTCCACGTTCCGCTGAACGCTGAGACGCATCACCTTATCGACGCTTCCAAACTGGCTATGATGAAACCCACCGCCATGCTTATCAACACGGCTCGCGGCAACGTTGTGGACATCGACGCCTTGGCCAAAGCCCTACAAAAAGGACAATTGGCCGGTGCTGGCATCGATGTGTATGAGGGTGAACCGCCTCTGCCCCAGAACCACCCTCTGCTGCAGTCGCCCAACTGTGTGCTGGTGCCCCATATCGGCTATGCCACCCGAGAAGCATTCGACATTCGTGCAAATATCGTCATCGACAACGTTATACAGTACCTTAACGGGGAAACCAAATAAAACACATCTTTTTTCTTACATTTCCACATTCATACAATAATGAAGAAACATTTTTTTCTTTTCCTGATGGCGGCTGTGTCGGTCCTGACGCTGAATGCACATCCTGTAAGTTCCCCTGCCGCTCGTCAAGCCGCCCAAAAGTTTCTGACCCAAAACGAAAGCCGACTCAGCTTTGAGTCTCTATCACTCACCGACAGTTGGACATCGGCCAACGGCGACACCCTGATGTTTGTCTTCAACATCGACGACAAGGGATTCATCATCGTCAATGCCAATGATGCGCTACCCCCCGTCGCCGGCTACTCGCTCAACGGCAGCTACGACCGCAGCCGTCTGCCGGACAACTTCAAAGGGTGGCTTGAAAACCTCACCGGCGACATCGAAGGACTTCTCGGATGCGTCGTTCTTCCGACAGATATTGCCGAGGAACAAAAAGGTTGGCTCAACGAATGGAAACAGTTGCTCAACCCCAACAGCCAAGCCCCATCGCCCAAAAGCACCAAAAGCGTCCAGCCCCTGATCGAGTCCCACTGGAGTCAAGGCTACGGTTACAACGACTACTGCCCAGCATACGAAGACGGCACCAACGGCCATTGTGTGGTGGGTTGCGTGGCTACCGCCATGTCACAAATCATCCGCTACCATGGCTACCCCAACACGGGATTCTTCCACCGTGGATATGCCCACCCAGCTTACGGATACCTCTTTGTGGATTTCGACTCAGCCTACTACGACTACTCCCAAATGCCCAACGAGCTGAATTACTATTCCTCCGAACAGCAACGTCACGCCGTTGCACTGCTCTGCTACCATTGCGGTGTGTCGGTGAAGATGATTTACGAATACGACCAACATCCCAGCGGAAGTGGTGCCCACAGCGAGAATGTGCCACAGGCGCTGATGCATTTCGGCTATACCAACACAACCTTCCTCACCAAGAGCGGCCACACTACCGCCCAGTGGGACTCCATCCTGCGCCACGACCTCGACCTCAGCCTGCCAGTCTACTATAGCGGTTCGGGCGACCAAGGCGGGCACGCTTTTATTTGCGACGGCTACACCAACAACGGCTACTACCATTTCAACTTCGGCTGGGGCGGATACACTGACGGAAACTACTTGCTGACCTCATTGAACGGATTCACCAATTCCCAAGACGCCGTTGTAGGCATTGTCCCCAGCGGGCTGGCTGCCAACCTCGAAACCACCTATATCGCCCCTGACGGCACGGGCGACGGCTCATCATGGAACTCTCCAAGTTCCAATCTATTGTCGGCCATCAAATTGCGCGGACTTTACAAGAACGGCAAATTCTGGCTCAAAAGCGGCACATACTATGGCGACACCACCGGAAATTCAGCCTTCAAAATCTCCTCAGGTTTAAAATTCTATGGTGGTTTCAACGGCAGCGAGACAGCCTTGGACCAGCGAGACGCCAACACGGCACCCACCATACTAAGCGCCAACGGCAGAAACCGTGTCGTGGAAGCCAGCAGCTTGTCGTCCGCCGCACTGATGAACACCATCACTATCAGCGACGGCTATTTCAATGGTAATGGCGCCGGCATCTACATGGAACAAAACATGACCCTCGAATACTGCACCATCCAAAACTGTCGAAGCGACAGCAGCACCATCGCCGCCTTATACAATAGCGGTGGTACCGTCAACGGCTGTATTGTGCATAACAACAACTGCAACGGAATGGATGTGGGAAGCGGCAAGGCCAGCTGCTGCCTGATTGCACACAACAACGGACGCTACGCCGTGGACATCTACAACGCAGACCTCTTCAACTGCGATGTGGTAAGCAACCGCGGTACGGGCGTGGTCAATCGCAAGTCCACCATCCGCAACTGCATCATCTGGAACAACGACAGCTCGCTGAGTGTCAACGAGAACACCACCATTCTTTTCTCCGCCATAGAAGGATTTGACACCATCGGCGACACCAATAGCAACATATCGTTGCTTCACGAAAACAGACCGTTGGAGGGCTACGGCCCCTTCTTCATGCTGCCCGACACAACACGCGGCGTATCATCGGTTCTGGGCGATTGGCAGCTGAGCAGCCTTTCCCCACTGGTCGACGCCGGCGACACACTTCGTCGCGGCATCTATACCAAGGACCTGAATGGCAACAACCGCTTCCGTGGCGGACGCGTCGACATGGGCTGCTACGAACACGACCCCTACGTCGGCATCTGCCATCCGACCGCCGCCCCCCAAATCAGCATCTATCCCAACCCAGCCAACAGTCTTCTGCACATCGAAGGCCCCGACGGGACTGCCACCGTCTACGACATCCAAGGCCGTCGTGTGCTCAGCACAACCATTGTTGACGGACACAGCCTAATCGACATCAGTGACCTCCCCAAGGGTCTTTACCTGCTCCACGTGTCCAACGCGTCGCGCAAATTCATGAAGCGATAGGGACTTCGGAACAGGACTTGACAAACGAGACCGGAACTGCAACATTCTTGGTCGAACAAAAAGAAAACGGGATGCTGAAAATGTAATGAACCCCGAAAGTTGGACAAAAAACTTTCGGGGTTTTATTATGAGAAAAAGACACAGTGTAAAAGAGCGAGAGGAGGCAGTGAGAAGATGCCTTGCGGGCAAGAGTGTAAAACTGGTATCCAAAGAGTTAGGCATAAAAGACTACTGCATCTACGAATGGGTGGAACGGTACAAGCTGTACGGTAAGGAAGGGCTGGAAAAACAGCCGTATCACGAGTGGAGTTTTGAGGAGAAAAGAGAAATTGTTTTTGCATATCAGGAAAAAGGCGTACCTTTGCACATCGTAAGCTCCCGATACAGGGTGTCGCAGAGTGTGGTGAGCAAGTGGGCCAAAGCCGTAAGGGAGAGGGGCTACGCGGCATTGCTGGAGAGGAAGCGGAAAGGAAGACCGCCAAAAGACATGGGACGACCAAGGAAGAAAGAGCCGGAGACGGAACTGGAGAAGCTGCGGGCGGAGAACGAGCGCCTGCGGACGGAGAACGCATTGCTAAAAAAAGTGCAGGCCTTGGTGGCAGAGCGCATCGCCCGGGAAGAAGGGAGTGGGCGCAAGCCATCCAGTCGCTGAGGCCGGAATACAGGCTGGACTTGATGCTGGACATCAAGGGGATGGCAAGGTCCACGTACTACTACGGCGTGAAGGAACGCAGTGACAAGTACGGGGAGACGCGCAAGGCGATAAGCCGCATATACCAGGCCAACCGCGGACGCTACGGATACCGCCGCATAACCATGGCCCTCGAAGAGGAGGGGATACACATGAACCACAAGACCGTGCAGAAACTGATGAAGGAAATGGGGCTGAAAGGAGTCCGGAAAAGACGCGCCTACCACTCCTACAAGGGAGAAGTGGGACGCATCGCCCCCAACGTGCTGCAACGCAACTTCACAGCCGATGCTCCAAAGGAGAAATGGGCTACCGACGTGTCGCAGATCACCATCGGCGACAGCAAATGCTACCTCTCGCCGATACTGGATCTCTTCAACGGCGAGGTGGTCAGCTACACCATATCCGACAGCCCCAACCTGAAGATGGTCACCGACATGCTGCGCAAGGCATTCCGAAGGGAAAAGAACCTCAAGGGGCTGCTGCTGCACTCCGACCAGGGATGGCACTACCAGCACACCCAGTACCAACACATGCTGAAGGACAAAGGCATTGTGCAGAGCATGTCCCGCAAGGGCAACTGTCTCGACAACTCCGTCATGGAGAACTTCTTCGGCCTGATGAAGAACGAACTGCTCTATGTCAACCGCTTCGACAGCATGGACGATTTCAAACGTCAGCTGGCCGACTATATCGACTACTACAACAACAAACGCATCAAACTGAAACTAAAAATGAGTCCGGTACAATACCGAACTCATTTCTGCAGACAAATTAACTGATTTTATTATTCCGTCCAACTTTTTGGGGTCACTTCATTGTTGCAACTCCTTTTTTAATACGTATAACGGATATTACTCCTTCACTACTGGTATCTGTAGGATGGAGAGCCATTTTTCTGGGTCTTTCTGGTTCCAGATGCCATCGACATAGACTGTGCGGTGTTCGCCCGTGACGCGGTAACCATGCTCTTCGATGTAGCGGAAAAGCTCGGTGTAGGACTCGTAGAAACGGTCGTAGGGGCCGTGATGAGCCATGCACAGGGCAGTGGGTACTTCGGGCAGGCGTTTGAACTGGATAATGGCACTGTCGGTGCCCATTTCCTCCACCTGCTCGCAGTATTCGATGTCAATGTCGGTAGGTTTGTACTCTTTGTCATGTTCGACGGTAAAGCAGTAGCCCGACACAGTGCATCGGCAGCCGAGACGGTGCATTTCAGGGGCAATAACGTCGGTGCAAAGAGGACCAAGAGCTTGCCAGTTCTTAATTACCTCGCGGTGCGAGGCGACAATGATAGACGGTAGGGTCTGAATTGAAAATTTTTCCATTGTGTTGAGTTTTTTACGGGAATCTCGCAACGTAAGCAAGAGCTGTAGACGACCTTGGAGGATGTGCAATTGCCGTTGGCAGTCGACTATCTTCTGCTCCAAATGCTCAAGGGGTGGAACAGCGGTATTGTTGTCAAAGATTTCTTTGATTTCCGCCAACGAAAAGCCCATGCCCTGCAGCGAACGGATGGTTGAGAGCTGTTGCATCTGGGATATGTTATAATAGCGGTATCCAGTCCACTCGTCCACCTCGTCGGGTTGTAATAACCCCTTCTGCTCATATAGCCGCAAGGTCTTTACGGTCACTTGCATCAGTTTAGAGAACTCCCCGATTTTTAATTTTGTCTTGTAAATCATTATCGTACGACAATAGTGTTTGTTTGATATCGAATGCAAAGATACAACATGCCCCAGGGGACGAGTCAAGCACTTTAACACATTTTATATATTTATTATCTCAAAAAAACAACCAATCCAAGCTATCTAATCCATCCCCTCTATCATATCTATCAAATCAAAAGGCAACAAAAAAAAGGGAGTCCCTTCTGGAACTCCCTCTGTAAAAGATGGGCGGCGACCTACT
>JAEEGG010001174.1_pt1 | contig 72203 bp, 64 predicted proteins | sample 9134161 | NCBI WGS metagenome assembly JAEEGG01 (sample SAMN16246543, study PRJNA631951) | gut metagenome | biome: gut microbiome; feature: rumen; material: CR-attached | host: Bos | place: Iran: Karaj | collected 2018-10
AGATGAGTGACGGCGAGATTGCCACGCGTGTGCGCAAGCTGTTCGATTTGAGGCCTTACGCCATCGTGGAGCGCTTTGGATTGAAGAATCCTATCTTCCGCCCGACGGCAGCCTACGGCCACATCGGGCGCGACCCCTACGAGGCCGAAGTCACAGTGTACAAGAACGGCAAACCGCAGCAGAAGAAGGTGCAGTTCTTCGGATGGGAGAAGCTGGATATGGTCGATGCCATAAAGAAGGAGTTTAAGATATGAACTTCACAGGACTGATAATAGGCGCCGCTACATTCTTGTGTATCGGCGTCTTTCATCCGTTAGTCATCAAAGCCGAGTACCATTTCGGCACAGGGTGCTGGTGGGCGTTTCTGCTGCTTGGGCTGATCTGCATCGCGGGTTCGCTTGCCGTTGCCAATGCCATAGCATCTACCCTGCTGGGCGTGGTGGCATTCTCGAGCCTTTGGTCCATCCTTGAGCTGTTCAAGCAACGGGAGCGCGTTGCAAAAGGCTGGTTTCCAGCCAACCCCAAGCGCCAAAAACGTCAATAAAAACTATCCGTTGCCCTATGCCACACAACGTCAACAGAAAGCCCGTCTACCCCGACCGGAGCAAGCAGTTGAAGTGGAAGCCTCGAGTCGATTTCAAGAAAATCGGCAAAGGGGTTCTGAGGTGGACTCCCATATGGATACCTATGGCGATTTGGCTGTGGCTCTTAATTCCAGACATTGTTGACGACTACCGCTTGAAACATAACTATGTTGAGACAACAGCGCGAGTGGAACGTAAATATAAAGGTGGGTGGAGATCCAATCTCAAAATGGTCAAATACTACTTCTATGTCGGCGACTCGCTTTACTATGGCTACAAGTCGCCCTCAGATTCAGTGTGGGACCAGTTGCAGCCACACTCCCCAATCGACATTGTATACGAAAAAGGCAATCCCAACAACAGCGGTTGGGCTGGATATTATAAAGACAAACAATAAAAAACAATATAAACACTTATGACAAAACTCAGCGTGAATATCAACAAGGTGGCCACCATCCGCAACGCGCGCGGCGGCAACACCCCTAATGTCAAACAATTTGCAATAGACTGCGAGCGCTTCGGCGCACAAGGCATCACAGTCCATCCGCGTCCCGACGAGCGGCATATCCGCTACGCCGACGTGTACGACATCAAGCCCATCGTAACCACGGAGTTCAATATTGAGGGCAATCCCAAAGGAATCTCGAAGAGCAAACCATATAGTTTCATCGACCTTGTCAAGGAGATACGCCCCACACAGGTGACGCTGGTGCCCGACGCCGAAGGTGTGCTGACCAGCAATGCCGGCTGGGACACCGTAAAAAACCAAGAGTACCTGAGCGATGTCGTCAAGGAATTCAAGGCCTGTAGCATACGAGTGAGCATTTTTATCGACGCCAATCCGAGAATGATAGAGATGGCAGCCAAGACCGGCACCGACCGCGTGGAACTGTACACCGAAAGCTACGCCCGTGAGTATCCTTTGGATCGCGAAGCAGCAATAAAACCATTTGTCGAAGCCGCCAAGGTTGCCCGAGACTGCGGACTCGGACTGAATGCCGGTCACGACCTCTCGCTGGAGAATCTTGCCTACTTCCGCCAGCAGATACCCTGGGTGGACGAAGTCAGCATCGGCCACGCCCTCATCAGCGACGCCCTTTATCTAGGCATTGAGGAAACCATCCACCGCTATTTGGACTGTCTGAAAGACAACGCCATTTAACCTCAAGGACCTCAGACGATGAAGATCATATTGACCGGTGCCACCGGATATGTGGGCGAAGGGACACTACTTGAATTGCTTAGAGCCGATGGTGTAGATAAAGTGCTTTCTGTCAGTCGAAAACCAACAGGCATCAAACACGAAAAATTGGAGGAATATCTGGTTCCCGACTTCATGCAGCTACAGGAAGGCGACACTCACTTCGAAGGTTACGACGCCGTGTTTTTCATTGCCGGCATCACTTCGGTCGGCACTCCCAAGGATGCATACATCCTCATTTCCCAGAAAATCCCCCTCCATTTCGCCGACATCATGCCACACAAGGAGCAGATGACCTTCATCTACCTGAGCGGAGCCGGCACCACACCCAAGGGCAAACAATTCTGGCAACAAGTAAAGAGCACCACTGAAGCAGAGATACAAACCAAAGGCTTCAAACGCGCTTTCGGTCTGCGGCCAGCCATCATGAAATGGGCCAAAGGCCAACAGCACATACAGGCGATGCAATATGCCTTTCTCCCCCTCTACCCCCTGCTACGACTACTCGGTATGGCCAACAACATGCGAGAAGTGGCCCTCGCGCAGATGGTGCTAGCACGCGACGGCCACCCACGATTTGCCATCGCCCCTAGAGACATCAAGCGATTGGCCAAAAAGATTTGAAATGTTGCTATTGCAACCTTCACTTATAGTTCTAGAAGGTTCTTCCATATCTTCGATGAAGTGCGAATTCACTTCTCTCTCACCCTTTTACCGCTAAGGTGTTCAATCTGCAGGTCCAAAACAAGGGCGTTAGAAGCATTTTTGGACATATCTGCCTCCATGTCGTAGCCCTGAGGGAAGTATTTGGCGCCCAGCAGACGCAACAGCGCATCGGTTCGTGAAGCCTCTTCAACGACATATACTCTTCCGAAACACACTACGCTCTCGAAATGGAGCCACCAGCTGTCGGGTTCCTTCACTCCCTCGCCCAGCACACAGAAAGACGCCTTGTCGCAAGCACGGATGGCATCCAGTTTGTGACCCTCTTTGGCGCAATGGAAGTACAGGTGCCCATCGTTGTAGACAAAATCCATCGGTACCGTATACGGATACCCACCGTCGCCCAGTACCGCCAACACCCCACGCCTCGCCCTCTGCAGCAGTACCACACAGTCCTCAACGGTCATCTGTTGTTTGAACCGCCGCATCGGGCGGAATACATCATTGCCAGTCTTCTTGCCCATTGCTAGATTCGTTTTTTCACACTAGTAACCCCTAGGCCGGAGCGTAGAGAAGTTATTTGCATTCGAGCTGACGGACGGGGAAGGTGAAGTAGGTGTTGGGGAAAGGTTCGTTTTTGAGTGTAAAATGCCACCATTCGCTGTCGAGGGGTTTGAAACCGTGACGCAGCATAGCTTGACGAAGGATCATGCGGTTGGCGAACTGCTCAGGGGTGATACTGCGGCCAGTAGGCGAAGTGGAGTTGTCGCCCGTGTATACGCCCGTTTCGGGGTTGCCGCAAAAGTCGGGATGACTTTCAGGGCCAAACCAGTCAAAGGTGCCGCCCATGTCGACTTCCTTTTCAGTCTGCATGTCGAAGAGTGTCAAATCGAGCGTCGATCCACGCGTATGACCACTTTTTTCCATGATGTACTCCTGCTCGAAGAGCACGCTCTTGTCGAGATCGGGATAAAAGTAGGACTTCATAGCCGTATCGGCCAAATCGGCGGCCCAGCGGACGAAGTGATCCACCGCTTTCTGGGGGCGATAGGCGTCATAAATTTTCAGACGATAGCCCTGCGCCATCAAGTCGTCGCTCACCACACGCAGGCTGTCGGCAGCCTGACGGGTGACAAGAGCAGTGGGTTGCATATAGCCATCGATTCGACAACCAACGAAATTGTAGGTGCCATAGTAGCGAATTTCAAGAATGGCATCGGGCACCGCGTCGGAAATGTTAACAAACTGGCTACTGTCATCGGTAGGGTTGACCGGAGCGGTAGGTTCTGACTTAGAACAGCAAGCAACAAACAACGTTCCACAGATGATGGCAACGTATGACAGATGTATAAAAAAACGTGATTTTTTCATTTTGAATTTACTGATTGGATAACGATTTAATTTTTGTTGTTAGTTTAAGTATCAACTATTTGGAAATGGCACCAGCAGTCGAAACATAATGCAAAGTTACTAAAAAGACTCCAAAGTGGAAAATTATTTTTCACCGAACACAGTCTGACAGAAAGAACCTGCTGCGGACCATTGTCGGACGTTCGAAAATGGCAACAAAAATACTTACCATCTTTGCACAATGGAATTGCACTTCGAGGTTGAATCTATAGATGAAGTAATGTACACTCTGTTAAAATATAACTCGTTTTTCTGCGTTTTAAAGTATATTAACCCCTATTCACCGCACATCTTCCCATGCTCCCCAATAATTCCGGCTGCAGCGAAAGCCCATACACGGCCACAGCGAAAAGGTCTGTCCGCCGGACAACATAACACCTACAGGTCCACCCACCGTCCAAAGAACGCAAACCATTTCAGCAATGCCACCATCAGCAACCAATAACACCCTTTCAAAAAAAACCAATAAGTAGTCGCCATGCTGGAAAGTCTAGGTCTCTTCGGCCTTTTTCTCGGTTGCGCCCTCTCGGCCACCATCATCCCCTTCTCTTCCGAGGCCCTGCTGGCTGCAGCCCTTCTGATCAATGACAACGTATGGGCTGTCGTCATCATTGCATCGCTAGGCAACACTTTGGGCGGCATGGTCAGTTTCCTGCTAGGCTGGCTCTGCAAATGGGAATGGCTGGAGAAATACCTCAAGGTCGACCGTCGGAAACTTGAGATGATTCGCGTAAAGGTTTCGCGTTATGGTTATTTTGCGGCATTCTTCGCCTGGCTGCCTTTTGTCGGCGACCTTATCGCCATCGCCATGGGACTTATGCGGATGAATCCATGGATTAGCGCCTTGCTAATGTTCATAGGAAAGCTTGTCCGCTACCTCGTTATCGCAGGAGTTCTCAACCTTTTCTAAAGCACTATCGCCTTTCGAACTATCGCGTTATTTCAGAATCACCTGAAACCACTTCATCCGATTTTCATCATTGCAAAAAAAAAGCGGACACTTCGAATCTAAAAAAATGTGTACCTTTGCACTTTAATGTCTAACGAGAACAATCATGAAACGGATACTGATTATCATACTGATGGCAACCACACTGACGACCTGGGCACAGAGTGGCGCTAACGGAGAGCGGAAAGCCAAGAGAGGGAAGCATCAGACGGAAAAGGCCGCCCAGAAATCTGAGCACTATAATATAGGCGTTATTCCAACGCCTCAGCAGGTTGTATTGGGCAAAGGTCTTTGCATTATCGGCAGCCAAGCATATTACAACGACTTAGAAGACTCGGCCTATGTGGCACGTTTCCCAAAACAGCACCAAGAGCAAGTGACCAGCGGTCAGACAAGCCCAGTAATAAAATACTACCGGACCGTCGACAAGATAGCAGGTGCCACCAACCAACAAGAAGCCTACCGCATCGACGTGCTACCCGACCGAATTATCATCACCTCAACGTCCGACGAAGGGCAGAGACTGGCCGGGATGACCCTGTTCATGATGCGCGGTCACTTTCACGACAGCATACCCTGTATGACCGTGACCGACTGGCCCGCATACCGCTGGCGCGGATGGATGGACGACATCAGTCGAGGACCCATCACAAACCCACGACTTGCCCACGAACAATATCTACTGCTATCGCAACGGGTCAAGATGAACTACTACACCTACTACACCGAACATACGCTCTATAACAGGGACTATCCCGACATCGCGCCTCCAAACGACCTTCCCCGCCGCTACACCCACCAGATGCTGATGGCCAACCTGCAATGTTTCGGCCATTTCGAAGAGACCCTCAAAATACCGTTTTACGACAACATAAAAGACAGTCCGTTCAACATCGACCCGTCGAAAGAAGAGAGCTACACCCTTTTGCGCAGCCAGATAGCCAACACGTTGAAACAATACCCCAAAGCCCAGTTCTTCAACATCAACTGCGACGAAACAGAAAGTCTCGGCAGCGGTCACGCCAAAGCTTACGTCGAGCAGCACGGTGCCGACGAGGTCTACTGCCAGCACATCAACCGAGTCTACGACATGGTGCAGGAAGAGTACCGCAAACAGCACTCCACCGGCAAAGGCATCGACGTCCTGATGTGGGGCGACATAGTGGCCAAGAACCCCGCCATGCTGAAACAACTGCCACGCGACATGAACTACATCGTGTGGGCTTATGGCGCCCAGGACAGTTACGCCGCCATGATAGAACCCTTCAGAGAACTGCATGAAGCGCAAGGCAACCCCTTCTGGGTGGCACCCGGCGTGAGCCACTGGAGCAGCACACCGCAGGTAGACAACTACATACGCAATATTGCCTATCTGGCACGCGACGGCCACAAAGCCGGAGCCATCGGGCTGATGAACACGGCATGGGACGACAGCGGCGAGAGTCTTTTCGGCGACTGCTGGCACGCCATGTACTGGGCGGCAGAGATGGCCTGGCATCCGCTGACGGAGACGGACCCCGTCAAGGCCGAAGCCGAGCTGAAAGAACGAGAGCGCCTGTTCAACGAGATATACAACGAGTGGTTTGTCGACAATTTCCTCTACGGTTGGGAGTGCGGCACAGAACGGGCCTTCCCCGCACAGACCCCCAAAAACTATACCGGCATGATTTACGCCGTCGGTGCACTGAACCACGACATCGACGTTGGCGAATGGTTCAACACCAGCGCCTTGATGCAGCCACTGCTTGACTTTTACCCTGAGAGCGTCGACGAGGCCACACTGGAACGTTGCCAGCGCGTCGACAACAAAGTGCGAAGCGTGCTGTCCACCATAGACAGCGCCGCCCTACCCCACTTTGCCTACGCCTGCCACCGCATCCTCACCGTCAGCGAGAAAAGCCGTCTGCGCGTGATGGTCTACAGACTACTTCATAAGAACGACCAAGCTACAGCTACCGAAGTCGACCAGTTGGCAAAACGTTACTTCCAAGACCTGCACAACCTGAAACGAGAATACCTGCGGCTATGGGACATGGAGGCCAGTAGCTATGGGCGCGATGTGATATGCGACCGCTATGACCATTTAGGACGCGAAGTGATGGCTTTGGACAGACATGTATTTGTTTTTGTGGCAGATGGAGCAAATACCAATTCAGAGGCAAACATCGTGGAAATGCGGACACTTTTCAATGACCGCCCCATCTATTACACCCTTGACGGCAGCGAGCCCGACAGCTCGTTGACACGCTACGAGGGGCCCTTCCCACTTGAGCGGTCAGCCACCATCAAAGCCATAGCCTACAACGATTACGGCGAAGGCTTGGTCAGCGAACAGTATCTTCTCTCCCACCTGGCCATGAGCGCCAAGATAAAATTACAGACCCGATATAGCGACTACAAGACCATATACAGCGCCGGTGGTCCCGAAGGACTTATCGACGGACAGCTGGGCAGCCGCGACACCTATGCCGATGGCCGTTGGCAAGGCTATTGGGGCGACAGCATCGACGCCATCATCGACTTCGGAGCCCCAAAAACTATCCACCAAGTAAGCATGCGCTTCATGCAGAACACCTTCGACTGGATTCTCTCACCGACCACCATAAAAGTCTATGCCTCAAACGACGGCAAGAAGTGGGCCCTCCTGGCAGACAAACACTTCCACATGGACCCACGCGATACGGGAATGCGTCTGAAACACTATACCGTCAGTCTCGGCACCCCAGACGGAGCGACGGATTACAGATACCTCAGGGTGGTTGTTCCCAACCCAGGTCCGCTGCCCCATTGGCATCCCGCCCCCGGGCAACCAAGCTATCTGTTTACTGATGAAATTGTTGTGAATTAAGCAGACTTACACTACCATGGTCAACGTTACCTTTAACGTTGACCATGGGCCATTGCAGCCTGTTTACACCATCATTGGTTTCAACGTCAATGCAGTCCTTTCAGGCGGCGATAGTGGCAGAACAGCAGTTCTTCGTTGTCGTCGTAGAGGTGCATACCACTGCCCTCGCAGAAGCGCCACATCTCGCAGTTGGCACACGGTGTTTTACGTTCCCCACGGGCTGTTTTCTGTTCCCGCATCCAGCCGTGGTCGCGATACTGTTGGAAACGGTTTTGCCACACATCCCACAGGTTGTCCTTGTAGATATTGCCCTGATGGAAATTGGAACGAATTGAAGTGCAGCCCGAAATGGAACCGTCGCACAGCACCGATGCCACATTGACACCGGCACGGCAGTGGAAATAGTAGTCGCGCACCTCGCCCTCATAAGCACCCAAGAAGCCCTCACAGCCATAGTTGGCATGGATGCGACCCTCGGAGCGGGTACGTTTGATAAATTCAAAGAGTCCGCGGAACTGCTCGTCATTCAGTTGTAACTCGGGGTTGTCGGCGGCACGCCCCATTGGGAAAATGGAGAACAAGCGCCAGCGTGTGACACCTATCGAAATCAAATAATCTTTGAACTCCTCCAAGCGGCTATAATTGCGCGGATTGACGCATGTCACAATATCCCACACCAAATCGGGTGTGCGGACCAGCATCTTAATGGCCTTGTCGGCCCGTTGGAAACTCAGTTCGTTACGTCGAATCCAGTTATGATCCTCTTCGAATCCGTCGAACGATATGGTGATGGAATGCATGCCACTGCGTAGCAGGCTGTCGAGACGCGCCTCGTCGAGCAGCAGTCCGTTGGTCACCATGCCCCACGGGAACCCCCGCCGGTACAATTCGAGCCCCACCTCCTCAATATCCTGACGCACCAAGGCCTCGCCCCCCGTGAAGGTGATGAAGGTCTTATGAGGATCCACATGCGGAGTGATATCGTCGATAACCTTGAGGAAGTCCTTGGCAGGCATGTCCTTCACCGCCGGCTGCTGTTTGCAATCGCTGCCGCAATGACGACAATTCATATTGCAGCGCAGCGTACACTCCCAAAAAAGGTTGCGCAATTCGTGCAGCTGTGCCTCGTTATGACGGATGCGCCGATGAAGGCCCAACGCCAAACGTTTCTTCCATCGCAGGTTTCCAACGTCCGTCATCATTTTTTGTTTTTCAGCTTCACGGTCACTTCGGCATGTTTCACACCCTGGCGCCATTTCGACATCGGACCACCGTCATTGTCTTTGTTCGGCACCGGATCGCCAAAGGAGACATCGACCAACTGATCCTGATACCAGCCGTTCTTCTTACCATCGACGTCGCGCACCAGCACCCGCACCTGTTCCCATGGGCGGTCGGTGGTTCTGACCTCAAAAGTGCCCAAAGCATCAGTCGTGTCGGCAATCTCTTTGAGCCGTTCCTGCCAATACTCGTTTGTCGGCAAGTTTTCAGGGTCGATATCGCTGTTTACCAGCACCACTTGGGCCCCTTTGACGGGTCGTCCCCTGCCGTCCAACACTTTACCCTTCACAGCAAAGTCCACCGTCGGGACGCCGTAGACCGTCACCTGCGGGTCGTTGGGTTGTGACTGTTCCACCTTCACTTCGCCAATGCCGTCCGATTCGGGGGGCACCACACGATTCTGGAAATTATCCATCGGGACACCATACATGGGCACAGCCACATGTTCCATTCCCGGGTCAGGCTGTATTTTGGAGTCATTATCAATCACCTGCTTATGGCAATGGCAAGCCTCGAGACCCAGCAGACTCATGGCGCTCAGCAGCAGCCAATTCTTCAATTTCAAATATTTGATCTTCATCTGATGATAGCTATTCATCCTGCAGCGGTGCAATCGGAGCGTCCGGTGACGACGGGTCCTGACCGATGGTGTGGTAAGACGATGTTGGAACTCCGTACATCACCTGCGGGCGGTCTTTCTTACATGCGGAAAGGCCCATCACTGTGACAATACCCAGAAGAAGAAAGCGTACCAGCTTTATGGTCATTCTTTTCATTGTTCAACAAGTTAAGTTCATCTATATAACAAACGCACAAGTCTCGCCAATATCACATCCTACTGCAAAATATTTTTATCAATAAACGAGCATCGCCGTGATTTATTGCCATACCATCAAAATAATTGTGTAACTTTGCGTCCGTTAACAACGACATCGCATCATGAGCAAGCTACTATCTATCAGCGACAAACCACTCATCATTGCAGGACCGTGCAGCGTAGAAAGCCCCGACCGGCTCAACGCTGTCGTCAAGTCCCTCGAGTCCGACCCTCGGATAGGGCTGATACGCTGTGGGGTGTGGAAGCCCCGCACCCGACCAGGCGGATTTGAAGGCATGGGTGAGCCCGCCTTACAATGGATAGCAGCGTGCCGGCAGCAAATGGCCACCCCCCTTCCCTTTTGCTGTGAGGTGGCACGGCCCGAACACGTAGCGCTATGTGTGCAGTATGGCATTGATGCCGTGTGGCTAGGTGCACGCACCAGCGTCAACCCCTTCCTGGTCGGCGAACTGGCAGAAGCAATGCGCGGCACCCATCTGGCCGTGATGGTCAAAAATCCCATCACGCCCGACATATCGCTGTGGATCGGCGCCCTCGAGCGACTGAAGCAAGCCGGCATAGACGACTTGGCCGCCATACACCGCGGTTTTTCCACCTACAACAACTTCGGCTACCGCAACAATCCCCTGTGGGAGATACCCATTGAGTTGCGACGCCGCATGCCCGAAGTGCCACTGCTGTGCGACCCCAGCCATATTGGCGGACGACGCGAGCTGGTGGCACCCCTGTCGCAGATGGCCCTCGACCTACACTTCGACGGTCTGATTGTCGAATGCCACCCGGAACCAGACAGCGCCCTCACTGACAGCCAGCAACAGATAACGCCCAACGAACTGATCACGCTGCTCGACAACCTGAAGCCACGCACCCACAAGGAAACCGGTCCCAGCGACCTGCAGCGCATGCGAGAACAACTCGATGTCATCGACGCCGAAATATTGCGGTTGCTCAGCCAACGCATGAAGATATCAAAAGATATAGGCACCATCAAGCAGGCCCACAACATGCCCATCTACCAACCCCACCGATGGCAACAAGTGCTGGACCGCCAAATGCAAGCAGCACGTGAGCTAGGGCTTGATGAAGAATTTGTACGCGAGCTGACCGAGAAGATACACGGCGAAAGCCTGCGCATGCAGAAATAAAAAAAAGGCATCCAATCGGATGCCTTCATTTTTCTGTTTTCAGTCAGGTGCTTATTCAGCGCAAGGAACAACGGAAACATAAGATCTGTCTTCGCGGCCTTTGTGGAATTTCACCACACCGTCGCACAGAGCGAAGAGGGTATGATCCTTACCCATGCCAACATTCTGGCCAGGATTGTGGACCGTACCACGCTGACGGACGATAATGTTGCCAGCGATGCACTGCTGACCGCCAAAAATCTTAACACCTAAACGTTTGCTTTCGGATTCACGACCGTTACTGGAACTACCGACACCTTTTTTATGAGCCATAATATATACGTTTTAAAAGGTTAGTAACTAAATTAATTGATGCTATCGATTTTTATCTGGGTCAGATAATCACGATGGCCGTTCATCTTCTGATAGCCTTTGCGGCGAATTTTCTTGAAGACGAGCACTTTCTTGCCTTTCAGATGTTTCACTACGGTAGCTTTGACGCTGGCGCCATTGATATAGGGCTGACCAACAGTTACGTTACCATCATTGTCCTTGAGCATCACGGTGTCAAAAGAGACCTCGCTACCTTCCTCATTCTGAAGACGGTTGACGAAGATCTTCTGATCTTGGGCGACCTTGAATTGCTTTCCTGCGATTTCTACTATTGCGTACATTATAAATAATTTAAAATTGTTTATTTTTCCACAAAATGGAGTGCAAAAGTACTACATTTTTCCGATATGGCAAAAATATTTTTCTATAAAAATTCCTTTATATTAAAAATCAACCATCTAACACATTAAAAATAGAGTTTTACAGCTCCCAAATCGGTACATTCTTCGAGCAATTGGCGCATGGTTTTTCCCGTTTTTGGGTGTCGAAAGTCAGGTATTATCTGTACCAGAGGTTCCAAAACAAAACGGCGGTCCTGCATTCGCGGATGGGGCAGCGTCAGGTGCGGGCTATCCATCATGGTGCTGTTGTAGAAAATCAAGTCGATATCCATGGTGCGCGAAGCGTAGCCTACAGCTCCCTGGGGTCGCACCCTACCCAGCTCTTTTTCAATATCCAACGCAATGCGAAGCACCTCGTCGGCCTCCAAATTGGTATCCACCACGACAGCCTGATTCAAAAAGTTCTGTTCGGCCTCGAAGCCCCACGGCTCGGTCTCGTAGAGGCTCGATGCACACGACACCGTGCCGATGCGACTGGCCACTTCACCCACCGCGCGCATCAGCAATGGCACGCGTTCTCCCACGTTGCTGCCCAGCAGCAGCACCACGCTGTTGTTTTTCCACTGTCCACGGTAGGTACGCTTCAGGTCCTGTTCGGCCAACAGACCCAAAAAGGAATCGCGCGGCACCTCCTTGGCGCCCAGTGAAGCCAAGTGAGGCGTATACATCTGAGCATCGACAAAGCGGAAATTGTGCAAGGTGCAGAATTCCACCATCCGAGCGAAGGCCACTTTGGAAGCATTATCGACCAAATGAAACATCGACTCGCCACAGAAATAGTCGCTCAAGCTGACGCCGTAAAGGCCGCCAACCAGTCGTCCGTCGAGGTAGGTCTCGAACGAATGGGCGAAGCCCTGCCGGTGCAATTCGCAGTAGGCGTCGATGAAATGGGATGTAATCCAACTCTCGCCACAGGCCTCGTCGCGTTTCACATGGGAGCAGCCCTCTATCACCTGACGGAATGCCGTGTCGACACGCACCACCATACGGCCGCTGCGAAGCAGGCGGCGCAGCGTTTTCGAACAGCGAAACTCCGAGGGTCGGAGCAACATACGAGGGTCGGGCGAATACCAGAAAGGCACCCCATCCTTGTCATCGTACCACGGAAAGATGCCCATGTAGTAGGCGTTGAGCAGCCATTCGGGTGTCATTTCACCGCCGAAAGCCAGGAAACCGTCGGCTTCCGAGAGCCGCGGGTCGGGGAAGCCCACCGAATCGTCGTTCAGTCTAAAAACCATTTAATTGTACGATTATTTCTGCGTCAAAAAAAGCCCCGGCAACATAGCCGGAGCTTTATCTTTGTTAGAGGTCAGCAATTATTTTTTGGTGAAGACTATAGCCTCTTCCACTTGACCAGTTTCATCATCGACGATGACCATTTCCAATTCATTGCCTCTGACAGTGAAACCAGCTGTACTCTCACCGTCTTGGTCCACGACAGTTATGCTGCCCGTACCTTCGGTGGCAGTGCCTTCATAGGTATAGGTGAACGGTGCAATATCAGTGTAAGACGGGTTACTCTGGCCATTGAGAGTGTACGACATAACAACATCAAACGAGCCATTGGTGGCATCGTTGAATTTGAGTGTAGCATCTGTGGTGTAGACCCATGTGCCGTCCTCATCTTCATCCGTTACCGTTTCAGAGTAAAGCCACTGGGTACCCACCAGCGGTCCGTTAGCGTCTTCATTGTCATCGCCACAAGCGGTCAGGCCGAGCGTGGCAATTGCCATCATGGCAAAAAAGAAAATTTTTTTCATGTTAAATCTGTTTTTCATGTGTTAATGAGTTTATTTTTATCGAACGGCACGAAGGGTGTCATGGGTGCCTCAATCCTTTGTACCATACGTCGACCATACAATAACGTTGAATGTCTGTTCTTATTGTATAGTTTTCATAACATTATCCACAATGGATGAAAGTCTTCACCAGCTCCAGCGTCTTCTCAGGATCGTTGCCAATCTCGGCGCGCAGGTTGCGGTCGTTGAATGCACGCAAATCCTTGATGATGCCGTCAATCAGTTGCGGAGCGAAGACACCCTGTTCCTCGTAGAGGGCGCGGTCGCGTTCCAGAAGATCAGCGCTTGCGGCGCAACTGTCGGGCAGTGTGTCGAGGCGGTTCAGCACCTCTTCATGCTCAAAGATGTTGACACTGACATAGCGATCCTTGGCATACTGGACAGCATTGTCCATTTCGAAGCCATGGCGAGCGGCGACGGTCATACCGGCCAGCAGCAGATAGACGTTGGCGCTGCCGTCGGGGGTGCGGAGCTCGATAGTCTGTTTGTAGCTGAAATCCACTTCTTCCTTAGGTTCCAAGGGGTTGCAGTGCGCCATCATATTGCCGCTACCCTTGGTCCAACCCAGCGGTACGCGTACCATGGCGCTACGGTTGCGGTCGCCCCAGCAGATGTTGGTCGGAGCCTCCTGATGGGGCACCAGACGGAAGTAGCTTGTCGGGTTGGTGTCGCCGAAAGCGGTCAGCGAACCCGCCAAACTCAGGATGCCGGCAATGGTCTTGTGAGCCACCTCGGTCAGGCCGTTCTCACCGACATACATGTTTTTGCCGTCCTTGCTTACGCGGGTATGGATGTGCATGCCGCTGCCAGCCTTACCGACAGTGATTTTGGGAGCGAAGGTGACGGTGATGCCGTATTCGTGGCCCAGTTCGCGCATGATCCACTTGGCGATGACCAGCTGGTCGGCCGCATCTTCCAGAGTGGTAGGCAGAAACTCGATTTCATTCTGTTCATACATGGTGTCGCCCACGGTGAAGTTACCCACCTCGCTGTGGCCGTACTTGATGAGACCACCGCATTCAGCTATCAGCTTCATGGCATGGGTGCGGAAGTCCTCAAATTTGCAGAACGGCATCGAAGCGTGGTAGCCGCGCTGGTCGGCCGGCAGGTAGTCGTCCTGCTTGTCAGCGATGACATAATACTCCAGTTCGCCCATCACCTCGAACTCCATACCACCGGTAGCCTTGCGGAAAGACTCACCAGCCTTGTGGAGCGTATATTCGGGAGCCATCTCGAAAGGCTCACCATCCTTGGTATAGAAATTGCAGAGGATGTCGAGTGTGGGGATTTCGGCGAAGGGGTCAATGAAAGCGGTGCGGAAGCGTGGAATGACGTAGAGGTCGCTGCTGCCGGCTTCAAGGAAGGGGAAGAGACTGGAGCCGTCGACGCGTTCGCCAGAGGTGAGCACATCGCGGATGTGATCGTAGCTGTTAATGACAAAATTCAGTGTTTTCAGGCGTCCGTCGTGGGCCATGTAGCGGAATTTCACCATTTCGATTTCCATTTCCTCGATAACGCGCATCATGTCGTCGCGAGTGAATTGGCTGGCCGGTTTCTGCAAGAAGGCGACCAATCTGTTCGGGTTTAATTTATAGCTATTTGCATTCATTTTTAACTCTTTTTTTTTTTTATTGGGGATGCAAAGATACTAATAAATTGAGAATTGGGGATTGAAAAAGTAAAATCTTTTTGTGAAGGGGACTATTAGTGGGGAAGTGTGATTGGCCTGCAGCGGTGGCGCCATTCAGGCATTGCCCAAAAGAAAGAACGTCCCCGACAATGCCGTGGGACGTTCTTTCAGTTTGATACCAGGAACAGAAGCAGTATCTGCTTCGTTCTGCCGTCACGAATTCATGGTAGCTTCAATTTCGGCGATGGTCTTCGGAATGGGTTTGCCGAGCACGCGACAGCCGTTATCGGTGATGAGAATGTCGTCTTCGATGCGGATGCCGCCGAAGTCCTTCCATTTCTCGAGTTCGTCGAAATTAATGAAGTCCTTGTTTGTGCCATTGGCCTTCCACTGGTCGATGAGTGCCGGGATGAAATAGCAGCCCGGTTCGTCGGTGAGAACGAAGCCCGATTGCAGACGACGACCGCAGCGCAGGCTGCCCAAGCCAAATTGGTCGGAGGGGCGAGTTTCGTCGTCGTAGCCGACATTGATCTGACCATAGTTTTCCATGTCGTGGACATCCAGACCCATCATGTGGCCGAGGCCGTGAGGCATGAGGAGGCTGTGGGCACCGTTGGCGACGATGTCGTCGACATTGCCACGCAGTATGCCGAGGTCTTTGTAGCCCTTGGCCAGCACACGGCTGGCAGCGGTGTGGACCTCCTGGTAGGTGATGCCCGGACGGGTCACACGGATAGCCTCCATATTTGCATCGAGCACAATCTGATAGATAGCCTTCTGGCGTTCGTTATAGCGACCGCCCACAGGCACGGAACGAGTGATATCGGAGCAGTAGTTCATAGCCGTTTCGCAACCGGCGTCCATGACGAGCATGCGGCCTTCCACCAGTTTGTTGTTATGGCCGTGGTTGTGAAGCGTCTCGCCGTGGATGGTCATGATGACAGGGAAACTGACAGGGCCGTTGCCTTTCCAAGCTTCGCCTTCCATGAATCCCGCCAGTTCGTATTCGTACCGGCCAGGCATGGCCATACGCATGGCGCCGACGTGCATGTTGTAGGCTGTGGCAATGGCCTTCTCGATCTCGTCGATTTCCTCCTGGCTCTTGATGCTGCGCTGTTTCACACAAGCCTTGATGAGGTCCATGGAAGCGTAACGGGTGACGGCACCGTAATCAATACCCAACAGGACACTGATTTGACGAATGATGTCGGCGCGATAGGGGGGCAAGTAGTGGATTTTGCGAGCCTCGCCGATGGTCTTGGTGCAGAGAGTCTGCAGTGCTTTCAGGTCGCCGCTATTGTCGACGCCCACCGAAGCAGCCAGTTCCTTGACGCTGGGCAGGGGGCCCGTCCAGATGATATCGTCGATATCGTAGTCGTTGGCGAAGATGTAGTCCTTGCCGGTGTCGCAGTCGAGGACACCCACCAAATCTTCGCGCTGGAGGCCGAAGAAATAGAGGAACGTGCTGTCCTGACGGAACCAATAGGTATTGTCGGTGTAGTTGCAGGGAGCTTCGTGGTTGCCCGGCATGATGATAAGACCGTGGCCTATGTCTTTGCGCAGTTGCTCACGGCGTGCTATGTATGTCTCTTTCTTGAACATGATATGATTATTTTTGATTTTTCAGTAGCATGACGATTGTCCGAAGACGTATGTTTTAACGGAAAAAAAGCGCCATTATTGCAGCTGATTGTTTTTATTTTTCCATGATGCTTTTGCCATGGGCAAAAAAAGGTGGGGCCGCATGTACCGCCCCACCCAGGATTTTGTCAAGTGTGGACCACCATGGTCCAATAGGTCAATCAATTATTTCACGTTATGTTTTCATACAACGATGACGTTGTCGCCATCGATGCGCACAAAATTATTTTCCAGCGTTCTCGTTTACAGCCAGATACCAATCATAGAGTTGTTTGATACCGTCTACCAGTTCCACCTTGTGGCGCCAACCCAAGGCATGGAGCCGTGAGGGATCGGTCAGTTTGCGGGGAGTGCCGTCGGGTTTGGAGGCGTCGAAAAGGATGGAGCCTTTGTACCCCACGGTGGCAGCCACCATGTGGGCCACTTGCGCAATAGTATGCTCGATACCCGTGCCGACATTGAGGAACGAGGTGCCCATATCGGCCAACTGTCGTGCGTCGACCCGATGCAGCAGAAAGACACAGGCGTCGGCCATGTCCTCGCTCCAAAGAAATTCGCGCAAAGGCTCACCAGTCCCCCAAAGGGTGATGGATCCGTTGTGGATGTTGAACCGTTTGTCGAGTGCGTTTTTGACGCTTTCAGCGCCGTCGCTGGGAGCGATGCCCTCCACGGGATGACGTTCCAAATCGGAAAGCAGCGCCTTGTCGTCGCCATCCATAACGCATTTCGCCAGATGGATTTTGCGCACCATGGCTGGAAGCACATGCGAATTCATCAGATCGAAATTATCGTTGGGACCATACAAGTTGGTCGGCATTACCGAGATGTAGTTGGTTCCATATTGGCGGTTGAAGGCCTCGCACATCTTCAGACCCGCTATTTTGGCTAAGGCATAAGGTTCGTTGGTCGGCTCGAGCGATGAGGTCAGTAAAGCACTCTCCGAGATAGGCTGTGGTGCCATTCGCGGATAGATGCAGGTGCTACCCAAAAAGAGCAGCTTCTTGACATCGTGTCGGAACGATTCGCCGATGACGTTCTGCTGAATCTGGAGATTTTGATAAATGAAGTCGGCCGGATAGGTGGAATTGGCCATAATGCCCCCCACCAAGGCCGCTGCCAGCACGACATATTCGGGCCGCTCACTGTCGAAGAAATCGCGAGTGGCGACAGGATCCAACAAATCCAATTCGGCATGGGTGCGACCGATGATGTTATGGAAACCCTGTTCGTGCAACACACGGCAGATAGCCGATCCTACCAGACCACGGTGTCCGGCGACATATATTTTAGCGTCCTGATTCATTTCTTAAGTGAAGACAGATCGTGTTCAACCATGATTCTGACCAGATCCTCAAAGCTGGTCTTTTGGGGGTTCCAACCCAAGCGCGTACGTGCCTTGGTAGGATCACCCAGCAGCTGCTGCACTTCGGCAGGACGGAAGAAGCGAGGGTCGACCGCCACCAGCAATCTGCCAGTGTTTTTGTCAATACCCTTTTCGTCAATGCCCTGACCCTGCCATTCGAGTTCGATGCCCGCATAGTGGAATGCCAACGTGACAAATTCGCGCACCGAATGGTTTTCTCCAGTGGCTATGACATAGTCTTCCGGCTCAGGCTGTTGCAGCATCAGCCACATGCATTCGATATAATCCTTGGCATAGCCCCAGTCGCGCAGCGCATCCAGATTGCCCAGATAGAGACAATCCTGTACGCCCATGGCGATACGGGCGGCGGCCAGCGAAATCTTACGGGTGACAAAATTCTCGCCACGACGCTCGCTCTCGTGGTTGAACAGGATACCATTGACAGCATATAAGCCATACGACTCACGATAGTTCTTCACAATCCAAAAGCCGTACTGTTTGGCCACGCCATAGGGGGAACGCGGATAGAAGGGCGTTTCCTCCGTCTGTGGAATCTGCTGCACAAGGCCGAAGAGTTCGGAGGTGGAAGCCTGATAGACACGGCAGCTCTTGGTCATGCCCAAGATGCGTACAGCCTCAAGCAGTCGGAGTGTTCCGACAGCGTCGACTTCGGCAGTGTATTCCGGCACGTCGAAGCTCACCTTTACATGGCTCTGCGCCGCCAGGTTGTACACCTCGTCGGGACGCACCTCCTGCAGCACGCGGATGAGCGAACTGGAATCGGTCATGTCGGCATAGTGCAGGTTGACCAGGCGTTTGCGGTGCATGTCACGCACCCATTCGTCGAGGTAGAGGTGTTCGATACGTCCGGTGTTGAACGACGACGAACGTCGTATCAGTCCGTGGACTTCATATCCTTTCTGCAGAAGGAATTCGGCCAGAAAAGAACCATCCTGGCCCGTGATACCGGTGATTAGAGCTGTCTTCATTGCGATACAAGTTGGTTGAAGTGGACTTGATAGTTATTTGTCCTGTTTTTTGTCGAGGTCGCAGTAGATACTGTTGTTACTGATAAACTCGGGCACGATGGCCTTCATCTTGGCCACAATCTTACGGTCGTCGAGCGTGAACATGATGTCCTGCAGTTCGGCATAAGCGATGTCGATATCCTCAATAGGATACTTGCGCACCTCGGCACGAAGGATTTTGGGGTGATAGGTCGGAATGTTGTTTTCCTTGGTGGCCAGCAGCTCCTCGTAGAGCTTTTCGCCCGGACGCAGACCGATTTCCTTGATTTCTATTCCTTTGAGACCGGAGAGCTGAATCATCTTCTTGGCCAGGTCATATATCTTGACCGGTTTGCCCATATCGAAGACAAAGATGTCGCCCCCCTGCCCCATAGCGCCAGCCTCGAGCACCAAGTTGCAAGCCTCGGGGATGGTCATGAAGTAGCGGATGATGTCCTTGTGGGTGACGGTGAGCGGACCGCCCGCAGCCAACTGTTTCTTGAACAGCGGGATGACGCTACCGTTGGAGCCCAGTACATTGCCGAAACGTGTCGTGACGAAATGGGTCTTCTCGGTCGAACGGCTCTGGATGTAAATTTCAGCCATGCGCTTGGTGGCGCCCATCACATTGGTGGGATTGACCGCCTTGTCGGTGGAGACCATGACGAACTTTTCGGCACCATACTTGATGGCCAAATCCGCCACATTTTTCGTGCCAAACACATTGACATAGATAGCCTCATAAGGATTCTCCTCCATGAAGGGAACATGCTTATAGGCGGCGGCATGATAGACCAAATCGGGACGGAACATCTCGAAGACCTCCTCCATGCGCGCCTGGTCCTTCACATTGGCGATGACGAATTCCATCGCGTCGATGGATTTCTTGTAAGGCTCGTTGTTGCGCAGCTCAAACTGCAGGTCATAGAGCGGCGACTCAGCCTGGTCGAGCATAATGATCTTCGCAGGCTTGTACTGCAGCAGCTGGCGGCAAATTTCGCTACCGATAGAACCCGCGGCGCCAGTGACAAGCACCGTCTTGTCGAGCACCTCACGCACCACGTTGATGTTGTCAATCTTGATAGGCTCGCGTTCCAGCAAGTCCTCAATCTTAATATCCTGAATCTGGTTGGCCGAGAAGGTGCCGTTCATCCAGTTCGAGATATGTGGCACCGCCTTGACCGTCAGACCCAAGTCGAGGGCACGATTGGTGATGGCCTGTTTGTGCATCAGTCGGATTGTGGGGATGGCAATGATAATCTGCGAGATATTCTTGGAAGCCACAAACTTCGGGTTGAGCACGTCGCGAGCTCGCATGACCGGGATGCTGTCCAGCTGCTGGTTCACCTTTGACAGGTCGTCGTCAATGAATGCATGGACCTTATATTCGAAGTGGATATCCTGTTTCAGGGCGTTGTTGGCGATGACACCGGCAGCACCGGCTCCATAGATGACCAAATTCACCTCGCGGCGACGCCGTTTGAAGTACTGGTTGTAGATGTACAGTATCATAAAACGTTCCAACAACATCATTAGGGCCATCATCGAGAAGAGCATGGTGGTCAGTCTGTAGGACGGCATCGTATTAGGAACCGTCGGTACAACCTTGAACTTGTTGTTCAAGAAATTCAGCGCTATGCACACCACGGCCGAAAAAAGGCAGGCCAGCAGCACCCTGAAGATGTCATTGAGACCCATGTGGCGGATAATACTTCGATAGGTCTTGAAGACGTAAAAGAAGAACATCATCACCACGAAGCTGATACAGAAATTGATAAAGATGGAATGACCTGTCATTGCAGTATCCAACCGCCATGAGAACAGCTCGGAGAGGGCAAATGCGCCGACAAACAATATCACATCGAAAACCAACATGATCCATCCGGGAACCGTTGAATGGCGATATCTTTTCACCAAATTGTAGAATAATTTCTGAAACATAGTCGTTGTTTTTTATCTCTAGTTATCAGTTAATTTACATATATTAAAGTCTTTCGTCGACCCACTCACGCGGAAGCAATCCTTTCACATCGTAGACCACAGCGGGTTGCGGTGCCAGCCGGCGTGCATCGTACGAAGCAAACTGACGGTGGGCCACAGCCAACAGCAAAGCGTCGTAAGTGGCATCGTCGGGCACGCTGCCAACTACTTCGATACCACAAGTTGTACGCACCTCGTCGGCGTCGACCCATGGGTCGCAGACGGTGATATGCGGGGTGAATTCGCGCAAGGTGTGATAGATATCCGCCACCTTGGAGTTGCGGATGTCGGGACAATTCTCTTTAAAGGCGAACCCCAGAATCAAGATGCGAGCATCTTTGACTCGCACCCCCTTGAGGTTCATCAGTTTCACCAGTCTGTTGGCCACATAGGCCCCCATGCCGTCGTTCAGCCGACGGGCATTGGACATCACCCGAGGCAGGACGCCGTACACCTGTGCCTGGGCAATCAGATAATACGGATCGACGCTGATGCAATGTCCGCCCACCAAGCCAGGCTTCATGGGGATGAAATTCCACTTGGTGGCAGCGGCGGCCAGCACATCGCCCGTATCAATGCCCATAGCATTGAAAATCTTGGCCAGTTCGTTCATAAAGGCAATGTTGACGTCGCGCTGACTATTCTCGATGATTTTCGATGCTTCCGCCACGCGGATGGAGGGCGCCTTATGGGTACCCTGGGTCAGCACGCTGCCGTATAGGCTGTCGACCAACGTGGCCGCCTCGGGAGTGGAACCCGAAGTCACCTTACAGATATTCTCCACGCGGTGCAGCTTGTCGCCGGGGTTGACACGTTCAGGACTGTAACCCACAAAGAAATCACTGTTGAAATGCAACTGTGACGCCGCCTCCAAAGCAGGTACACACACCTCTTCGGTGACACCCGGATAGACGGTAGACTCGTAGATCACCAGATTGCCTTTGCACAAGACGCTGCCCACCATACCAGATGCTGCAAGCAGCGGCTGCAAGTCGGGACGGTTGTTGGCATCGACAGGTGTCGGAACCGTGACGACATAGATGTTGCAGTCGGCCACATCGTCCAACCGGTCGGTGCAGCGCATTCCATGGTCGCGGAGTGCGGATTGCAGCAGCTCGTCGTCGACCTCCAATGTGGAGTCATGCCCCTCGTTGAGCATTGCCACACGACGACTGTCGGTGTCGAAACCCACCGTAGGGTAGCGAGTGGCAAACAGACGAGCCAGCGGCAGGCCCACATAGCCGAGTCCTACAACACAAATCCGTATATCGTCGAGAGTCATCATATCGTTCGGGCTACCAGTTCCATTTCTTCGTCAGTCAAATAAGGATGCATAGGGAGAGAAAGTACCCTTTCCGTAAGCCTGTCGGCCACGGGGCAGGGTTGTTGCAGATGTCCGATGGCGGCGAAAGCCGACTGGCGCTGCATGGTTCGAGGATAATATACGGCCGAGGGGATGCCAGCTTCCAGAAGCTTGGAGCGTAAAGCATCGCGCTGTTCGACCTGAATGGTGTATTGGGCCCACGAGGCGCTCACGCCATCGGGGAGGGTCGGCAAAATAGCTTTGCCCTGAAGCAGTTCGTTATAGCGTCTGGCGATGCGGTCCACCGCCTTCAGTTCGCTGTCGAAATGGCGCAACTTGACCAGCAGCACAGCCGCCTGCAGGGTGTCGAGTCGCGAATTGAGGCCGATACAGACATTGTCGTACTTGTCGGTACCTTTGCCGTGGACGCGAAGTGAGCGTAGCCTGTCAGCCCAGTCGTCGTTGTCGGTGAATAGCGCGCCGCCGTCACCATAACAGCCCAAAGGCTTGGCAGGGAAGAACGACGTGGTGGCGATATCGCCGAAGGAGCAGGCACGAGACTGTTGCAACATGCCACCAAAGCCCTGAGCCCCATCCTCGATCAAATGCAGCTGCAAAGAACGACAGAGCGGCTGCAACCTGTCGTAATCAGCCGGACGGCCGAACAAATCGACAGCAATGACAGCCACCGGACGCAAGCTGCTATGTGCAGTCAGATAGCGATATTTGGCCAGCAGATCGTCGGGATTGATATTAAAGTCATTGGCATCGACATCCACCATGATAGGTGTAGCCCCTTGCAGCGCCACAGCCTCAGCAGTGGCGAAAAAGGTGAAATCGGGCACAAAGACCGCATCGCCTAGTCCCACGCCGAGAGCCATCAACGCCAGACGCAACGCATCGGTGCCACTGGCACAACTGATGCAATGCTTGACACCCACATAGCAGGCCAGACGCTGCTCCAATTCGGCAACAGCCTCGCCCATGATGTAGGCTCCCGAAGCCGCTGTACGAAGCATTGCCTCGTCCAGTTCGCCTTTCAGGGCCTCATACTGTCTGTTCAGGTCTCGCAATTGCATGTTGTATGGTATCTTTATTTCGTTATTTTCTTCGTGTGTATTCGTGAGGATCAGCTTTGGCTGTTGTCGATTTGGGTCAGCCAGCCGGAGTCGAGTCGGTAATGGCGGCCACATGCACATTGCAAGGTGTCGTCTAGCCGCTGTCCGCATTCGCACACCCAGCCAATCTGTCGGGCGGGGACGCCAGCCACCAAAGCGTAATCCGGCACATCGGCAGTCACTACCGCACCGGCGGCCACCATGGCCGAACGGCCCACGGTATGGCCACAGACCACGGTGCTGTTGGCGCCCAGCGAAGCCCCTTCGCGCACCAGTGTCCGCTCATATTGGCCATGCACAGGGAAATGTGCCCTGGGCGTAAGCACATTGGTGAAGACACAACTAGGACCGCAAAAGACGTTGTCCTCCAGTTCCACGCCCTCGTAGATGGAGACATTGTTCTGGACACGGACACCGTTGCCGATATGCACGTTGTTGCCCACATTGACATTCTGTCCCAGCGAACAGCGGCGTCCGATACGGGCACCCTGCTGGATATGGCAGAAGTGCCACACCTTGGTGTCTTCACCAATCACGACATCGTCGTCGACATAACTGCTGGGATGAATGTAGGGGGTCATTTATGGTTTATTATGATTTATTGGATAATGTTCAAGAATCAGTTTTTCCATCCGAAGGGATGAGGGGTCAGTGGTTGGCGGGCCAGCGGATGGTAGTCGCCCACCAAGCCGACCGGTGTGGCGTTGCGAATATCGTGGACCACTTGGATGGACTGACGGGCCTCGCCGATAGAGAACCCTTTGCCAACCAAAATTTCCTCATAGCTCTTGGTATGGAGTTCGGTGAAGCCCTGGCTGAAGGCATATTCCTCACCATCGACAAGAATGGTGCGATAGGTGCGCTGACCCAGCTGTCGCACTGTTTCGGGCAGATGGTCGGCATTGATGCTCAGAAAATAGCGCACACGAGCCTTAGGCAGTTCCATGAAACCCGCCACACGATCGTGCGAAGCCACATGCACCACGCTGTGCTGAACCGGACCGAATATCCAGCAGAGCATGTCGTAGAAATGGACACCGATATTGGTGGCTATGCCGCCACTTTTATGGACATCGCCCTTCCACGAGGCATAGTACCAGTTGCCTCGAGAGGTGATGTAGGTCAAGTCGATATCGTACACCTTGTCCGCCGGTCCGTTGTCGACCAGTGTCTTCAAGGCCTGTACGGAAGGATGCAGGCGCAGCTGCAGGATTGTGTAAGCCTTGTGGCCCGTCTCCTGTTCCACCTTCTGGAGCGCATCGATGTTCCAAGGATTGAGCACGACAGGCTTTTCGCAGATGACATCGGCGCCCAGGCGCAAACCATAGCGCGTATGAGCGTCGTGCAGGTAGTTGGGAGTGCAAACTGTCACATAGTCGAGTGCCATACCCCGTTCCTTGAGCAAACTGTTGTGGCGGTCGAAGAGTTCCTGTTCAGTGAAGAACGCTGCATCACTGAAATAGCTGTCCAAGATGCCCACGCTATCGCTGCGGTCGTAGGCCGACAGCAAGCGGTTGCCGGTTTCCTTGATGGCTTTCAGGTGGCGCGGCGCCACGTAGCCACCCACACCGATGATGGCAAAATTCTTCATTGACCACCTCCTATCGTTTTGACTTTGCGACGGCCGTCGAGTATGCGGCTCATCAGATTGGCAAACGGATCCAGCCATTTGCTGCAACGCTGCCACCGGTGCGACAAGCGCACATAGCGGAGCGGATAATGTTCTTTCAAGAAGGTAATTCTGATGAAAGGTAGCCAGAACAGAACCGCACTGCAAATCAACACCACGAAGAACTGCATTGTGACCTGCATTTCAAATATTGCCGAGACGTACCATACAACTAGCATCACCACACTACGAAACAACAGGTGGAGTGTGGCCATCAGATGGCTTATGCCCAAATCCACGAAGACATGATGCAGATGGTTGCGGTCGGGATGGAAGGGAGACTGTCCACGAAGCAGACGGGTCAGCACCACACGCACCAAATCCAACGTCATGCCAGAGGTCAACGCCAGCAGGAATGAGATGAAATAGCGGTCGACAAGGAATTCGTCGTTCAGCGTGTTATAGGGCGCCGGATTGGCCGAGATGTAGACAAACAAGCCAAGCAACAGCGAGCCTGAATCGCCCATATAAATCTTATACTTGGAAGAGAAGACATTGTAGAAAAAGAACATCAACAACGTCGAGCCGACAATCATCGAGAGGAGTGAGGAGACCATAAAGGAATGGTAATAATTCCAATAAGCCATCACACCGGCAATCAGCACGCCCATACTGGAGGCCAGACCGTCGATGCCATCGATGAAGTTGACCGCATTGATAAGCAGCAACCCGAAGAAAGCGGACAAGAGGAATGACAGCCAATAGGGCGTATCATACAATCCGAAAAGACCATAGAACGAATAAAAGCCGAAGCTGCCGCAGAAAAACAAGAGCATCACCATGATCATCTGTAGTCCGAATTTGAATGTCCAACTCAGACCCACAAGGTCATCGAACATACCAAAGACGAACATAACAATCATGATGCACAATGATGGAAAGAGCGAGTTGATGTCGTAGAATACATTTGTAACAGTCAGCGAAATACTGATAGACGTAATAATAACCATGCCACCCAGCACTGCCACGGGCTCGCTTTGGAGCTTGCGGGCATTGGGAGCGTCGGTCAAGCGTTTGCGCCGTGCCAAGAACACCGTCAATGGCATCAAGGAAGGTACCAGTAAAACGGGCAGCAAGGCCGCAATGAGACAAACCAATTCTATTGACATAGCATGTGGCATCGCGAAAAGACGATGCGATTATCGGTTGGCGTACATAGATTCGTAATACTTTTCGTAGTCGCCGCTGGTGATATTGTCCATCCATTCCTGATTGTCAAGATACCAACGGACGGTTTTTTCGATACCCTCTTCGAACTGGAGGCTGGGTTCCCAACCCAATTCGCGCTGCAGTTTGCTGCTGTCGATAGCATAGCGCATGTCATGTCCGGCGCGGTCGGTGACATAGGTGATGAGATCCATGTCCTCACCCTCCTTACGACCCAGCAGACGGTCGACCGTGTTGATAAGCACCTTGATGATATCGATATTCTTCCACTCGTTGAATCCACCGATGTTGTAGGTATCGGCGATCTTGCCCTTGTGGAAAATGAGGTCGATGGCACGGGCGTGGTCTTCAACATAGAGCCAGTCGCGCACATTCTCACCTTTACCATAGACAGGCAACGGACGGCGATGACGTATATTATTAATGAACAGCGGAATCAGTTTCTCAGGAAACTGATAAGGACCATAGTTGTTGGAGCAGTTGGTCACGATAGTAGGCAGGCCATAGGTATCGTGGAAAGCACGCACGAAGTGGTCGCTGGAAGCCTTGGAAGCCGAATAGGGGCTGTGGGGCATGTATTTCAGGTCTTCGGTGAAGAACTTGTCGCCATAGGCCAGATGGTGTTCGCCCGACGACGCCTTGGTACTGAAGGGAGGCTTGATTCCCTCAGGGCAGGTCATTTCGAGAGCGCCATACACCTCGTCGGTGGAGATGTGATAGAAGCGTTTGCCCTCGAACTTCTCAGGAAGCGATTCCCAATAGCATTTGGCTGCTTGAAGCATGCTCAGCGTTCCCAAGACATTGGTACGGGCAAAAGTGAAAGGATCCTTGATACTGCGGTCCACATGGCTTTCGGCGGCCAGATGGATGACACCGTCGATCTTCTCACGTTGCATCAGCGCATAAATGGTGTCGAAATCACACACATCGGCCTTGACAAAAGTATAGTTCGGCTTGTTTTCAATATCCTTCAAATTGGAAAGATTGCCCGCATAAGTCAGTTTGTCGACATTGAAAATGTGGTAGTTCGGATATTTGTTGACAAAAAGACGGACTACATGTGTGCCGATGAATCCGGCGCCTCCAGTGATGATGATATTCATAATAATATATTTTTACTTTGTTTCGTTATCGAGTTGTCTGATTATCTTGTTGTAAATTGCTGAGACATACGGCGAGTGAATCGGTCCAATAGGGAATTGTCGTTCCGAATGTCCGTTTGAACTTGCTTTTGTCGAGCACCGAGAACGGAGGACGATCCACCTTGCTGGGGAATTCATTGCTGTGGCAGGGTACGATATTGCACGAAGTGATGCCCGACTGACGGGCGATCTCCTTGGCGAAGTCGAACCAGCTGCAAACGCCTTCATTGCTAAAATGATAGATACCCTCGTTGCCGCGGAAGCGTTCGTGCTCCACAATATCGAAAATGGCGCGAGCCAAATCGCCTGCATAGGTAGGGGTGCCAACCTGGTCGAAGACCACCTGGCAACATTCGCGCTGCGACATGATGCGCAACATTGTCTTGACAAAGTTGTTGCCAAACTCGCTATAGAGCCATGCGGTGCGCAGAATCAGATGGTGACAGCCCACCTCGCCAATGGCCCTTTCGCCAGCCAGCTTGGTACGTCCGTAGGCACCTGTAGGATTCACCGCAGCATCCTCGGCACACGGCCGATTGTGCATGCCGCCTCCGAATACATAATCTGTCGAGACATGTATAAGCGTCCCGCCGTTCACCTTCATGGCATCAGCCAGATGACGTACTGCCAGGTGATTCACCATGTCAGCTACAGACTCTTCCTCTTCCGCCCGGTCGACATTGGTATAGGCAGCGCAATTCACCACAAGGGTGATGCCCTGACGCAACACATAGTTGAAGACCGCATCACGACGGGTGATGTCCAGTTCCTCGATGTCGGTGAAGTGGTATTCGTGCTGCGTAGACGGCGCGACAGCATCGGGTGCATTCCCCTCCACCAGCAGTCGCATGTGGCGACCCAATTGTCCATTGGCTCCGGTGACTAGTACTTTCATTGGCTCAGAAATTGAAGGGGCTGACGAAATCTTTCAAACAGGTATGGTGCTTGTCCTTTTCGGAAAGGATGACCTTGTCGTGAGGCACCTGCCAGTCGATATGCAACTGGGGGTCGTCCCAAGCGATGGCATCCTCAGCCGAAGGCTCGTAAAACTGATCGCATTTATACTGGAAAACAGCAACATCACTCAGCACAGAAAAGCCATGGGCCATGCCTTGGGGCAGAAAGAACTGCCGATGGCTGTCGGCCGACAGACGGACAGCCACGTAGTGGCCATAAGTAGGCGAACCCTTGCGGATATCGACGGCCACGTCCAGCACCTCGCCCACCACGACTCGCACCAATTTGCTTTGGGCATAAGGGGGACGCTGGAAATGGAGCCCTCTGACCACACCGTAGCAGGAACGCGACTCGTTGTCCTGAACGAAATGCACCTGCAGACCCGTCTTGGAGAGGAACTCGCGCTCGTTGAAGCTCTCGAAGAAATAGCCCCGAGCGTCACCGTACACGGTCGGTTCAACAATCAAAACACCGTCAATATCTGTTTTCTTTATTTCCATTATATTAATGTATTCTTTAAATAATAGTTCCCGCACACCTTATGGCGGGGGCAGTAGTAAGTGTATTATGCTTTTATCAGCGAGAGAAGGTATTGTCCGTACTGGTTCTTGGCCATGGGGGTGGCGATACGCCGCAGTTCCTCATCGTTGATCCATCCCTTTTCGTAGGCGATGCTTTCCAGACAGGCGATCTTCAAGCCCTGGCGTTTCTCGATGACCTCGATAAACGTCGACGCCTCAGACAGCGAATCGTGGGTACCAGTGTCGAGCCATGCAAATCCGCGGCCCAACAGCTGCACCTTCAGTTCACCATCATTCAAGAAAGCCTGATTAACGCTGGTAATCTCCAATTCGCCACGTGCCGAAGGTTTGATCTGCTTGGCCACACGCACAACCTTGTTGGGATAGAAATAAAGTCCCACGACAGCATAGTTGGACTTGGGTTGTTGGGGCTTCTCTTCAATGGACAGCACATTGCCCTGCTGGTCGAATTCGGCCACGCCGTAACGTTGCGGGTCGGCAACCCAATAACCGAAAACGGTGGCTTTCTGCTCCTCTTCCGCAGCGCGCACCGCGTCACGAAGCAGCTTCGAGAAGCCGTTGCCCTGGAAAATATTGTCGCCCAAGACCAGACAGACGGAATCGTCACCAATGAACTCCTCGCCGATGATGAACGCCTGAGCCAACCCATCGGGAGACGGCTGTTCAGCGTATGAGAAATGCACACCGTAGTCCGAACCGTCGCCCAGCAGCCTGCGGAAAGCAGGCAGGTCGAAGGGGGTTGAGATGATCAGTATGTCGCGTATGCCAGCCAACATCAACGCCGAGATGGGATAGTAGACCATCGGTTTGTCGTAGATGGGCAGCAACTGTTTGCTCACCCCCTTGGTGATAGGATACAGACGGGTGCCGGAGCCACCGGCCAAAACGATACCTTTCATGATTTGCTACTTCTCTTTGTTCTCTTTCTCGTTTTCGCCGTCGTCGCCATAGCCGTAGCCATAACCGTAGCCATAACCGTAACCATAGCCGTAACCGTAGCCATAGCCGTAACCATAGCCATAACCATAACCGCCGTAACGTTTCTTGATAAGCGGCATGTCGGTAAGCACGATGGCCATATTCTTGAACTTCTGCTTGTCGTTGAGTTCCTGGATGAAGGGGAATGCGGCCTTGCTCACCTTGCCCACGCGCATAATGTACATGGTCAAGTCGGCGTAGCGGTTGACGATGGCCGCGTCGGCGACAATTTGAGCAGGAGTGGTGTCGAGGATGACGTAGTCGTAGTTTTCGCGCAAATACTTCACCAAATTCTCAAAGCGGCCGTTCATCAGCAGCTGGGTAGCGTTAGGCGGTGTCTTCTCGCAGACGATGTAGTCCAGATTCTCTGACGACTCGCTATGGGTGATCACGTTCTCCACGCTCTCTTCCTTACCCAGCAGGTAATGGATGACACCCATTCTGTTATGGCGGTCGATGGTCTTAGATGTACTGCGTTTGCGCAGGTCGAGGTCGACCAGAATGGTCTTCTTGCCGGTATAGGCCAACGAAAGCGCCAGGTTGATGGAGACGAACGACTTACCTTCGCCAGGCATAGTCGACACGGTCTGCAGCACCTTCTTGTCGGCATCGTTGAGGAAGAACGGTATATTAGAATGCAAGATGCGGAATGCCTCGGTAATGGTGTCGGTACCCGTAGCGGTGACGATGACTTCATCCTTTACGCGGCTTTCGGGTTTGGAAGGTATCTCACCCAGCACGGGGATGCTCAATGCTTTCTCGACATCGGGTTTGCCACGCAGTTTGGTGTTGAAGAACGAGATGCAGAACATCACCAAAGCGGGGATGGCCAGACCCAGCACAAGACCCACGAGGGCGAACATCATCAGGCTGGGGCCCACTTTCACCTGGGCGGCGCTTTCAACCACCTTGGCGTTAGCCACAGTGACAGCCAAGTTCATAGCGTTCTCTTCACGTTTGCTGAGCAAGTAGAGGTAAAGTTCCTCCTTGATTTTCTGTTCGCGAGTCACTTCGTTGACTGCCTTGTTCTGAGTAGGCAGGTTGCTGATCTGACGCTGCGAGCGCTGTTCCTGCTGGCGGGCTTTCTGAAGTTTCATGTTGACACTATTCAACAAGTTGAGCACCGATGAATGGATAGCTTCGCGAGTGGAGGTGAGTTCCTGAAGCGTGTTCTTCGCGATGGGGTTGTTGGCACCGGCACCCTGAATCAGCTTCTGGTAGCTGAGCAGCTGCTGGTTGTAGACATTGATCAAGTTCTGCACGCCGGCATCGCTGATGATCAGCGACGGAATCAGCTCGGTGTCGTGGCTGTGGTCTTCGACGTAGTCCTTGATGTAAATGATCATATTCTTTTCGGCCTCCAGGCTCACCACCTCATCGTTGTAGCGCATGCCGGTTTGGAGGATGGTACCGCTGGCCGAAGCCACATCAGGCACATTGGAGCTTTTCTGCAAAGACTCCACGCGGGCGTCGACGGCACTCAGCTCGTTATAGATAAGAGCGATACGGTCGTCGATGAACTGCTCGGTCTTTTGGGCCACCATATTCTTGTCGTTGATAACATCCTCATTGTAGACAGCGATGAGGGTGTCGACCACCTCGCGGGTGCGGTTGGCATTGGCATCGGTGAAGGAAATGGAGATGATGGAAGCGATCTTGTCGACACGAGACACATTGAGACGATGCTGCATGCTCTTGGCCACGTTGTAGAGCGGCGAATAGCCCATGTCGAAGGTGACATTGAGATCGCGATCGCTGAAGTTCTCAGTCTTTTCGATGGCGAAACTGCAGTATTCGTTCACCTTCACAATCTGGTTAAATGAAGCGGTATTCTTATCGCCCTTCACCTTGTTGCCGTTGAATGAAATGATGCGGTATTCGTAGTTGTCCTTGTCGCGGGGAGTCACCTCGAGCGAGAGGGCCAACTGGACGCTGTCCACCTGCATATTGAACATTTTGAGGCTCATTGGACGGTCCTTATAGTACGAAATTTTGCGGAAGGGGGAGTTGCGGCTGCACCAGCTATCCATGCCCAGACGGCCGGCAGTTTTCATCAGGAGCGGTGTCGACTTGATGATATAGATTTCGTTTTCGAGCGACAGCGAGCTGTTGTCGAATCCCATATTGGCGAAGATGGCGTCCATATTCTGGCGGTTGCCCACCTTGCCGTTGTTGTCGTCTCGAAGCAATATCGTGGCGTTATCGGTGAAAGCCTTCGGTTTCGACTTGTAGACAAATGCCGTAACCACAAGGGCGAGGATCACCGAGATGACAAACCAGTACCAATTGTTGAGTACGATAAATACGATGTCCCGCAACGAGATGGCGCTCTCATTTTCCTGAGACGGGTTTTGTTGTTGATTTGTGACTTGAGTATTATCCATAAGTGCTTTATTTTTCTACGTCGGGAGTAATAGTTGTTTTTTTAATGTTACTTGCTGTAGTGTTTGGACAGGGTGTAGTAGTAGAACATCGAAGCGAAGGTCGACAACACAGACAGGCCCGTAGAGATGTAGGTCATAATCATCGGGTCGTAGTCGGCGTTGCGTTTCTTGCGGCCGTTAGGTTCCACATAGACCACGTCGTTCTGGTGCAGATAGTAGTAGGGGGAATTGAACACATCCTGCTTGGTCAAGTCGAGGGTGCCGATGACACGCTGGCCGTTCTCCTCGCGGATGACGGTCACATTTTCGCGCTGGCCGTAGATGGTCAAGTCGCCGACCATACTCAGTGCCTCAAAGATGGTAAGACGTTCGCCCTGCACCACGAGTTGGCCGGGACGAGCCACATCGCCCAATACGCAGACGCGGAAATTCATCAGTTTCACTGTGACGACAGGATCTGTCACATGGCCTTCAGCCACCAGCCTGTCTTCCAACTGCTTGGCCAGCTCGGCGTGGGTCAGACCCAGCACCTTCAATTTGCCCAACACCGGGAAGGTGATGTATCCGTCCTGGTTCACCAGGTAACCCTGTACATTGGACGAACCGGGGTTGATGACAGCCCCCGTGGCACTCACGGCCGACTTGTTGGTTTCCTGATTGAAAGAGACGGTGGCTAACGGTGTCTGGCTCTCTACGTAGATGTAGAGAATATCGTTAGCCTGAATGCCCTTGGAAAATTCACCGGCAAGGGTCATCGAAGAATCTCGGGTGGCATCCTTCACATAGGCAATTTCACGCTCGGGGCCACATGCGGTAAGCATCAGCAACAACGCTGCGGCAGGCAATAGGAGCTTGGTCTTCATCTGCATTTTGAATTATTTTTATAATATGACTAATTTAATATTTTTCTCAAACCTTTATGTATCAATACATTTTATCTATCCGCCGCATACACAACGGAAAAAATCGAGATGCAAAGTTACAAAAAATAAGTTACCACGCCAAATAATTTCAAAAAAATCAAACAATTTCAATCGCTTTTCGACGTTATCACGACTAAAAAAAAAACGACAACCATGGAAGCGCTTCTTCTCGCCGCTGGATTGGGCACCCGACTCCGCCCGCTGACCGACGACCGGCCCAAAGCCCTTGTGGCTATCGGACATCGGACCCTGCTGGAAATAAACCTCCAACACCTCATCCGGACGGGGCACGACCATATCATCGTCAATGTGCACCACTTCGCCCCGATGGTGAAGGACTTCATTGCCAGCCGCCCCTGGGATGCTGACATCGAGATATCTGACGAAAGCGACCTGCTGCTCGACACCGGTGGTGCCCTGAAGAAAGCCTCCACCCTGCTTCGCGGCGAAAGCCTGCTGGTGTACAACGTCGACATCCTCTCCACCATAGACCTCTGCGCCCTGCGACAACAGCATGATGCCGCCGGCAGCTGGGCTACACTGGCGGCCAGCCGGCGCACCACCGACCGCCAACTGCTGGTAGGTTCCGACGGGAGCCTGCACGGATGGCATCAGGCAAGCACCGACAGTTACCGATGGGTCTCGACGCCCAAAAGCGACACACACCCGTTGGCCTTCAGTGGCATCGCCCTCGTGCAGAAGGAGCTGCTCGACCTCCTTCCCAACGCCGACCACCCCTACCCCATCATGCCAGAGTATCTGAAGCTGGCGTCATCGCATCCCATCCACACCTTCGAACACAATCCCTCGCAATGGCTGGATGTCGGCAAACCGGAAACGCTCGCCAAAGCCTCCGACTTTATGCACTTGAACAAATTATAAAATACTGTTTTACAAACAAAAACATTCGCCACATCAGTTATGGACTCTTTTCTACACCAAATAGCACAACACCTATGGAACCGTCACCACGGCCACATGGACGAGGTGTTGGTGGTGTTCAACAACCGTCGTGCGGGACGTTTCCTCACCGAAGAACTCATCGGCATGGACTCCAGGCCATTCTTCCTGCCACGCATCATCGGCATCGACGACCTGATCAACGAACTGGGCATGTTGCAAATCGCACCACAGGAGTTGATGCTCTTCGAACTCTACGACATTCACTGCCAAAAAGAGGGTCCCGACCGACGCTTCCAAACCTTTGAGGAGTTCATGTCTTTCGGCATGATGATGCTGGGCGACTTCTCCGAGATAGACCTCTACATGGTCGACGCCCGCAGCCTCTTCAACACCCTGAAGGAGCACAAGCGGCTGGGCGAATGGGAACCCGACGTCGGCGACAGCCTCACCCCCTTCCAGGAGAAATATCTGGCCTTCTTCAACTCGCTGTACGATTACTATAGCCAATTGCGGCAGACGTTGACCCTGCAAGGACGCGCCTACATGGGGATGGCCTATCGCCACGTGGCTGAAAACATTGCCACTTTAGCCCCAAACATTCATGAGAAACAAGTATACTTCGTCGGATTCAACGCCCTGTCGACCAGCGAAAAGACCATCATCAAACATTTCATCGACGAAGGGCAGGGGCACCTGTTGGTTGACGGCGACGACTACTACTTCAACGACGAACACCAAGAGGCAGGACTCTTTCTAAGAAAGCACGCCAAGACCTTTGCAGGCATCGGACCCTTTGAAGCGCATTTCGCCGAGAAAAAGAAGCATATACACATCGTCAACTGTCCCGAGAACGTCCTGCAAACCGTCAAGGCCGGACACCTGCTGGAATCCATCATTGAAACAGCGGAAAAAGAAGAAACCACAAACGACCCAAAATCCCCCGAAACCGCACTCGAGAAGACCGCAGTGGTGCTTGCCGACGAGCATCTGCTGTTGCCCATGCTGAACGCGCTGCCAGAAAAGGTCGACAAGGCCAATGTGACCATGGGGTACCCCTACACCTATTCCGAAACGCACAAACTAGCTTCTGCCATCCTTTCGCTCTACAACCACAGCAGCAAAAACGGCCGCTTCCACCACAACGACCTGACTACAATCTGCTCATGCCAAATATTTTCCAAAGCACTTGGATGCAGCGATTTGCATAGTCAAATAACCAAAACGTTGAACGATGGGAAAATCATCTACCTCAGTCCCGACGAAGCCCGCGAGCTGATGTCGGGCATCCTCCACGACGACCGCGCCAACCACCTTTTCCAAAGCAGCGCCCCCACCATCATGGAGGTCTTCGACATACTGCGACAAACCGCCTCCCTTCTGGTCAACAACAACGCACTGGAAGACAACATCAAAGAACAAGAGTCCCTCGCCTGTCTGATGCAGATTGTCGACTACTTCAGAAAGTTACAAACAGAGCACCAGTTCATTGGCAGCACCAGCACACTCCAAAAAGTCTACGACCGCATGGCGCAACGGCGATCCATCTCGTTCATCGGACAACCGGTGACAGGCCTGCAGCTGCTGGGCGTTCTGGAAACACGCAGTTTGGACTTCGACCGCATCATCATGCTCTCGGTCAACGAAGGCATCTTGCCATCGGGAAAGAACGACAACTCACTGATTCCTTACGCTCTAAAGAAGAACGAAGCCTATCAGTTGCCCACCTTCAAAGAGAAAGAGGCCGTCTACTCCTACCATTTTTACCGCATGCTGCAACGCACCGACGAGGCATGGCTGCTCTACAGCTCCGAGTCGGGCGGTATGGGCAAGGGCGAACCAAGCCGCTTCATTATGCAGCTGAAGAACGAACTGGCGCTGCGCTACCCCAACATCGTCATCGACGAGGAGACCGTCTCGACCGTACAACGTCAGCCAACCATCCCAACAGTCAGCACTGCCCCCAAGGGACCCGACATCCTTCAGCGGCTGCACGACATGGCTGCCACAGGATTCTCGCCCTCGGCGCTGAACCGCTACCGCAGCTGCCCGATGCTCTTTTTCCTGCAAGATGTGATGGGCGCCCGCGAACAAGAAACAGTATCCGAAGACCTTGAGTCGAACGAACTGGGCACCTTCATCCACGACTGCTTGTGCGAGATATACAATCTGGACACTGACCGCCAGATACGGGAACAAACCCTCCGCACGGCACTGGATCAGCTGGATGCCGTCACCGACGAGAAATACAAGTCCAACGCCCTGAAAAAACGCAGCAGCGAAGGCAAGAACCACCTCTACCTCGAGGTGTCCAAGACACAGATACGCCGTTTTCTGGAGAAGGAGATACAATACCTGGAAAAGGGCCACACCATCCACATTGAAATGACCGAACACGAGATGGCCATACCATTAGTCCTCAACGATTTCGGCATCAACGAAACAGTCACCATCAAAGGCACTGCCGACCGTATCGACACCGTAGAAGGACACTTGCGGGTGGCCGACTACAAATCGGGCGCTGTCGACAAGAAAGAACTGCACGTCGACGGCGAGGGGGTCGATTTCCGCGACGTTTCGGACAAATGGTTCCAGGTGATGACCTACGCATGGCTCTTCTGCCGTTCGTTCCACTATGAAAAGCCCTTTTCGTCGGGCATCTTCCCCCTGCAGCAGCTGCGGGCCGACTTCCTCCCCGCTTCATGGAACGGGAAGCTGCTATTGGACCATTCCGACATTGACAAGTTCGAGTTGATGCTAAAATCGCTCCTGTCTGAAATGCTTGATCCCAACACACCTTTCGTCGCCAAACCCAAATCGGCAAACAAAAGCTGCGCCTATTGTCCCTTCACCCGATCGTGCCATCCCGACAAAAGCAAAACGCCGAAGCGAACAAAAAAAAATGCAAGAAAGTCATGATTTTCAAAAATAATATGTAAATTTGCATTTTCGTTCAGACCTTGTTTCCCAACGCCCATAGGCATTGAGAGACAAGTGTATGACGCTATAAATGTGATATTAATATAAAATAAAATAGATTGTAAAGTCTGCTTTTCAACTGTAAAAAAGTCACTCGTTTTATGAAAAAATCGATTTTTACGTTCGTCCTCATGTCACTGCTGCTGGTAGGCTGCAACGGTTTGTCAAAAATGAAATCCGACAGCAAGAAAGTTCGCTACCAAGCCACGCCCAACCCCGTAGAGACCCGCGACGACAAAGTGGTGGTCAAATTCGTCGGTTCCATACCGGAGAAATATTTTGCCAAGAACTGCGCCGTCTTCGTCCAACCGGTCTTCACATGGGAAGGGGGATCCATTCCACTGGAACCCATCACCCTGAAGGGCGAAAACGTCAATGGTGAAGGCATCACCATCAACTATGAGAACGGCGGACGATTCACCTACACCGACGAGCTCGACTTCAAACCCGGCATGGAGACCGGTCGCGTCACCCTGGCGCCCGTAGGCTACAAGGCCTCCACCACCGACGACGAGGCCAAATTCCCCGACGAAATCCAATACTCCACCAAGACATTCCCCACTGTGCTGATTTCTGATGGTGTCAACACCACGTCGACATGGGTCAACATCCGCGGCAACATTTCCATCTCCCCCATCAACTACAACAAAACCCAAGGCGTCATTGAGACCGCTGACATCTACTTCCCCAACGGCCAATCCACACTCGACTGGAACTTCCAGATGAACCGGATCTTCAATTCCAAATCCCAGCTGGACCAGTTGAAGGACATCATGTTGGAGAACGGTCTGCCGAAACAGATCACCATCACCGGTTGGGCTTCGCCTGAAGGTGAAGAGACCAACAACGTGGGTGTCTCCAAGAACCGCGCCGAAGTGGCCACCGTGCAAATCAAACGCGTGCTCGACGAAGTGCTCCGCACCATGGCCCAGCGCGCCAACGTGCCCAACTACGAAATCGACCACTACAAATACGAACTGCAGAAACAGATTGTCGTTTCGACCCGTGCCGCCGGCGAAGACTGGGTACACTTCATCATCATGGTGGAAGAATCTGACATTCAAGACAAACACGCCATCGTCAACATCGTCGAGACCCAGCAGAACCTCATCAAACGTGAGCAGATGATCAAAAACATGGCCGAGACATACACCCAGCTTAACACGCATATTTTCCCCAACCTGCGTCGTGCCCAGATCGCCCTCTACTACTCCGAAGCCCGCAAGACTGACCCTGAACTGGCCAAACAAGCCTCGCTCAACCCCGCCAAGCTGACCTTCGACGAACTGATGTATGCCGCCTATATCAATTACAACTACGACACCAAATTGAAATACTACAAGTGGGCAACCGAGAACTACAGTTCCGAATGGGCAGGCTGGAACAACGCTGGCGCCGTGGCCTTCTACCTGGGCGACTTTGCCGAGGCCGAACGCTACCTCAACATGGCACGCCAGCTGAACCCCCACAACCCCGACGTGCTCAACAACACCGGTCTGCTCTGTCTGGCACAGAAAGACTACGCCCTCGCCAAATACTACTTCGAGGAAGCTGAACGTCAGGGCAGTACCGATGCCGAAACCAATCTCCCCATCCTCAACCTCAAGAAAGGCAACTACAAGGAGGCGGAAAAGCAACTGAAGGGTAGCACCTGCAGCTACAATCTGGCATTCGCCCAACTCATGAACGGCGAAACCAGCAACAGCATCCGCACGCTCGACTGCTGCCTGGATCAGAACGCCGACGTCTACTACCTCCGCGCCGTTGCCTACGCACGTTTGGGCGACAAGGTCAACTGCCTCAAGAATCTCAAAATGTCGTGCGACGAACAATACAACTATAAGGAACGCGCCGCTGTCGACGTCGAATTCAAAGCCTATTGGGACGACGAGGAATTCAAACTGATCGTGAAACTCTGGTAAGCGAAGCCTGAAAATGAAACGGCAAATACCAAACCTCATAACACTCTGCAACCTGCTTTGCGGAGTGTTTTCTTGTATTTTCGCCCATGAGGAGACGTTGCACATCGCAGCCCTATTCATCTGCCTGGGCATTTTCTTTGACTTCTTTGATGGCATGGCGGCACGGCTGCTCGGCGTGGTCTCACCCATGGGAAAAGAGCTCGACTCGCTGGCCGACGTTGTCACCAGCGGCGTAGCGCCAGGTCTGATCCTATACGTCCTTCTGACACAGCTGACCGAACTGACCTGGCTGAAGTATCTGGCCCTTCTCACACCTCTTTTCGCCGCCTACCGCCTGGCCAAATTCAACATCGACGACCGCCAGAGTCACAGTTTCCTCGGTCTTCCCGTGCCGGCCAACGCCCTCATCTGGGTAGGCATAGCCCTCGCATGGCGCATGTCCTGCTGCAACGACAGCATCCTGATTGGCGACCATACGGCCATCGCCGTCATACTTGTCGCCGTGTCGTTGGTCACCGGTATCCTTATGGTGAGTGAAGTGCCCATGTTCTCGTTAAAGTTCAACTTCAAGGACATGTCGTGGGCAAGCAACGCCACACAATATTTCTTTCTGATAGGATGCGCCGTCATTGTCGCGATATGCCTCCTCACAAACGCCATCTGGCTCAGCCTTTCATTTATCATTCTTTGGTACATACTCCTCTCCATCCTCACCAGCAAACGTCAAGATGCCTAATCCTCGTGACATATCGATAGCCGACTACGACTATCCGCTACCCGACGAACGCATAGCCAAATTCCCATTGGACAAGCGCGACCACTCCAAACTACTGGTATACCGGAACGGAGCCATCAGCGAATCGCAGTTTTTCCATCTGCCCGAACTGCTGCCCCCCGACGCCATGTTGCTCTTCAACAACACCAAAGTCATCCATGCGCGACTCTTTTTCCGCAAACCCACTGGCTCCGTCATCGAGATTTTCTGTCTGGAACCCTGGCAGGAAGCCGTATCGAAGGCCTTTGAAGCCCGCCGGCACGGCACATGGCTCTGCTTTGTGGGCAACAACAAAAAATGGAAGGAAGGTCCTTTGAGTCGCGACATCACTATCGGCGGCAAGCAGTTGACACTCACCGCCACCCGACGCGAAGCCCGAGGCAACGCCTGGCTGGTGGACCTAGACTGGACAGGCGAGATCACATTTGCCGAGCTGATTGACCACGCCGGAGTGATACCATTGCCACCCTACCTGCACCGCGAGGCGGAAGAAGGCGACAAAGAACGCTACCAAACCGTTTATGCCGAGCATGAAGGCTCAGTGGCGGCACCCACAGCAGGTCTTCACTTCACCGAAACGCTGCTCGGCCGTCTTGCCGACCAAGGTATCAAGACCGAATACATCACCCTGCATGTCGGTGCAGGCACCTTCAAGCCCGTAACCACCGCCACCATCGGCGAACACGAGATGCATGTGGAAAAGGTGCAGATAAGCATCGACAACCTGCACCATATCATAGACCATTTAGGCCACCCCATCATTCCTGTAGGCACCACCACGGTACGCACACTGGAATCGGTCTACTGGTTCGGTGTCAAACTACAGGACAACCCCCACCTCGAGGCCATGCACATCAAGCAGTGGGACCCCTACGAACTGGCCGACCGCAGCGTCGACACCGCCACCGCCTACAACAATGTGATCCGATGGATGGAGCAGCAGCAGACCACCCTGCTTGACGGCGACACCCAGTTACTGATTGCACCCGGCTACGAATACCATGTCATCAACGGATTGATTACCAACTTCCACCAACCCAAGAGCACCCTGTTGCTACTGGTGTCGGCGCTGATAGGTGACCAATGGAAATCCTGTTACCGCTATGCGCTAGAGCACGACTTCCGTTTTCTCAGCTACGGCGACAGTTGTCTCTTCTTCAAGCCCCAAACAGTGTGAACCCCTTCCGCGACCTGATCGGACTCTTCTTTCCGCGATGCTGTAGCATCTGCGGTGAACTGCTGGTGGGCGGCGAGCGCCACATCTGCAGCCGCTGTCTGCTGCATCTGCCCGAAGCCTACAACGCGATAGGCGAAGAAAACTATGTGGAACAACGCCTGATGGGGCGCATACCCATTGTTGCCGCCACCGCCCTGTTGCTTTTCCGACGCGGCAACGAAGTGCAGACGCTGCTGCACCAAATCAAATATCGAGGCAACGAACCCTTAGCCGTCGCCATGGGACGCCATCTGGGGCTGCGACTGGCGGAGAGCGGCCGCTTTGACGATGTCGACCTGCTGGTACCCGTACCGCTGCATCCCCGCAAGGAACGGAAACGAGGATACAACCAAAGCCTGCTGCTCTGCCAAGGCATTGCACAGACCTTCCCCCACCCCATCGAGCAAGGCAATCTGATTCGCACCCACCACACCCCGTCGCAAACCCGCAAGAACCGACAGCAGCGACTGAAGAACATGGAAGATGTCTTCGCCATCAGCCACCCCGATCGGCTCAAGGGGAAACACCTGCTGCTGATTGACGACGTGCTCACCACCGGTGCCACCACCGAAGCCTGCGCCAAACAGCTGCTGACCGTCGAAGGCGTCAGTATCAGTGTAGCCTCGCTAGCCGCCGCAGGTGACGTATAACCCGACCATCAAACAGTAAAAAACGGCCCACGAAGGAACGAAAGAAGCGTCAAAAAGCGAAAAATCTTTTGCAATTCCATTTTTTTCTTTATCTTCGTTGTTTGAAAACGAAAAGTAGCTACGCACAAAACAAAATAGCAATCAACTACTTATAGAAAAATATAACACACTATACACCATGAAATACAATCGAGTCCTCCTGAAATTGAGCGGCGAATCACTGATGGGTTCGCAGAGCTACGGCATTTCGCCCGAAATGCTGGAACAATATGCCAAAGACATCAAACAAGCCATTGACAGCCATGTGGAAGTAGCCATCGTCATCGGTGGTGGCAACATCTTCAGAGGGCTCAGTGGTGCCGCCCAAGGCATGGACCGTGTTCAGGGCGACTACATGGGCATGTTGGCCACACTCATCAACAGCATGGCGCTGCAAGCCGAGCTCGAAAAGCAAGGCATGCGCACCGAGCTGCTCAGCGGTTTGGCCATTGAGCCGATATGCAAGGAGATGAGCCGTCGGCGTGCCATTGAAGCCATGAAAGAAGGCAAAGTTGTCATCATCGGTGGCGGCAGCGGCAACCCCTTCTTCACCACCGACACAGCCTCGGCACTCCGCGCCGTGGAGATACAGGCCGATGCCATTTTGAAAGGCACCCGCGTGGACGGCGTCTACACCGCCGACCCCGAAAAGGACCCCACCGCCACCAAATACCAGAGCCTCACCTTCCAAGAAGCCCTCAGCAAAAAGCTGAAGATTATGGACCTTACCGCCTTCGCACTGTGCGAGGAGAACAAGCTGCCCATCTACGTGTTCGACATGAACAAACCCGGCAACCTGCAGAAAGTTGTCTGCGGCGAGCCCATAGGTACGGAAGTGAAATAGAGCCCCTCCAACCATTCCCGAAAAAAACAGAATAATCAATAATTACCAACAGACCATGAACGATCTATCGAAAGCTTGCATTGACGAAGCTAAACAAAGTATGCAAAGCGCCATCAACTTCCTTGAGAAGGAACTGGCCAAGATTCGTGCCGGCAAAGCCAATCCCGGCATGCTCGACGGTGTCAAAATAGACTATTATGGCACCCCCACCGAACTCAGCCAGGCTGCCAACATCAGCACACCCGACGCCCGCAACATCATCATCCAGCCTTGGGACAAATCCATCATCGGCGCCATCAACAAAGCCATCCTCGACGCCAACTTGGGATTCACGCCGCGCCACGAAGGCGACATACTACGTATTGTGGTGCCGCCGCTGACTGAAGAGCGCCGTAAAGAACTGAGCAAAGCCGCCAAGAGCGAAGTGGAGAACAGCAAGGTGAACATCCGTAACGCCCGCCGCAACGTCATGGACAAAGTCAAAAAGCTCAAAGACAAGTCTGTACCCGAAGACGAAGTGAAACAAGTGGAGAAAGAAATTCAAGACATCACCGACAAATTCATTGCCGAGTGCGACAAGGTTTTTGCTGCCAAAGAAAAAGAGATCATGACGGTGTAAAAAGACACCCCCTCTGCAATGGACATCCGTTACTTCGACACACTCGAATCGACGAACAAATACTGCAAACTCCTCGACCCTGAAAGGGTTGAGGAGTTTACTGTTATATGTGCCCGTAGCCAGACGGCCGGCATCGGGCAACAAGGCAACGTGTGGACCAGCGAGCCCGGTGCCAACCTCACCTTCAGCCTGGTGCTGAAGCCCCTCTTTCTGGCAGCCGCCGACCAGTACCAACTGACCATGATGCTGGCCGTGGCCGTAGCCGACACCGTGGCGGAGACAGTAGCCCCACAGCAGGTGCACATCAAATGGCCCAACGACATCTACGTCGGCAGCAAGAAGATTTGCGGCATACTGACCAGCAGCCAGATACATGGTGAGCAGCTGTCGTATGCCATCTGCGGCGTCGGGCTGAATGTCAACCAGACCCATTTCCCAGAATGGGTGCCCAACCCGACATCGCTGAAACTACTGACCCGTCAAACCTTTGACACCGACGTGGTGCTTCACCGCCTTTTGGACAACATACACAAGGCTTACGAAACCCTACAAAGCGCCCCGACTCTTATCCGCCAACACTATCTGGATCAGCTGTTTCGTATGGGGCAGAAAGCCACCTATATCATTGATGGCAAACCAACACAGGCCACCATCGGCGGCGTGGACCGCTACGGCCATCTGGAACTCACCACTACCGACGGAGCGCACATCACCCGCGCCATGAAAGAAATACAATGTATTATCTGACACTCTGTTGAAACGAGGCGTGCCCCATGGAATGGTGACCCATCCTCCAAGTGGCAACCAATGGCCAAAGGCCAACAACGCCCCCTTCACTCATTCGTAGCGATGTTTTTTTCATCATTCCGTTGGTAATTCCGAATTATTATGTACCTTTGCACTCGATTTGGTTGCGAAAAACATGCGTCCATACCCATTTTAACAAATTAGGGCACATGCCATTAGCATCAAAAGGGAATCAGGTGGAAATCCTGAACAGTCCCGCTGCTGTAAGTTCCGAAAAACCGCAGTCCGACCCAAGCCACTGTGTGACGCCATAGCCACATGGGAAGGCAGTGACGGCGGAGAACAAAGTCAGAAGACCTGCCAAATCGTGTTTTTAACGCTTTCGAGGAAAAAGCAGGAAACAACGCAGGCTATGCCTGACGAAAGACTGTCGTGTTCCGTTCAGTTCCGTTTCCCGATTTTTTTTGCAGAAAGCTATTTATTAACCCTTGTCTTCAGCAATGGAGACAACAAAATTAAATAGTTTCACACTATGCTAAAAAAAGTATTAGCACTTGGTCTTACACTGATGCTTGTCGGCGGAGCGGTTGCACAGCAGACAAGCAACAATGAGCTTCATGGCATCAAAGGCAAAAAAGGAGCCAAAACAATCACTTTTGCCGCATCAGACATCCAATACTGGGTCGGAACCGGCAGCAATTCGGCCATTGTCATCATTGGCTGGGACGACAACGCCACCCCAACAGCCCTTGCCTGGGGTGTGCATTGGAACGGTTCAACCACAGCCACAGGGCTGCTTGACAGCATCGTTGCACACGACAGCCGTTTTTCCTACTCCATAAGCGGCAGCATGATGAACAGCATGGCCTACAACGATGGAACCCTGAACTTGCAGCCGAATCCTGACGACATCGGATGGTGGTGCTACTACCTAAATGGCGACTGGGGCCCCTATGCATGGCCCAACTGCCCGGTGGCGAACAACGATGTCATCGAGGCAAGCGAAAGCTGCTCATGGTCGCTGACCACAGCCATTGCAGCCACAGACCCCAACGGCAGCAGTGACGACACCCCCGAAGACGCCTCATTTGACGCCAGCGACATCCTTTATTGGGTGGGCGAAGGCAGCAACGAGGTTGTCATGGCTGTCAACTGGGCCGACACCGCCCTGGCATGGGGCTACCGCTTCAACGGCGAAAGCGTCTCTGTTGCAACCATGATGGACGACATAGCAGCCGCCGATTTCCGTTTCAGCTACTCCACCAATGGCGGTTATCTTTCCGACATCAACTTCATCTGCGGAAACGACACCCTTGGCGTGACCGCCGGCAACTACTGGTGGAGCCTGCTGAACCATGTGGCCGGCATGGGCATGAGCGACATGCTGCACGACGGCGATTTCTACAAGTGGGGCGATCTCAGCGTGGCTGTTGTCACCGACAGCACATGGGTGGCCGATTGGAGCTACTGGGACTACACCAACGTGTGGCCCTATGCCATCCACCCCGTCAGCGTCCCCAGCACCACACCCGAAGTAGGACCCTTCTGCGGTGCCGCAGGAACGGAAGGCAGCAGCGCCATTTCCTACAACGATCCCCGCATCAAGGCGTGGGCTACAGGATGCACCATTGTTCGCGGATCGCAGAACCTCTCCGACCCCGACGCAACAACCGTCACTTTCGGAACTGAAAACGAAGCCATCGGAGCCGCCAGCGCCAGCACCACCGATGTGGTGAGCCTCGGCGACGGCGGAAGCGCCACCCTGACCTTTGCCCATCCCATCAAGAACGGCGATGGCTTTGACTTTGCCGTGTTCGAGAATTCGTTCAACGACGGTTTCCTGGAACTTGCCTTCGTGGAAGTCAGCTCCGACGGCATCAACTTTGTCCGCTTCCCCGCCACATCGCTCACCCAGACCGATGTTCAGATTGGCGGCAACGGTCCTGTCGACCCCACCTTCATCAACAATCTGGCCGGCAAATACCGCGTCGGATACGGCACCCCGTTCGACCTGGAAGAGCTACGCGACAGCACCAATGTCGACATAAACAACATCACCCACATCCGTGTTGTTGACGTGGTGGGCAGTATCGATCCCCAATACGGCACCTACGACGCATTCGGACACATCATCAACGACCCCTTCCCCACCATCAGCCACAGTGCCGGATTTGACTTGGACGGTATCGGCGTGCTGAACCAAGCCACCACGGGTATTGACGACAGAGAAGCGGCCCAGTTCCGAGCCTATCCCAACCCTGCCGTGGACAACATCAACGTTGTGTATAACGGGGCTGCAGATGCCGCTGTCGTCAAATTTTACGACATGACGGGACGCGAAATCATCAGCAGCGTCATCGCCAATGGCAGCACCATCCAGATTGCCACATCACATTTGCCCAACGGCATCTACATGCTGCGAGTGAATGAAGAAGTGGAGAAGATAGTGGTGCGGCATTGACACACCGAGTCCTGACCGCTGCAACACGTAAGGCAGCGTAAGGACCGGCATTAACTACGGTTGGTTTTATTATCATTTATATGTGAAGCGGCGGCCATCAGGTCGCCGTTTTTTTATGGTTTCATCCGACAAATGCGAAGGAGAAATCCCATCAAAGAAGCTGTTGTTTTTGCATTCGTCGTATGGTTGAGGAGCGGACATACAGACGCACTTGGAGTTACCAACCTTAAAGTTTTTAGGTAAAAGGGCACATCGATCAAGGCACATCGATCAAGGCACATCCAAAGTGAAATGCATCGACCAAAGTCCTGAAATAACGGTAAAAAACGGCCCGATCAATCACGCAATCCCACAACCGTGCAGGTCAAGCGAGGGCAAACGCGAGGGGTCGCGTCACATTTTCTCGAAGCTTTGTTTGATGCCTTCGTCGTATGGGATCACCTCCTCGATGGCATTGTAGCCGGGGTTGTAATAAAAATAGGACTCGTTAGTTCCCTTGGCACGGCAGACATACTCGGCGAGGAGCTTTTCGACATAGAGGGTGGCACAAGCCGAGCCGAGCCTGCGGGCCATGCGGTAGGCGTCGTTGACATCGATGCGATGGAACTGGGTCTGCATGGTGGCCTTGCCTTCCTTGATGGATTTGACCGTTCCCTGGAAATCCTCAGCAATTTCGTCGTTCTTGAAGTACAGGACATCATTACTGTCGCGTGCATCCAGGCGGAGCCAGACATGGGTTGCGAAATGCCTCAAGTTGTAGTCGTAGGCATAGTACATACCCTTCTTGGTTCGGAAATCGCTACGTGTGGGCTGCAGGTATTCCTCGGCTTCGATTTGGGCGACATCGATAGTGAAATGGCTGTCGTCGGCGACAGGCAGCTGGGAAGGATCTCCGACAAGGACAATCGGGATGCGGGTGCGGCTCAGCGTAAAGAGGAAAGCCTTGTTGAACTGGTCAAGGAAAAGGCTGTCGTCGACCTTGTCGAGGATGGCCGTAAGCGAGGCGATGACGGAATCCTGCTGCTGCTCGCTCATCAGGGAGAATCCGGCGACGCTATTCAGTGAGCTATTAGTATGGATAACTTCCTTGGGCAAGGAGACATAGATTTGTTCGACAGCACTGTCCTTGCCCTTGCGGAACTTGGACAGGAAACTGTTGGCATAGTAGAGGTCACTGCTGCAGGAGCAGAGAAGGGCAAGCGTTGTGAGAAAGATGGAGATACGAAGGTATTTCATGGGAGGTTTGATGAATGGTTGTTTTATATTGATGCGTTGAACTGTTTGATCCTGTCGGGATTGCTCTTGGTTGTCTGCCAGATGAGTTTGAAACGTGGGAGCAGAGAAAATATTGCGTAGTTGAAGGACAAAAAATTTGTCAATCCGCTCTATTTTAGTAATTTTGCAATTCGTTTGAAAGCTAAAAAACAAAGATAAATAATTAATAACAAATACAATAACAAAGAAAAGACATGAAGAAAGTCAGTGTAAAAGATGAGATCATAGCCTACGCCTTGGTTGCCTTGGGCAGCTTGCTGTTTGCTGTGGGCGATGTGATGTTTGTGAACCCCTACCGTCTGGCTCCTGGCGGTGTGTACGGTCTGGCCAACGTGTTCCACGCGCTGTGGGATTGGAAGATATCGGTTGCCGGTATCTGTATGGACATCCCGCTGATGATTATCGGCACATGGATACTGGGTCCCCGTTTCGGCATCAAGACTGTCACTTCGGTGATACTGATACCCTTATTCACCTATGTGCTGGAAAGCACTTGGGGCTATGCTCCCGTGATTCATGAGGGACTTTACGACGCCAGCGAGGGTCTCACCGGCTTCCTGTCCTACACCATCGGTTCGGGCGACGACGCCATAGAGAAATACTTCCTTCCCGACTTCTTCCTGAACACCGTGGTGGCAGGTCTGATTTACGGCGTGGCCATCGGTCTGATTTTCCGTGCCGGCGCAACATCCGGCGGCAGCGACATCATTTCGATGATCATCCACAAATACACCAAGATTTCGCTTGGCGTGCTGGTGCTGATTGTTGACAGCTGCATTTCGCTGACCACCTTTGTGGCCTTTGGCGACATCCGCCTGCCCATCTACTCCATCATCCTGATCTTCATCGAAAGCAAGATCATCGACCTGGTTGTTGAGGGCGTAAGCACCTACAAGACCTGCTTCATCATCACCGAGCACATTGACGAGGTGAAGAACTACATACTGAACGACCTGAAACGCGGTGGCACCTGCTTCCCGGGACAGGGTCTGTATCAAGGCCATGAGCGCAAGATGATATATGTGACCCTCGACCGTGGCGACCTGGTGAAACTGAAATCCAACCTGCGCCAGCTGGACCCCAACGCCTTTGTCAACGTGATAGAGAGTTCGGAGATTATGGGTTACGGATTCAAGGCGCTGCCTGAAGAATAAACCCCGCTGCCCACCACTCCATATAAGCGTCAGCCATGAAGATACTGCAATTGTGCATCAAGCCCCCCTACCCGCCCGTTGACGGCGGCACGCTGGCCATGGACAGCGTCACCCAGGGGCTGCTGGCGGCAGGCCACAGTGTGAAGGTGCTCACCGTGAGCAGCGACAAGCACCCCGTCAGGCACGAGGCCATCCCCGACAGCTACTGGCAGCAGACGCACATGGAGTCGGTGCACATAGACCTGAGCATCCATCCGCTTCAGGCCGCCGTGGCGCTGCTTTGCGGCGAGTCGTACCATGTGAAGCGTTACATCAGTACCGACTTCCGAGAGAAGCTGACCGAGATACTGCAACACGAGGAGTTTGACGTTGTGCACATGGAGAGCATCTTTCTGGCGCCCTATCTACCCACCATACGAAAGTACAGCGCTGCCGTCATCGTGTTGCGAGCCCATAATGTGGAGCACCACATCTGGCAACAGATTGCCAAGGGCACGCGCAGACCGCTGAAGCGATGGTACCTGAAGAAGCTGGCGCTGGCACTGCGCGTCTACGAACTGGAGCGGGTGAACGACTTTGACGGCGTTGCCTGCATCACCGCCAACGATGCCGAGTGCTTGAAAAAAGAAGGCTGCCGCCGACCCATCACCGACATACCCTTCGGCATCGTTCCCGAAACCATAGCCGATGTGTGCGAAGAGCCCTACTCGCTGTTCCACATCGGCTCGATGGACTGGCGTCCCAACGAAGAGGGCGTGCGCTGGTTTCTGAAAGAGGTGTGGCCGCTCATCCACAACGAGCTTCCTCAGGTGAAGCTCTATCTGGCCGGACGCAAGATGCCCGATGACCTGATGCAGCTGCAGAGCGAGAACGTGGTGGTTGTAGGCGAAGTGCCAGACGCGGCCCACTTCATTGCCTCCAAGCAGCTCAACGTGGTGCCCCTATTGGCCGGAAGCGGCATCCGGGTGAAAATCATCGAAGCCATGTCGCAGCGCAAAGTGGTCATCACCACGCACACCGGCGCTGAAGGCATACGATACACCGACGGCGAGCACCTGCTGATTGCCGACACGCCGACGCAGTTTGTCGACCAAATAAAGCGCTGCCTGTCGGACCCCGAGCTGCGCAACCGCATAGCCGACAACGCCTACCGCCTCGTGGACGAGGACTATAGCAACAGAGCGCTGACGCAAAGGCTGGTGGACTTCTACAATAAAATTCGACAAAAGACGTTATCCTGAAAAAAATCGCCACAAGATGAAAATACAAAAGACACTCATACTGACGCTTCTTCTGACCCTCAGTTGTCTGGCTTCGGCCCAGATCAAAATTCCCGGCACCTCGTACAGCTTCACATTCCCGAACAACGACTGGCGCTATCTGGAGACGACCACCGTGGACAAGAACACCAACGTATACCTGTACTGCTATTCGGGCCACTATGTGGTCAGTTCGACGGGCGACACCACGCTACCCTACATGCGCATCTACGTCCGCAAGCACTTCACCGGCAGCATATACGACCTGATCTACCAGCGTTCGCTGACGCAGCCCTTCCAGTCGCTTGACGAATACACCTACGACGACGGCAGTATGGGCTACTTGGGTGCATACACCAGTCCCAGCGACAAGAAAGACTACGAATTCCGTATGGTCTACATAAAGGAGAAGAACACCATGATAGAGATACGACTGGAGACCCTGCTAGACACCTATGACGAATTCGACGAGATGTTCCTCTCGATACTCAACTCCATCAAAGCAAACTGATTGCATCATGTCAGCAACAACCGCAAAGCACGTTTCGCGCCTGTCCTGGCCGGTGCTGCTGCTGGCACTGCTGCTAGGTGCACAGCCTGCAACAGCCCAGGACGACGAGACGAAAGACAACGCCTACTATTCGAAACTCTATACGCAACGCTACAAGCAGTACGTCAAGGACCCCGACAACGTGGCCCACAACGTGGCTTTGGCCGATTTCTTCTGCGACACGCTCAACCCCCAGCGCAACTATGCGCAGGCGATGAAGTACATCACCTTTGCCGAGAAGCAGTACATCACCATCATCGAAGACCGCAGCATGTTCAAGGAGGTGAACCGCCTCATCAAGCAAAAGATCACACTGGCCACGGTACGGGAGCAGAAGAAAGCGATTGTCGCCCTTGTAGTACAAGAGCTCTCGAGTGAAGCGATGATCAGCGACGCCGTGCTGGAAAGCTATACCACAGCATTCAAGGACGACCCCACGGTGATGCGACTGGTGGAAGGCCGACAGGTCCATTCGCGCTACCTGCAGGCACAGCGCACCAACACCATGGCCGCCTATAAGGAAATTTACACCAACTATCCCTCCACATTGGAAAGCGAAGCCGCCGAGCGAGAGATGAGCCGACTGGCGTCGGAACGCATCGCCACAGCCCAACGCGAAGGGCAGGTGGACACGCTGCTGGACGGCTTTCTGGACGTCCCCGCCGTGCAACGCACAGCCATCGCCAAGAAAAGCGCCATCGCCTACCACCAACTACAAATAGCCCCCACACCCAAAGCCTATCACGACTTCCTGAACCGCTATTCCGGAAGCGACGAGTACACCCTGGTCCTCAACAAGATGGACGAGATACTGCTACAGGAATTCAACGCCCTCACCACGCCGCGCGAATATGCCGACTTTGCCATCGACAATCCCGACAACGCTTTGGCTGACAAAGCCATGGAACGTCTTCGCTCCATGATCACCGAGGAACGCGACATCCGCGCCCTGAAGATTTACATGGAAGAATTCCCGTTAGATGTGAAATACAACGACATCTACTTGCAGTACTACAAATGGTATACCGAGGAAGGCAACCGCGCCCCCATCGAGCACTTCATTGAAGTACATCCCGATTTCCCCTACCGCACCGCCGTGGAAGACGACCTGGCCGCTGCCGACCGGCGCGACCAATACGATGTCAACATGCCCTTCCGTGAAGAGGATTTCGGCGCATGGAAGACGAAAATACTCTACCTCACTGGGAAAAAGATATCGTTTGTGGCCCTGCAGCGCACCATGCAGCAACTCATCGCCTCGCGCAGCTGGAGCAAGATTCCCGAGCGTATCAACAAATTCGACATCAGTTTCGGCAACTATTGCGTAGACGAGGTCGCGGAGCTGAAATCCATTGTCAGCGCTCCAGAAGACAAAAGGCTCACCCCCACCACTATGGTTGTTCCCGTCTACGACATGATGCACCCCGTGCGCCACCCCGACGGACGCCACCTCTACTACCATCGCCTCAGCGAGGGCGCCGACGTCATCTATGTGGCACAATTTGTCGACAACAAAAAAGGCGGACAGTGGCGCGCCATCGGCAAGGCCCGATTCACGAATCTGGAGAATCGGGGGCTCCACATCTACAGCTTCTACGACGGCGGCCGCAAAATGCTGCTGGGACAAAACGGCAACATACTGATGGCCGAACTGCACGATGACGTATGGACCGCACTGCAACTGCCCGAACCCATCAACAGCCCCTACAACGACTACGACGCCTACATGCTGCCCGACAGCAGCGGCATGCTGCTGGCATCAGACCGTCCCGGCGGATACAACATGCAGCTCTCCCGCAGCAAATTCCACGGCGATACGGCTCTGGCATCCGACATCTACTTCGTACCGCTGACCGCCAAGGGATGGGGCGAACCCGTCAACCTGGGATTCCATGTCAACAGCCAATACATGGAATGCAGCCCCAGCATCAGCAGCGACCTGAAGACGCTCTATTTCATCACCGACGGACGCGGCGGTCTCGGCTATGGCGACCTCTACTACACCACTCGCGACGACGTGAACGACTGGGTGCACTGGGCTAAACCCACCAACTACGGCAAGGAGACCAATACCGGATTCAACGAATACTCCGCCGTGCTCGACGCCGACGGCAAGCACCTGACCCTCTGTTCCAATGCCAAAGGACATTACGGAAGTTTCCAAGTTGCTGCCATTCACACCATCAACAACCAGTTCAAGACCATCAACGTCAAAAGCACGGCTGTGGGCTACACCTTCGACCTCTACGACATGGCCAAACAAAAGAAGATTGTCGAGCGTCAGAATGTGGAGCAGCAAGGCGTGTGGAAATCATCGTTCTACAGCAACAAGCAATACATCCTGCTGGCGCAGTGTGCAGGACTCTACATGCCCGGCATCCGCTTCACGCCCGGCAAGACCCAACAGATTGAACCTGTCGCCTACGAAGCCGCACAACTGCTGGAATTGACCGCATCCGACAAACCGATGGCCCTTCCCTGCATCGATTTTGCAGACGACGGTAGCACCCTGACGCCCTATGCCCTAGCCGAAATAGACCATCTGGCCGATTTTCTGCAACGCAACAGCGCCCTGGCCGTCGAATTCCTCATCCATGTGGACGGCACCGACGACGCCAGCTGTTTCAAGCGTTCGCAAGCACAAGGCAAAGAGATAAAAAACAGATTAATTTCCAAAGGAATAGAAGCAGACCGCGTTGCCATTTCCGGCTTCGGCAACAGCCAAACCAAGCGCGGCACCGCCAGCAGCGGCGTGACGGTTTATTTCCGTGAATTCTGATTTTTTGGGACTTATCAACAATTCGTTGCGGATTTCTTTTTCGCGTCAGCTTGTTTCCATCCAAAAAAAGCCAGTAATTTTGTACCCGATTTCGGAAACTGTTCCGTAACAAAAACTTACTGCCATGGAGAAACACAAGACGATACTGTTCGAGGGTCGCGAGATACACTACCGCGACGACGGTCGCGAACATTCTGAGACCGTGGTGCTGCTGCACGGGTTCCTGCAATGCCTAGACGTGTGGAGTTCGTTCACGCTGTCGTACATGCGCCATCTGCGCGTCATCACCATCGACCTGCCCGGACACGGCTACAGCGCCACCTATTCCGAGGTCCACACGATGGACTTTATGGCCAACGCCGTCAAAGCGGTTCTCGACGCCTGTGGCGTGGAGCAATGCGTCATGTGCGGACACTCCATGGGCGGCTATGTCGCACTAGCCTTTGCCGACCGCTACAGATTCATGCTCAAAGGCTTCGCGCTGCTCCATTCGCACGCCATGGCCGACAGTGCGGAGACCCGCAGCCGACGCGACGACGTCTGCCGGCAGGTGCATCAAAACCGCGCCGGATTCATTGTCGATTTCATCACCAACCTCTTTGACGAGAGCAAGCGCGAATACCTGGCACAAGACATCATGGAGTTGCGCGACCAATGCCTGGAGACGCGAGAAGAAGGCATTCTGGCAGCCCAACGCGGCATGAAAGTGCGCACCTCGCGTGTGCCGCTGCTGGCCAATCTGGACGTCCCTGTGCTGTTTGTCTATGGCAAAAACGACAAACGCATTCCCGTCGAAGTAGGCCTGTCGCAGGCCATGCTTCCCCACCGCAGCGAGGTGCTGCTGCTGGACGACGTGGCCCACATGTCGTTCATGGAAGATCGCGAATACGTCAAACGGCGTCTCTCCGACTTTGTGCATCAGTGCTATAACAAGTGAGCAGGAAAATAAATGGAAAAAAATTTTTTCGTTTCAATAAAATGTAGTACATTTGTTTTCTCAATCCAAAAACAAATTTTAATATAAATTATTAAATATCATGGAAGTTAAACAAATTATTGCCAACCTGGAAGCCAAGCATCCGGGTGAAAACGAGTACTTGCAGGCCGTTCGCGAAGTCCTCGAGTCAATCGAAGAAGTCTACAACCAGCATCCTGAATTCGAAAAAGCTAAGATCGTCGAGCGTCTTGTTGAGCCCGATCGTATCTTCACTTTCCGCGTGACCTGGGTTGACCGCAACGGTGAAGTCCAGACCAACCTCGGCTACCGTGTGCAGTACAATGCCGCTCTCGGTGCATACAAAGGCGGTCTCCGTTTCCACCCCAAGGTGAACGTTTCCATGCTGAAATTCTTAGGTTTCGAGCAGATCTTCAAGAACAGCCTGACCAACCTGCCTCTCGGCGGTGGTAAGGGTGGTGCTGATTTCGATCCCGTTGGAAAGACCGACGAAGAAATCATGCGTTTCTGCCAGGCCTTCATGTATGAGCTGTGGCGCAACATCGGTCCCGATCAGGACAGCCCCGCTGGTGACGTAGGCGTTGGCGGCCGCGAAATTGGCTACCTCTATGGTGCTTACAAGAAAATCGCCCGCGAGCACTCCACTGGTGCCCTCACTGGCAAGAGCTACGGCTGGGGTGGTTCTCTGATCCGTCCCGAAGCTACCGGTTTCGGTGCTATCTACTATGTCGAGCGCATGGTGAAAGAGAAAGGTGACAAGATGGAAGGCAAACGTATCGCCCTCTCCGGCTTCGGTAACGTGGCTTGGGGTGCTGCCATCAAGGCTACCGAACTCGGTGCCAAGGTTGTCGCCATCTCCGGTCCCGACGGCGTCTGCGAAATCGCTGACGGCATCACCAAAGAGATGATTGACTACATGCTCGTAATGCGCGCCTCCAACCGCAACAAGGTTCAGGATATGGCCGACAAATTCCCCGGCAAAGCCAAATTCACCGCTGGTAAGAAAGCTTGGACTGTCAAGTGCGACATCGCTTGCCCCTGCGCCTTCCAGAACGAAATGGCTGAAGAGGATGCCAAAGAACTTATCGCTAACGGCGTGAAGTATGTTGCTGAGGTTTCCAACATGGGCTGCCAGCCCGGCGCTATCGCTGCCATCCAGGGTGCCAAGATCCCCTTCGGCCCCGGTAAGGCTGTCAACGCTGGTGGTGTTGCCACCTCTGGCCTCGAAATCTGCCAGAACGCTGGTCACATCAACTGGACCGCTCCTGAGGTCGACCAGAAACTGCACAAGATCATGAACGACATCTATGACATGTGCGTTGAATACGGCAAGCAGGCCGACGGTACCATCAACTACGTGAAGGGTGCCAACATCGCCGGTTTCATGCGCGTTGCCAAGGCTATGCTCGCTCAGGGTATCATCTAATCCCTGCAACGAAGACATACGTCAAACAAGAAAAGCGGTTCCGAATTCGGAGCCGCTTTTTTTTATATCTTTCAGCCGGACAGCGACATGCAACAAATATTTTCCCGAACAAAAACTTTTGTGTACTTTTGCAGTCGCTGAAACAGCCACCCAAGACACAACGACAATGAAAAGGATAGAGATCATCAACGGCCCCAACCTGAACCTTACCGGCATACGCGAACCCCAACACTATGGCACCCAGCGCATGGACGAATGGATAGCGTGTCTCCGCCAGCGGTTCCCCGACATCGAGCTGGGCTACTACCAGAGCAACATTGAAGGCGAACTCATCGACCGCATACAGCAGGTAGGCTTCACCGCTGACGGCATCATTGTCAACTGCGGTGGCTACAGCCACACCTCGGTAGCCTTGCGCGACGCCTTGCTTGCCGTCACCGCCCCAGCCATCGAGGTCCATCTGTCCAACATCTTCGCCCGCGAGGACTACCGCCACCATTCCTTCATCAGTTCCGCCTGCAGGGGCATGATCTGCGGACTCGGTCTGGAGGGCTACGCCCTGGCCGTCGAAGCCCTGTGCCGCGAATAGATGCTGTTGATAAAACATTTTATAAATATAGGATACTATATTATAACCACTTCCAAAATAATCGTATCTTTGTAATCGACATTCACCACGCATACACTATGTAAGTTGGTGAAAGTTATTGTATTGTACAGGCAGCCAATGAATACAGACCGATTCAAAAACTATCACAAGGAAGTCAAGGAGCTGGTACTGGACTTTGAAGCCATGCAGAGCCGCGGCGACAGTCGCTACTACGATGTCGACCAGTTGGAAGCCATCATAGACTTCTATCTGGAAACAGCCGACGGCGAGATGCTGGAGAAGTCCGTCCGCTATGGCGAGACGCTATTCCCCACCTCGAACGAGATACGTCTACGTCGTGTACACCTGCTCTGCTTCAAGGAGCGCTACAAAGAAGCACACGCGCTGCTGAAGCAACTGGAGCAGATGGAACCCGACAACACCGACGTGCTTTACGCCCATGGGGTGATATACAGCGCATTGGAACAGCCGCGCAAAGCCATTCAATACTTTCACAAAGCCGCTACCGACGGCTACGAACTGGGCACCACCTACAGCAATATTGCCGACGAATATGTGAAGATGAACCAGCTCAGCGAAGCCCGCAACTACTACCGTCGCGCCCTACGAGAGAACCCCGACGACGAGCATTCGCTCTACGAGCTGGCCAACTGCTACGACGACGACAACGCCACCGATCGTTGGATACAATTCTTCTCGCACTTTGTCGAACAGCACCCCTACTCCAAGGTGGGCTGGTACTGTCTGGGCGACGCCTACCTCACCGTGTCGCTCTACGAGAAAGCCGTCGACGCCTACCAATATGCCATCGCCATCGACAGCACCTTCTACACCGCCTACATCCAGTTGTCGGTGTGCTACGACTACATGGAAGACTACCAGCAGGCAGTCGCCACACTCCACGACGCCATCGAGCATGCCCCAGACAAAGCCTATGTCTACTTCCGCATTGCCGAAATCTTCCGGACCATCAACAACCCCGTCACCGCCAACATCTACTACCACAAAGCGCTGCAGGAGGACCCCTACTATGCAGAAGCATGGCATGCCCTTTCGCTTTCCTACAGCATGACACGCTCCTACACCTCGGCCATCGAATGCGCCCAAAAGGCGTTGAAAATCGACATGGAATCGCCACTGTACATGACCACCCTGGCGCTCATCTACGCCGACAGCGGCGACCTGGCCAAGGCCGACCAGATGTTCGAATGCGCCCAGCCCTATTTCACCGACTTTGAAGAGGGATGGCTGGCCTATGCCGACTACCTCATCATGCAGCAGAAATACGAGATGGCCATCGACGTCCTCACCCGCGGGCTGCCCGACTGCGAGATGGTGCTGGAATTCAACAAACGGCTGGCCCTCTGCTACCTGCACTGTGGCATGCGCAACATGCTCTTCAACGCCGTGCGCGCCTGCATCTACGACAGCGCCGAAGGTGAAAACGAGCTTCTGGAATACTGTCCCGAACTGGGCTACGACATCGATGTGATGAACATCATCCTCTCCCACCGCCACGAAACCGAGAATTACATAGAAAACAAACAATAACACATTCCTTTGACCCATGAGAACCCGACAGAAACTGATTCTTTTCTGCCTTCTGGCCATGATGGCGCTGCCCCTCAAGGCCCAAAACGACGACTCGCTGGTGGCCGCCTTTGAAGCCACCGAGACCGACTTCATCGCCCAAGAGATGAACGACGACGAAGCCGTTGCCGACCTCACTGCAACCACGCCGCAGCCAGCCACAGCCAACAGCGACAACGACGGACTGGAAGATGCCAAAGCACACTACCACGGATGGGTAGGCTGGGTGGTCGACAAATACATCGACAACATGGACTACACCCTGGTGGGCGCTCTGATGACGCTTGAGAGCTCCTTCATCCCCTTCCCTTCCGAAATCGTCATACCCCCCGCAGCCCTCGTTGCCGCCGAACCCGACGGACGCAGCGATATGAAGATATGGCTCATTGTGCTGATCGGCACGCTGGGAGCCCTGCTGGGTGCCTACATCAACTACTTCCTCTCTCTGTGGCTAGGCCGCCCCATCATCTACAAGTTTGCCGACAGCAAGTTGGGCCATGCCCTCTCACTGTCGTCGGAGAAGATGGAGCGCGCCGAGCATTACTTCAACGAGCACGGCGTGGTCAGCACACTTGTCGGACGACTGATTCCCGTCATCCGGCAGCTCATCTCCATTCCCGCCGGACTGTCGCGGATGAACTTCTGGGTCTTCAGCCTCTACACCTTCATCGGCGCCGGCATTTGGAACACCATTCTCGGACTGCTGGGCTATCTGGCAGCCAAAGCCGGCGGCATGGCATTCATCTACAAATACAGCGGACTGCTGTCGAAGGTCATCATTGTCATCTTTGTCGTCGTGGTGTGCTTCTACATTGTCCGCGCCATTGTCCGCAAGCGGAAAAAACAGCAAGCCTAACCCCTAACCACGACCCCCCGATGAGCGACGAGAACAAAATAGACTGGAAGCGGCTCATGCTACGCAAGGACCGTCCGCTGCCCAAGGCAGGATGCAGCTGGGCCTTCTACATCGTATTGCTGTTGCTGATAGTCTACCTCGTGGTGATGTTTGTCAAATACAAGCAACTCTGACACCAACCGCCCACTGCCACCCATCGCCAACCAACCACCCAATCATGGACATCCGATCACAATTTCCTCTGCTGAACCAGACCGTCTACAACAAGCCGCTGGTTTATTTCGACAACGCAGCCACCACACAGAAGCCCCAGTCGGTCGTCGACGCACTGTGCCGCTACTACACAACGCTCAACAGCAACATACACCGTGGCGCCCATTATCTGGCCGCCCAGGCCACCGAAGCCTATGAAAACACCCGCAAGGCCGTGCAGCGACTCATCAACGCCCGCCAATCCAACGAAATCGTCTTCACCCGTGGCACGACGGAAAGCATCAATCTGGTAGCCTCCTCTTTCGCGCAGCGTTACATCGGCGAAGGCGACGAGGTGATCGTCTCCGCCATGGAGCACCACAGCAACATCGTTCCTTGGCAGCTGGCCTGCGAACGGCACGGCGCCCATCTGCGCGTCATCCCCTTCAGCGACGAAGGCGTGCTCGACCTTGTCGCCCTCGAGCAGCTCATCAACGAACGCACCCGTATTGTAGCTGTAAACCACGTCAGCAACACCCTGGGAACCATCAACCCCATTGCCGACATTGTCCGCATAGCCCACAGCCACCAGGTGCCCGTACTTGTCGACGGCGCCCAAGCCATATCGCACATGGCGGTGGATGTGCAGGCGCTGGACTGCGACTTCTACTGCTTTTCAGGCCACAAGATGTATGCTCCCATGGGCGTCGGCGTCATGTACGGACGCGAGAAATGGCTGGAAGAGATGCCCCCCTACCAAGGCGGCGGCGAGATGATCAAGGATGTCACCTTCGAGCGTACCACCTACAACGAGCTGCCCTTCAAATTCGAAGCCGGCACCCCCTCGGTGGGCGACGTGTTGGGGTTGCAGGCCGCCATCGACTTCATGCAGCAGACCGGCATCGACACCATTGCCCGACAAGAGCAGGAGCTGACCGACTACGCCACACGCCAACTGCTTGAATTCGACAACATCAGAATCTTCGGCACTGCACCCCACAAGACCTCCGTCATCTCGTTCCTTCTTGGCAACGCCCATCCCTACGATGTGGGCACCCTGCTCGACAAACTGGGCATAGCGGTCCGCACCGGCCACCACTGCACGCAACCCATCATGGACCGTTATGGCATTCCCGGCACCGTGCGCGCCTCCTTCGCCGTCTACAACACACGCGAGGAAGTCGACATCCTCATTGCCGCCCTACGACGCATTGCGCCCATGCTCGACTGAGCCCACACACAGAACCAATACACAAACCCCGCACACAGTAAGACAACAAGATGCTCCGCCACCTGCATATAGAAAACTACGCGCTGATACGCCAAAGCGACATTGACTTCCATCCCGGTTTTGTCGCCATCACCGGCGAAACCGGAGCCGGCAAGTCCATCCTGCTGGGCGCCCTGGCACTGCTGCTGGGCCAACGAGCCGACAGCAAGGTACTCTCCAATCCCGACAAGAAATGCATCGTTGAAGCCCAGTTCGACCTGCAACAGCTTCAGTTGCAACCCCTCTTTGAAGAGAACGACGTCGACTACGACGACCTGACCATCATACGTCGCGAGCTGCTGCCTGGCGGCAAATCGCGCGCCTTTGTCAACGACACCCCTGTGTCGGTAGCCTTCCTGCGAGCGTTGGGAGCCGACATCATCGACATCCATTCCCAACACGCCACCCTGCTGCTGGCCGACAGCGATTTCCAAATCGCGCTGCTCGACAGCCTGGCCGACAACAAGCAGCTGCTGGCCGACTATCGGCAGTCGTACGACGACTACAGCCGACTGAAACGTGAGCTCGAGCAACTCACCGCCCAGGAGCAGCAGCAACGCAAAGACTACGACTACAACAAGTTTCTTTTCGACGAATTGTCCCAAGCCAACCTCAGCGACGGCGAACAGGAGACGCTCGAACAGGAATCCACCCTGTTGGCCAACGCCGAGAATATCAAGCAAGCCCTTTCGCAAGTCGTGCAATGCTGCGACGGCGAGGAGAACGCTGTCCTGCAGCAACTCAACTACTGTCTGTCGCTCATGCACAAAATCAGCGACTGCCATCCCGAAATCAAATCGTTGCACGAACGGATGGACTCCACCATCATCGAGCTGCGCGACATCATATCGACCGTCGAGTCGCTGAACGAAGACATCACCTATTCGCCCGAACGCCAAGAGGCGGTCGACGAACGGCTGGACCTCATCTACAGGCTGCAAAAGAAGCACAATGTCGACACCATCGGACAGTTGCTCGAACTGCAGCAGCAGCTGGACCAGAAGCTTAACGACGTCGACAACGTAGGGCAACGCATACAGCAAGTCATGGAAGCCGTCGACAAAGCCTTTGTCGAGGTGCAGCATAAAGGCAGCCGACTCAGCCAGTCGCGCTACGAAGCCTCCATCCGATTGGAGCAGGAAGCCACGCCCCTGCTGGCCGATTTGGGCATGGGTAACGCCACCCTCAAAGCCCACGTGGAAAGCAGCGAGCACTACGGCCCCCTCGGCAACGACAAAGTCACCCTGCTCTTCAACGCCAACAAAGGCGGCCAGTTGCAGCCACTCTCGAAAGTGGCCTCCGGCGGCGAAATGTCGCGGCTGATGCTGACCATCAAGGCACTCACCGCACGCGCCGTACTGCTGCCCACCATCATCTTCGACGAGATTGACAGCGGCATATCGGGCGACGTGTCGGTCAAAGTGGGCCGCATCATGCAGCGCATGTCACAAACCATGCAGGTGATAGCCATCACCCACCTGCCCCAGATTGCCGCCCGTGCCAACCAGCACTACAAAGTCTACAAGGAAACCGACGACACCCAGACCGCATCGAACATCCGTGCCCTCAACGACGACGAACGCCGACACGAAATTGCCGTGATGCTCTCGGCCGAGCCGCCGACCACCGCAGCACTGCAGACCGCCAGCGAACTGATGGCCCTCTGAGCCCAATTCACCAAAACAAGCCACACCACTGAACCAAAACAAGACAAACCGCCCATGACCATACGCCCCATACGACCCCTTGCGACGCTGACAATCCTCATGCTATGTGCCGTCACGACCCTTCAGGCGCAGCAGCAGACGTTCCCCACCGACTATTTCAAGCACCCCCTCCAACTGCCCGTCTCATTGGCCGGCGACTTTGCTGAGATACGCCCCAACCATTTCCACTCCGGGATCGATCTGCGCACCGGTGGCAAAGAAGGCGAAAAGGTCTACGCCCCTGCCGACGGCTACGTGTCGCGCATCAACATCTCGGCATGGGGAGGCGGCAAAATACTGTATATCACCCATCCTAACGGTTACCGCACCGTCTATATGCACCTCAGCGCCTTCTGCGGAGAGATAGCACAATTCGTACACAACTACCAGTACGACCACCATGTCTACGCATTCGACATTGACCTGCCCAAAGACTCCATCAAAGTCAAACAAGGCCAGCTGGTGGCCCTCACCGGCAACACCGGAGGTTCCAGCGGGCCCCACCTGCACTACGACATCCGCTACGCCTCCAACGACCAAGCCATCAACCCCCTCTACTTCGGCATCCGCTACAGCGACCCCATCGCGCCGACCATCGACAACATCAAGATCTACCCCGCCAACAGCAGCACGACCATCAACGGCAAGAATGCCGAATGGTTCCTCAACCAGCCAAAGAAGAACAGCAAAACATCCAACAGGCAAGACACTATCGCCATTGCCGGCCGCTTCTACACCGGCATCTACACCTACGACCGCATGGAACAAGGCTCATCCAGCAAGAATGGCGTGGAGAAGATAGAGCTGTATGTCGACGGCGAGCTGTTCCACCGCTACCAGGTGTCGTCGTTCATGTTCGAAGAGACACGCGCCATCAACGCCATCATCGACTATCCGCAGTACCAGCGCAACCGCAACTACTACATCGTCACCCGCCACCTGCAAGGCAACCGCAACCACTGGAGCGCAGCCTACCGCGACAACGGCTACCTGCAGTTTGACGACAACGGCATCCATCGACTTGAATACCAAGTCAGCGACTACAAAGGCAACATCACCAAGCGCACCTTCTATGTCCGCTCGCTGCCACTGCCCGACGAGACCAAAGACAGTCTGAGAAACATACAGGCGCAAGGCGACCCCATCATCTATTTCAAGCCCTACACCTTCAGTCGAGACGGATTCACTGTCGTCATGCAGCCCTACACCGTCTATGAGAACGACGAAGTGCTTTTCACGCAGAGCACCGATGCCGCCCGACTCTCGCAGCGCTACACGCTGTCGCTCAAGCGGCACCCCCTGCCGCCACACCAGAGTTTCAATGTCGGCATCCCCATTCCCGAGAAAGTGCCGGCATCGCTACGATCCAAGCTCACCATTGTCTGCATCAACGGCAAGAGCACCAGCGCCTGCACCACCACTATCGATGGCGACCGGCTGACGGCGTCGACCCGTTCGTTCGGCAGCTTTGCCGTCCGGTTGGACACCGTGGCCCCCAGTGTGACGCCCGTCAATTTCGGCAACGGCAAACGGCATAGCGCATCGACCCTTGTCGTCAAGATAAGCGACAACCTCACCGGAGTGGTGGCCTACCACTGCTACATCAACGGCGAATGGGTGCTTGCCGAGCACGACGGCAAAACCGCCACCCTCACCGCGTCGGCAAGCACACTCAAGAGAGGCAACAACAAAGTGACATTCGTCGTTACCGACGCCGTCGGCAACAGCGTCGAACAGACCTGGACCCTAGTCAAATCCTGACCCCATGCGCATCTATCTTGTAGGATACAGCTATAGTGGCAAGACGACCATGGGTCGCGAGCTGGCGCGACTGCTCGGCTACCGCTTTTTCGACACCGACAAAGGCATCGAAATCAAATACCACACCACCATCAACATGTTCTTCAACCGCTATGGGGAACCCGCATTCCGCATCATCGAGCAACAGATGCTGCACAGCACCGCCGACCTGGACGATGTGGTCATTGCCACCGGTGGCGGAGCCGCCTGTCATGGCGACAACATGCAGTTCATCCTCGACCACGGCATAGCCATCTACCTTCAGATGAGCCTGGAGCAGATACTGCAGCGCATAGCGCGAGCCCGCAAGGGGCGACCGTCGTTGAAAGGGATGGACGACGAGCAACGTCGGCAGTTCATCAGCCGACAACTTTCCGACCGTATCGGCTACTACCAGCGGGCGCACATCAGTTTTCCCGCCATGGATGCCGAACCGCAAGCCCTATTGGAAGCCTATCAAAATTATCTTGCCAGCAGCCCTCGAGCCGACTAGCCCGAACGCCTCAACCTCCAGCATTCAGTTCCTGCCATGAAGGCAGCGCCACGCTGCGCAATGCCCCATCCTCGACATGCAGACAACACTGCATCTGTCCGTTGGTGAGCAGCAGATAGGGCACCCCAAGCACCAGATTGTAACGGCTGGCCTGATCGGCCACCCGCTGAGTCAGCGGCACCTCCTCACGCTTGCACTCCACAATCATTCGAGGGCGCACCTGCGCGTCGTAGACCACGATATCGCACCGCTTGGTGAGGCCGTTGAGGGAGATGGCCCCCTCCACCTGCATCAGTTCGTAGGGATAGCCCATGCGGTCGTGCAGCAGCGCGATGGTCTGTTGGCGCACCCACTCCTCGGGTGTGAGCGCCACCCGTCGGCGGCGCACCGGATCGAATATGTCGCCTCGAGAAGCCATCAGATCAATAGCTGCCGCCTTCGCTTTCAACCTCCTCCTCGATGACAGAGCCATCGGGACGCTGTTGTTGTCTCAAGCCATTGTTGATTTTATAGGAGAAACCGAAGGTGACCGTCGGCGAGAGGCGTTTGGAACGCGACACACGGCTGAGCTGTTCGGTGAAAGTCTCGTGGCCCCAGCCGCCGGTGCAGAAAAGGTCGCCCACACGCAGGTTGATGGTGCCCCGTTTCTGCAGCACATCCTTCTTGACAGCCAAATCGAACCAGTAGCTGGCGTACATCTCGGTCTGCAAGTCGAGCCACGGCGCCCAGTATTGGCCGGAGAACTGGACCGTCCAATCGTGCGGCAGCATCATATAGGAGCTGAATTTGCCGCTAGCCTGAAAAGCCTCGGTGCTTTTGTTGTCGAGCAGTTCCGTACCCTCGATACGGTTCTCGTAGAGGTTGATGCTGACGTTCAGCTTCCACCACTTGGCCACCTGCCAGTCGACGATGAATTCCAGACCGTAGTTCAGACCGCGGTTCAGATTCTGCGATGTCGACGCCCAATAGCCGTCGTACTCGCTGTTGTAAGGCTCCCACGAAGCGTAGTGGGCCGCGCTTAGCGAATCCCACACAAATCCGTAACGGGTCAGCATGTTGTTGGTTTGGCGGAAATAAGCCGAAGTGAAGATATTCACCTTGTTGAACCCCAAGTTGTAGGACAGTTCGAAAGCATTGGTGAATTCCGGGTCCAGATTGGGGTTGCCGAAGCCCAGTTCCTGACCCTCGCGGACATCCATATAGGGATTCAAGTCCCACATGTGGGGGCGGTGCACGCGGCGGCTATAGCTCAGCTGGAAGATCTGCATCTTGTTGATTTCATACGAAATGTGCAATGTCGGATAGAGCTGCCAATATTCTTTGTTCACCTTTGTGTCGGGATGGTTCAGGTCGGTGCCGTCGGTCAGTGCAAATTCACCGCGCAGACCCGCCTGCAGTGAGAGCCGGTCGGTCAGTTTGCCGCCATAGGTGGCATAGATGGCGTGCACCTGCTGGGTGTAGTTGAAATGGGTGGACGAGGAGCCGTCATAGTAGCGGTTGAGCTGATGGGCGGTGTCGAAATCGCTACGATAGTAGACCGCATCCTGGTCCGGCCAGTCCATGCGGCCCTCGTAGCCCGTCTCCAACTTCCAGCCGTTGTCGAACGGATGCGTATAGTTCAGCTGCAGATTGAGGGCGTTGTGCTTGTTGTGCGATTCCGACTCGCGTTTGTAGTAATGGCCCCAGATGGTCGAGCTGTCGTTGGCGGGGTTCATGTTGTAGAGCTGTTCCTGGAGCCCTTCGCCATGCACACGACGAGTGCTGAAGGTGGCGTCGGCCGTCAGTTCCTGGTCCGGCTTGTTGAATTTGTGCGTATAGTGCAGATTGAAACTATGGTTGACATTGCGGTTGTCGCTGACGCCCGTCTGGTGATAGTTGAGCAGACCGTTGTTGAGCAGGTCGGTCGAATACATGTCGCTCGACCGATGACGGTTGCCGCCACGCAGCTGATAGGAAGCCAGCAGGCTGTTATGTTCGTTGAAGAAGTATTCGCCACCGATTTTCATGCTGCCCATCGTATTGCCGCCCACACTGTACTGGTCGTTGGTGTCGTGCGACCAGGCGGCGCCGTTGCGCAGACGCTCGATATTGCTGTGTCCGATATGGCCACGGCTGCGTCGGCCGCCATCGGCATTGAAGAAGATGTTGTATTTCTCGGTGGTGTAGTTCAAGTTGACCGTAGCCATGGCCGTCGGGATGATGCGGTCCATATCGTCGGGGTAGTCCGAACGGAGGAACGCCAGCGGCATGCCCGCATTGAGCGACACCATGCCGTTGAGGCCCATAGCCGCCGAAGCCTTATCTTTCAGTTTGATATTGATGATTCCCGACATGCCCTCAGGGTCGTATTTGGCCGACGGGTTGGTGATGACCTCCACGCTCTCCACGCTCGATGCAGGCGTCTGTTCCAGCAGGCTCTCCAGGTCGTTGCCCACCAGCTCGTAGGGGCGACCGTTGATGAGCACCTTGACGTTGGTGGAGCCACGCAGACTCACGTTGCCGTCGTTGTCGATGGCCACACTGGGCACATTCTGCAGCACGTCGGTAGCCGTGCCGCCGCTGGCCACGATATTCTTGTCCACGTTGACCACACGCTTGTCCAGCTGGTACTCCACCATGGTCCGCTCAGCGCTGACCACTACGGCATCGAGCGCGGCCGAAGACGGTGTGATAACGACCTTACCAACCTGTGCGACAGGTCGTTTCTGCGATAGCGTCACCCGTTGGGGCAAAATATAGGGGGCGTAGCCCATGAAGGTGACACGTAGCAGGTAACTGCCGTAGGGTGCCGAAAAAGTGAAGGCACCCTTGGAAGTAGTCATGGCACCGACACCCGGCACAAGGCTCGAATCCACAGGATTGAGCAGCACCACCGAGGCATACTCCACCCCGACTGAAGTTTTTTGGTCGATTACAGTTCCAGAAATAGTACCCTTCTGGGCGAAAGCAGCAATGGCGCACATCACCATCACAGCTGTCAGAGCCAGTCGTTTCATCATATATCAAAAAGCTAAAAAATATAGTTTTGCCGTTTCTTATTCTTCCTTCTTTTTAGGCTGCCGCACGAAATGAGGCATTTCAAATGGAATCTCGATCGAATATTCGATCAGACCGCCGAAAGCGCCGTTTTCTTCAAACCAGGGGGTCTGATAGATGAGTTTTTTCACCTTCGAGCCGTCGTCGAGCGTTTTCTCGATGGTGTAAGCATTCAGCTGCTGGTGTTCCAGCAAGCCTTTCAGTTTGGTCTTGGCCGGTTCGGGATGGCAGTTCATCAAGTTGTAGCCCACAATTTTCTTGCCATGGCTATTGACATCGGCCGAATGCTGGTTCATGTCCAGGATATTGCCATCGACATCACACACCGTGATGGCCACATTGTTCAGTCCTTCAAAATATTTGTCCATAATCAGATTGAATGAGCGTTTTGCTATTATTATTTCTAGGGGGCGAGAGAAGGATGGTCCTACTGGTGTTGCATGTCGAACCGATTATTTCAGTCGAGTCAGTTCTTTTTGCGTTGGAGGGTTCCTTCTCTTGAGGGGGATGGGTAAAAAAGAAGGGTGGATTTCGTTAACGAAACCGGCACCCTTCCCTATTTGATGTTATTCGCTTGATGCGAAGAATTTACTTGGTGTTCAGAGCGGCCAGTGCAATGCTGTAGAGCTTGGAGTTCACACTGTCGCCACGGCTGGTGAGCACGCAGGGCACCTTGGCGCCGACCACCATGCAAGCCAGTTCAGCGCCGGCGAACTTGGTGCAAGCCTTATAAAAGACGTTACCCGTTTCGATGTTGGGGAACAGGAGACCGTCGGCGTCGGCAGCCACTTCGCTGGTCAGCTTCTTGGTCTGAGCGCTTTCCTTGTCGACAGCGCAGTCGAGCGACAGCGGACCGTCGACGATAGCGCCCTTAATCATGCCACGCTGGCTCATCATGCCCAGCCAAGCACCTTCGGCGCAAGCACGCATGCCGACGCTCACCTGTTCGGTGGCGGCGATGACGGCGACCTTCGGTTTGGCGATTTCGAGACTCTTGGCTGTGCTGATGATGTAGTTCAGCATGGCCTGTTTCTGTTTGAAATCGGGTTCGGGGATAATGGCCACGTCAGAGCAAACGAGCAGTTTGTGGTAGGCGGGCACCTGGAACACAGCAATATGGGTCAGCATGTCGTTTTTCTTTCCCGGCATCAGACCCTTTTCCTTATTGAGGATGGCGCGCATATATTTGTCGGTACTCAGAAGGCCCTTCATCAGGAAGTCGGCCTCGCCAGCATTGATCAGTTCGACAGCCTTGGCACCAGCCTTGTTGTCGTCAGCCTCTTGAACCAGTTTGAACTTGTCGGGGTTGATACCTTCCTCGGCGCAAACTTTCTTGATGGTTTCGATGTCACCCACCAGCGTACCGTCGACAATACCCTTGTCGATAGCCAAACTTACGGCACCGATAGTGTGAGAATCATTGGCGTAAGCCGCCACCAATCTTTTCTTGCCTTTGGTTTTTACCAAATCAAGCAGTTGTTCCAATTTTGTAACCATATCGTTTTCAATTTGTTGTTATTAAATCCTTGAATTTTAAGAGTTACAAAGATACAACTTTTTTCCGTCTACGTAAAGGGAGAGGATATTTTTCTCTTCCTTTGCTGGAAAAAAAATCTTTTCCAGCTTGCGTTTTCTCTCAAAAAGTTGCGTTTCTTATTGGAACTTAGGCAGTCTGCCAACGATTGCTTCCTGTACTGAAGAAACCATGAATAAGACCCAAAATCCATGAATCAATAATAAAAAATTCCCCATCGGGGTCGGTGTACATCACCGGGTTGTTGCCGCAGTAGGAGTAGCAAATGCCCCCTTCCGTTGCCCTTACGCTGCTCACCGCATGGGGCTGGCTGGCGTCGTAGCCGAAATAATAGTTCTGTACGCCGTCAACCTACACCTGCGTGAGGCGCCCCAGGGCATCGTAGGTGTAGTTCTCATACTGCGATGTCTTCAGGTCGCCGCGCGTGACAATATACCCTTTGTCGTTATAGCCGTAGGTGAGCTGGCGTACTGGTCGCCGACAGTGTATATGTCAACACTCGTTTTTTCCCGCATTTCGCTGGTCTGAAATTTGGGGAGTATTACAAAAATGCGTGAGATAAGCTTTTGCAAAACTTAATTTATTTTATTTTTAATCTTTTAAGAACTTTGTTTTTAGAAAGTTGTCCCCTTTTGCACCAAACAAATATAACGGCATCGTAGCCTACTCTTTTTGCATCTTCTTCTTCAAAGACGAACAATCTGGATGAACTAAGGGTGGCATGGTCAAGATTTCCATATCTTTTATATATATTTTTTAACAAGTCGAAATACCACTTCTTAGACATCTGAATCGTGCCCATATTCCCTCTGAAAAATGCTACTCTTTTTTGCGTAAAGTCATACGGGCCACGTATGGTACGAAGACAGTAATTCAAGCATTTACTTTCACATTCGTTAAGCACGCGGCTTGTGTCATTCCCTGTTTGCGAAAGACAGCTTATAATCTCTTCAGGTGTCTTTGGTTGAGAAATACACTGCTTATATTGTGCATTTTCATCAGGCTCTTTCCCTGAATAACACGTTCCCTGATTTCGGTTGCCCCTATGAAGAGAAGCAAGCGAATCAATATAAAAGTGTTGATTATTCAATATTTGAATGTACAAATCAGGAAAATCCGAAAAAAGCAGTTCTGATGTTTTCAAAGGTAGGAGGATTGTTGTGTCGTCGTTTGCGATATTTGTGTAATAATGACCCTCACTGTTCCATACAAACGTTTGAGGTTCGATTATTGATATTGCCGGCAATGAACAACGTATATGATAATCATATCCTTTCTCCAAAACGGTTTCAAACTTGAGATCAATCTCAATCTGCGAAAGTGTAATTGTAATAGAATCAGATAGATATCTGTTTAATAGCTCATCTGTCGACATATCTTCATCATTAACAACAAAAGCACCATATTTCCCGTTTGAAGTAGGAGTCCTTTTCTTTTGTTTGTACTTCTTTTTATTATCCTTTTTTATTAAATCACTTAAAGTAGCGTTCGAGAAGTCTATGGATCCTGCCTTATCTGTTCTTGCATAGAGTACTCTGTCGTTTTCATATTGCTTTGATATAAATACAGAGACAAATATCATCGGTCGGCCCTGTTTCCCTTCAAAAAACAGTCGAATCGAGTTATGCTCCCCCTTTTTACGGTCAATGGAAATGGTGTGTCTTGCCAGATGATTGTTTTCCGGATAGATTATGATACTTTTTCCATCTGTCAGACAATCAGATTTACCAAAATAGCCAGATGTGGTATATATTCCATTGTTATTACCTGTAAACCAAAAAACCGAATGTCCTTTTACATATAACATCTCATTGATTCTTTTTCCTTCCACATTCTTCTGCCCTACATTCGTGTAAATACCATCAATCGGCTGTCCCAAAACGGAAACATTGACTATAATAAATATAATCAAAAAAAACACTGGACCACATAGGAAGGAATTACAAATAGAAGGATGGACCTTGGTGGAACAATCGTATGCAGATTTTTTCATAATGTCAAATAAAATAAACAATCAATTTGCCCGTTGTGGCGGATTTGCAATCCGACACATCTTACTATAAGGATTTCTAATCCGTTTTCTGTTCTGCTTTCATCATTCTCAATACATTATAATCAATTCAGTCGATAACTGTCAAGGTGATAAAGTATAATGTTTTTGTTAAGGTGTTGAACATATAATAAACAACGTAATTGAATAAGAATTATTGCATTACGGATTGCAAATCCTTATAATATTTTGCGTCAGATTACAAATCTGCCGCAACAAAATGAACATCCGCCGCAACGGGCAGTCTGCCAACGATTGCCTCCTGTACTGAAGAAACCATGAATAAGACCCAAAATCCATGAATCAATAATAAAATATTCCCCATCGGGGTCGGTGTACATCACCGGGTTGTTGCCGCAGTAGGAGTAGCGGTTAAAGCCCTGTGTTGAGAAAGGGCTCTACACCTGCGGGGCGGGGCTGAAGAAGCGGCCGATGACGGGGTCGTAGAGTCGGGCGTTCACGTTGATGACACCAAACTCGTCGTAGTGCTCGTGGCCTGTGAATCCGCGGTGGAAGCGGAAACCGCTGCCGTGGGCGATGTCCAGTTTCCAGTCCTCCTCGGTGATATAGGCCGGCCGGTTGCGGCTGTTGTAGCCGACTTCGCACCGCGACGGGGAAATGCTCCCTTCTGTCGCCCTTACGCTGCTCACCGCATGGGGCTGGCTGGCGTCGTAGCCCAGATAGTCCGCGCTGACGCGGCTGTTCTGCGTCATGTTGCCACTACCGTCATAGCCGAAATGATAGTGCATAGCAATGATCCGATTTGTGAGGAGTGTCGCAAAATTTAGGAGAGTATTATTTTAACATATTTCCTTAGTATAGTATCAAGATTATATAAATCAGTATTATTTTCTGATTTTATGAGTTCTCTTTTATTTAAGAATCCAATTTTGAATATATGAAGAACTCTAGACGATAAGTCTAAAAAAAAGTATATTTTTCCTCCTTTCTTTGTTCTGATTAATGCAGAATATTCCATGCAGCATTCGGAAAAAACCACCTCTTGTTTTATAATGTCTCTTTTTAACAAATTTAAAATTACAATAGAAAAAATTGCAAAATCGTTGAATTTGTATTCGTACATTAACTCTTTAATACATTGTTGGTCCATAATAATATATAATTGATATATGTCTAAATAAAACGATAATATCCGTTGTGGCGGATTTGCAATCCGACACATCTTACTATAAGGATTTCTAATCCGTTTTCTGTTCTGCTTTCATCATTCTCAATACATTATAATCAATTCAGTCGATAACTGTCAAGGTGATAAAGTAT